>Ga0187783_10004364_pt1 | contig 10473 bp, 13 predicted proteins | sample 1015_SJ02_MP02_2_FD_132471 | JGI IMG/M metagenome (GOLD analysis project Ga0187783, IMG submission 132471) | Tropical peat soil microbial communities from peatlands in Department of Meta, Colombia - 1015_SJ02_MP02_20_MG | ecosystem: Environmental > Terrestrial > Soil > Wetlands > Peat | place...
AGATCACGCCCAACTTCCCGGAACCATGCCGACACGTGCTGGAAGCTTTAGGCGAGGTCTACCACAATGATCAACTGGCACGGGAGCGCGGATTATCGCGCGTGGAACGTTTGCACTTTCACCAGCAGCACAGTCGGCCGGTAATGAATGACCTACACCAATGGCTAGACGCGCAGCTGAAGGAAAACAAAGTGGAGCCAAACTCGGGCCTGGGCAAGGCTATCAGCTACATGCTGCGGCACTGGCAAGCGTTGACCTTGTTTCTGCGCGAGCCAGGTGCCCCCTTGGATAACAACTTGGTCGAGAGGGCGCTAAAGAAAGCGATTTTGCATCGCAAAAACTCGCTCTTCTACAAAACGCTGAATGGGGCTGAGGTGGGCGATCTATACATGAGCCTCATCCATACCTGTGAACTTAATGACGTGAACCCCTTCGACTACCTTACGGAGATGCAGCGCCACGCCGACGAGCTTGCCGCCAGTCCCGCGAACTGGATGCCGTGGAATTATCGCGTGGCCCAGGAGAAGTGCCTGTCAAAGGCTTCTTGATCGCAATTGCACGGCCTTGCCGAAAGCACACATAGCTCAGATAAACGATGACGCCCGGGAAAAAGCCAGCCTCGGCGGCACCGAGAACGAAGCGCGCCCCATAGAGCTGGATGGGCGTGTGGACGAGGGCAGTCAGAACGGTGATCGATCCCCAGGTGACCATGCAGGAGGAGATCACGCGGCGAGCGCCGAAGCGCTCCACCATACGCGCTCCGGTGATCTGCAGCGCCAGGTAACTGATAAAGAAGATGCCGGCACCGAGGCCAAAGACGCGGTCGCTGAAGCCCGAGGTACGGCTCATGCCGACGGCGGCATAGGCGAGATTGGTGCGGTCAATGTAGTTGACGACGTAGAGCACGAAAAGGAAAGGAAGAAGCCGAAGAGCGACAAGACGGCGGATATGAGCTTCGCGAACGTCGACGCAGGTGTGAATCGGAGGCGCAGCCAATCGGTCCCGTTCGGATAGAACTGGTGAAAGAGTATAGCGCGAAGGGGAGGCGAAATGGGGAGAACTGGATCCCTAGTTGTGAACATGGGCTTAGGCTGTTACGAGCCGGGGGGACCGCCATCAGCACTCATACCGTTTCCCATTCCCCGGCATGCCGTGGAGGCCCAAAAGTATTAGACTTCTAGGTAGTACTTCCGCCAGCAGGCGCTCCGACAGGGCGGAGGGTGAGACTATGGTGTTCTCAGTTCGCCACTCGATCCTCAGGAAAAGTTTGGTTCTGGTTTCCTGCTCACTGGTTGTGCGTGTTCTCTGCCCCGCCGCTTTGGCGCAGCATCCTGCCAATCATATGCCGGTCGGTGGCGGAGTACATGGATCCCCGCCGCCGATGTATCAACCGCCAGTTTCCCATGCGCCCGTCTACCGGGCTCCCATCACTTCTTCGCGCGTCCGGGCGGGCGCACTGGGGGAGTTTCGCGTTCCAACCCGCCCGATTCGACCCTGGCCTCCTGTTTTCCGGGTCTACGCTCCCACGTTTCTCATCCTCGGAAACCCCTTCTGGGGATCCAATTTCTGTTGGTGGGCGACCTGTGGTCTCTACTGGTCTTCCGGATTCATCTACAACCCGTATCCCTCTTATGACTATGGTCCCGTCGTCTACTCTCCGCAAGTCTACGAGACTCCCGCTTACATTTACGGCGAGGAAGGATCGGAGATCCCGGAACTCTTTCTGAAGGATGGTTCCGTCATCAATGTCACCGATTACTGGGTCGTGGACGATCAGCTTCATTTCACCATCGTTCAACAGGAAGGCGGAAAACCCGCCGAGCAGGTGGTTCCCTTTGACGAACTCGACTTGCAGAAAACGGTCGACGTAAATTCCCGCCGCGGATTCCGCTTCGTCCTCCGCAACGAACCGTTCGAGCAGTATCTACGCGATCATCCCGACGGGGCACCGCCGCCTCCCGTGCACCTGCCCCGGCAACCTTGAGGAATTCTAAGAGCCTTGGAGAAGTTTGAGAGCAATGTCCTGTTCTGCCTGCTTCCCACTGTCACTTTTCTTTTCCCGACTGGTGAATCTGCAAGTTTCCAGTCTTTGCCTTTTCGGTTATCCCTGAGACGATCGTTTGGCTTGTGTCGCGGCCGCGGACAATGAAGCTGGCAGAGAAATGCATTTTGGCTCGACTCCTTGCCGTTCTGATAGTATCCCCGCTCAACAATGCATCCGGTCTGATAGCACTTTCCACGGTTCATGATTCGCCACGCGCCTCATTCTCGCTGGAACCTGCCTCTGTCCCGCCCGGGCGCTTTGACTCGACGCCCTCCAACATCAACTCAGCCAACGTGCTGCTGAAATTCAAGGACTCCGACATCAAGTTCCGTCTGGAACGTTTAATGAATATCCTTCGCGACAAAAAGCATGAGGGCTGGGTGCTGACCGCTTACCCCGATCCGACAACCGCGCTGCCGGTGATCGGAGCCGGATTCAGTCTCTCCGTACGCGAAACCCACCACGTGCAAAGCAATCCGCTCAATCCCAATGCATTCGTTGAGCCTTCCAGCGCTCAGCTTTGGCAGGCCGCGGGCCTTGATCCGCGGCAGCTCGAAGAAATTCTCGATCGCTACGATCGCCGCTTGCGACTCTGGAACCGAAAGCAGTTCTACAGGCAGATCCTGAATCGTGAATTCTCTCCCGATTTGACCAACGAACAAGCGGTGCGTTTGCTGCGAATCTCAACCTTGCAAGCCATCCACAATGCCAGAGCCTACTGCCTGGACTTCAATCGACTCACTGCCTCGCAGCAGATGGCCCTCAGCCAGCTTGTGTTTCAGATGGGGGTAAATCTCGAGGAGTTCGCCGACTTTCTCAGCGCCATCAACGTTCGCTTTGGCGATGACCACCCGTCGGCAGCCGCCGGCAACATCGTAGCCGGCAGCCTGGATTGGAGAACCGTGCAGCACACGCTCGTCTCCAGTGAGTGGGCCCACCTATACACGAACCGCGCCATCACGGTCATCGCGATGTTCGACCCAACTTATGACCACGCTCCCGTTGCGGCTGAACGCCAGATACGGGCCAGGCTTCATCCGGCGGTGGTGCATAGTCACGAACAGGCGCACGCGCGATCAGTCCGGCATAAGAAGTCGTCCTCGCCGAAAATTCTGCGGGCCAGTCAAAAGTGCCGGCCCCAAGGCCACTGCCCGGCTGCGCGCAGTTGACGGCCGGACCGACGCAGGCCGGACGGCTACCTGGGCCGGACGGCTACCTGGCAGACACCGCAGCCACCACGCCCGCTTCGAACCCTATTTGTACCTGGAAATCAGATGAAAGGCCGGATGCCTGCTTCCGTGCCCATCGGCATCGATGAACGAATCGTTGACCATAACCTGCGCCCCCTCAGTGACGAAACTGAACGTCATGTCAGTCACGCCCTCTTCCATCAGGGCCGCTCGCACGTTCTCCTGGAGATCGGGAACACAGTAAAGAAGCAGAAACCCGCCGCTGCCGGCACCCGTGATCTTGCCTCCCAGCGCCCCGTTGCGGCGAGCCACGTTATAGAGATAATCGATCCTCGCATTCGAGATCCACGCCGAAATGCGTTTTTTCCTTTGCCAGCTTTCGTCGAGCAGCGCTCCGAAATGATCCAAATCTCCTGACTTTAGAACCGGAACCATCCGCTCCACCACGGCGTGCACTTCGTGCAGAGCTTCGATGGTCGGCCCAGCGGAATGTCGGGCTTTTTGCTCTTCCTCTTGCAGGATGGTCCAGGAGTATTGCGCCGACCCAGTGAAGAAAAGCATCAGGCTCGACTGCAGATCTTCCAGAACTCGGGGACGCAAGTCAATCCGTTCCACTTCCGTATGTCCGTCCGGACGAAACGTAATCAGATTGAGACCGCCGAAGGCAGTCGCAAATTCATCCTGTCTGCCGACGTGCCGCCCCACGGCATCGCGTGTGATATGAAACGCCCGCTCCGCCAGTCCGTATTTGGAAAGTGGATGATTCAGATAGGTTGTTAGTGCTTTGAGGATGCTGGTGCATTCGCTCGCCGAGGATCCGAGCCCGGTTCCCGGCGGAATCTCCGACGCCAGGAATAAATCGATCGACACTTCTTCATCAAGCTCCTTCAGCACCGCCACGGGAATTTCGAGTTCGCTATCGATCGCATTCATGGCGGCGATTTCGTGCCAGCTCTCGAAAATGTGCGAGTCGGACGAGGTGATCTGTATCCGCCCGTCCCTCCGCTCACTCAACACGGTGTAGAAATACTTATTAATCGTGCTGCTCAAAACAGCGCCGCCGAAATTTTCGTAATACGCCGGCAGGTCGGTCCCTCCTCCGGCGAAACTAATGCGTAACGGACTGCGAACGATAAGCACCTGTATACCTCTTGTGATCAAAACTGAGATGAAGGACGCTTTGTCAATCGACAGTCTAGAAAATTCCAAATTTGCCTCAGAACTGTCAAAACTGACAGAGCCTTAAGCTTCCTGGCACCGAATTTCACTCTGTCCCTTTTGACAGTCGCGGGGTGCTTCTTCCATTCAGTAGGATTTTCTATGACCACGGGATCGTTGCCCGTGAATTACGCCGCTTGGATCAAGGTGGGAAGCGTTGCTTCTCCGTGGTCAACTTTAGGGCTCGGGTAGTGAACCGGATACCGATACTTACTGTCGCATCCCTTGTCCTCACGCTGAGCGCGTCTGCCCAGGACAACATCCCAACGTTCAAGACCGAGACGCGGGGTAGCCTGGTTTGGGACGAAGCCGTTCCCAACGACGACGCGATTTCCACTATCCGTGACCCGCTGACCGGGAATGAGATTCACAAATTGAGTTATGGCGGAATCGAGGTAAGCTCCCGCCTCGGATACGAGCGAGTGAGCCCTGACGCAGTCGGCAAACTGCTGAATTACATGACTACCATCGCTAACAACACCGACGCCGACGTTTCCGTTCGATACGGGGGAGCCAGCGTGGATGGGCACATCGCTGCCCCCCTCCCGGTGGCACCCACCACCAACGGGCTCAACAAGAACGAACGCAAGGACTTGTGGGATCTGGGCAAGATGCACTGCTTTAGAGCCAATTTTGCCTCGAGCGATCAGTTTTTCTCGGGCACACCATCGGGCCAGACTTTTACCGTGCATCCCAAAAGCGCCGCGACCATTTCTTTTGTGACTCTCGATCCTCGCAATTACTCGGCCTTGTGCTCAATCGATGGGTGCCACCTGAAAGGCACCGTGCGCTACTACATCACTGTCGACCGCCGCGATTTCGTCTTCGTTTGGCCGGGCCGCTCCATCATCGATTGCGAATAGCCTGTCCATACGCTTTTTCTTCCCGTTCTTACAGTGACCAGTCAGGCTGGGGAACGTTCGAACGGCGCTTGCCGCGCACACTTCCGACACCTTCCAGTACTTTTTACAGTGTTCGTGAAACCTTGAATACGTATTAATGGATTCCGGAGCCGCAATTCCTTTAAGCCGGTCCTGTCACTCCTCATAGTGGTCATCGACCATGGCTCTGAGGTTTGCGGCGAGAGGTGAAATCATGAAGTCCAGGGGTTGTACAAGCCTAGCCACTCTCGCGCTAGGTCTGGTCGTCATTACATTGAGCGCAGGTGCGAGCGCACGGGATCTTGTCCTGCCCGCCGGTACAATTTTGCAATGCGTCCTCAATGAGCCTAACTTTTCCAAAGCTACCGTCGAAATCGGCGACCCCATCCTTTGCAATCTGCGCGGAGTTGCCGAATTCGGCGAGCAGATTTTTCCGCGCGGCAGTTATCTGGTCGGACACCTTGAGTCCGCCAAAGATCCCGGCCACTTCTTCGGAAAAGGCAATCTGAAGCTGCAGTTCGATCGCATGGGCCTGCCCAGCGGTGACGTGCCGGTAAATGCAAAAATCATTGCGGTTCGCGGTTACAAGGTCGACCGCGAGGGCAAGATCGACGGCAAAGGGCACGCCGTGCGCGACGCCGTTGAATGGACTCTGCCCCCGCTGTGGCCCTGGAAAGTAATTATGTTGCCCGCCCGTGGACCGCGTCCCAAGCTGAAGGGTGAAACCGCGCTCAAACTGCGGCTGCTCGACGATGTCCTCATCCCTCAGGCTTCCAACACTCCGGAACGCCAGCAACTGGCGCGGCCGCAGCGCGAATCCTTCCGGGAAACCCCAGCCGGCGATCCTCCGAGCGAAGCTCAGACCTACGGACCGGGATGGCACTTCTTTGGACCGCCGCCAGTAGCATCATCCCTCGACCCGCAGTCTCGCGCTCCCGGCCTCACCGTCCGCGACCTGCCGCCTAATCAGATCACGGTCGCGCCGGGAAGCTCCTATCCGGGCTACTTCGGAGATCCGGCAGCAGCTCCAGCGCCCGCCGCTCCGGAGAGCTTGTCTCTGTTCGTGATGAAAACCGGAACGGTGGTTACGCTGTACGACTGCATCTTCCAGGATGGACGCATCACCTATGCACTCCCCAATGGAGGGGCGGGCGTGATCAGCTCCGAAGACGTGGATTGGAAGGCGACAATGCGGTTCAATGCCGAACACGGTCTGCGCATCACTCTCCGCGGTACCAGCATCAGCTCTGATCCTGCACGATCCGGGTCCTGAACGAATGCAACCGCGTAGCACAACTCCGCCGACGACCCAACACGACCGTAGCGCTCCGCTCAGGCGCTACGGCCGTTCCGCGTTATGGCCTCAACCGGTTTTTGGAACGCCCGTCCGAAGCCCCGCTTAACCTCTCAGCTTGTAGCACGGGATCAAGGTCTGGTTTCGCCACTTAGGAAGCTTTCCTGAGTGCCCGCGTGCGCATCAGCACCACGGAAACGGTTCCTGTCATAATCAAGAACACCCACCCCGAGTGCTATCACTAGCGACAGAACCTCGACAACATGCTGGATTGCGACAATCTCAGAGACTAGCCTCGGAATAGCGGTCAAGGTCACCGCAATTCCAAGTAGCGCCATACCAGCAGCGATGATTCTGAGCACTCGCGCCAGCGGGACAGGACGCTCAAGCCATAATCCGACCAACCACCACTGCAAGGACACTCCGAACGAGAGAACGGCATCGAGTGTCACCACCCTAGTCTTCACGGATAGACGCTCGCACACACGCAGAAACGACGATCCCAAAACGGAGTTCGTCTGGATTGACAAGGGATGTGAATACCAGCTAAGAAGAATGGACATCGGGAGATTCAAGGCATGAAAAGCCCTCATTCGGACGTCGGGCCAATAGTCAACCGACATTGTTTGCTGCACTTCCTTCGTCAACACGGGGCTGAATGCTCTTTTGGGAAGTCTGTTCTTCCAACTGCCAGTACTCATACTGTTGCCAATCACGCAATTCCTCTGGGCCTATCAGCAGGAATGCAAGACATGAATTGACGGCAAGTAGAAAGAAGCTCCAGCGGCGCACCATACTCACATTAGACACCACAGGCCGCGCGGGAATCCTCATGACTGGCGTAATATCGCGTTACGCTCATTGACCCTGCGAGCGCGGGCTTTGAGTGTGTGCTGGCGTAGATTTTATTTCGCAGGACTTTCGTGAAGGAGCGCCTTGATCTTATTCTCGAAGGCGTCTTTGTCCACCATGCCTGCGTGTGATTCGGCAATCTTTCCGTTACGGTCGATTAGTAAGGTCATTGGGAGAGAGGGCAACCCGCCGTATCGGTGGGCTAGGTCTTGGTTGGCAATCACAACTGGATAATTCAGCTTGTGCTCTTCGAGGAATGGCTTCACTGATTTCCAGCCGTCGTCATCCATCGAAACTCCAATGGCTGTCAATCCGTCTTTCCCGTATTTATTTTGGAACTCCACATACCAAGGAATCTCAACTTTGCATCCAGTACACCAAGTAGCCCAGAAGTCGAGCAGAACCACTTTCCCTTTGTAAGCGGATAATTTGATAGATGAACCAGTGGAATCGGGAAGAGTGAAGTCGGGAGCGGATTGTCCGAGTTGAGGGGTTGCCTGCCCGGGCTGTGGAGTCGTTTGAGACGCGAGAAGCGAGCACATAGCGACCAATGCGACGGCGAGAGCACGAAGGAACATCGGAATTACCTCCTTCTGAAGCAAACGGCCAGTCCGTACATGGTACGTCGGGACCCTCAACAATTTACTGGTTTTTGTTGGCGCAACATCAATCGCGCTCAAAATCCCGGTGTGCGCCTGTAGTGAACTGGCTACGGGTAACGACAGGCACGAGGCAACAGCAGGAAGAAAATGATTACTAAAAGCAGAAAAAAGGGCCAGATGGCCCATTCATGAGCGGCGAGGGCTCCCTTGAATGCGGGCCAAAAGTCGAGCCTCTGTTTCAGTGTGATCAACCGAGGCTTCCAGCCTCCAAATGAGACTTGCAATCGCCTGCCTCCGTAAGCGCCCAACCACACAAGTGTTAGGGACAGCGCACACATTGTAGTACGTCGAATGCCCTGTCCGCGAAACTATTGCAAAATCAATTACGCTCATCGTCAACACTGCCTCGGGCTTCTGCCTTGATGTACATTACGTTCGTGATTGGCCGCATCCCTCAATCTTGGAAAGATTGGCTACAGGTAGTCGGCGCCTTGGCACTCTTGGCTTTAGGGATTAGCTTTCTCGTACTAACGTTCAAGTAATCCTCTGTCGGCAATCCATCGGCAATAGGCAGTGGCTCGAGTCCCATATACTCCGCGCGTCTGTCACTCCAGAGTCTCCCAGCCTGCCTGCTCACCCGTAACAACGAGTCAAATCCGCAACGCGCAACCCTCGTGGCAGATCGGGAGCCACAACGTGAGGAACTCCGCAGGCCAGACATTCCCTCTTCACTATATAGAAAGCGCCCGGCGCAGATCTGGGGTGAGGAGTGAATTTAGGATCGCACGCCATGTTTCATTTTACGAAAAAGTCCAACTCCCGCGACTTCATATCGACCGGGGTCGGGGATAATGAGTGAAATCCAATCTGTTCACGACAGTTGACTGTGGTTTGAGTACCTCCACGCGATGGATCAAGCAGGCTCAGCAGCGTCATTACAGATTTTCCTTTTGCTTCCCTGTGTGCTAGCTTGTGAGTCTTCTGCGTGAGCCGCTGCTGCGCTCGCAATAAAGTTCGCTCAAATGAGGCTCAGTGTGAAAAGAGAACGCCTAACACAGATCGTCCTGGTGATCGTGGGGTTGTTGAATCTAGCTGTAATTTATTTTCTATATGTGGACCTGCGGCATTCCAGCTGGCTTTTGGAGCAGAAGAACGAGGTCGAGCCGATGTTTCTGAGCTTCTTTATTCCGGTCGGAGTCTTTCTACTCCTGGCCGCAAGGAGACCATCAGAGCATCGCTCGATGATTGCTCTAGCAGCTTGGTGGAACATCTCCCATGGCGTGGTGATGGCTATTCAAACCGTAGAAGCGTGGATTCGCGGCGTCCACAGAAACTTTACCGATGTGGTCGTTTTCATTGTGATCGGAGGCGTCCTGTTAGCGCTTCTGCCAGCAAAACGAGAGGCAGTGGCGTCAAGCGTTGCGTGAAGGAGCGCAGAAACCGACACTCTGCGCGAATAACCATTTCTTCTCGTTTCCCGAGGGATGCTCTGTCGCGCAGCGGCTCTGGGGTAGATTGGCGTTACATCTCTGTAGCCTCATTGACAAGCAAAAAGGCGAACGAAAAGCGCATGCTTGTGAAATCGCCCTTATTACAACAGTTAGAGAGAACCGGGCAAGACCTGCGTATCCGCGACGAGATCATGGAGGGCCTGTTTACGCGCCGAAAATGGAGCTAGAAGATAGCCGAATGCGAATACCTGCAGGACAGATCGCAAAAATGCACGACGAAACGGAATCCTGCCGCCATCCAGATCGGTAGCCAGAATGCCGAGTGCCAGCTTCCCGAAAGTTGCTTGCCGTCTCGAACTCTCCATCAGTGCTTCGTACAGGCAGAAAAGCGCGAACACCAGTGCTTCTCCCGTCGCAGTTCGACCGAATTCGGCGTTCTTGCCTAGAACAAAGGATGTTCCAAGCAAGAGGTCTAGCGGAAGGATACAGAGAGCCAGTAGAACCCAGTCGATCAATTTCGCAAGGCCCCGGCTCCAGAGCCCCGCATAAACCGTCGCGGATTCGGGTGCTGTGATCGCGATGTGAGCCGTATCCATGATGCCCCTCTGGTGGCGATAAACGTAGCACGGAATCTGAGACGGGCATTAACTGGCGTAACATCAATTACACTCACCGTGCTTTATCGGAGTGAGCCGAGGTCAATGAGCGCTATCCCTGTTCTCGACAGTCGACTTCCCGGCGAGTTCCCCAATCCTTGGTCTTTCGGTTTTGAATTGGGGCGACACCTCCCGCGGCGAAGCCGACCTGAGCTACAAGCCGAAGATCGACTTTGGGAACGTCTTGTGCAGAACGGTGGAGTGGTATCAGGGAAAATAGCTCCAAACGAAATTACGTTCGTTACTACCCGCCTTCAGTCCATCCTCGTTAGAGTTTGGACATGC
>Ga0187783_10004365_pt1 | contig 10472 bp, 12 predicted proteins | sample 1015_SJ02_MP02_2_FD_132471 | JGI IMG/M metagenome (GOLD analysis project Ga0187783, IMG submission 132471) | Tropical peat soil microbial communities from peatlands in Department of Meta, Colombia - 1015_SJ02_MP02_20_MG | ecosystem: Environmental > Terrestrial > Soil > Wetlands > Peat | place...
CGAACTCTCCGCGATGTCGGATGACTTGCGCAGGAAGTTCAAGATCAAAGACGGCGTCAACGGCGTTCTCGTGACCGGCGTCGATCCAAACGTCGCGTCGGCCGATCCGGATAAGCGCCTGTCGGCCGGCGACGTAATCGTCGAGCTACAATACCAGGCGGTCGCCGATCCGGCGGACATGCAGAAGCGGATCGATCAGCTCAAGTCGCAAGGCAAGAAGATCGCCGTCCTGCTCGTATCGAACGCGGATGGCGATACACGGTTTGTCGCGCTGAACCTGACGCCTTAACGCTTCTCACCGTCTCTGCACGTTTCAAAAAACCCCGATTGAATCGGGGTTTCTATCTCTCACCATTTCCTTTTGTCGCTGCGTGTTTCGGCACGTATATTGGACAAACGTTGGACACGTCGTTTGTCGCGTTCAACGCGATAGCTCGGTCGAAACATATTGGACACGTTGGACACGGGGGAAATTCATGGCACGCAAAACTAAGAGCAAAGACTTAGGCGACCGGACGGCGCGATCTCGCCTAGAGGTCAGGTCAAAGCCGCATTGGCACACACTGACAACCAAGACGCTCGCTCTCGGCTATCGCCGCTTGGGAACAGGCAAGGATGGCAGTTGGATCGGTCGCCAATACATGGGCGGTCAGAAATACGAATTGCAACGACTCGGCACCGCTGACGACGTGAGCGACGCTGACGGCGCGGTGGTGATGACTTGCGATCAGGCCGCAGAGGCGGCGCGCAAGTGGCGTGACAAGCGCGCCAACGGCGGGCGTGTAGCAGGCAAATATCGGATCTCGGAATGCATGGAGGATTATTTCGAGTGGCGCGAAGGTCAGGGAACGTCACTGCACTCGCTCAACGGCGACCGTGGCAGATCGGCCGCTTATATCTTGCCGCAGATCGGCAACGTCGAGTGCGCCGCGCTTACCCATGAGCAGATCGAGCGATGGCGGGACAAGGTCGCCGCGATGCCGGGATTGTTGAGGACATCGAAGGGCGAGTCGCAACGGTTCAAGCCGGTCGATAGGTCTGCGGATGCGATCCGCCGCCGCAAGGTGAGCGCCAATAAAGTTTTCAGCATTCTAAAAGCCGCGTTGAATCTCGGCTGGCGGCGCAAGAAGATCGCCTTGGACGATGAGTGGCGGCGAGTACAGTCGTTTGAAAATGTCGCACGTGCTCGCGACCGATATCTGAAAGTGGACGAAGCCAAGCGCCTCATGAATGCGCTCGATCCTGAATATCGGGATATTGTTCACGTTCTATTTATCAGCGCGCTTCGCTTCGGCGATGCCAGCCGACTCCGCGTTCAGGACTATAATCCCGATAGCGGCACCCTCGCCGTGCGGCAGTCCAAGACTCAACGCGTCGCGAACGTCGTATTGGCCGCAGAGGGGATCGAGCTATTCGAGCGGCTAGTCGCTGGTCGCAAGCCCGATGATCTGATCCTGACCAACAGGAACGGCGAGCAATTCGGCAGATCGGTCCTCAATAGTCCGATGAGAGAAGCGGCGAAGCGGGCGAAAATCTCGCCGAAGGGAATCGGGCCGCACGTTTGCCGACACACTTATGCGAGCTTGGCGTTGATGAACGGCGCACCGATGCCGGTGATCGCGCAGAACCTGGGCCACACCTCGACTCGCATGGTCGAACGAACCTACGGCCATTTGGCCGACTCCTACACGGCGAAGGTCATCCGCGAGAGCGCACCGAAATTCGGCATCAAGATCGACAACAAGGTGGTCGGCATCAAATAAAAGATTTCACCGCAGAGTGAATTGTTTTCGGGCTGGTTTTCCACCGGCCCTTTTTCTTGTTGATGGCGTTTGTACCCGACGGCAAGAACAACAGCAATCGATCATTCACGAGCATTAAGATGGATTGGGATGCTGCGCTCGCATACGACCGCCGACTCAAGAACGCCGACTCCAGAGTCGGCTTCGTCATGATGCAATACGCTAACGAGGCGGCGGCTGACCCGTTCTTTATTTGGCCGTCAGAGAAAACAATCGCGCACGAAGCGGGTGACATGTGTGTCCGCCACGTCAAGCGATCTATAGCGCGACTCGTCGCGATAGGATGGCTCTGCCGTCGCCGCTATCTAAAGGGCGGCAAGACCCACAACACCTATGTCCTGCTGTTCGAAAACGTCCAAGACATGCTCGACGACATGACGATGGAACGGATTGCGCGCAAAGGTCGCCAGCGATTCTCAGGCGGTCCTCAGATCGAACAGGACTCCGAGTCCCATTCGAACGGGACTCCGGAGTCCCCCAAACACCTTTAAGCAACACCTTAAAAGAAAAGAAGAAGAGTCATCCGAGAGAAGACGGAATCTCTGACTCAGATATTGCGGGCGATCTCGACGACAAGCCAACCATTGCCGAGTCATTAGCGGCGATGCCTGGCCGCGATCACTTTCGACACCGAGCCGATTTGAGGCGCGCCATGGCCGAACCGCTCAAAACGATCCCGATGCAACGCTGGCGAAGCGCTATTATGCTGGGCAGCGCTTCTTTTAACTATTTTTGTTAGCTATTCAGCTCGACGAACGCGGTACTCCTATTGGGGCGTATACAGCGGTATAATGGTGTCCTTATGTTAACGAGGTGATACTTTTTTGCGCGGATTGTGAGCCTCGGAGATTCAAATGAGCCTACAAGAGTCCTCGGATGCTTCCGCCAATGCAAAGGCCACGCTGACGACGTCGCGACGAAGTTTTATCAGACGAAGTTTTGTCACTGGTTCGAAACTCTGTGCAGGGGTGGCGTTGGGATTGTTGGCAGGGCGTAGTTCGTCAGCACACGCCATGGGGTGGCGACCAGGCAAAGGCGGAGGCGGGGGTTATAGCTGCTTCCTCCCAGGTACACGAATAAAGACTACCGAGGGCGAAACCAACATTGAAGAGCTTCGCATCGGCGATAATGTGCTAACGGCCTCAGGTAAAGCTAAGCCGATCAAATTTATTGGCCGAACAAAAGTATCGCGCGAGCGCACTGGGCGATGGAACGGTGACGGCCCCGTGAAAATCTCACGCTTTGCCATTGACGGCAAAGCGCCGCATTCAGACCTCTATGTTTCGCCTGCGCACGCGATTTACATCGATGGCATCCTGATTCGCGCAACCAACTTGGTGAATGGCGTCACCATCGTGGCAGATGCCAAGCCGGAGGCGCTATCACTGACCTATTTACACATTGAATTGGACACGCACGAAGCCATCCTGGCAGAAGGTTTGGCAGTCGAGAGTTTTCAGCGCGACAACCTGCATGCGTTCGATAATGCGGACGAGTATATTAGATTGTATGGCTCACCCGGGGAACCTTTGCCGCCCTTTGCGCCAATCGTCCGTTATCGTAGCAGCCGCCAAGAGTTGGCATCGCACATCCGTAGCGCACTCGCACCCGTTTACGATTTCCGCAAACCGATCGAAAAGGTCCGCGACCACATTCTCGATCGCCTCGCCCGGGCTGCCTAACTGACGCTGTTGGGCTGTTGCGGATGTTGCGCTCATCCAGGGGATGGGAGAGGCAGGTAGCGCGCGCCGGTAGCCCCTGGGTGTAGTGGTGCCTACTCGAATAACCGGGGCTTGATGCCCCTATGGACCAAACTCCGGATGTCTTTCGTGGAATTTTTTTCGCTCCGCCGCGCGGCGTCGGCGCGATTGCCAATCGCGAACAGCATACCCACCGGCGAAGCTTACAACGACAATCATCAGCAGTTCGATGAGGCCGCCCATTTGGATAAGGCCACCGATCAACAGTCACGATTCCAAAATACGCCTTTCCCCGGCGGGACGCACGCGGCATGGCCGCAAGGCGCAATTTTTGTGCGCCTCATTTGCCGCCGGTCGAGTGCCGTTGTTTACGTCACATTGGCTCGTGATTGGGTATCACGGCGACGATTACAAATAGTTACTCAGTTACTGGTTTAGGCCGCCGGTTCATGGCATCGGCAGAAGATGCAGCGTATTGCCGAACGTCATGCCGAACTGTGTGCGGAGTTCGATCCGACACCGTCACAGCGGGTTGCTGTACGTCGCCGCAGCGCATCTAGACGTGAAGCCGTCCAGGCCAAGATCGATCTTCGCGATCAGCGTAGTTGGCCGAAACGACCTTCCAGCGCACCTACGCGAATCACTTCGTGACGACCGGCGGCGGTGCTTCGACCGGTGGCGGGGCTTTGCCCTTGCCGACGTATACGGCATTTTCGCACCAGTAACGCGGGTAGGCCCGTACCGGTCCGAAATAGAAATGGGGCTCGGTCGTATCAAAATTGCGCGGATCAAAGTCGAGGCCGTAGGTCGATTCCAATTGTCGATGATAGTCGTAAGTGACATGACAGCCACACGGCCCGCATTCCGCAGCTTCTACGCCTGGACCCGGCACGCCCAAGTCGGCGGCGCGCGCGTTACCCGCCAGCAAACCAGCTGTGGCCGCGAGAACAAATGCTGCGATAAGCGGCTTTGCCATAACAGATCTCCCCCACCGGCGCGCCCATCCGACGCCACCCCTCCTCGCCAAATTAGGCCATAACTTACAAACTCGCAATCGCTTGGCCGATCGGCTCCAAAAGTTTCAGCGCCAAAACCGAAATCGTCGGCAATCAGCTGGCCTGGCTGACGGGTAGGCGGGCGCGAAAAACTGCCGATGTGCTCGAATTGGTCTTTTGCAGCGCTAACAACGCGGCAAGCGGAAAGCCTTGATCATTGAAAGCTTTGTTGTTTTTCTCGGTTTCGGCTATTATGTCCAAACAGATGTCCAATAAGACGTGCGCGGAAACGATGACTGACACGATGGCGACGGGCTCTACTGGCCATCCACTTCTGGCCTTCGGACGTCTTCAGCGCCAGATCGACGGCTTCGCTCGTCGGACGCCATCATTAAGGAGTGATGTCGTGGGTCGTACAATGCGGCTGCATAAAGCCGGTGTTGCAAGTGGTGCTGCCGCTGGCGCAGTACATAATATTATCGCTCGTCGGCGTATTATTAAGCTGAAGACGCGCTCTCACGCGGTAAGCGATTGCGTGATCGGCGCAGGAAGTGTCGCCGCTGACGCCCAGCCCTCCGATCACCGGACCTTGTGATTCCGGGTAAAGCGCGACGCCGCCGCCAAAGGTAATGACGCCGCCAGGCACGAAGCCGAGGCCGGTGCCTTGCGCATTAAAGGTAGGGTTGAATGGGTTGGAATTGTTGAGCCCATATAAAGACCCTCCAGGCTGCGTCGGGGCGTACAAATTGGCGGTCGAGAGAGCTAATAAGTTATTGCTGAAGCCATTTGCAGCGTTGGCCTTTGCGATGGCAATATCTCTACTTCCCGGCCATGGGTCAGGGGGTGAACCTGATGTTTCAGGTACCGTGCTTTTTATCACCAAGCAAAGTGTTCCTGTCCGGTCGACCACCGCTAACCACATCATGTTGGGATTGAAAATGCCTCCGTTCGGGTACCCGGATGGGTCTGTTGCGAAGTGGCCCGGGGTGACGACGAAATCCAGAGCGGCTTGGAATTGTCTAAGCGTCGCTTGCGGGATTTGGCAGATTTGCTTGTTGTAAGGAGCGTCATTCGGGCTGCTGCTGGGGCCGAGGAGACCATTTCCCCCAGTCTGCGCCGACGCAGACGTCGAGAGAATACCTAGTGCCACGCCGATGATGAGAAGCTTCTCCAACATTGAGTCCCCCCTGTTAGCTTCAGCTTAATCTGCAGCTAAAACTTAATCAGCCCTGCCAGTCTGCGACAGTGCTAGAATATTACATTGTTGCCCATTCGCGTGGCAGAAACGTGGCAAGGCTATGAACCGTTGATGACGGTACTCACGCACGACGAGACGCGCGGCGGGTCGCGGCCAAACTCGCGAAACTGCCGGGCCTGCTACGCGAAAATTGAGCGGTGGGCCAGTGATGAGCGGCCAGACGGTCGTCGTTATCAGGTTATAAGATCGATTACGTTGGCGCCCGCTTCCGCGCTTTCGAAACTCGATGTAAAACAATGATATCGGGTGCAGAACGACCTCGAGCACGAGCTTCTGGAACTCGATGATTTGTGTCCGGATGCCGTCGCGAGTTTCCCACCATCGGTCCGGGTCAAAACTTGAGTACCGCTCGGGTTGAACGGTGACACGCTCAAGGCGACCGCCGCACGCGGTCGTAAAAACTTAGGATGAACCTCCATGAGCCTCTTTGAACACATTTCGTCCCTGGCGACTTTCATATCCCTCTTCGTGCTAGGGCCGGCGGTCGGACGCGCAATTCTGCTGTGGTGGGATAAGCGTAGGGAGCGATCATTGCCCGCTCAGCATATTGCGTTTGCGGTTAGCACTATGATCGCCCTCACATTTCTTCTGGTGATCTATGGCTTGTTTTGGAAGGCAAACCCCAGGGCAGTGGTGTGGTTCGCATGGATGGGTAATGGAATTCCGACCAATACCGAGGTGACCGGTTCGATTGTAACGTATGTTCACGAGCCCTTGCACGTGAACGTATCTCAATGAGCCATTAGCGGGCACTCGCGACGAGTGCACTAGTGCTCGATCAAGTCATGAAAGGCCACCGCTAGGGGTTCCACCTCCGCTAGATACGAGCGTTTGGGTGGCTTTCTGAGACTGCAGCGATTCGACCCCTTCGACGATAGTTAGCAATTGCATACTGAAGGCCTGATTAAAGGTGTTCTTGTCTTCCTCGCTTAAATCTGCCGTGTTGGCGCTCACGCATCGTCCAAGAGCCGTTTTGAGCTTGGCCGGGACCGCTTAAACGGCCCGCCCGGTGCCGGAGACGGCTAGATTAGGAAAGATAGGGCGAAATCTGGGGTGGCAGACATGAACACGTCAGTCGCAGCCATCGCACTCTTCGTGAGCGGTATAGCGCTCATCGTGAGCGTCGTAGCCGCATACCTGGTAGCGAGGCTCGGGGGCAGTTTCACGAGGGAATTTAAGCTGCAATAACACACGCGAACTACGAAGCGCTTTGACGTCCGCAATGCGGCCCGCCGCGAGGCCGTTATGGCTCAGTATGTCTGGCAGCACGATCTGAGAGGCGAGTCCGACCGGCTGCGGCTGATGTCGGACTTGCTCGACCCGTCGAGCAGGTTTCATTTGTCGCGGACAGGCGTCGGCGCGGATTGGCATTGCCTGGAAATCGGCGCGGGCAACGGCTCGCTGTCGCAGTGGTTGTCGCAGCGCGTCGGACCGGCCGGGCATGTCGTCGCGACCGACATCCGCCCCGATCTGATAGAAGGGATCGCCGGCGGCAATCTCGAAGTACGCAAATTCGACGTCGTGCGCGACGAACCGCCGGATGCGCCCTACGACCTGATTACGATTCGCGCGCTCCTTCACCATCTTCCGGAACGCCGCGCGGTTGTCGGCAAGATTGTGCGCTGGCTCAAGCCGGACGGCTGGCTTTTTGTCCAGGAGCCCGACTTCTATCCGACCTGGACCGTCGAGCCGCCGTCACAGAGGCGTTTTTGGGAGCAATTCGTCCGATGGGCGGCCAACCGCCAAATCGATTATTACGTCGGGCGCAAAATTCCCTCCTGGCTGCAAGCCGAGGGCTTGCGCGACATCAACGCCGAAGGCCATGCCATTCTTTATAATGGCGGCTCTCCATTCGCCGAATGGTGGGATTTCGGCATCCTCGAAATTGCGGACAAGCTGCAAAGCGAAGGCGGCGTACCAAAAGCGACACTCGACGAGTTTTTTATCCTCAATCGCGACCCGTCCTATTGGACGACGACGATCGCATTTACGGCGACGACCGCACGGCGGCCGGGCGATTCGAGATAGCGCAAGACAGCAGCCGGTTGATCGCGCATGCGCGCTTACGAGCGGCGCAGAGCCCACAGAAATATGAGCGTCGTGGCGAAGCCAAGGCCGGTGCGAACCGCGTGAAGCTTCGCCCATTTTTCGATCAGTGCTCGGCTGTCCGGCCCGGCCTCGGCCGGATTAAGCGCCATGAGCGCGTTGTTCGTCGGCATGATGCCGAGCAACGTGTAGGGCCAGTTCGCGACGAGAACGAGCGCGCCGATGAGCCAAAGCCAATCGCCTGTTCGCCACCAGGAGATGATTCCGAGGAGAAAGCCGGCGATAGCAAGCGGCGCTTGCATGGCGAAGCCGCGCTTGTAGGAGGGCTTCCATTGCGCAAGCAATGCCCGATCGTCGAGACCGAGCCGCGCGGGCTGTTCGGCGAAATTGATGTAAAACGCCGCGCCGAAGAAAACGGCGGCCGCAACCAGTGCGAACTGTCCGGCAAGCATCGTCTCCTCCTATTCGCCGTTTGCTATTGGGTGTTTCCCTCCACGAATTCCTCGCGCCGATAGCCTTGTGCATAAAGAAGCGCGGTCAAGTCGCCGTGGTCGATGCAGGCGTTCGCCGCTTCGCGCAGCGCCGGCTTGGCGTGGAAGGCAATGCCGAGTCCGGCTGCCTCGATCATCGGAACGTCGTTGGCGCCGTCGCCGACCGCGAGCGTTTCTTCGCGACCGAGCCGGAAGCGCTCGCGCAGCGCAATCAGCGTGTCGCGCTTGGCCTCGCGGCCGAGTACTGACTCCGCCACTTCGCCCGTGAGCCGCCCGCCGGCATCGACCAAGAGTGTATTGGCGCGATATTCGTCAAATCCGATCGCGGGAGAAAGCCGCGTCATGAACGCGGTGAACCCGCCGGACACCACGCAGGTGTAAGCGCCATGCGCGCGCATGGTTTTCACCAGCGCCGCGCCGCCCGGCGTCAAGCGGATGCGTTCGGCGATCACTTTGTCGACTATCGTGACCGGCAAGCCTTTCAGCAAGGCAACGCGCTCGCGCAAGGCCGGCGCGAAGGCAAGCGCGCCCTCCATCGCTCGCTTGGTGATCGCCGCCACGCGGCTCTTGAACCCGGCATAGTCGGCCAGCTCGTCGATGCATTCCTGGCCGATCATGGTGGAATCCATGTCGGCGACGAGCAGCTTCTTGCGCCGTCCGTATTGCTCTTGGAGAACGATATCGATCGGCAGATCGCCGATGACGGCGCGCAACTCCGTTGCAAGCCTTTTGAACGAGGTCTCCGCCGCGCCGGCGCTGATGTCGGCGTCGGCGCCGGCGGAAAAGAAAATGTCCATCGCCACGCCGGCCGCAAGCCAGCCGCCGATGCGGCCCTCCGGCAGACGCTGTGCGATCCGATCCGCCAAGGCCTCCGTCACGGCAGGACGATCCGGACGCGAGATTAGCGTTGCCACGTAGTTCATATTGCGTGCAGGTCTCGACGTATGTGCGCCGAACTCAAGAGAATTCGATTTCAACGATAGAACCGGGCTGCAGTATGTTGATTGCGGCAAGAATTTGGGCCTCGTGAACGCGTATCTTCGGCCAGCTTGACCACGATCGCCAAACGATATGCGGCGAGATTTTGCTGATGGCGCAGATTGCGGTCGGTCGTGATGAGCGCGTCAAATTGCGCGTCGGCCGCTTTCAGGAGCGCACCGTTGCTGAGTTTGCATCCACGACATTTCATAAGCAGTGGATACCGAATGACCGATCAATGCGTGCCGCAGCGGCGCAGGAGTTCCGTGATCAAAGAGAATTCTCACGCTGGCGGAGCAACCGTAGCTTTCACGCGACCGCTAAACTGCGTTCTGCATGCCGCAGCACCGACTCCACCTGCTCGCGCCTCACACCGGGGAACCACTCGAGAAAATCATCGATTCGAGCCCCATCTTCGAGGTTCTCGAACAAGGCCCTGACTGGGACGCGGGTCCCTTTGAACAGCCACTCGCCGCCACCCTTTTCAGGCGTGTGTTCAACAGCCGGACATTCGTTCCAATCGAGCGTCATGCGAATGCGGTGAATTTAAACTTCGTATCATTCTTGGCGCAAGCTTACTATAGGAACTTCAAATCCAAAATCACACCAGAATCTTAAACCTGCTGGCGTCCTTTCGATTCCGAAGTTCGCTCCAGGACGCGCCACGGGATGTGGCGAACTTCGGAATCGGGACACTAGCCAAATAACCCGGATTGCGCCGAGCGCAATCCGGTTTGTTCATCCCGCTTTCGGCGAATTTCCGCAAGTTCGGTCTGATCGGCGGCTGACTATGTTACAAATCGACGCGTGAATCTGAGATATAAATCCGTGAAATGCAAAGCGTGAGCAGTTTCGAAATCGTTCTCATTGCAGGCCCGACGGCGAGTGGCAAGTCGGCCTTGGCGCTGAACGTAGCGGAAGAGCTTCACGGCGACGTCGTCAATGCCGATTCCATGCAGGTCTATCGGGACCTGCGCATCATCACCGCGCGGCCAACACCGCACGACGAGCGGCGCGCGCCGCACCGGCTCTACGGGCATGTCGACGCCGCGGAAAACTATTCGGTCGGCCGCTGGTGCAGCGCCGCCGCCGAAACACTGGCCGCGCTCGCCATGCAGAACCGGCCCGCGATCATCGTCGGCGGGACCGGGCTTTATTTCAGCGCGCTGGCGCGCGGGCTGGCAGCAGTTCCCGCCATCCCG
>Ga0187783_10004366_pt1 | contig 10472 bp, 12 predicted proteins | sample 1015_SJ02_MP02_2_FD_132471 | JGI IMG/M metagenome (GOLD analysis project Ga0187783, IMG submission 132471) | Tropical peat soil microbial communities from peatlands in Department of Meta, Colombia - 1015_SJ02_MP02_20_MG | ecosystem: Environmental > Terrestrial > Soil > Wetlands > Peat | place...
CCCAGCACATGGAGGACAAACCGATCGCCATCGTAAGGCTGCCGTTCCGCAGCTATAGCCAGGTCCATGGATGGTGGGTTTCAAACCAGGATTTACCGAAGGCCTGACCCGCGTGGGCCTGCCGGCGATTCTCCCGTCGCCACTTCCCTAGGGGATCTTGCACTCCGACCCTCACGGGCGAGGCATGGCTGTCCCTATCTCGTGGTTGCGGCTTCCGATTCCTTCTGATATAGATGCGGCGCACCGACTCCGTTGAGAAAAGTGGGGCCTGGGAAAGATGAACTGTGCGAGAGCCTTGGCTGTTTTGCTGTCCTGCTGGATGTTCGGGGTTGCTGCGGTTCAATCCGCTAGCGCACCCTCCGCGCCAACGAAACCGAGTGAGTGTGATCGCGCCTGCCTAAACGGTATCGTTGACCAATACCTTGCGGCGATTGTCGCACACGATCCGTCCAAGCTGCCGCACTCTGAGAACGTCAAGTACACCGAGAACAATGTCGAATTACAGCTTGGCGACGGCCTCTGGGCGACCGCTACCGGTATCGGAACCTATAAGCTGTACATGGATGATCCTACGGCGGGCCAGGTGGGCTTCTTCGGCATCGTGGAGGAAGACGGCCATCCTGGAATCCTGGGTACACGGATCAAGGTCGTCAATCACAAGGCGACCGAAATTGAAACGCTCGTCGCTCGGCCCGAAAATCCAAACAGTGGCTTCCCGAATCCTGCGGGGTTGAAAGACAAACCGATCTTTTCTGAGGATTTGCCAGAAAACGAGCGCATCCCGCGCGCAAAGATGATCGAGCTCGCAGACGGCTATTTCTCGACGATTCAACAAAACACTGGAAAGATCTACACCTCGTTCGCTGACGACTGTCAACGCGTCGAAAATGGCGTCGTCACCGCCAATAATCCTAACGGCTCGGGCGTTGCCAAAATGGGGTGCGAAGCCCAACTCAAGACGGGCCTGCTTTTGTTCGTTACCCGGTGCCGCGACCGCCGCTTCCCGGTTGTGGACGAACAAAAGGGCCTCGTGCTCGTCTCTACATTCTTCGACCACAGCGGATCTCCTACGTCGTTCAAGCTGGTCGACGGCACCGATTACCACGTGCGTCCTCCCTTTGACCGGCCCTATTCATTCGTGATCCTCGAAGTCTTCAAGATTCAACAGGCCAAAATCCGGCAGATTGAAGCCGTGATTGTCACGGTGCCCTATCACATGCCCAGCCCCTGGGTGAAGTATCCGAAGTAATCGCGAGGGATCGTGCGAGCGTGGATGGCAGCTGCGGCGTTAGTTTTGACAGCTTCGGCTGTGCTGCCGACGCGGGCGCAAAAGGCCCGCCCACCCGCCGACTACGATGCCAACTTCAACTACGATTGTGATCGCACGTGCCTGAACGGATTCGTGGACGGGTTTCTTGCGGCGCTGGTCGCACACGACCCATCACGTTTGCCCCTGGGGAGGGAAGTGAAGTACACCGAAAACGGGCAGACGCTGCGGCTAGGGGACGGAATGTGGGGCACCGCCACGTCTCTGCCGGCCTACAGAATCTACGCCGATGACCCTCAAGCTGGACAGGTCATGTTCATGGGTGTGCTTCAGGAAAATGGCGCACCGGTGATCTTTTGCGTTCGCCTTAAGGTCGAGTTGCACCAGATCACCGAAATCGAAGTGGTGGTCTCGCGCAAAGAGCCGGGCAGCCTGGCACGGCCGGAAAACCTGGTCCAACCCAATCCCCTATTTAGCGAGACGCTCGCTCCTGCCCAGCGCCGCTCGCGACAGAATATGATCGCGATTGCCAACAGCTATTTCAGTGCCATTGAAAAGGGTCACGCGTCTTTTGTTCCGTTTGACGACAACTGCAATCGCATCGAGTCCGGCGTGCAGACCACGAATAGTCCGCCGCAGAACGCTCCACCCGGCTCGGTGAGTGTTCTAGGTCTGGGCTGTGCAGATCAGATCAAGACCCGCAATTTTCAGCCGGACACGCTCATCCGCGAGCGTCGGTTCGCCGTCATCGACGAGGAACGCGGTCTCGTTTTCGTGCTCGGTTTTTTCGATCACGACGCTACGTTGCGGTCTTACACGCTCGCAGACGGCCGCACCGTGAAGCAAACGCGCACCGCCCCCTGGACGTGGGAAATCGCAGAAATGTTTAAGATTCAGGACGGCAAAATCATGCGGGTTGAGGCGCTTGTGAATCCGGTGCCGTATGGAATGCGGTCGGGCTGGTAATCGCTTCTGCCGCGCGATTCACTTGGTAAACCCGATCCACCTTCCGCAGGCCACGACAGCAATCCAAAGGATCAGTCCCAAGGCGCCCGCCATTTTCGCGAGGACTGGAATCCGTGTCTCCTCCTGCGAGTTCTGGACGCGGCGGTAGGTGCCTAGTTCGAAAACTGCGGCGTTGATGCCAACCAGAAGCAGCAGCACCATTTTGATGCGGAATGGAACATTGTGGTAGTACTTCGTCGCGCTCGAGCTGAATAGCAGCGAGCCGGCCAGCGCCGCCACGGCAAAGCTTGTCCAGACCCACGGCAACACATCTTCGTGTACTTCGCGGATGCTGTAATCTCGCCACGCAAGGTTCAGCAAGCGCAGGTCGAGCATGGTGATGGAACCCACAACGAGTACCGTGGCAAGCACGTGAACCGTTTCAATCGCGGGAAACAGCCACGTGGATTGCCGAATCGCCGTTGCGACAGGCGTGCTTTCAATCCAACCGCAGATTTCCGGAATCACCATCGGCATCCACTTCCCTTGCTCAAAAATCGTGTCGCGCAGGTGGCTCGATCAATAGTACGCAATCCACCGTCCCGCGGTTACGATCCCGACCCACAGCAGTAGGGAAGCGATCCCGGTCACAGCGGCAGCGGCGCTTCGGCTCTCCCAGTAGTTGGCGTCTTTCTTGTTTTGGCGTTGGACGACAAGCGTGATCACACTGACTGTGGCGAGCATCGCCATCTTGGCGCGAAAATACGGGTTTAGAAGTTCCCGAGCCGGTTCCCCAATGATCAGTATGGTTCCCGATAGAACAAGCACAGGCAGCACGCCCCACACCCAGGGCACGAATCGGCTCACCACCCGCGAAATCGATTGGCGGCGGCCTGTGACCCCAACCAGACGAAGATCGAGCATCGCCATACAGGACATCACCACGGCCACGCATAGGATGTGAACGGTCTGCACGGCCGGAATGATCCACATCACGGTTTGGATGGTCAGACTGAGCGGCGTATTGGAAAGCCAGTCGCAGAACGATTGGATCATTTTCGGTGATTCCACCCCCAAACGTGAGGGAAATACTACCCTGTTCAATCACCCCTGTCGAACGGAATACTCACAAAGAGTCCGACGTTGACGCGGGCAACGAAGATTCGTAAAGTGGCACGAAGCTGCTTCAAGAAGGCAACTCGAGAGAGTAGATGAGAGGCGGGAGATGAGCGACGGGAGATTGGGTTTGGCCCCAGTGCTAGCCCTTGTGTGTTTGGCGGCTTTCGCGCCGGCAGTAGGCGCACAGGGACAGCCCTCACCACAGAAAAAGGACATCCCTCAGATTCCGGAGGGAGCGCTTGCACCCGACAACTTGGCGAAGCCTCGCCCGAAGCCGCCATTCAATTTGACGGGCACGTGGACCGTCGATCTGAGTGCCGGATTCAGTTCCTTCATGTTCGGCCCACCCTATCCGAAATTCTTGCCCGAAGCGCAGGCCGCCTTTGATGAGTCAAAAAAGTACGCCGCCGAGCATAAGCCTTATCGGGACGACATCGGCCATTGCTATCCCGCGGGTCTGCCGATGCTCATGACCCGCGTCTGGCCCATCGCGATGATTCAGCTGCCGACGGCAATCTACATGATCAGCGGCTTTGAAAACGGTCTTCGAATCATTTATCTCGACGGCCGCCCGCACACCGATCCCGAGATCGTCGTCCGCTCCTTCAATGGCGATTCGATCGGACACTGGGAAGGCGATACGCTGGTCGTGGACACGAACTCCATGGTGAGCAACCACCACTGGATCGATCAGGGCCTCCCGGTGAGTGACGAGTTTCACGTCATCGAGCGAATGCGCCTGCAGAACGGTGGAAAGACTCTCGAGATCAAATACATCATGACCGATCCCAAGAACTGGGAGGGCGAGTGGACCAGCACGAAGCATTGGGTCCGCGTTGACGATACCGATATTACGGAAGTCGAGTGCACGCCGGACCTCAACGAGCACCTGCTGAGCACTCACTAGGGTTCAGCGCTAATACTTGGGCGCGGCGCGATAGGCAGGGTCGGTGAGCACTTCGCCACTTGGAAGCGTTACTGCGAGAAAACTTCCGCCCTTGTCGCCGTTGCGCAGGGGATGGATCAGAATCGTTACTTTGTCGCCCGGCTTGAGGCTCGTGGATTTCCATCCTTGGCGAACGAGGTTATTGGGGCTGTTGCACTCGACGCTCCAGCGGTCGATGCCGCCGTTTTCGTTGGGGACGTCGATCTGAATCCAGCTGTGGGGGTTGGTCCACTCAAATTGTACGATCGTGCCCGTCAGCGAAACCTGTTTGTCGCGATCAAACATGGCAGCGGAGTGATGAGCGGTGACCGGTCGCGCCACGAGCAGTGCGATCAAAGTCAACCACCCCACAACTGAAGTCTTTCTCATCACTCCTCCGTTCCTGCCCTTTGGCAGCGACCCCTCCATTCCTGCACTCATTGCTTCGGACGATGCCGGAAAGCCGCCTCGTCGAGCGTCGACCCGTCCGGAAGGGTCAGTGATATAAACAGGCCGCCCTTCTCGCCGCTCCGAAGCGGCCAGATCACGACGGAAATCTTATCGCCTGGCTTGACGCTGTCCGACTTCCATCCCTGGCGTGTGAGATTGTTGGGGCTGTTTAGCTCGATACTCCATTTGTCCACGCCGCCACTGTCGTTCGGCACATCCAGCTCGATCCAGCTGTGCGGATTTGTCCACTGAAACTCATGAACTACGCCGACCAGAGTCGTCTCCTTGGAGCGGTCGAACATCGCGAAGGAGTGGTGCGCAGACGCCGAGCCGGCGACCAGCAGCAGCACGCCGATCCCTACGGCGAAGACAAACTTCCTCACCACCCACCCCCTCACAGACCACTGGCCTTGCTCCAACCGCCTCAGCGTAACCTAGCGCGGCTCGCATAAAGTACTATAATACGCCGGAAAATTTGTAGCCTTACTTTCACGCCGCATCGGCAGCCGGTCGCTTCTCACCAGCACCCACTGGCGTCGCAGCGCTGCGTGAAATGGAGAAACCATGAGACCTTCTGTCGCCGTTCTCCTGAGTTTCTTGGCCTTTGCGAGCTCCGCAGCGGCCGAGAGCCAGGAAGCGCAGAGCCCGGCAAACCGAGCTGCCACAGAATCGTCCGATCCGACCCGATCTCCCGCTCCGTATGGGCCCTACCCCGATTGGGCCGGCATCTGGACACTCGACTTCCCCAAGCCGGGGCAGCCGCCCGGGGAAGCACCTTCCCTGACGCCGCCGGCCGCTGCGGAGCTCAAGGCACTGGAGGAGGCCGAAGCTCGGAACGAAGAGCCGCCCACCGATGCCGCGAATTGCCTGCCACCCGGGATGCCCACGATCATGTTCATGCCGTATGACGTCGAGTTCCTCTTCACCCCGGGACGCGTCACCATCATTCAGGAAGCGTATATGCAGGTCCGCCGGGTTTTCCTGGACGGGCGCGGCCATCCGCCCAAACTGGATCCCACCTTCAATGGCCACTCCATCGGTCACTGGGAAGGTGACACGTTGGTGATTGATACCGTCGGACTCGGGCACAAAACACCCCTGGGCTACAATCACCTCAATCATGGCCCCAACCTGCACGTGGTCGAACGAATTCGTTTAACGAGTCCCGATCAGATGGAAGACCAAATGACGCTGACTGACCCGGACGTGCTCGCCAAGCCGTGGCACACCGTCCACACGTTCACGCGCCACCGGGAATGGGATCAGATTGAATACATCTGTGAGGAGAACAATCGCAATCAGATCGATAGCAGCGGAAAGGTGTCGCCCGGGCTGCGCAAGTGAATCGCCGAAACTCCGCTCAGCGCTGGCCGTGATGGTCCAGGTTGAGCATGCGCTTCGAGTCGTCTTCAACGCACGCCGGTGATTCCTGCGGCGCATCGTCGGACGGCTTCACCAACCGGGGGGCCTCGGTCCAGGGCTCCGTCAGAACGTTCGGATCATCCACGGTAACCTGGTAGGCGAGATTGTCACCCACCTTCCAGAAGCGCTCGGTGACGTGCATGGCCGAGGTGTGAAAATATCCTCCTTCGCCGAACCAGGTGTCATCCACGAAATTGGTGGCGTCGACGACGAGTGTATCGCCCTCCCAATGGCCGATGGAGTCGCCGTAGTAGGAAGGGTCGGCATCGGCACGATGCGGCCGACCGTCCGTCGGAATGATACGATACGGATCCCCCGACATATCTTCGTACAGGAAAATCATTTCGTTCGGCAGTTGAATGATCTGCCGCGGAGAGCCGATACGCGGCACTCCCGGCTTCCCGCAGAAGAAGACTTTGTCAAGCTTGGCTTCGTTGTCGAAAAGGTATTTCACTTTCGCCTGAAACTCGGGCTTGTAGGAAGGTGCTGCAGTGAACGGCAACGCGCCCGGTACAGGAATCTTCGCGGGCCTGCGTCCGCTTAAGTCGACCTTTCTGATTTCGACAGAGCCATTGACTTGTTTGCGAAGCGCCACGCCCGGAAGGTCGATCGAATACTGCCAGACCCCGCTCAGGTCGGGATGTCCGTCGAGTGTGTGGACGGCCGTCGCGGCGGCAGACGTAGCGTTTTGCTGCCCTTGCGCAGGGATCGTCAGTAGCATCGCCGCTGCCAGTAAAGAAATTAGTGCATGCTTCATTTCCCAGCCCTCCTTTCTTTTCCAGGACTAATGGGAATCGACCGCATTCGGATTCACCATCTCCAAAGAGGTTCCGTCCGCAAAGGTGATTTTCTGCAGGAAGCCGTAGAGCGATCCGTCTTTTGCGCGATTCCCCTCGACCGTGACCATTTGTCCCACGGCATTCTTAAACTGGCCGCTCGTGACCCCCACACGCCTCAGCCAGGAAGGAGGGGCACTCTCGAATTTCCAATTCTCCACGCCGCCGTCAGCCTTCTTCGCGTCAATGTACACCGCGATGTGCGGATTGACCCATTCCACTTGGGTCAGGACGCCCGTCAGAGTGAATTTCTTGGACATGTCGAAAATCGATGAAGGCGAGTGATGCGCCCATCCGGAACCCGCTGCGCAGAGTGCCGCAATCGCCAACAGGGCACCAAGGATTCTCTGTCGCAAGGGAGGCCTCCTTTCCGGATTGCTGGGAGCATATCACAAGCGCGCGCGTGCGGGTGTTCACGGCCAATATGGCCGTATCGATTCTCCACACAGGTTCAGCAGGCGCTAGTGCGTCCCGCTTGGTTAGGTAATACTGCTTTCGATTATCCCATGGATGGCTCTGTCCAACGCACGACAGGGAAGACCCTGCTCGCCTTCGCCATCATCTATTTTGTCTGGGGCTCCACGTATCTGGCGATTCGCGTGGGGGTTCGAGAATTTCCACCGTTTCTTCTGGCGGCGTTGCGATTCCTCTTGGCCGGAGCCGCTCTGTATGGCTGGACCATCGCCAGAGGCGAGCGGTCACCCAGTCGCCGGCAATGGATGGAGATCTCCGTGCTCGCCATCCTGTTCTTTGTTCTCGACTACGGACTGTTGTTCTGGGCCGAGCGGCGGGTGCCTTCGGGAATTGCCGCGGTTCTGATGGCATCGATTCCGATGTTTATCGCTCTGTCAGAGATCACTCTGCTGCGAACGCAAAGGCTCACGATCCGCTTGGCCCTGGCTCTGTCGGCGGGAATTGCCGGAGTCGCCGTCCTGGCGAGTCCCTCGCTAGACCTTGGAGGGGCACCCATCGACCGCATGGGTGCCATCGCGCTCGTTATCGCATCGATCAGCTGGGCTCTGGGAACGGCACTGACAAGGAAGCTTTCCCTTCCGTCGTCTCACGTCATGAGTTCGGGCTCGCAGATGCTGGCCGGAGGAGCCTTGCTGGCCTTGACGTCAGCGGCCCTCGGAGAATTTCGCAGTTTTCATCCGTCGCGCATTTCACTGGAAGCCTGGCTGTCCCTCGGGTACCTCGTGGTCGCAGGATCCATCGTCGCCTTTACGGCATACGTGTGGCTGATCCGTCATGAATCACCGACCAAGGTCAGTACGTACGCGTATGTCAATCCGGTCGTGGCTGTGCTGCTTGGTTATTTTCTGGGCGGCGAAACGCTGGGCCGGCGAACGATTCTAGGGACCGGCCTAATCCTCGTCAGTGTGGTGGTGATCACGACGGCGAAGGCCAAACGGGACGCGGCAGTTCCTGTGACGGGGCCAGCGAAGGCGGCCGGTTAGGGATCGGGGAAACCTTCGACATCCTTAGGGGATCTAAAGGAGTAGAATAGCAGAGGGTAGCCTCATACCCATTATAAGGTCTTACGGAGGTGCCTAGATGCTGCAGTCCTTCTTCTCAAAAGTCTTTATTCCTTTCCTAGCACTTGTTGCACTTTCTCTGACGCCGAATCCTGCGCTTGCCCAACGCGGCGGAGGTCATGGTGGCGGTGGCGGCTTCCACGGAGGAGGCGGAGGGTTCCACGGCGGTGGTTTTGGAGGCGGAGGGTCTCATAGCTATGGTGGCGCATACCGGGGCGGCGGAGCCTATCGTGGAGGCAGCCCCGGCGGGCGGTATTATGGCGGTGGTGCGTATCGCGGAGGCAGCCTTGGCGGAAGGTATTACGGCGGCGGCGCCTATCGCGGAGGCTTCGGAGCTTTCAACTCACGCGGTTCGGGCGGATACGCCCGTGGATTGAGTGGGGCAGGACGGGCATCCGGCGCTCACAGCGCCATCGCCGACGGTAACTGGCACTCGTTTGGCGCGAGCCGTGGCTTCTCGGGTACGCAGGGCGCAGCAGGACTTCATAACAATGGAATAGCGGACGGTAGCTGGCACTCGTTTGGAACGACCCGCGGCGGAAGCACAAGCAGCGTCAGTAGCCGAGGATATGGTTGGAACGGCTACGGCTGGCACGGCAATAGCTGGTACGGTCACGGGGGCGGTTGCTGGGGTTGCGGCTGGGGTTGGGGATTTGGCTGGGGCTTCGGTTGGGGCTTCGGTTGGGGCTGGGGATGGCCCTGGGCAGTCGGCTGGTGGGGACCAGGTCCTTATTGGTCTTACCCATGGTGGTGGGGTCCCGTCGCCTATCCATCCGGTCCCTACTACCAGTATGGACCCCCGTATGCGCCTCCTGCGCAGGATGACGACTCAGGCTACCAGGATTATTACTCCTACGGTCCGCCCTACGCGGCTCCGCCAGATTCCATTGCGCCGAACGGCTCGACGCCAGCACCTAAGGGTTCGCCTGGCCCTAGCCTGACGACCGGTAACGTGGCTGAATCAAAGCCGACGATCTTGCTCTACATGACCGACGGCACCATGTACCCGGCAACCGATTATTGGATTGCCGGCAATACCCTCCATTACGTGGTGAGTTACGGAGAAGAAAGCACGGTCGGTATGGATCAGGTCGACATGCAGCGTACGATCAATGAAAACGCAAAGCGCGGCGTGCGAGTTTCCCTCAGGCCCAGGCCCGATAGCGCCAAAGTGCCTCAGACCAATGGTTCGCCGGTCAGCTCCCCGCCGGCGAACAGGGTTCAACCGATTGCACTGGTTGAGCCCGCCGCTTGACGTCAAGTAGTGGAACGCTTAAGCCAGAACCCAGCGTAGGAATACTCGGCTAGCTGGGGGCTCCCTATACTTGCGGGACGGTGAGAACGCGGCGTGGAGGGTTCGGGGCGTACATTTCTTCGATGAGGGCAGCGCGGCGGTCGAGAATCGCATGCTGATTGAGAGAGCCCTTGTCAGTAATTTCACCGGCATCGAGCGAGGGCGGTTCTTCGACCAACACAGCCCGTTCGACACGATTGGAGTTGCCCGTTGCTTGCGCAGCGAAGGATTGAAGCAGCGAGGCGAGCTTCTCTCTGACCGCTTCGTGAGTGAGGATGGCGGCCGCTGAAGCCGTCTCGCGCAACTCCGGGGCCAGCCTTCGAGACGCCTCCAGATTCGGAAACAGCAGCACCGCCAAATAGTTGCGGTCGTGTCCGGCGATGACCACGTCGGTCACATACGGTGCGAACCAGTGGATAATTTTGCTGCGCAGCGGGCCGACGTTCACAAACGTTCCGGACGACAGCTTGAAATCCTCCGTCAGCCGTCCGTCGAAGATGAGGCCCTGGTTCACGTCCTCGGGATCGAGGAAGCGAACTGCGTCACCGAAACGGTAGTAGCCTTCCTCGTCAAACGCCCGGCGCGTGAGTTCCGGTTCTTTCCAATAGCCGGGAGTGACGTTCGGTCCTTTCACTCGGATTTCAGTCTTCGATCCATGGGCTACCAGCTTGGCTTCCAC
>Ga0187783_10004367_pt1 | contig 10472 bp, 9 predicted proteins | sample 1015_SJ02_MP02_2_FD_132471 | JGI IMG/M metagenome (GOLD analysis project Ga0187783, IMG submission 132471) | Tropical peat soil microbial communities from peatlands in Department of Meta, Colombia - 1015_SJ02_MP02_20_MG | ecosystem: Environmental > Terrestrial > Soil > Wetlands > Peat | place...
CCGAGCATTCGCGCGCCGCTTCACGCAGCGTCGCGCGATCGACCGGTTTGACGGAATACAGGTCGATGATCCGTGTCATCACGCCGCGTGCGCGTAACTGATCGTATGCCTTTAGGGCTTCGTGCAGCGTGATTCCCGCAGCGACGATGCCGACGCGGTCACGGTCCGAGCGGTGCAGAACTTTGCAGCCGCCGATGGGAAAATCCTCGGTCGGCGGATAGAGCACCGCCGTTTTCTCGCGTGTGGTACGGAGGTACTGGATACCGTCGCAGGCGGCCATCTCCATCACTAACTTCGCGGTGGCGTTCGCACAGCACGGATAGAGCACCACGCTGTCATGCACCGCGCGCATCATCGCCAGATCCTCCAGTCCCATCTGCGAAGGCCCGTCCTCGCCAATCGATACGCCGGCGTGTGAGCCGACGAGGTTCAAGGTGGCTTGCGAGATCGCAGCCATGCGGATCTGGTCGAAAGCCCCCGTGAGGAATGCCGCAAAGGTCGCCGCGAACGGCCGCCAGCCGCGCGTCTGCAGGCCGACGGCGGCCGATACCAACTGCTGCTCGGCGATATAGATCTCGAAGAAACGCTCCGGGTGGGCCTTCGCAAACCTGTCGGTATACGTGGAATTCGATACCTCTCCATCGAGCACCACTACACGCGGGTTCGAACTGCCGAGCGCCGCGAGCGCATCGCCGAACGCCGCGCGGGTGGCGACTTGCGTGCCGGGGCTGTATTGCGGCAACTCCGTTGCCGCTGGGGCGGTGAACACAACCTCGCAGACGTTGGCGCGTTTGGGCTTCACCACCAGCGGAGCAGCGCCCTCCGACCAACCAAGCTCAGCCAGTGCACGCGCGGCCTCCTCACGCGAGAGCGCTTTGCCGTGCCAGCCCTCCTTATCCGTCAGAAACGAGACGCCTGCGCCCTTCTTGGTGTGGGCGACTATCAGCGTAGGACGTGCCGAACGCTCGGCGGCGCTATACGCCGCATCGATCGCTGCCGGGTCATGGCCATCAATGACCGCGGATTCCCACCCGAAGGCCCGCGCGCGCGCCACGTAGCGCTCGCCCTCCCAGCCCAACATGGTCGGTCCACGCTGGCCGAGGCGGTTCATGTCCAGGATCGCGATCAGATTGGGTAAGCCGTAGAAGCCTCCCAGTTCAAGCGACTCATAAATGCTGCCCTCGGCCATCTCGCTGTCGCCGAGCAGCACCCAGAAGCGATCCTCCACGCGGTCGAGGCGCTTGGCCGCGAGTGCCATACCGACAGCTACCGCCAGTCCCTGACCGAGCGATCCCGTGGCGACTTCGACGTAGGGAAGTCGCGGCGTGGGATGGCCTTCGAGCACACTACCGCGCTTGCGCAGCGTCATAAGTTGCGCATCGGAGATCGCGCCCGCCGCCTTGAGCATTGCATACAGCAGCGGTGCGGCGTGCCCCTTGGAGAAGATCAGTTGGTCATTTCCCAACGCTCGGGGTTGCTCGAGGTCGTAGCGTAGATGCGATGCGAGCAGCACCGCCATCAGATCAGCTGCCGATAGGCACGAGGTCGGATGGCCCGACCCCGCCGCTGTGGTTGAGCGAATGCTGTCGGCACGCAACTGAGTCGCCAGGCGCCTCCACGTATCAGCACCTGCGGGGGTGGATTGCTGTTCACTCATGGCATATCTCCGCGTGGAAGGTGGTCCGATCGCGTACCTTAGGGACTTTAGGTTCAGCTCTCCACGAGCCACTCTTCACGAGTTCCAGTACTCTGTATGTTGTCATCGCGGCTCTCCCTCGTGTTGCTGTCAACCTCCTGCACGCCCCTCAACGCGCGACAAGATTGAAGTTTCCGACTGGCTAGCGCCGAGCGGCCTCAGCCATGATCTTGCGGAGCGGCAAGTCGCTAAGGCTGAGGTCTCGGTCATACGCTGCCCAAATGGAGGCACTATTGGCCAGTCCGCAGTGCGCCGGAAGCCGCCCCAACTCGACCGCACACCCGAGCACTCGATTGCTTCGTGCTCTCAACGTCGGGCATCGCACTCACTGGCCTCGTCTGCGCTAAGTTCTCCGCTGACGCGAGTCATCTCACGGCGCACCGCAGCCACTCTCGCGGCTCACGAGATTAGGGCCGAGGCCGACGACGTCGAGGCCTTGATCAGCATGGTAAAGCTTACTGTGCTACGCGACGCAGCCGACCGGGGGACGGCGTGGATGATCGAGATCATCGAGGGCCAGTTCGCGCGGCGCGGCATTATCGAGGCGAGAAGCAATGGGCAGGGAACGTGGCTGGCTCGAACGTGAGGTAACATCCGACGCCGGGCACAGGGCCTTTTGCTCGCCGGGCCTCATCGGGTTTCGTCGCTGGCTCAGGTGCAGCGCTTTCGCCGGAGCATTTCGACGCCGATTACCGGTGGGTGTGGCTGACATTGGTCGATCGTCCTCAGCGTCGAGCCGCACGGTGTCCGTTCACGGAACCTGCACCGGGCTGGCTGAGCAGCAGATCGACGATATCGATGCGGCTTTCAGATAACGTGTGATCATGCTAGATCGCGTTCTCAGCTTCAGGGGTCAGATAACCGAGCAAAATTGGTTGCTCGTGCAGCCGTTTTACCAAAAAATCGAGGAAGCTTCGCACCTTCACCGAGAGATGCCGACTAGCCGGGTAGACGGCCTGGATCACGGCTTCGCCGGCGCTATGGTCGGGCAGCAGCCGCATCAGGTGACCCTCGTGCAGGTCCTCGGCGGCCAGGACCATCGGCAACAGGGTAATGCCCTGGCCGGAGAGCGCCGCACCCCGAACGGCGACCCAGCTGTTGGTGCGCAAGTTTCCGGATACGTCGACCGTCACCTCGCCGTCAGGCCCGGTGAAACGCCAGGGGCTTTCGATCATGATATGGATCAGACAATTGTGATCGGCGAGATCCTGGGCCCGCTGCAGTGGGGCGCGGCGCTCGAGATAGCTGGGGGCCGCGCAAGGGATCAATTTGCCGACGCCGAGCCGGCGGCTGATCAGGCTCGAGTCCGGTAAGGGCCCGGGCCGCAGCGCGAGATCGAAACGCTCGTCGATCAGATCGACCATGTTGTTGGTGGTAATAACATCGAACGAAATGTCCGAATGGGCCGCGCTGAACTCGGCGATCAGCGGCGCCAATACGCGGGCAAAGGGCTCGGTGGTATTTATTCGCAAAAGGCCGCGCGGCGTCGTATGCAGGACCGAGGCGCAGCGTTCTGCTTCCTCGACCTGGGCCAGAATGCGGGTGCTGTGCTCGTAAAAGGTCCGCCCAACCTCGGTGAGGTTGAGTCTCCGCGTGGTGCGATTGAGCAGCTGAACGCCGAGATGGTCTTCGAGCGCTTGGACGTGATGGGTGACGGTGGCCGCCGACCAGTTGAGCCGCTTGGCTGCAGCGGCGAAGCTGCCGCTGTCGACCACCTGAACAAAGACCTGCATGCTTTCGAGCCGATGCATCCGATCCCCGTAGATCGTGATCGCTCCCAACCGTCTTTTTGGCGCTGGCTTACCGGACGCACAGTATTGCGCCGCTCTTGCAAAAAACAAGTCCGTTTGCCAGCGAAAGCGGCAACGCTGGTCTGCTTAGGTGGCCGTCTGCAGTGGGTTCCAATTATGTCGAGCGCCATGGTCGCATCATTCGGCAAAATCCAGCTCGGGAGGTTGGGTCGCTGACGGCGCACCGACCGGGGCCAGCTTGACGAGGTGCGTCAAACTTTAGAACGCCAACGCTACTTCGGCACCGGCGCCGGCGCTGCGAGCAGACGGACCTTCCGGCCCCGCGATATGGCTCATCGCGGCTCTCTGCACTTTCTCGAAGGCGCGCACCTCGATCTGGCCCACGCGCTCGGGCGACACCCCGAACTCCTCGGCCAGCGCCTCGAACGTTACCGGCTCTTCGGCAAGCCTGCGCGCCTCGAAAATGCGGCGCTCACGACCCGTCGTGAGGACGTTGAGTGCCGCACCGAGTGCCTTGCGCCGGCGGCTCAGTTTCAGTCATCGTTGTTATTTCAGAAGGTTAACGTGAATGACTGGCGGAGAGGGAGGCTACCAATGGTGACCACTCTTCGGGCGGTCGCACCTCCCGGCAACCTTCGAGTGCGCTATTTGGGATTGGAGGATCCTTGCCACCTGACGCCAATAACGCGAGCGCCCCAACCGCACCGGACAGCGGTCAAGCGACCAGCAGTCCAAGACGTAACTGGCTCAGTGCAACTCTCATCCACGAAGACGAACGGCGTCCATAAACCGGATCACCAATGATTGATACAGCCGTAAAGAAGACGCCTGGTTTGAAACAGCGCTGTTGCAGCTCGTGTCTAACCGCGGCCAGCCCTGCTTGTCTCCGCCAGACCTCGGCGCTCGCAACCGATACAGTGGTTCGCGGGGCCTAAACCGCTGGTTATGTTTCTTTGAAATCGACATCGCGTCTCGGCCGCGCAAACGCGATGCCACGGCCATCGACATCCTGTAAACAGTTAGCCGCGCGTTCAGTTTTTCCACACGCGCCGCGGTCGCTTCGCGCGTGGGAAGGAACTCCCTAACTCTCCCGGCTGACAGTCTCTCGTCGGCTATTCAGTGGTCAAAGCGGACGAGCGCGGACGTCACGATAGGCCGCGTCGACCCTTTCCGGCCTTGCGCCGACAACTCATGCACTTCGCAGAAGCCTCGCGCGCAGAGCGGTCAGCTCGGCAACGCTCGTGCGATGGCGTACAGCATCTCGGCGCGACCAACCCGTTCGCTGATGGTTTCGGCAGCTTCGACGAGCCGCAGCGCCAGCGAGGCGCCCACAACGCCGTATGCACTATCATTGTCGACGATCAATTTGATCAGTGAAACGAGTCGGGACGTATCCTGCCTCATGTCGCTGGACAAGATAGCTCCAAGAGCTTCCTCAAAGGTCACAGCGGCCTCCTTGATCAGTCCTGCATGACGCTGCGCGTCGGCTATGCCACACAGCATCGGCAGCGAGATGTACTGCCCGAGCCGGGACGTCTCGGCGAGGGCGAGGAACCGGGCAACTGCGTTTCCGCTCAGTATCTGCTCGTCCGCCACGCGCGCGTGCCTGACAGCCTCGGCGAACGTACGGGCGCCTTCGTCGCGCAGCCCAGCGTCGGCTTGGGCGGTGGCGATCCGCTGGAGGGCCTGCGCACGCACGCGTTCGCCCGGAAGTGCGCGAGCGATCGCTAGCGCACGCGCGAAAAAGCCCTGGTCAGCATCTCCTGCTTTCGTTCGTACCCCCGCCAACCGTGCCAGCGCCTCTGCACGGTAGAAATCGTCGGTGATCGCCTCCACGACCGTCGCCGCACGGTCCCGGGTTGCCCGCGCTGCCTCCCGCAGTCCACCCTCCCGCTGGGCGTCCGCGACAGTCGCGAGTGCGCCAGCGATGGCCTCGCCCTGGCGAGCCGGATCGACCACCGTGATTGCCTCCGCGGCCTGAAGCGCTTCATCGAAGCTCACGACAGCCTTCACAGTCAGCCCGGCGCGAGCCTGCGCCTTGGCGATGTCGCACAGCAGGCCGACGTTGCCGGAACCACTTTCCGTAACCCCTATGCTGGTCTGACGGAAGCTCGGCCGCCGAGACGGGCTCGAACGTGCATCGCGTTCCGCCGCGAGCGCCTTGTCGAGCGTCTCTTCTGCCGCCGAGCCGCTGCGCATTTGTAGGTCGGCGAGCGCCAACAACGTCCGTGCCCGCGTCTGAGGGTCGTCGTCGATGGAGCCGATGCGGGTGGTCGCAGCTTGCAGCGCCCGGTCCAATGTTATGTCTGCAACAGCTTTCATGCCGGCGGCGGCCTGCGCCTGAGCGATGGAATGAAGCGCCTGGGCTCGCTCTAGCGGGTCTTTCCAGCCGTAGGCGAGCCGCAGAGCCTGGTCGAATGCCGCCTGGGCCTTTTCGTCATTCGAGGCACGTGCCTGCGCCGCCGCGATCTCCCGTAACACTGCGGCGCGCACAAGCAGCCGATCAGGGACTTGCGCGGCAAGCTCTATGGCCCTGTCAATCTCCCCGGCTTGCGCCCAGGTCTGGGCGATCGCGGCAACGAGTGTCTGGCGCTGGTCCGTCCTGTCCTGCAGGTACAGCAGATCCATCGCTTCCTCCAGGAGGCAAGCGCGATCCGGCGCCTTGAGACAATCCTCCCAAGCGGATTGACCCAGCCTTTGCGCGCAGAGTGGCGAGACACCGGCGAGGACGAGCGATAAGGCCAAGCAGACCGAGGGCAGACGCACGCGCTAATCTCCCGAAATAACCACAGTCGCCCACGCGACTTCGATCCGTAAAATGCTACCGGTGGTGGCGTTTGAATGTTCTGCTCGGCCGAACTCAAATCCGAGGATTGTGTGCATCGGCACTCTTTTACCGTTCGTGGCAGTCGGCCGGCACGGAAGATGCCATCGAGGGGTCAGCTGCGGTCGCCACCCATGGAGCACGACTGGCGAAATTTAACCCATCTGCGCCAGCGCGTTTTCGCTGTCATGCACAAACTCTCATTGCGGCGTCGTAGTAATCCTCAAACTTCTTTCGAAGTGCGCAGTCTTCTGCTCGACGATGTGCCTCTCGATCTCGACCATGTCCTCTTAGCCGGCTTTCACATCACACCTGGCAGCCGCCACGGTAATTTTTTCGGGCGAGGATTCAATAGCTGTGGTTCTGTAATGCCATGCGGCCATGGCGTCGGCTGCTCCTTGATTAGGAGTTTTCGTAGTGGCCACGATCGCGAAGTGCTAGGTTTGCACTTTCGCCACACGACCGGACGCGAGGCGAACATGCGCATGTCGTGGTCAGCGCTGGAGGGGATGAGTGCCGTCCCGGCTAAGAGATCCGCTGCCCGGCTGAAGGGGACGCGCCCGCTTCTCTGGGCAATAGCGGTTTGCTTGTTCTCCATATCGCAGCCCACAAAGCCCGCCTGCGGCGCCGACGGGCCTCCGGTGTGGGCGTACCCGATGACTCCGCCGGATTTCAAGCTTCCGGCGGATGACGACAAGCTTCATCATGTGCCGAACAGTTCGGCCGCTTTCACTGCCACTCAATTGCGTGATCGTTTTTTCGCCAAGGACTGGCATCCCGATGATCATCCCCCGATGCCGGACATCGTCGCAATTGGCAGGAAGCCCGATGTGTTGGCGTGCGGCCACTGCCATCGCGTAGATGGATCGGGAGGACCGGAGAACTCGAGCCTCGCGGGGCTTCCTGCTGCCTACATCGCGCTGCAGGTAGCCGATATCAGAAACGGAGCACGAAAGAGTTCAGTCCCCCAGCGGATCCCGGTGACACTGATGCTTTCAGTGTCCCGTGCCGTAACTGATGATGAGGTGGCGCAGGCGGCGAGATATTTTTCCTCCTTGAAGCCGAAAATGCGCATCAAAGTCATTGAGACCGACACCGTCCCAAAGACCTATATAGAACGGTTGATTTTCGCCGTTTCGAAAGATGGAGGTCGGGAGCCAATTGGAAAACGTATCGTCGAAGTGCCGGATGATCTGGAGCAGTTCGAGGCTTATGATAATCGGGCCGAATTCACCGCGTACGTGCCAATCGGCAGCATTGCAAATGGAGAGGCGCTGGTCCAAACCGGCGGCGTCGGCAAGACCGTCCAATGCGGCATATGCCATGGCCCCGATCTGAGGGGGCTTGGCCCCATCCCGGGCATTGCCGGCCGTTCCCCCAGCTACGTCGTTAGGCAACTTTACGATTTCCAACATGGGGAGCGCGCGGGGCCTTGGAGTGCCCTCATGGCCAGAGTCGTCAGCAATTTGGGCGAGGAAGACTTCGTGTCGCTCGCCGCCTATCTCGCCTCTCTCAAGCCATGAGGATGAAGCGTCGGCAGCTGGCGACTGGCAGCTGTACTTGCACTGCATCAGTCGGATTTTGGCATTCTTTCACCGCTGGTGACAGTCGCGGGGCACGGAGGCCATCGAGGGCCCGCTGCCGTCCCCGCCGATGGACCACGACTGGGGAATTTGACCCAGTTCCGACAACCCAGCTGCCCAGATGCGAGTGTCCCGCCGATGCAACTTGCTCGCAATTGAGCCTAACGGATAATTCCCCACGGTCCAAATGCCCGGCAATACACGCAAGGGACCGGAATCGCGGCTACCGAGGCCATCCAGGCCTGGTGGGAAATATCAGTGCGCGGTTACCGGCGGCCGACGTGCACAATCTGCCAGAAGGGTACTCGCACTGAGCAGTCTTATCCGGCGTGACCGTTCCGAACAGGGGACGTGGTGCGTCCGGCACACCCACGGCTCACAGTGCGGGCACCGATCCAGACATCGTATAGTGGGCGTTCGCTGTGCGGCACGATCGTCTGCGCGAGCGGGGCGGCGCACAATACCGTACTTGCATTCAAGCGTTGCACCTAAGCTCATGGCGTCACGGCCTACTACTCTTCTGGTCCGATTGGTGCACAATCTTTGAGGTAGAGGCGCCGCGATATCGCCGCTCAGGCGCGTCACACCGCGCCGTAGCCGGGCTTCTTATAGATCGTATCTGGCTTGGCCTGGATGTCGGGCTCATACACTCGGGACATCCACTCCCTCGCCGGGACTTCCTCCACTCCGACCGAAACCGATTCCTCGCCGTAATGCAGCGTTCCCATCACGGCGTGCGTGATCTTATCGGCCAGCTCCTGCTTCTGCTTCTCGGACTTACCCGGCCAGAGCTTCACGATGACATGCGGCATAGCGTTTCTCCATTAGCTCCGATTGCGGGGCGTGATGCGCACGGTCGCGCCGCGTGCCGTCGCGCCGATCATCGCATCGAGATACGGACTGCCGCCATACTTCGCGCGGTAGGCCTCATCGATGCGGTCGTTGACGGTTCCTTCGACGCGTTCGAAGCCCACATCGCAGATCGCTCCCGCCGCCATGATGCGTCCCGCCCGCTGACGCATCGCGGCCTGGTACCAACGCGACCTCTTGCCGTTGTACGCGCGCGCATAGAGTTGGTCGTTGACGGCCACTGACCAGATCCATGTCGGCGTGCAGTATGTGACGCGGTCTTCGCGGAACGGCGCAATATGGAGGTCGTCGGCTTCGGAGATCCTTCGAACCTCGTCAGCGGGCCAGCGCTGCAAAGATGCCAGCACGGTCATCATGAAATCTCCTTTGGTCCTCAGTGTGGACGCTTCTCGAACGTTTCTTTTGCGACCGGCATCGCGGAGAACACGTTCGGCCAGCCGACATAGAAGGCAAGGTGCGTCAGGGCTTCGGCGATCTCGCCCTGCTGGAGGCCATTGTTCATCCCGATGTTGATATGGCCGTTCAGCTGCGCGACCTGACCGGATGCCACGAGCGAACTGATCGTCACAAGACTGCGGTCGCGCGCCGCGAGCCCAGGCCGGAGCCAGAGATCGCGAAACAAAACATCGGTCGTGTACTGCGTCACGCCAGGAAACACGGCTCCGAACATGTCGCCAACGCGCTTGGCGCGGTCGGCCTCGGCCGCTTCATTGAGCGGAAGGAGGGTAGGCGAGACAGGTGAAAGCTGGTCGGCCCCGATGCCGCGCGCAGCGAAGACCTCCCTCGCGATGCCCGCCGCCGATACCGCATTGCCCCAACCGGCATAGAAGGCGAGATGCGTGATGATCTCGGAGACTTCCGAGGGCTTTACGCCATGGTCGAGCGCAAGCGCGAAGTAATCGGCCATCTCGGCTGTCTGTTGGCGCGTGATCAGCGCCGCCAGCGTGACGATGCTGCGATCGCGCGCGCTGAGGCCGGGACGCCTCCAGACATCGCCGAGCAGAACCTTTTCCTTGTAGTTTTGAAGAGCTGGCGCGACCATCAGCGTATCCTCCTTTGTTGTTGAATGTGCCTGTGGCGCCCAGCCGGCAGCGAATATCAGCGCGGTAACAAGAACGGCGGGCAGCTTCATAAGGACCTCCGTCGCGCCGACGTGCTAGCCGGCGTCCTTGATGCGCGAACGGGTGAACACAAAATCATTCGCCGCCTGCGCCTTGTGGCAGCTAAAGCAGCGGTCGAGATTCTCGGCGCGGTCCACCGCGCGGTCGGCATCGAACGCCTGTAACTCCCATTCGCCGGTGCGCTTCTCCGGTGGGTATTCCGAACCCCAGCCCGCGCGCTTCTCCATCACGACATGGCGAAAGTGCTTGCCGTCACCGTAATCGACTAGCGTGATGACCGTTCCGCTCGGCAGCACCTTGCCCTGCTTTGCGGCAGCAATCGCCTCGGGACTCGTGAAGAGCTCTTGGTCGCCATCGGCGTAGGCCAAAGCCGCGAGTGCAGCGGCAGCCGCAACACAGGAAAATGCAAGCGGCAGGCGTCTCATGGCACGATCCTTTGCGTTACAGGGGATGCCAGCAGCCGCAGCGCGATGCCGGTTGCGCTAAGCACAAGAAGGGAGGCGGCGAGGAACACGGTGCTCAGGCCATGCGCGGCAATCAGTCCAAGTCCGGGCCCGCCAAGACCGAGCGCGAGGTCGAGGAAGACGGTGTAGGCCCCCATGGCAAGGCCGCGGCTTTGGGGCGGCG
>Ga0187783_10004369_pt1 | contig 10471 bp, 6 predicted proteins | sample 1015_SJ02_MP02_2_FD_132471 | JGI IMG/M metagenome (GOLD analysis project Ga0187783, IMG submission 132471) | Tropical peat soil microbial communities from peatlands in Department of Meta, Colombia - 1015_SJ02_MP02_20_MG | ecosystem: Environmental > Terrestrial > Soil > Wetlands > Peat | place...
CAGCTCCGGCGACAAGCAGCTTCGGCATGAGGCGCACATATAACGGGACCCTCGCCAGCGTGCATAAGGGGATGGATTTTCGCGCGGCGACAGGCACGCCGGTCCGCGCGGGTAATAGTGGCGTGGTGGTGCTGGCGAGGCCGCTTTATTACGAGGGAAACTGCGTGGTCATCGATCACGGGCTGGGGCTGTTCACGGTTTCGATGCATTTGAGCCGAATCGATGTGAAAGAAGGCCAGCAGGTGGGCAAAGGCGAGCGCGTGGGGCTGAGCGGCGCCACGGGCCGAGTGACGGGACCGCATCTGCACTGGGCTGTGCGCTGGCAGGACGCGTATCTCGATCCGGCAAAGCTGCTGAAGATGAATCTGAGCGCGGTCCGCTAGCGCGAGAGCGCTTCTTCTTCGACCTCGGGCGATTGAGTGGCGGCGGATTTGAGTGCCGCGGCTTTTTCCTCGCGCAGAGCTCTGTAGGCGCGGTAGACAAACCAGCCCAGATACCAGCCATCGAGAAATTTGTAGGGCGTTTCACCGGTCGTGTAGTGTCCGCAGGGCAGCGCGTGAGGCTCAAAGCGGATTTTGTCGCGGCGGAAGGCCTCAACGACCTGCAGCGAATACTCGCGCGGAAAAGTAAGGTCGTAGTTGGCATAAATGACCAGGACATTTTTGCCTGGGCCGTCGGCTTCGACACTTTTGAACCGTTCGTAGTAACTGACCGGGCTGATCGCCGACCACAGCGCGCAGAGGCGCGGTTGCGAGAGGCCGGCCTCTTCGACAGCCTGGCGGATATGGCGCGTGCTTTGCCCGGCCCAGACCACATCGCCAAATGCGGTCGACGCGTGGTTGAAGGCGTTGACCCTCAGGCGCGGGTCGTGAGCGCTGGCCAGATAGGCGTAACAGGAGCCGAGGCTGGTGCCGAGTACGCCGAAGTGCTCATAACCCTGCTCCTCGAGCCAGTCGAGGCAGCAGCGGATATCGACTACCGCCTGGCGGGCGGCAGAGAGGGTGCGTCCGATGTTTGCGCTCACGGCGTAGTCGGCGCGCTCGAGCTCTTCCGGGCGGCGAATGTCGTGATACGGCATGGAGAGCCGAAGTGCCGAGACGCCCATGCGGTTGAAGAGCGTGCAGAGCGAGTTGTGGCTGAATCCGTCGGCGTTCCACTGCGGCAGCACCACGATGGCCTGCTTTGGTCGCGCAGGGTCTTTGTGCGCCGGCGCCGGGAACCAGCGTGCGTTGACCAGATCGTTTTCGGGGTAGGGCGTGCGTTCGGGCGAAGTGAAGCGCAGGAATTGCGCGACGGGAAGCGTGCCGTCGGCAGCCTGTTGCTTGATCGCCGCGTCTCTGGCAAGCGTCTCAGGACGGACGTTCGTCGGATAGAGCTCCGGAAAGCGCTCCTCAAGGCGGAAATCGGCAGGCCGCTTGTAACCAAAGAAGAGATGGCTATTGCGGATGAGAAGCTGGTTAATGCGCGCCATGGCGGCTTCAGCGCCTGCTTGATCGCGCAGGACCTCAGGGCCGGGGACCGACGAGGCAAAGCCGATCGATTCGAGAAAAGGCGTGATCCACTCGAAGCCCCATTCCGTCGGGCGCACGATGCGATTTTCGTCGCGCGTGGTCAGGCGCGTCTCCCACGCGTACATCCGGCGCGAATACCAGTTCGTGAGCATGCTAAATCAAGTTTAACAATTCACACGGAACCAAGAACCGGCGAGTAAAGCAAAGAGCGAGTGAGCAAGCAAAGCAGGCGCAGGACGAATGGCTGTCCATGCAGATGCGATGAGGCACCCGCATGGGCCTGGGCCCGGAGAGTGGTTAGCTGCCGTGCTTACTGAACAGGCCGTCGAGCGGAATGATGATCTTGAACCAGAATTTATCGCCGCCGAAGCGATTGCGAACCAGCGTTTCATGCTGCCACTGGGTGATGAAAGTCATGTGCTCTCGATTGGTGTAAGCCGCGCCCGGCCCAATGGCGAAGACCTGTCCTTCGCGCCCGGCGTCCCAAAGGCCCGCGGCTGCGGGCACAACCGCGCCGTTTACGGTGTCGTCGGTGGTCTGCTTCAGCGCGTAGCCTGTCGCGCCGACCATCCAACCGCCGATGTGCTTCCCAACAACGTAGTCGGCATGAAACTCCTGGCCGGAATGGTAGTTAGTGGCCGGATTGGTCGTCTTGATGTTGTACATCAGCTTGACCGAGCCCTCCCAGCCAGATTTCGGAACATAAGTTAGGGCAAGGATGGGTTCAAAACTGTAATAGTGCGCTCCGATGCTCACGCGCGGATCGTCGACGTTGTAAGCCCCCGTAGGTAGGATGAAGTCGACGGCTGCTATGGCATGCCAATGCGGGTGATGCCATCCGAAGATGAAGGGGTCGACATCGATGTCGCCTACGTTGGTCGCGCCTGCGGCGCCATTCATGTCGACGGATTGATGCACGAGAGGCACGATGGCGTGCATGCCATAGTCGGCGCCGAAGATACGGAAGTGCGTCATCTCAACGAACCGGAAGGCGTTGAAGGTCGCATCGACGGTGGGAGTTGTACCATTCAGCAGCGCGCTTTCTCCGGATCCGTCCTTAAGCTTGCCGAGATAGCCGCCAAAGTAATTGACATAGAAGAAGCCGGGTGGCGGCGCGGCTCCAGTAAGCCAGCTCTCTGCGCCAAAGGGATATTGATCGCTGCCTTCCTTGGCCCATAGAGGCGTAACGAGAATTGCGGCGACGAGAAGAGCGAAAAACAGTTTTTTCATAGCGTCGGCTCCAGACTGGTCAATTAGCGGTCTTCGATTCTTCCGGCGACGCGCGGTCATCACACGATGAAGTAGCGCGAAGACGGAAGACACGAGGGCAATCCAGAGCGGCCGCGCGGCCGCGCAGTGCACCTCGGGCCAATACCGATAGGGCCTGACCGATAGAGCTTGCCCGGCGCCGCGTAATGCCAGCCTTGGATCGCGATTCAGTTATCGGCGTGAAACAGACGGGCCTTTAGAAGACGCTGGCAGATTTCCGGAGGCGCCAGTGATCGCCGGCCGCAGAGCCGGTTGGTTCAGGCAGCGGGCTCCACGCGCCGCTTCGACATCTCGTGCGCGACGACCCAGGCGACGCCCAATAGCGTGATCAGACCGATAACTCCCTGCGAGATCACGCAGTATAGACACCACACCTGCAGCACGTAGCGCTCGACGCTGGAGAGATGGAGGGCGAAGGCGAGTCCGACAATCGCGGCGCTCGAAAACAGGATCCGCCGACGGAGGAACGCCAGAATCGCGAGCAGAAGATAACCGGCGATGCCGACGGCCGCGACAGGAATGTGTGCGACTTCGGAGTAAGAGCTGTGGTTGACGATGCCGCAATCCCAATGCTCGTTGATGGAGCAGGGTTCAGTGGCCGTGGAATAGTGAATGCGCAACGCCATCGCTGAAATGACGATGCCGGCCAGAGCCAGAAAGATGAGCAGATAGCGCATGGCGGAAGAAACGATCGGGGGAATTGCGTGCCGAATTGATTTTAGCCCATGCCGAGCCGTTCACACGGCGGCGCGAAAGTGAATCGGCGAGGCCGCCGCGATAGGATGAAGCCATGATCCGGCCGGAGCGGGAAAATTGGCCCGCGGCGAGTGACCTGGGCGCAAAGCGAGTGGCCTTCTTCGGCGGCAGCTTTGACCCTCCGCACCTTGGCCATTTGGCAGTGGCAAGGGCTGCCCGTGCGGCGTTTCACCTGGATGCAGTGCTGTTCGCGCCTGTGGGGAAGCAGCCTTTAAAGCCGGAAGGCTCGATGGCCGGTTTCGACGATCGCGTCGAAATGACGAAGCTGGCGATCGCGGGCGAGCCGGGCCTCGCCCTCTCACTGGCCGATGCGCCGAATGCGAACGGCGAGCCGAATTTCACGCTTGAAACCTTGCTGGGCTTGCGTGTCGAGCTCGGTCCGAGCGGCGCGCTTTATTGCCTGATGGGCGCCGATTCGTTCTTCGACTTGCGGCGGTGGCACCGGGCTGCGGAGATTCCATTTGTAGCGCCGCTCATTGTCGCTTCGCGGCCCGGTGAGCCGATGGATGGACTTGAGGCTGCGCTGCCTCAGGGATTGAAGCTCGAATCGACCTATGCCACAGAACGGAATGACTCCGGTGTTGAAATTCGTCAATTCCGGCTGGTGAACGAGACCGGAGAGCACTCGTCCCTTTACGTCCTGCCTGGATTGCACGTCGAGATCAGCGCATCGGAGGTTCGAGAGGCAATTCGCGCAGAGCGCATCGGCGCGCACAAGGGCCAGGCGGTGCAGGCGGTCTTGCCTGCTCCCGTTGCGGAGTATGTTCAGGCCCATGGGCTATATCGTTGATCCGCTGCAGCGCGATTCAATCATCCTCCGCGGCGGCGATTTTCGCCTTTCCCATGTCGCGTTCCCGGCCCACTGTTCTACCATGTTGTCTGGAGATCCAGCTGAACGCATGAACATCTCGCCGGGGCAGGCGCAAACGCTCGTCAAAGACCATGTGGGCATTCTGGTGCAGGCCGCTGCCGCGGTTTGCGAAGAGAAGAAAGGGCACGATACCCGCATTCTGGAACTCGATCCGGTCGACTCGGGTCTGGCCGATTTTTTCCTCATTACTTCCGCATCCAACGCGCGGCAGGCGATCACCATCGCCGATGAGATCGAGTTGCGGCTGAAGCGCGGCTTCGGCGTCTACCCCAATTCGGTGGAGGGCCGCCGAAACGGCGAGTGGATTCTGCTCGACTACGTGGACTTCGTGGTTCATATCTTCCTTGCTGAGCGCCGGGCTTTTTACGACATCGAACGCCTGCGCAAGTCGGCGAGGCCGCTCACGCCGGCGGAATTCGATGCGGAGCTGAAGATCGCGCTGGCCGCAAAGACTCGGGCTGCGCGCAGCAAGGCGGGCGCACTGCCGAAGCCGCCAGTCCGACAGCCGGCAAAGGCCGCAAAGGCAGGCAAGAAGGTTGCGCCGAAGCGGCGCGCTCTGCCGAACAAGAAGAAAACCGGACCGGCCGCCGCGAAAAAACCGAAGCGGAAGCACTGAACCGGACAGTCGCGCCCGACGATTCAGCGCGCAACGCCACGCAATCTCAAAAGAGAAAAGAAAGGGACCGCCGAAGCGGTCCCTTATCAGTTTGCGTCCTGTCCTGACGCTCTAGAACTCGAGGCGCAGCGAAAGCTGGAGCACGCGAGCGCCGTTGTTCAGGTTTCCGGCTGGATTCACCGTATAGCTGATGTCGCCGAATGTGCTGTTGGTTATGTCCTGCTGATCGAGGCCGTTATAGACGTTCTCAGCCGGCAGGTCAAAATTCGGGTGGTTGAGCGCGTTGAATGCGTCAGCGCGGAACTTAAAGGCCACATGCTCCCCTGTAACCGGGAAGGTCTTGCCCAAGCCGAGGTCGAGGTTGAAGTACCCTGGCCCGCGCAAGCCGTTGCGGGGTCCGATCTGGAACCCGACCGGGCCCGTATAGGCAGCGGCGGCGTTCGCCGCATTGGCGAAGATGTTCACCCCGCCCCCTTGCAGGTAATTCACATGCGTGGCCACTGCCGACTTCGGTCCGACCAGGATTCCGGGAGCATTGTTCGAGTAGCTGGCAACGAAGGCATTCGAATCAGTGCCCCAAGCCTGGCCAGTGTGCAGAATGCCGATGCCGCTCAGGCTCCATCCGCCGATAAATTCGTTGGTCAGGAATGAGGAGTTGCCGCCGAACGTCTTGCCGGTGCCAAACGGCAGCACATAATTGGCGTCTGAGGTGACGTACTGCTTCACATCGAAGTCAGAGTTGGCGCGGCACTCACGCGGACGGAGGATATCGCAGATCAGGCCCACGCCGCCGATGCCCGTATCGCCCATCGAGTTGGCAAAGAACGAGACATTGTCGATCGAGTGCGAAAACGTGTAGTTAAGGTCGTAGGTCAACCCATTTGAGAGGTTCTTCTGCAATGTGACCAACGCTCCGTGGTAAGTGGAGAAACCCTTGTTGCCAAAAAACGTATTCTCAGAGAACTGCGCAGCCGAACCGACGTTGAGGGGTGCGCCATTGTCAGCGAGATACTGTACGGTGTCACCGAAGTCGCCGCGATAGGCAAACGGCCCCCAGGTTTCGGCGAGGAATTGAGTGTAGCTGCTGAATCCGGGGGAATTTGCCACGCCGATGACATTTTCAAACCAGGGCTGAGGCGTGACGTTGGCGGGGTTCACTCCATGCCTGAGCTGCTGGGTCAAGCTTCCGAATGCCTGCGACAGCATCTGGCCCGAAACCGGATCCGGGAAGTCGATGATCTGGTTGACGTCAGCCTGTGCGATGAGCCTGCGCCCGAATCGGCCAACATAGTTAACCTTCATCACCATATCCCAGGGCAGCTGCCGCTGCACTCCGGCATTGAAGATCATTTCGTATGGCGTTTTCAGCGAGGGGTCGATCGTGGCATTGAAGGCTGAACCGGTGTAGAGACCGTAAGGCACGCCCGCGGCCACAAATGGCTCGTAGGGCGGCTTGGGGGTCGCAGGAGCAGCGATGCTGACGGTTGAAATGCTGTTGTGGCTGTCCAGCCGCGGACCGGTGGCGAAGGAATCGTAGGGATCGCCCGGGATTCCCTCCGGAGTAGGCAGCGACTGCTGGAACAGGTAGGAGTCCGTATCCTGTATGGCCTGAATCGCGTTGATGACAGTGCGGTCGTAAACGACGCTGCCGCTTGCGTTGATGACCATCTTCTTGTCGAATCCGGGATTCCAGGCGAAGCCGACATGGGGCGCAAGATTGAGATACTGCGGCTTGTAGAGGCCCGGAGCACCAGAGCCGTTCCCTTTGCCGCCGAGGTAATAGGCGATCAACGGCACCGCGAAGGGGCCTGTTTGCGAGGCAGCGCTTTGTTGCACGCGAGCTGCGATGTACTGATCGGCCGTGAAGGGTTCGGTGCTCTCAAGGCCGCGGGTCTCGTAGGGTACCGAAAGCCATTGGTAGCTCAGGCCATAGCTGGCCGTCACGTTGGGTGTGATCTTCCAGGTGTCCTGCTCATAAAGCTGAAGCTGATAGTAGCGGTAATAGCGCTGGTCGCCAGTCAACTGTGGGAGCGCCGTGCCGGCTTTGTTGTAGTTGAAATCAGACGACACTTCACCGATGCGCGCCAGTACGAAGGCGAATGCCTGGTCCCAGTCATACTCGGCCTGGTTGCCCAAAGCAGCCGATTGATTCAGATCGGACGGGCGCATATCTGGAAGAGGCGCGTTCTCTGCGTTGTAACCGCAGGCTGGCGTGGATCCCGGAGCGGTGGGGCCGCAAAGGCTTAAGGTGTAGCCGCCCATGCCCTCTTCGACGCTGTTGTAGTCGATGATGTCGGTGTTGTGCGCCAGGATGTCTTTGAAGGTGCCGCCGAACTGCCAGGTGTGAGCTCCCTTGCTCCAGGTGAAGTCATCGCTGGCAAGCGGGATGGGGACGCGGCGTGCCGACGCGGCAGGCTGCAGGTAGAGCGACGAAGCGATCGCTGGTCCTGTGCCATCGTCAAAGGTGAACCATGTGCTCCCGTCCGGATTGTAGGAATCGGGGAAGGAGACCTTCTGCACCGTTTCGCCGAAGTGGAATTGATTGGTCGCGCTGTTGCTCAGCAGCCAGGTGTGGCCGACTACAAAATTGTACGAGCGATCGATGAACGGATCGGTCAGCGGGTCGCCCTCAAACTCATTGGAGTTCTGGACAGCGGTTTCGCGCGTCAAGGCAAACTTGGCGAACATGGTCATCTTGTCGTTGATGGTCCAATCGCCGCGGCCGACGTAGGTGGCATCGTAATCATTGTTCGGCGCGTTAAAGCTGTATCCGCCGGAGTTGACTCCGTCACCTGTGATCATGTTGTTCGATTTCGGAAAACGGCTGGTAAAACCGCCGACCCAGGCGTTATCGAAACCGATACCGGCGGGATCGATGGCCGCGACCTGTGCCGCATTCAGGTAGCTATTCGTTCCCTCGGAGTTGATATAGCCAAGCACGGGACCGCCGGGGTTGTCGCCGCGCAATGTGCCCAGCGGAACGGTCCTCTGCGTCAGAAGGGAACTGATGATCTTTGAATTGTTGTAGTCGAAGAAGAAGAAAATCTTGTCGCGCTTGATGGGGCCGCCGATGTTGCCGCCAAATTGATTCTGGATGAGGTGATTGCGGGGAACCTTCGGAGTCGCATTATTGCCGAACCAGCTGTTGGCCACCAGCAGCGGATCGCGGTGATATTCGTTGAGGTTGCCGTGGAAGGTGTTGGTGCCGCCCTTGGTGACAAGGGTAAATTGTCCGCCGCCGCCGGGTCCTGAAGAGGCTTGCTGGCCGGCAATGCCGCCCGTAAACTGCTCCAGCGAGTCCACTGGCGAACCACCCACGATAGGCTGCTGGCGAATTCCCTCGTCAACGCCGCCGGCGCTGTTGTTCTGGCCGGCTCCCCCAGTGGCGAAGTCATTCACGTCGAGGCCGTCGAGCGTGACGTTGTTCTGGTCGACGCGCGCTCCCGCCACGGCGCCGGTGCTGCTGACGCCTGCCTGCAGCTCGAAAAGTGCGGTGGGGGTATTTCTTTGCTGCACCGGCAGGTTGTCGAGCGCTCGCACGTCGATGTTGTTGCCCACGGTCGCGTCTGTCGTGTCGATCGTGACTTCTGCGTTGGAAGCAGAGACTTGAATCACTTCCTGGTGCGCGCCGACCGTCAAGGTCGCGCTTTGCGTGCGAACTTCATTGACAGTGAGATAAATGTCTTTCACTTGAAGGGCCGCAAAGCCTGTGGCCGTGAAAGTCACCTCATAGCCGGCGCCAGGAGGAATATTCGCAAAGCGGTAGAGGCCGGTGGCGTTCGTGGTCTCTAGGTATTTTGCGCCCGTGGTCACGTTGCTGAGGATCACGGTTGCGTCTGGAATCGCAGCGCCGGACTGATCTGTCACAGTGCCCGTCATTCCCGACACGTCCTGAGCATGGCACTGTGGGAGAGACGCCAGACAGAACAACACGAAGGCACCGCAGAAGAGCCAGAATCCACCCTTGAAACCAAATAACCGCATCAAGATTCCTCCAAAATCGAGCTGGATCGGTCCAGCCTTGCGGCTGCGATCTGGATCCAGGCTGTGCGCTTTCGGAGGCTCGATGGGGAGAACAAGTCCGATCCCGCAGTTGAATCAAAGGCGATGTGAGCCAGAAAACGCCCACAAACTTGCTGGCCGCGATTCAATGCTCGCGGACACGACCTCTCATGCAATGCAGGGAATAACTGAGATAGGTGCAATTTCGGTGCCACTTCTGCACAGGCTGAATGAATCTTGAAATATTATGAAAATAAATGACTTTTGCGATTCGATTATTGGAAGGAAAATTGCGAAGCTATGAAATTTTGTAGGGACGCTTCCGGTTCTTTCGAAATTTGGCCCTGGAGGTTTCCGCTGAATCCAAACAGAAAGGGCGTCCACCGTAGCGGGCGCCCTTTGCTTTGCGTGATGGTGAGTCGCTAGAAGCTGATATGGCCGCTAAGCTGGACGTTGCGGTTGCCGAAACCAGCGTAGAACGCTCCGCCGCCTGCTCCCGATCCCGACGTATAGCCTCCGTAAGTGTGAAGCAGGAAGCTCGGCGCGAGACCGTACGCGGGATAGAGCCATGAGTCTTCAACATTCGGATCGGGCGTGCCATAGTAGCCGCGGTTCAGCACATTGAAGACGTTCATCGTGAGCTGCATAGTCACCCGCTCCGTCAGCTTGACGTTCTTCCCGATCGAAGCATCCACGTCGTTCCATGAATCCCCGCGCAGTGTGTTGCGCCCTACGCCGGGGAATGGGGTGCCCAGCGCAAGCGCTTCGGCCTGGTTGTTCCACAGCCAGTGGAATGACGAACGATCAGCCGTTGCGCCGGTGATGTAATTCTCATACACGCCGTTTCCAACGTTGATGCCGACGCTCTGCATCGGTGCGGCCTTGTTGGCAAGGATCGGACGGCACTGGCTGAGCGCTCCTCCCCCGCCAAACTGAGTCGCAAAGCCCGCATCGCAGAAGTTGGTCGGTACTTCTGCCGCGACTGCTGCGGAATCGGTTGCTGGGATCGTCACATTCGGGCTCTCGATAAAGTCGGCCTGGAAGGGATTGAATGGCTGGCCGCCGTTGAATTGATAGAAGCTATTGACGAAATAGCCGCCCAGAAGCCGTCCCAGGATACCATGCTGCGAGGTGAAGAATGGATCGGTGTAGGTCAACTGGGCGCCCCAGATGCTGGGATACGAGTTGCCGTCTACGCCGCGCTCGCCAAGATCCGTGTTGAGCGGGTCCTGAGCATAAGCGTTCGTGTTGCCGCCGCTGAAGGTCGAGAAGATTTCACTGGCGTTGCTGATGGCGCGGCTGTACGTGTACGACACTATTCCCGTCCAGTGGTGGAAGTCGCGAACCGTCAGGCTGGTCTGCAGCGCGTTGTAGATGTCGAACGCGGTGTTGGCAACCGTATTGACTTCGCTATAGTTGCAATTCTCCAGCCCGTAGCCGGTCGCG
>Ga0187783_10004370_pt1 | contig 10471 bp, 6 predicted proteins | sample 1015_SJ02_MP02_2_FD_132471 | JGI IMG/M metagenome (GOLD analysis project Ga0187783, IMG submission 132471) | Tropical peat soil microbial communities from peatlands in Department of Meta, Colombia - 1015_SJ02_MP02_20_MG | ecosystem: Environmental > Terrestrial > Soil > Wetlands > Peat | place...
CGGTCGGCTCTCTGCCCGTCGCCTTCGTCCGCAGTCCTGACCATGCCGCCAAGGATGGTGAAGGACGTTATTTGGTCAGCGTCAACAGCGGCTATGGCCTGCAGTTCAACGCCGCCTCGAATCGCGAACAACAATCCATCTCGGTTCTCGATCTGAACGCCCAGCCTTCCCCGCGAGTCATTCAAAATGTCTATTTTCCGAGCCCGCAAAGCGCTCAGGTCGGTGCGGCGTTTTCTCCCACACCCGATTCGACCGGTGCGTATTCTCTCTATGTTTCCGGAGGTTTTGAAAACAAAATCTGGATGTTTCGCTTCCGCCCGAACGACCCGCAACCAGTTTCACCTCCTTCGAATGGTCCCGACACGAAAGTCGACGCGCCCTTCATTTCCGTCAGGGGCTTCTCGAAACAAGCCACCTCACCGCGCTATAACGACAATGAGGAACCCGTCTATCCGCTGGGAATCGCCCTGAGCGCCGACAGCGATTCGCTTTTTGTTGCCAACGATCTGGACGACTCTCTCGGTATGATTCGCAGCCTTCGCCACGATCGTTCTCTCGCGCACGTGGATTTATCCGACGGTCATCCGGGACATTTCGTCTATCCCTATGGCGTTTTAGCCTGGAGCGCTCCCGGTTCCCGCGAAACCCAGAAGGCTTTCGTTTCCTGTTGGGCCACCGCTTCGGTCGCCGTGGTCGACGCCATTCACTCTGAGAAGTCCCCTACGTTTATTCCCGTTGGCCGCCACCCAACGGCGATGCTTTTCAACGCGCGACACACGCGCCTGTTCGTTGCAAACTCTGATGAAGACAGCGTTTCCGTCATCGATCCATGGCGCGACCGAGTCGTCGAAACCATCTCCGTCCGCCTGTCTGAAAAATCGCTTCCTGGCGGATCTCCCGAAGGCTTGGCCCTCAGCGCCGATGGAGCCACGCTGTATGTCGCCAACGCTCACAGCAACGCGGTCGCGGTGGTCGCTCTCGGGCCTGCGGTGATCGGAGCGCCGCCGCACCAAGAAGAAGAGAGAGGGTCGGAGGACGACGAGGAAAAACCCAGTCAGCGCAGCCAGGTTCGCGGTTTTATACCGACCGGTCAGTATCCTTCAGCCCTTGCCGTCGCCAATGGGTGGCTGTTCGTCGCCAACGGCAAAGGAACTGGCTTTGAGGCGTCTTCTGTCGTCGCCAATGATTCCGGACGCGCTCCCAATACCGCTAATGATCGCTTCCCGGTCGGGACCGGCAGTGTGCACCAGGGCGGCGAGTACGTCGGCGCGCTGATCGCTGGAACGATCTCTCAAATCGCCGAGCCGGATCCGAGCACGCTGGTCCGTTACACCAGCCAAGTCATGCGCAACGATGGCTTGGTCGGAACCACCGACGTCCGTCTCTTCACCGGTCCGACTCCGATTCGTCACATTATTTACATCATCCGCGAGAATCGCACGTACGATCAGGTTTTTGGCGACGTCGAACGGTCCGGCAACGGCCAGCCCGCCGACGGCGATTCCAACCTTGCCATTTTTGGCGACGGCTCTGCCGCGAGCCGTCCGGGGGGCCCAGCTCAGGAAATCACTCCCAACGCCCACGCCTTAGCGCAGCGCTTCGGTCTGCTCGATCGGTTCTTTGTGAATTCCGAAGCGAGCCCTGACGGTCATAGTTGGACCGACGCCGCTTTTTCCTCCGATTACGTAGACAAGGCCTACCGCTGGAATTATTCGCACCGCGGCCGGACCTATGATTTCAAGGGAACCAATCGAGAGCCCGATCTCTGGGCGTCACGCGGTCAGCCGCCTATCCTCCCCGTCCCTGCTACGCCGAACGATCTCACTCATCTCATCCAGCGATACGTACCGTACCTAAACGGCTCTCGGGATGTGGCCGAGCCGGAGACGCTCTACCTCTGGGATGCCGCCGCTCGCGCTGGCCTCACCTACCGCACCAACGGCGAGCTGGTAGCGACGATTTCCCAAGCTGAAATCGATGCCTTCAATCTGAATCGCGAGCGCGACTACCCCGATCTCACGCCGACCGCTGTTGCCTTCCCCCTCAAGAAATCGCTGGAGGGCCATTTCAGTTCCAGCCACCGGGAATTCGACCTGTATACGCCCGACTCGATGACGACCGATTCCTATCGTGTGGCCGTAGAATCTCATTCTCCACCCGTCGCGCTCATCTCCAGCTCCAACCCCGACCCCCGCTTTCGCGGTTACTCCCGCATCTCGAGCTGGCTTGCGGAGTTCCGTGGCTATGTCGAAGCGAAGCAGAAGGGTGAATCCGATTCTTTTCCGGCTTTCAACATCGTCTATCTCCCCAACGATCACACCAATGGTTTCCACGTGCGCATGCCGACGCCACAGTTCTACGTCGCGGACAACGACTATGCCCTCGGCCTACTCGTCCAGGAGGTCTCCTCCAGCCCCTACTGGAAGGACACAGCCATCTTCGTGGTCGAAGATGACTCGCAGAATGGCCCTGACCACGTAGACGCCCATCGCTCTCCCGCCCTCATCATCAGCGCCTACAATCGCCCGGGCGCCCTCGTTCATCACTATCACAGTACGGTGAGCCTGATTCGTACCATGGAGCTTATCCTCGGCATTTCGTCCATGAATCAGCTCGACGCCTCAGCCTCTCCCATCGATCTTTTCCAGTCGCAGCCGGATCTGGCTCCCTACCAAGCGATCGTTCCGAAGCTGGCACTGAACAATCTGCTCGTCGAGCCTCCCACGGATCGCGAAACGGCACGCTGGATTCGCGAAAGCGAGCGCCAGGACTTTACCTCCGAAGACCTTGCCAACCCCGACATTCTGAATCGTGTCATTTGGTTCTCCGTTCGTGGCGCGAACACTCCATACCCCCTGCTCTCCCACTTACCCGCCTTCGATGTGATGCGCACGATCACCAACCTAGAGGCCGCCGAGCAAATTGACCTCAATCGTCAGATAAAAATGCTTCTCGCCAAACGCACGGCAAAAAACCGCCTCATCCGCTAGCGACGACGCAAGGGCTAGACCGCATGGTGAGGCGTGGAGGGGGCCTCCGCGCAAGTGTGGGGAGGCGTGTATAATGCGCTCGCTTTAGCAGAGCGAAATCGACGAGACATGCCCACGGCTTCTGCCGAGATCCGCATTGAGAATCTGTACAAATCCTTTGGCGACCATCGCGTGCTGGAGGGAATTAGCCTGGAGGTTCGCCGCGGTGAAATGGTCGCCCTTGTGGGTGGATCAGGAAGCGGCAAGTCCACGCTGCTGCGGCAAATCATTGGACTCGCCCACCCAGACCAAGGACGTGTTCTCATCGCCGATCACGAATCAGGCGGGTCTCCCCTGGTTGATCTAGCCGAACTTGACGCCGAGGGCATGGAAAGACTTCAGCGGCACTGGGCAGTTGTGTTCCAGGGCAATGCGCTGCTATCAGGCCAGACGGTAAGCGACAATATTGCTCTGCCGCTCCGCGAGGTCCAACGCCTGGACGAACCGACCATCCGCCGCAAGGTATATGACGTCGTCCGCCAAGTCGCCCTGGACCCCGAAAAGGTCCTCGATCGGATGATCGAGCAACTTTCGGGCGGCATGGCCAAACGAGTCGCGATCGCTCGCGCGTTGGCGCTGGACCCCATCCTGCTCCTTTATGACGAGCCGACCACAGGTCTTGATCCGGCGGTCGCCGAGCAGATCCAGGAATTGATCGATTCGGTCCATCAACGGCAGACCGCTGCAGGGTTTGCGCGAACCAGTCTTCTCATTACTCACGACCGAGAGATGCTTTACCGCTTGGGGCCACGCATGATCATGCTGGATGGTGGACACATTGTGTTTGAGGGTACTTACGAGGCCTTTCAGCACGTGCAAATTGCTCAACCGTATTTCGAGGTGATGCCTAAACTCCACCAGAGAACGGAGTGAGCCTGTTGGGTGAGAACCCTCACCGCGGCGAGCCTTGGAGGAAACCCCGCTGGCGGGTTCCTCGTCATTTGTTCATGGCTGCGAAATCGAACCTGCCCAGCAAGAAGGGACGCGACATGGGTGCCTTTGTACTTCCCGTTGCGTCAATCGGATATGGCTCCTGGGTCAGAGTGGGAAATCCCCATATGTTTCCATTACGGAGGTCCACTACTACCTTGCCCAACACCTGGCGGTTGTTGTCGGGTGCCCTCAGCATGCGTGTCCCCGGCTCAATATAAAGCGGATAGATGTCCGACGACTGTGCCCGTGCCACCTTCGGCGCTGAAAGTTGCCGAACAGCAATCGTCCCGAGGGATAGGGCAATCACCCCCAGCATGATTTGAGTCAACCAGCTGGATTTCATTTGGCCTCCGATCTCGATCAAAGTCACGCGAGGTACGACTAGATCCATTCAATCGTACCCTCAACACGCTCGTGTTCCCTACCGGCACAGGCCGCTTTCCCGCCGAAGCGCAGGTAACAGGAGTCGTTTTCCTTTTGGGGGGACATTTCGGATCTCCTTGCGGTTCTGGCGGTTGGATCGCTCGGCGTATCGTGCGTGAATCTAGGTGCGACCAAACCGGCTTCCCTTCATCTTATAAGGTTCGAAGGTCTACAATCAGGTCATACTGTCAGGACGGAACCGGTCATGCCCAAACCCATTTTGCTGAGCGTCGATGACGATTCCGATGTTCTGCGAGCGATTGAGCGCGACTTGCGCTCCAAATATGGTGCCGAGTACCGCGTGATCGGAAGCGATTCCCCCGAGCGGGCGGTTGCCCTTTTGAAGCAGTTGAAAGTTCGCAACGACACGGTGGCGCTGCTGCTGGCAGACCAGCGCATGCCTCATATGGATGGCGTCGCATTTCTCCAGGAGGGCATGCAGATCTTTCCCGAGGCCAAGCGGGCGTTACTGACCGCCTACGCCGACACGAACGCTGCGATCAACGCAATCAATCGAGCCAATATCAACTACTTCTTCATGAAGCCTTGGGATCCTCCGGCCGAGCACCTCTACCCGCAATTAGATGATCTGCTGGATGATTGGCAGGCGTCCTATCGTCCGGCATTTGAAGGAATCCGAGTTTTGGGGACGCGCTGGTCGCCCAAATCGTATGAATTGCGAGATTTTTTGGCGCGCAATCGAGTTCCTTATCAATGGATGGACGCAGAGCTTTCGGCGAATGACCCGGAAACCAAGCGACTGCTGGAGGTCTTGGGTCCAGAAGCTGCGAATCTTCCGGTGGTTCTTTTTCCTGACGGCACCAAGCTTCTGGAGGGTGTCCCGTCCCAGGTTGCTCAAAAAGTTGGCTTGCGCACCCGCGCCCAGACCAGCTTTTACGATCTGGCCATCGTCGGCGGAGGCCCAGCGGGTCTGGCTGCCGCTGTGTATGGAGCTTCCGAAGGCCTCCACACCGTGATGATCGAGCGACAGGCGCCGGGGGGTCAGGCGGGGATGAGCTCGCGCATCGAAAACTATCTTGGATTTCCGATCGGGCTGAGCGGGGGCGATCTGGCGCGCCGTGCTGTGGTGCAGGCCCAGCGTTTCGGCGTGGAAATCCTGGCGCCTCAGGAAGCCGTCGGCGTCCGGGTAGAGGGGCCTTACCGGTTTTTGAAGTTGGCGGATGGCAATGAGATCTCCAGCCACGCCTTGATGATCGCCACAGGCGTGCAGTGGCGGCGCTTGGAGGCCCCGGGAATCGACCGGCTCCAAGGCGCGGGTGTGTACTACGGTGGGGGCTCGACCGAGGCCTTGTCCTGCCAGGGTGAGATCGTTTACGTGGTGGGCGGTGCGAACTCGGCGGGTCAGGCAGCCATGAATTTCGCCAAGTACGCCGGCCGCGTCGTGATCGTCGTTCGCGGCGGCTCGCTGTCGAGTTCAATGTCCCAGTATCTCATTGACCAAATCAAGGAGACGCCGAACATCCAGGTTTGGCCGCACGCGAGCGTTGCCGAAGCGCACGGAGACACACATCTGGAAGAGATCTCTTTCCTTTGTTCCGACACCGGCAAGCTGGAGCGCGTGCCGGCGAACGCCATGTTCATTTTTATCGGGGCCATGCCGCAAACCGCTTGGCTGGGGGATCTTCTCGAGCGTGACAAGCACGGCTTCATTCTTACCGGCCCCGATCTGATACGCGAAGGCCAACGCCCGAAGGGTTGGGCGCTCGACAGAGACCCCTTCCTGCTCGAAACGAATGTTCCCGGTATTTTTGCCGTTGGCGATGTGCGTCACGGCTCGGTAAAACGGGTCGCTTCGGGAGTCGGTGAAGGCTCGGTCGCCGTGCAGTTCATCCATCAATATTTGAGCAAGGTCTAAATGGTCGAGAATTCCGAACTTCTGCGGATACCTGTATTCGCCGGCCTTCCCGACGATCAAATCACGTGGTTTCTGAGCCAGGCAGCGGAGATATCGCAGAAGGCGGGTGAAACCTATTTCCGCGAAGGAGACCCGGCCGACGCAATGTTTGTCATCCTCGAAGGACAGGTTCAAGTGCGCGGCGAAGTGGGCGGCGAGACCGTGGTGATCGCACTGAAGCCGGGTGATGTGAGCGGCACGCTGCCCTTCTCGAGGCTGAAGCAGTTCCCGGTGAGCGCGCGTGCGGTGACCGACGCCCGCGTCCTCAGGTTCCCTTCCTCGCTGTTTACTGAGCTTGTCCAAAAAATGCCGGATCTGGCGCAGCGCCTCGTCGCTCTGATGGCCGACCGGATTCGGGAAACCACGCGGCGGGAGCAGCAGCGCGATCGCCTGGCCTCTTTGGGGAAGCTTTCGGCAGGACTCGCGCACGAGCTCAATAACCCGGCGTCGGCGGCCAGGCGTGCCGCGAGCCAATTGCGCGACGTCCTGCAGAAAATGCGCAACGCAAGCCATGAACTGGGCAGCCGCGAGCTGACCGCTGCCCAGAAGTCGGAGATCGAAAAGCTGGAAGCTTCCTTCGTGCAGCGCGATGAAGTCCCGCCCGATCCGCTGGCGATGAGCGATCTGGAAGAACAAATCGATTCCTTGTTACGGAGTCATGGGCAGAACGACCTGTGGCAAATGGCGGCCGATCTGGCTCAGCGGAACATCAAGCCGGAAGCGCTGGAATCGCTGTTTGCGATCCTGGACCCCGACACCGCGAGAGCCGCACTGGTGAGGATCGCCGCGTCGGTTGAGGTGGCAACTCTGTTGAACGAGATCGAGAGCGGTACGGCGCGCATTTCCGATCTGGTCCGGGCCATCAAGGAATACACCTACATGGATCAGACTCCGCTGCAGAACGTCGATATCGTGAAAAGCTTGGAAACCACGCTCACCATACTCAACCACAAGCTCAAGCATGGAGTTGTGGTGCTGCGTGATTACGGCAAGGTCCCTCTTCTGGTGAACTCATTCGGCAGCGAGCTGAATCAGGTTTGGACCAACATCATCGCCAACGCCATCGATGCCATGCATGGCCAAGGCGAGCTGCGGGTGCGGACCTATCGAGACGATAATTGCGTGGTAGTTGAAATCGGAGATAACGGCCCTGGGATTGCGCCCGATGTACTGCCGCACATTTTCGAGCCTTTCTTCACCACAAAAGGAGTCGGGGAAGGAACAGGGCTGGGCCTCGACACGGTGCAGCGGATTGTAAGGAAGCACCGCGGCGACATTCAGGTCAGCTCCAAACCCGGCGAAACGAGGTTTCAAGTGTGGCTTCCGCTCTCCGGAAACAATGATCCAAAATGAGGACCTGTCGAGCAGCTCGAGTCTAGCCGCCTTCGATCCTGCGCCGCGTGCTACCGAGGCCCTGCCGGTCTTCCGTAGAGGCCTCCAATTTGTCGTGCCGGTCGCGAAACGAGCGGTCGACGCTGGATTGGAGTCTCTCCTGCCAGCCGCGAATCGCAGGCCGACGCTCTTCGGGCAAGATAGAGATGAGCTCAACCACGAGTGCTTTCATGCGTCGCATGACTTGAATGCTCGTGGCGCCGTAAAACCGAATTTCATCAAAGCCGAGGCGCAGAAAATCCTCCCAGGTCGGAAAGGTAACCAAGAGCCGGAGATGACCGGCGGCATCGTAATAGGACCCGATTTCCAAGCGACGCCGACCAAGGCGGATTAAGAGATCCTCAATCTGGTCGAGCGCTTGTACCGCGGTCGTGGGATCATTGATTGCAGGCGACAAGGCCTTGATCGCTATATCCACGAGCAAACGGATGGCATACTTGGGGTCTTGCTCGAAGGTCCGCTCGGCACCGAGTTGAATTGCCCCCCTCAATCGTCTCTCAGAGACCGCGGCGGCGCCGTCAAAAACCCGCACAATCGGGGTGCCGTCATGAACAGCGTCACCCACGGATGCAACCAATTCGATGATGGATCCGTTCCTGCGTGCAATTTCTACCAAGAGGGGAATGTTCACCGCCTGAACAACTCGCGGCTGGCCGTGGTGGAGGAAGGTCTGAAGGCACCGTGTCTGGGGGAGTTCCTCAAAACTGAGGGGGGCGGTGGCCAGCGGCGGGTAGAGATGCTCAATCACTTCGCGACCCTGATCGCCCGTGAAAATCAGCATGCGGTTGACCTGGAGCATGCCCACGCGTTGGATCAAGCTGATAAACATGATGACGCTGACGATGAGAAGTAAGGTCACGATCCCTACGCCCGCGAGGGGAACCCGGCCCGAACCACTCCTGTCAACCCAAACCAGCGAATCAAGGGCATAGAGAAATGTGGCTGTGAACACACCGATGGAGTGAGAAACCACCGGATCCCGAGCAATCCAGAGAACCAAACGAGGGGAATAGGCTGTAGCGCTAAATTGAATCGTCACGAAGGTAAGAGAGAAAACGATCGCGGTCAGCGCGATCATGCCGGAAGCAATCGAAGAGTAGAAGCCGATTGCAGCATTGACGGTGATGGTCGAAACGAAGCCGGGCAGCAAGGTGTTGGCAAGTCGCGGAAGGGTAAAACCGACGATCACGGCAGAAAACGCATAGAGCAGGGGGATAAGCCAAGGCGTGAGACTGGATTTGCGCAACTGGAAGGTCATTTGAGCGCTAAGTCTAACGCAAATCAGATGGATGTCAGCTGTGTTTTGGGGTACCGGATGCTGGCAGTGGGGGTCGGTGTGGGATGTAAGGTGTGCCGGGGTGGCCTCTTCCTTCTCGCCTCTCCGGAATCGGGTGGCAGGCGGGTCGTGCGCTCACGCATTAGGCGTGGCGAGGGTAAAGCCTTCGTAGCCGTGAGCGGCAATTTCGTCGCATTTCTGCCTGTAGGCGCCGGCGCCTCCGATGTAAGGCATAAAGACGCGCGGCTTGCCGGGGATGTTTGCTCCCATGTACCACGAGTTGGCGAGCGGGAACAGCGTGTGGCTGGCCACCTCGTTCACATGGGCGACCCATGCATTTTCTGCGTCCTCGGTCGCTTCGATGCTTGCAAGTTGGCGAGTTCGTAGGTGGGCGATGCAATCGGCAATCCATTCAACGTGCTGTTCAATGGATAGGACCATGTTGGAGAGTACCGAAGGGCTGCCGGGACCGGTGATGGTAAACAGGTTGGGGAAGCCAGCGACCATCATACCCAGATACGTGCGTGGCCCCGCGGACCACTTTTGCTTTAACGAAGCCCCTGCCTTTCCGCGAATATCGATGTTGCAAAGTGCCCCGGTCATCGCGTCGTAGCCCGTGGCGAACACGATGCTGTCGAGCTTGTATGCAGCCTCTGAGGTTCGCACCCCCGTGCGAGTGATCTCCTGAATGGGCGTAGTCCGAATATCGATCAGAGTGACATTATCGCGATTGAATGTCGCATAGTAATCTGTGTCCACGCACAGACGCTTGGTCGCGAGCGGATAGCCTTTGGGCACAAGCCTCTCGGCAAGAACCGGGTCGCGGACGATTCCGCGTATTTTCGAGCGCACGAACTCAGCCGCTGTGTCGTTGGCCTCTTTCTTGAAAAGGAGGTCCGCGAAAGACCCGACCATCGCGAATCCCCCCTGCCGCCATCGCTCCTCGTACTCGCGCAGCCGTTCTTCTGGCGACACCTCCAATGCCGATCTGCTATTTAACTCGACGCGGATCCCGAAAACGGAGGTCCGATCACGGTTACGATATTGCGCCCTGTTGGTTTTCCAATCCTGGACGACTTCGGGGGAAAGCGGCCCATTGTGCGCGGGTACGCTGAAATTGGGGGTTCTCTGAAAGACGAAAAGATGCGATGCCTGCCTGGCGATCATCGGAATCGACTGGATGGCCGACGAACCCGTCCCGATCACGGCAACCTTCTGATTCGAGAAATCGACGCCTTCTGCAGGCCAGTGTCCCGTGTGGTAAGTCTTACCCTGGAAGGTATCCCTACCCTGGTAATCCGGGCTCTTCGCGGCGGAAAGACACCCGGTTGCCATGACCGAGAACTGTGCGCTCACCCGGTCGCCGCGATCGGTGTGGACGATCCAGCGCTTGGCTGTTTCGTCGAAAATCGCACCGGTTACCCGCGTTTCAAATTGGATGTCCCGTTTGAGATCGAAGCGTTCGGCTACATGATTCAGGTACCGCAGGATTTCGGGTTGCGA
>Ga0187783_10004371_pt1 | contig 10470 bp, 11 predicted proteins | sample 1015_SJ02_MP02_2_FD_132471 | JGI IMG/M metagenome (GOLD analysis project Ga0187783, IMG submission 132471) | Tropical peat soil microbial communities from peatlands in Department of Meta, Colombia - 1015_SJ02_MP02_20_MG | ecosystem: Environmental > Terrestrial > Soil > Wetlands > Peat | place...
CGGGGTCTTCCGCATCGGCAATGCGAATGATGCGAAAATCGTTCATGGCGTTGCCGACAGCCATCGCATCGCGCCCTTTGTTCATATCGGTCCAGAGCGTGCCGCCAACGAGAACCACATCATCGGAGAGCGCGAGCGCACGATTCTCGAGCAGTTCCACGTCGGGCAGCCAGCGGCGTATCATGTGAGGGGTCCGCGTCAGGTCGTAGTGGTAGGGCTCGTGGTTGCCGATCAGATAGAAGATGCGCGCAAAGCTGTCGCGGCACTGCTCCAGGAAGGCGAAAGTGCGCTCGCGCACGGCCGCGCCCGGATCATAGAGATCGCCTTCCGGGTCGAGCGCGCCGATTAGCGTGATATCGCCGGCGAGTACGAGCACTTCGCCCTGGGGCATCGGCGTTTCCAACGCACCGAACTCGAGATGGATGTCGGAAGCCAAGCAAATCTTCATACCGCCTTCCTCGCGACCAGGACTTCGGCGAGATCGCGCCGAGACTGCTCTCGCGACCGCGCCCGACCGTCGCCCGCGACGAACCGAGATGCCAACAGCAACATTCGCCGAGGCGGCGGGCGCATGCGCACGACGACCTTGCGCGCTCGGGCGATGTCAGGCGCGCAGGGGCAATACTTTTTTGGCCGTCCGCTCCGACGCGTCATCCCCTGACCGTGGCGACGAATAGGTTCGGATCGAAGTATGCCGCCGCGGGAACGGCATTGTCGATGCTGCCGACGCGAACAAAGAAGTCGGTCACCTGCTGCATCCACTTCGTTACCTTGCCGCTGCTGTGAAGCTCTCTTCAGACGGCGGCGGAAAAGACGCGCTCGGCGCCAAATTGCTCCTTGACGTCGCGCTCCGGCACCTGCGGGTAGTATGTGCCGTGCAGCACCTCAAGTGCCGCGTTGGTCCGGGCGATAATCATGTCGTTGCCTTGGACCCAGGCCCTGATGACCCGCGTCAACAGCGCGCGGTTCTTGGCAACATAGGCGTTCGACGCGGCCGACATACCGTTGGGATGCCGATCGTGGTACCCTCGCCCCATTCAGGTGATCACGACGCTGCCGACCGATTTTACGGGCTACAATACGGCTGCCGAGATCGCCGTGTCCGCCGATGGTCACTTTGTCTACTGCTCCAACCGTGGCCATGACCTGCGGATGCCGCAAGCGGGCTACTCGCTGCAATCGGCTGGCAGCCAATGCAGGGCCGCACGCCTCGGTTCATCGGGATTGATCCGACCGGGCGCTGTCTCTATGCGGCCAATGAACGGGGGGACACAATCGTCGCGCTGCGCGTGGATCGGAGCACCGGCAAGCTCGCGCCCGGGGGCCAGGTGGTTGAGAACGCCAGCCCCGTCAGCATTGTCTTCGCCTCCGGCTCTTAGTGCCTGACCCCGTGTCCCAGGCTTGCCAATCCCGCGCCCAGCGAGCCCAATTGCGGGGTGCGACGCGCATATTCCGATCAGGCACGATGGCCGACTTGTCAACGTTGCCACCATGCCTTTCGAGGCGCAGAGTGTAACGGCAAGCCCTTGAGCGAATTGCGGTGATGCGATGAAGGCACTGGCGGTGACGGTCTTATCGATCCTTGCCTTGGGAGGAGAAGGAAGCGCGCAAGTCCCCGACGCGATCGCGGCGCCCGGGGAGACGCCGATGCTGACCGTTCATGCGGAAGGGGCGCAGATCTACGAATGCAAGCCCGATCCTGCAGGTAAGCTCACGTGGCAGTTTCGCGAACCAATCGCTGCGCTCATGGTCGACGGCAAGACCATCGGCCGCCACTACGCGGGACCGAGTTGGGAGCTCGCCGACGGCGGCACAGTCACCGGCAACGTCGTTGCTCGTGCGCCTAGTGCATCGGACAAGGACATTCCGCTATTGAGGCTCGAGGTGATGGGGCGGCGCGGCGCGGGCCAGTTGACCGCGGCGTCGACAATTCAGAGGATCAACACGAGGGGTGGAGCCGCCGGAGGCTCTTGCGAGCGCAGCGGGGCGCTGCTGAGCGTACCCTACTCGGCCGACTACGTGTTTTTGCGGAAGGGCAGTTGATGCGAGCATCAAGATCCCGCACGCGCGCCGATCAGCCGACGTTGGGGCTCGCCCCCGCAGGTGAGAAAGGGACGGCGTCGTAAGGCCGGCCCGGGACGTCGGCGAGCCGGAGCCGCGAGACGCAAGCGAAAGAAGCGAGCCGGCTCGAACATGCCCGGTGTTTCAGGCGGCTCTGCATCGGCGTATTCTTGCGTCCATAACCATGACACAGTCTACCCCTAGCAGGAAGACGCGGGGCTCGGGGGGTGAGTACGTCGATGTTCCATTCGCGCCATGCCGTGCTTTGGGTTGTGCTGTTGCACATGGCTGGCTGTGCTGCCAACAGCGGCGCTACAAACATTACCAATGTCGAAGTTGGCATGACGCAGAACCAGGTGCTTGCCCTCCTAGGCCAGCCAAAGACGCGAGAGACGTACGGTGGAACGGAATTCTTGTTCTATCCGAACGACGCCGGCGTCAGCGTTCCCATCGCACTCGTCGAGGGGCGGGTGACCAGCATTGGACGGCCGGCATACGACATAGTCGTGCGGTCCAAGATGCAATCCGACAGCACCCAGCAACCCCTGCCCGCGAAAAATTCAAACTGAAGGACATGGGCATCAGCGGTTGTCTCCGGCGCCCCAGAAAAGGCGCCGATCGTTTCCAAAGCGATCATGCCGAGCACCCTTTCGCAGCGCGGAGAGTCGTTCGGGGCTAGCGCCAGCTACCGATCTCAGGGCCTGCGGTCGTAAGGAGGCTCCTCGTTGACGAAGAGAACCTACCGCAAGCGGGTACGCTCTGGGCGACGCCAATGCGACCGGAACGGCGGCCGTCATTGAGCGGCGAGCCTGCTCAGGGATTGACGGCTCCCCGAGACATCCCCATGAGCCGTAGTGCGCGCCGACGACGCGCGCGGCGGCGTCGGCATGCACGGACTTCGTATCGCCCCCGGCTGCGAGCATTTCTGCCGACCGCTGACTATTTCCAGCGGCCGCCGCAACCGCCGATGGTCGCCGCTCGCGTTCAATGTAGCGGGCCGCAGCCTCCCATGTCGCGAAATTCCCCACATTCTGCAAGCGTCGGCGATGTGGCCATGACGCGCGCCCTGAGCCGCGCACGCCGCTCGTGCTCCTCCGGTGTCGGTGCCGGCATTGGAAGACAGAGGGCCAGGCGATGGAGGCCGCTTGACAACGTCCGAAAGCCGCCATGACAGAGGCACGACGTTAGGTCCCACGCTTGCCCGCGTGTTCTCATGGGTTGCGCGCGATGATATCCTCGCAGGCGACGGACGCATCATCTTCGGCGACCGCCGCAGTGGCGAGAGGAGGTCCGGCATATTCACCGCAAAGCATTGCAGCCCCTCACACCCGCGCGGCATAGCGCCTGGCGGCGGCAGCTGCACCTTTTTGTTCCGCGCCGGCATTGTCCCGCCACGTTCCTGCGCGAGCACCGTCACGTCCTTGCGCTCACTGCGTCGAGACCGACCCATGGGCGTAGCCCCCGCCGGCTGAGTGGCCGATCAAAGGAAAGAACGCCCGTTGTTGGCGACCGACCCGCTTTTTGAGGAGCCATGAAGACCTACGGCGCTGGCGCAGCCATCCTGCTCACAGTTGGCGCCATGCTGGGTCTTGTGGCTGCGACGCCGCCTGTACCCCGCGCGTTGGCACAGCCGGCCGGCAGCATCTATCAAGCGACCGTCATCACGACGGGGTCGGATACCCGGTTCCGGAATGCCGGATTTGCCCAGGCGCTGCGAGAGGTGCTCGTCAAGGCCTCGGGAGAGCCGCGATTAGCCAAGGATTCAAGGGTCGACGCGTTGGTGCCCCAGGCCGAGAGGCTCGTGGCATTCTTTAGCTATCGAGACCAGATGGAGGGAATACATCACCATGATGATCAAGGGACGTATGATCGACCATTCGAGCTGACCGTCCAATTCGATTGGTTGAGCATCAACGCAGCACTGGCCCGGCTTGAGGAAAAGCCGTGGCTCGGCGAGCGCCCTACGCTCGTCCCGGTGATCTTGGTGCGCGGACACGAGCGACCCTTCGATCAGACATACTTGATCAGCGACGAAGAATCGGCGGCTTCCGCACAGCGAGACTCCCTGTCCTATTGCGCCCAGAAATACGGCCTCGGTCTGCGGGTGCCGTCGCCTGCGGATTTGACGGTCTGGAACATTCGACCAAGCGAGATCCCCAGGCCGAGTGCGTCATTGGCAACGAATAAATTCCTGGTCGTTGGGACGCTAGATTTTCGCCTGCGTACGTTTGGCTGGGTTGGCGTGTGGAAGGCGACCTGGCGCGGGATTGACTATGATTGGGGGATCAGCGGCGTCTCCTTTGACAGGGCCTTCGATAATCTCGTTGCCGGCGTCGCGCGGATCGCGTCCGGGCACGGCCGGCCCGATTGAGCCCTGGTCGCGCTCGACCTGTCGACGTGCCGGGCAATCGCGCGCATCGGCATTCCCGCATGCCTCGTTCGGCCATGTCCGAACGCGGCTGCCCTGATACCTTGTCTCGCGAGATGTTAAGATATCATCGAAGCCGAGCCCGCGGGGCGCAGTTGGACCCGGGACAGAAGGAGAGATCGATGTGCCGAAACATCCGCACCCTCTTTAATTTTCAGCCGCCTGCGACCGAGGAGGAGATTCGTGCATCGGCGCTGCAGTTCGTTCGCAAGCTGAGCGGATTCACGCACCCTTCGAAAGCAAATGAGGCGGCGTTCCGCCGGGCGATAGAGGAGGTTTCTACCGTTGCCCGCCGCCTGCTGAATGTGCTGGAAACAACGAGCCCGCCGCGCAACCGCGAAGTGGAAGCGTTGAGGGCGCGGGAGCGGGCGCGAGCGCGCTTTGGCTAGCAGACAAGCGAGCGGCCCCTTCTCGCGTGCAATTGGCGCGCTACCCTCTTGTGGGGGCGCAAGATCGAAAACCGAAGCCCGGCGGGGATGCCCTGCTCCTGCCGTTGTGGCGCCCGGGGCGTGCCGCAAAAAAACGCATGAACCCATAGGCAATTGCCCGCCGGCGGCACTTGCCCTAGCGTTGCTTACGCGAGGGCGACGCATCCGTCGCCGTTCAACACGCGAGGTCGCGGCATGGCACTCAAGGGCGCGTTCATCATCACGGGCGCAGCATCGGGTATCGGCCAGGCCACTGCCGTGCGGTTGATTGAGCGGGGGCACCGAGTGTTCTCGCTCGACATCAAAACACCGACGGCCCCGGTCGCCGAGCACACCAACTGCGATCTTGCGGACCCCGCCTCCATCGACGCCGCGCTGTCGCGCATCGGGGAACCGGTGTCGGCGCTTCTCAACATCGCCGGCGTGCCAGGCACCGTCGGTGCAGAAAAGACGATATGCGTCAACCTGCTGGGATTGCGGCACCTGACCGAAGGTCTGTGGGGGCGGATCGCGGACAATGGCCGGATTGTCAATGTCGCGAGCATCGCCGGCAACAACTGGAGGAAACGGCGAGGCGCCCTGGCCGAGCTTCTGGCCACGCCCGATTTCGCGTCCGGCCTCGCCTGGTGGCGAGCCAAGGGTGCAGCCGTCGGCACCGACGCCTATACATTCTCCAAGGAGGCGGTGGTGCTCTACACGATGCAGCTCGCCGGCCGGGGACTCGCTCGTGGTATCCGCGTCAACGACGTGGGACCGGGTCCGATCGATACCCCGATCTTTCCCGATTTTGAGAAGATGACCGGCCGCGACATGATGCAGAACTACATCGCCATGGTCGGCCGCCTGGGCAAACCCGACGACATCGCCGAGGCGATCATGGTGCTGGCAGAGCGTGAGATCGGGTGGCTCAACGGCCAACACATCGTGGTCGACGGTGGACTGACCGCCGGCTTTTCCGCTGGATGGAAGGCAGGCCGCTAGTTTCCCTTGTCTAGGCCGAGGAAAAGCGCACCGGCACGCTCCGCGGCCCGCGTACCAGGCCGCGCGACCACTTGAGCTCCGCTCCCTCGTCAAGCTCGAATTCGGGGATCCGCTGCAGCCATGTCTCAATGGCAACCCTGAGTTCCATGCGCGCCAAATTTGAGCCGATGCAACGGTGGATGCCGAGCCCGAAGGTCGCGTGCCGGTTCTCTTGGCGGTCCAATACGACCTCGCCGGCGCGCACGAATTTTTCCGGGTCGCGATTCGCCGCTGGATAGGGCAGCAGCACCATCTCTCCCGCAGCAAACTTGCAGCCGCCGACCTCTTGCTCCCTTTTCACCAGACGGGCGACCGAGACCGGCGCGAATACCCGCAAGAACTCCTCGATCGCGGTTGCCATCAGGGCCGGCTCGGCGACCAGCCGTCGGCGATGGTCTGCTGAGCGCGCGAGGTGCAGGAGAGTGTGGCTGATCGAGCTCCACGTCGTATCAATGCCGGCGAGCAATAGCAGCCGCAGGGTGCCGAGCATATGCTGTTCCGATAGCGGCTCACCCTCGATCGTTTGGCGCATCAGAAATCCGATCAAGTCCGCGCGAGGGCTGGCTCTGCGTGCCGCAATCTCGTCCCTGAAGAAAGCATCGATCTCCCCGATCACGCGCGTGAACAACGCGCCGTCCTCGACACCGTCGCCGGCGAATTGGTGAATCCAGGTGCGAAAGCGGTCGCCATCGCACTCGTTGACCCCCAGCATCCGCGAGATCACCCGCGTCGGTACGTGGCTCGCATAATCGACCGCGGCGTCGCACCGCGCATTGGCGATGAAGCCGTCGATCAGCTCATTGCACATGTCCCGCGTGACGGGCTAGAGCCGTGCGATCGCTGCCGGCGTGAAGGCGGGCAGCAGCATCATGCGCTGGAGCCGGTGGTGGGGTGGATCGGTGGTGACCGGAGGGATAGGCGCCGAGATCGGCGGCTTCTCGAGGATCGCTATGCGACGTGAGGAAAAATGCTCCGTGTCGTAGGCAATTGCGCGAATGTCGTCGTGGCGCACCGGCAGAAAGACGCCGCGGTAGCGATCCGTGTGGGCCACCGGACAGCGGGTTCGCAGATCATCCCAGATCGCGTGAGGATCGTTGCTCCAGTCCGGGTGATTGTGATCGAAGTCGCGCGTCCAATCGACGACCGGTGGGCGCTCCCCCATGGCTGTCTCCTTCGCTGACGGAGGGTCGGAACTCGGTCGAGCTCGCGCGGGTCTGCCCAGAGCAACGGCGGGCCCGATGAATTTGATTCTGCCCTGTCGCGAGCGAAGGTAGCATTGGCGCGGGGAGACCGGCAACCCAAGGACCGGCGCGCGACCAAGTTCGGCGCCGCTCAAGGGTGCAACCCCAATCGAGCCGACGATCGGCAGTCGGCTTTGAGACGGTTCAGACCCTTTTGTGCGCTGCTGGTTATTGCCACTAAAAGCGCTGCTCCCGAGGGACCTTGCCGCGGTCCGGGCGGCTTTTGCCCGCTAGAAACGCCACGTGCGTCCGTGAGCCCGTCTCGGCCCCCGCTGAGGCAATGACGGTGAGTGTCGCGGCCGTCGAAACACCCCCAAAGGAAGCAAGTCTGCGAGGGTTTTCCGTCTCAGCCCCGCCAGCCGTAGATCTCGCGCGCGGCGCCGGCGCTGACGTAGCCCTGGGCGACATCCTCTGCGATGGCCGCCGGCGCCCGCGCCTTGGGGTCACCGAAGCCGCCGCCCCCCGCCTCGACGATGCGCATGCGCTGTCGCGGTGCCAGGTCGTGGCGGCCCTTGGCGTGGATCGGCGTGCCGTCGATGCTATGCATCCTGAGCGACCCGTCGCCGCCCCCGAACATGCCGCGCGCGGGAAACATCGTCCGATTGCCCATGCCGAGGGTAGTGATGAGATGGCCGGTGTCGTTGCGCAGGATCACCTCCTGGCCAAGACCGCCGCGCCACTGCCCGGGACCGCCCGTATCCGGCAGCAACCGCTTGCTCTCGATCGTCGTGTGCGTCAGCGTCTCCCACACCTCCACCGGCACCGTCGCCATGTTGGAGGGGTGCGGCAGGGTGCTCCAGCCGTCGAGATCGCGAAGTGCGCCGTAGCCGCCGGCCGCGAAATAAAGGGTGGAGAACGGCCTCTCGTCGCGGCGCACGCCCTGAAACGTGATGAGATTCATCATGCCGGAGCCCGCCTGCACCCGGTCGGGCAGCGCCTGCGCCAGGGCGCCGTAAACGAGCGGCGTCACGAAATGTCCCATGGCATGGCGGCCACCGGTGGCGAAGGGTGGCTGAGCATTGAGGATGCAACCCGGCGGCGCGAACACCGTGATCGGAGCGATCGCGCCGGCGTTGTTGGGAATGGACGGCAGCAGCAGGGATTTGATGGCGTGCAGCGCCATCGCGTTGGTGTAACAGAACGGCACGTTGACGGCAGCGCGTACGCAGCCCGACGTGCCGGTAAAGTCGTAGTTGACGCTTTCATCCCTCACATCGATGCGCACGGCATAGTCGCAGGGCCCGTCGAAACCCTCGACCTGAATGTGGTTGCGGTAGGTGCCCGGACCCAGTTCACGGATCTTGCCGCGCATGGCGGCCTCCGAATGGCCGCGGATCGCGCGCGACAGGTCCGTCAGGTCATCGAGGTCGTACTCGTTCATGAACGACAGCAGCTCGCGCCCGCCAACCTCGTTGCATGCAACGTTGGCCATGATGTCGCCCATCACCTGCTCCGGCACACGCACGTTGCTGCGGATGATCTCGACCATCAGCTCGTTGAGCCGCCCCTCCTCGTAGAGCTTGCAGATCGGCAGGCGCAAGCCCTCGTGAAACACCTCCACGGCCGACGAGCCGAAACCCGAGCCGCCGATGTCGGGCAGATGCGTGATGCTCAGCGTGTAGGCGACGATGCGGCCCTTGTGGAACACCGGTCGCACCATGGTGATGTCGTAGAGGTGGCCGGTACCGAGCCAGGGATCGTTGGTGAACATGACGTCGCCGGGGTGCAGTGTTTGCGGCGGAAAGCGTTTCAACATGTGGCGCAGCGTGATCGGCGCGCTGCCGATGAAGACCGGGACGCTGAAGGTGCCCTGGGCAATGGAGTTGGCCTCCGCGTCCAATACCACGCAGGTGAGGTCGTAGCTCTCGTTGACGATGGTGGAGAACGACGTGCGCACCAGTGTCGAGACGATCTCGTCGACCAGCGACACGAGCCGGTCCCACATGATGCCGAGGCTGACGGCGTCGAAGGTCTTGCTGGTCATGGCACTCCGGGCTCCAGGTCGTGCATGCTCGGTGCCGCCGCGTCCTGCTACCACCGTGGCGTTCGTTGCCGGCGATCCGTCCAACCAAGCATTTCAGTTCCCGTCGATCGCTGCATACATGCCAACCCGCTCACAGGGTCACGTCGGCAACGAGATTGTAGCGCGCATCGACGGTTGCGGCCTGCCCGGCGCCGATGACACAGGTGCTCTCGCGCTCCTCAATCAATGCCGGGCCGATAACCCTCGCGCCGGGCAGCAGCCTATAGCGGTCGTAGACACCCCATTCCGTCATCCTTCCGGCCTCGGCATCATAGGCGAGCCGGTGGCCCTTGAGAGCCCTCGCCCCTCCGGCCGGGTCGGAAAGGCTATAGCCGGCACCGAGGTTGGGTGCGGGGCCCGCCGCCTCGACCTTCCAATTGACGATCTCAGCCGGCTCGTTGAGCCGCAGCGCAAACGCGGCCTCGTAGGTGCGATCGAACAGCTCGGCGAGCCCGGTGAACAGATGGCCCGCGTCCGCCGCATGCGGCAGGGTCACCTCGATCTCGTGCCCCTGGCCCTGGTAACGCATGTCGAGGCGTCGCGTGATTCGAATGTCCGGAGCGGCCAGGCCCGCGCTCAGCAGGTACGATTTGGCCTTCGCTTCGAGGATTCGGAACGTGGCGGCAAAATCGGCGGAGTCGAGGTCGGCGATGTGGATGCGTCGCGAGCGCGCCATCTCGAACGCCAGCGGACTGATCAGGAGGCCGACTGCCGACATGACGCCTGCGCCCAAGGGGAAGACGACGCGAGGAATCTTGAGTTTCCTGGCGATGCCGAGCGCATGCAGCGGGCCCGAGCCCCCGAACGCCACCATGCTTCCCGAGCGATAGTCGAAGCCGCGCTCGCTGGCGTGCATGCGGAAGGCGCGCGCCACGTCCTCCGAGACGATGTCATGGATGCCCCAGGCCGCGCGCAACGTCTCAAGGCCGAGCGGCCTTGCCGCGCCGTCGCGGATGGCCGTTTCGGCGGCCTCCCGATCGAGCGCCATGGCGCCCCCCAGGAAGAAGCCGGCGTCGAGATAGCCGAGCACAAGGTTGGCATCGGTGAGTGTCGGGTCCTTACCGCCGCGGCGATAGCAGGCGGGGCCGGGGTCGGCGCCGCTGCTGCGCGGGCCGACGCGCAGCAGGCCGCGCTCGTCGATCTCGGCGATGCTGCCGCCCCCGGCGCCTATCTCGATCATGTCGATGACGGGTATGCGGACGGCGAGGCCGCTGCCTTGGCGGAACTGGTGCACGCGCCCCACTTCCATGGCGTAGCGCTTGATCGGCA
>Ga0187783_10004372_pt1 | contig 10469 bp, 6 predicted proteins | sample 1015_SJ02_MP02_2_FD_132471 | JGI IMG/M metagenome (GOLD analysis project Ga0187783, IMG submission 132471) | Tropical peat soil microbial communities from peatlands in Department of Meta, Colombia - 1015_SJ02_MP02_20_MG | ecosystem: Environmental > Terrestrial > Soil > Wetlands > Peat | place...
ACCGGAACCAGAATGCCGCGCTCAGCGGCATCGCGCGCCTCGCCGCGCACCCAGCGGGACGCTACCGACGTCGGGGTCCAGACCACCACGACGGCCGCCGCCGCCTGGAGCTCCGCATCGATCTGGTCATCGAACTGCTGCCCGGCATCAATCGCCGGGTCCCACCAGACCGACCACCCCTTGGCCTTGATCGCCGCCACGAGGGGCGCGACGCGCTCCTTATCGCTACGGGAATAGGAGATAAAGACGTCAGCCATGCCTGGTGGACCTCAATCGGGGGGTTCCCGCCGCAAGCCAATTGTTCGGCACTACTACGTTAACTCGGCTCGAGCGGCAGGCGGATGCGAATTGTGGACGCCTGAATAATGTACCCGAAGAGGCGCGCTAAGCAACGCGAACGTCAGGTTGAGTCCGCCCGGTGGCGGGTCCGGCGGCTTGGAGGCGTAATGAGGGCACCTCGCGCCAGTCGATCAGAGCTCTCAACTTTTCTACACAGCAGGAGTTGAACGGACCTGTCGAGCGTGCACTCACCTCGACCGCCTGCGCTTTGCTTAGCGGACGAACCCGCGGGAAACATAGCGGAACTCGGCGAAAAACCGGCGTCCTCAGAGCGGAATTTGCCGTCCTCGACTACCCGGCGCATGCTAAGACAATCCCGAGGGCAGCAGCTTTGACGACGGAAAAGAAGATCGTCCCACTGTCCCTGACAGCGGCGCTTTAGGCTGTCCATGGTCGGCGACTCGCGAGCGGTATTCCTGAGCTACGCGTCACAGGACGCACCGGTCGCACGGTCGATCTGCAGCGCGCTGCAGGCTGCCGGCATCGAGGTCTGGTTCGACCAGAGCGAGGTGCGCGGTGGCGATGCCTGGGACCAGAAAATTCGCCGCCAAATTCGTGATTGCTCACTGTTCCTTGCCATTCTCTCGCGGCATACGCAGGCGCGACTGGAAGGTTACTTCCGCCTCGAGTGGCACTTGGCCGATCGCCGCACTCAGTTGATGGCCAAGAGCCGCTCCTTTTTGTTACCCGTCTGCGTGGATGATCTCGAGCAAACCTCGGTCGAGGTTCCGGAGTCCTTTACTGCGGTGCAATGGTTCCGGCTGAAGGGGGTAGATGAATTATCCGCCTTGGCGGCGCGCGTATCGCAACTGCTCTCGCCGGAATTCGCCGCGGCAAGCCGACAACAGACGCTTATGGCGGAACTCGAGCAGCACCCGGTTTCGACGCCATCGTTCGCGGAGGCTCCCTCCTATCAGCAGTCGATCGCCGTATTGCCGTTCGTGGACTTGAGCGAGAAACAAGACCAAGGGTACCTGGCCGACGGCATCGCCGAAGAGATTATCAATTTACTCGGTAATCTCCCGGCGCTGCGCGTTATCGGACGAACTTCGTCTTTTCAGTTCCGGCATGACGTTGAGGGCGGACTGCGACAGATGCGCGCTCTTGGGGTGACGAACATTCTGGAGGGAAGCTTGCGTCGCTCCGCTGGCCGCATCCGCGTGACGACCCGACTGATCGACACGCGTGACGGCTCGCAACGCTGGTCAGAGACCTACACACGGGATGACGCCGATATCTTTCAGGTTCAGGACGAGATTGCTGCGAGCCTGGTCACTGCTCTCAAACTGGAAGTAACGCCGGACCTGGCTTCTGAACTGCATTCACGGCCAGTGAGCCGCGAGGCTCATGACGTCTACCTGCGCGGTCTGCATGCGGTATATCGCCTGGATCAGCGCGGATGCGAGGAAGCCGTGGTGCACTTCAAGCATGCCATACGGCTCGACGGATCCTTCGTCGCGCCGCTCGAGATGCTCGCGCTGACTCTCGATTTGTTGACGGAATGGAAGTTCCTGGCACCGGCAGCCGGGTTCGAGGAGACTCGGGCGATCGCCAACCAGGCTCTGGTACTCAATCCGCGTTCCGCCGTGGCGCACGCAGTACTTGGCAATATCCATACTTGCTTCGACTGGGATCGCACCAAGGCGGCGGAAGAGATCCGCTGCGCGCTCGAGATCGCGCCGCGCAACCCCGCGGTGCTGGTCATGGCAGCCAAGGAGCGCTTGGTATGCGGTGCCTTCGCCGACGCCGAGCAGATCTTGTCGATTGCTGCGACCGTGGATCCCTTTCAGCCGGCCGCTTTCTTCACGCGCGGCGTAGTCAACCAAAGATTGGGCCGTCTCGCGGACGCAGAGCGCGACTTCCGTCGTGCATTGGCGATCAGCCCGGGATACACGCGTGCGCATGCGCGTCTTGCTGAGGTGCTGGTGTCCAGGGGTCAGCCGGTCGAAGCGCTCGCCGAGATTCAAAAGGAGAGTGGCGCCCTGAGATTGAAGGGACTCGCCATCGTTTACCACGCTTTGGGACGCGCAGCGGACTCCGATGCAGCGCTGGCGCAACTCGAGGCAGTGAGCGGTACATCTTCCCCCATGTACCTGGCCGAGGTGCACGCGTTCCGGGGCGAGACCGATGCCGCGTTCAACTGGCTGGAGCGTGCGCGTGCCCAGAGGGACGTGGAGCTTTCTTACGCTACCGGCCACGCCTCTCTCTCGAGCCTGGTCGGGGATCCGCGCTACGGTCAGCTCATGGCGAGCATCAACCTCTCGGCTTGATTCGTCCGGGTCCGGCCAGGAGCTGCCACTGCCTGTCCCAATACCGGTCACTCGTTTGTGGTCAGGTTGAGGGCGTCTGGAGCTTCGCGACCTCAATGATCTTGCTTTCATTTGTGTCTGCGTAGCCGAGGTCGCACAGCTGCCTGAATTGGTTACGCGCGAGCTGGCCGAATGGACAGCCGATCGCAAGGTTCTTTGCGAACTGCAAGGCGTACTCGACATCCTTCAGACGCAGCGTCGGAGTGAACACAATGTTCCTTTCGTGATCGTTGGCGATCATCCGACGCGAGTTCCGCACGACCTGCGGGCTTGCCGCTTGGCCTGTCGCGATCGCGTTCGCGACCGCAGCGAGATCAAGACCGGCTCGGTCTGCGATTGCCACAGCCTCGGCAATGGATGCGATCTGTACGGCGCCGACCATGTTAATTATCAGCTTATAGGCGGTACCGGCTCCAACTCCGCCGAATCGCACGATACGCTGCGATATTGAACTAAGCAGAGGGCGAGCCGCATCCAAGTCGGATAAGGCGGCCCCGACCAGTAACGTAAGCGTTCCGGCCGCCGCCTGCTCAGGAAGTCCTGTGACCGGCGCATCTATGTACCGAAGCCCCCGGGTGGTCGCTCGCGCGGCCAACTCGCTCACCCATCCGTGCGACAGCGTAGAGCATTCAATCGCGAGACTGCCCGGCGCAAAGTTCGCTGCGAGGATGCCGTCAGGCCCCAGCCATACAGAACGCGAGGCAGTATCATCGGTAACCATTGCGATGACGGCTTCTGCGCCCGCGCACGCCTCTCGCGGAGTCTCACCAATGCAGGCTCCCGTGCCGGCAAGCGCTTTGGCCTTCGCTGCAGTGCGGTTATAGACGCTGAGATGATGACCGCCATCGAGCAGTCGCCGTGCCATTGCGAGGCCCATTTTTCCGAGTCCAACGAACGTAACTTTCGCCACTGTCTGTCTCTCCGCAGAATCTGCTGACTGCGCGCAACAGGGTCATGTGAGAATTCGCTTCATATGAAGATCGCAAAGAAACGCTCAAGATCAAAGCCCAGAGCTCGCCGCAACCTCTACCCCGCAATCAGGCCCTACCACAGAGGCTTTCTGCGTGTATCGGAGCTGCACGAAATCTATTTCGAGGAGAGCGGCAACCGGGGCGGCAAGCCCGTGATCTTCCTGCATGGTGGACCCGGTGGGGGCACCGAAGCCAGGATGCGCCGTTTCTTCGACCCCAAACGCTATCGAATCGTCCTGTTTGATCAGCGTGGATGCGGCAAGAGCCGACCGCACGCGAGCCTCGTCGACAACACCACGTGGCACCTGGTGGAAGACATCGAACGCCTGCGTCAGCATCTGGCAATCGATCGCTGGTTAGTGTTCGGAGGATCTTGGGGCTCTACCTTGGCACTGGCCTACGCCGAGACTCATCCCAAAGCCGTAACAGAGCTCATCCTGCGCGGCATCTTCCTGCTGCGACGCTGGGAAGTGGAATGGCTATACCAGAACCCCTTTGGCACCGGCGCACAGTTCCCGGAAGGGTGGGAGGCCTTTATTAACCACATTCCGCCTGAGGAACGTGGCGACATGATCGGCGCCTACTACAAACGACTGACGAGCCTGGATCGCAAGGTCATGATTGCGGCCGCCAAAGTCTGGTCCGCTTGGGAAGGCTCCACCATCCATCTGCAACCTGACGCAAGAACGGTCGCCTCGTTCAAAAAGCCCGAATACGCCGCCGCCTTCGCCCGCATTGAGTGCCACTACTTCGTGAACAGAGGGTTCATGCGGTCGGACAACCAGCTGCTGGAGGACATCGGCCGCATCCGCCATATCCCCGCAGTTATCGTCCACGGCCGCTACGACGTGCTGTGCCCAGCCAGAATAGCCTGGGAACTGCACCGCGCCTGGCCGCGAGCCCAGCTGCGCATAGTTCCCGACGCCGGCCACTCCGCCTTCGAACTCGGCATCACGCACGAGCTAGTGTCCGCGACGGATCGCTTCGCCAAGAAGCCGTCCCACCGCCGCAGGTTGCGCGCCAACGCTTAACGGACACGCACGCGATCGTGGAGCTCTTCGTGAACGAGCCAAGTAAGGGTACCTCGCTGGCGGCGAGGTCCGACTCCGGGCCAATAGCTGCCAGTCTTGGAGTCCGTGTAGCTTCCACAAAGCTGCCGTTCGCGCCCACTCTCAACCGCGTCCTCATGCCGCGCGCTTCGGGCGGTTGCGCCGTGAGTTTGTCGGCGAAGCTGGAGGCGCGCCCGTCGCAGGACCCTGGTTCAGTGCCACGGTACGCGGTATGTGCTGTTTCCCCCAACGCACAAAGGCGAGCAGAACGTCCCCCAGAGACTTGCCCTTCGGAGTGAGCGAGTAGGCGTACCGCGTGGGGCGCTCCTGGTAGGGCGCGCTGATGATGATGCCGGCGCTTTCGAGGCGCTTGAGTCGCTCCGCAAGAATGTTGGTAGGAATGTGCTCCGGCGAATCGACGAGTTCCCCGTAGGTGCGCTTGCCATGCAGTAAGTCGCGCACTACGAGCAGCGACCACTTATCGCCCACGATGTCGAGTGAATTGGCGATCGCACACGGGGAGCGCGCGAGAGGCTTTGCTCTGGACATTGTCCGGTTTCTCCCGTTGCCTCAAAAAGACTCAGTGCCTTGCATTGTGCAAGTAAGTCTGCTACGGTTGGCTAACACTTGCAAAATGCAAGTGACGCACAAGGAGAGCATCGTGTCTGCCACCGTCCTTCCCCGCCCGGTCGAGTCGCACCCCACCGGGGGTAGAGATATTCGCCTGGGCGTTACCCTCGTTCTGACCGTCTGGCTCCTGCTCATCGCGTCGCTCGGTGCAATCGGCGCCTTTGTCGGTCGTCCGGGGACACCCCCGATTGCCATTGCGATGGCGGTTGCAGCGCCCCTGCTGCTCTTCTTTGCATGGCTGTGGCTCTCGCAATCATTCCGCGAATTCGTCCTCTCGCTTGACCTCCGCCTCATCGCGGGTCTTCAGGCTTGGCGGTGGGCAGGTCTGGGCTTCCTCTTCCTTTATACGTACGGAGTGCTGCCTGCCTTCTTTGCCCTGCCGGCTGGCCTCGGAGACATGGCTGTAGGCTTCGCCGCACCGTGGATGATCCTTGGCCTCGTGCGCCGGTCCGGGTTCGGCGCCAGCCCCGCCTTCATCCGCTGGAATGTACTCGGCATACTCGACCTCGTCGTGGCCGTTAGCCTCGGAGCCTTGGGTGCCGCACTGTCCACGGGGGCCCCGGGACAGATCAGCACCGCTCCGATGGCGACACTGCCGCTGCTCCTGATCCCGGCATTCTTGGTGCCGCTGTTTCTCATGCTGCACACGGCGGCGCTGATGCAGAGCCGACGCGTAGCCCGAAGCTGAGCGGCGAGAATCTTGCAAAATGGCGCAGCAGTCGACGGGCGGCTGCGACCGGCCAGGAGCGGACCCTGAGCTGCGCGTTCGGCTCGCCAATAAGCGGTCACTCCGGCAGGTTCAACTTACGGAGGAGTGCCTCGTAGCGTCGGTCGGCTTCGATCTTCTTCAGCGGCCACTCGGCCTTGATGAAATAGAGCGAAGCGCAGCGCTGACGGTACGAGCGCTCGAGCCACTGGAACGCTTCTTCCGCCTCGCCGCGGAAGGCAAAGACCTCGGCAATCTCGACTGGCTGATCGTTTTGATATTGATGGACGAGCATCGCGAGCTGAGCGTCCGAGTCCGTCTTGCGGCCCAGAGCGTGGTAGATCATCGCCAGGGACGCGGGGCGATCGGAGACCGCCTGCTGGCGAGTGGCAATTAGTGCAAGAGCTTCTGTGGGCCGGTCCTCAGCCAGAAGGACCTTTGCAAGGTTATAGGGTGCGGAGACGTAAGTTGGACTGATCTCGAGCACGTGACGCTCGGCGGCCTCCGCCTCAGGCAGCCGTCCGGTTTGCAGATAGATTTCGGAGAGACTGTTGAAAAGGGCTGGGAAAAGGGGGTCGCGGGCGCTCGCCGACTTGATCAGCTGAATAGCGTCGTCCCAGTGGCCCAGCGCCATGGCGAGCCGGGAAGCACACAGCCCGACCTCCGGATCATGGGGGGCGAGGCGCAGAGCTTCCCGCATGTCGGCGCTTGCCGCCGCCCAGTCCCAGTCGTAGGCCATATGCACCCAGCCAAGCCAGGCATGGGCCAAACCAGAGGAGGGATCGAGCCGGAGCGCCGTCTCGAGCATGCGGCGAGCACGGTCGTACGTCGGAGCAGCGGGTGCGTAGCCAAACTCCGCTTCCAGCACGACCATCCTCCCGAGCTGGGTCGCGGCCTGACCAAAGCCCGGATCAAGATCGAGCGCTTGTTGGAAATCGTTTCCAGCCGTCTCAAAGCCCACCCCGTTGTAGGCCTCCAGGGCGTGCAGCCCCCGAAGGTAGAAGTCGTAAGCTTCGCTGTTCTGCGACCCCCGCCCCTGGGGTGCGTCGTTTCTGACAGAAACCTCGAGCGCGCGAGCCACTCCGGCAGCAAGTTCATCCTGAAGCTCCAGTACATCGCCAAAAGGCCGGTCGTAGGTGTTCGACCAGAGGTGAACGCCGTCCCGAGCGCTCACCAGTTGCGCCGTGACCCGCACGTGATCGGCAACACGACGGACACTACCCTCGAGGACATAGGCGGCACCGAGCTTCTCCCCGATCGAGCGCAGATCATCGTTGCGTCCCTTGAACTGGAAGGACGAGGTCCGGCCGATGACCTTCAGATTCGGGATTCCGGCCAGGAGATTGAGAATCTCCTCAGACAGCCCGTCTGCGAAGTATTCCTGGTCCTTCTTCTCGCTCATATCAGCAAACGGCAGAACCGCGATTGAGAGATTGGAAGCAACGGCAAGTGTGGTCGCCGACGAAAGCACACCCCTGCTACTTCTCTTGGACAACCAGAGTCGATCAGCCGCGAAATACGCCACTGCCGCCAAGATAACGACGGCGGCGATGGCCACCGGTACCGTTCCTAGTTTCCGCGAAGCTGCCTGTCGCTTGCCGATGAATCCTGCGGCGTGACTGAGATCGAAGCTTGAGGATAACGGCTCAGGCGACAGTAACCGCGCAATCCGTTCGGTAAAGGCGGGGGGAGTGTCGCCGGCGGGCAGGCGCGTCCACTGTACCTCGTGGAACTTGTCGGGCACCGCCGCTCGTCGTTCGGACGTTTCGTCGATGACCACCGGGAAGAGAAAGGTCTTCTTCTCCGCCATGTCGTGAGTGCGGTCCACGGCGAGCTTCCACTCGCGGCGAAAATAGCCTTCGTCGCGCGCCTCCGTGTGAGAGGAGATCACTGCGATGAATAATCGGCAGTCGTGGATGCGTTCGCGGATCTGCCGGTCCCAAGCGTCTCCCCCCCGCAACTCGCTCTGGTCGAACCAAACTTCGACGCCTGCTGCCCGCAGGGCTGCACAGATCCGCTGAGCCGCCTCCGCATCCTCAGAGGCATAGCTAAGGAACACCGCTCCAGACGGTGTATCCCCCCGCTTAGGCGACTCCCCCTCCATCCTCGCCCTCTTGAACTTATGTGGGCTGATGGAGAATGCGCCGAGGAGTCGGTCTCAGGCAACGTCGTGGAGCGACGTGCGCTTCCGCCGGTTCAGCGGCTGCTATGGAGGAGGCCGACAGACCGGTCCGGGTCGACTCCGGAACTTCAGGCCATCCGGCCGCACGCGGCCAGAACCAGCCACTGGGACAGCTGCGCCGAATCTCCACAAAGCTGCCGTTCCGGGCCCTCGTGAGTTGAACGATGGTCGACTGGGCGTCTTGAGAGCGCGGACCCGGTTTGCTTGAAGGACCCTGCGCGCTATGCGAGTGGGCGTGCAGGAACTCGCTACGTCGGCCCGCGCTGCTTGCCCGAGCGCGGGCCGGTGTACGGCCGCGTCAGGTCGTCGTCGCTACCTTTCCTCGCTGAGCGCGCGGATCAGAGGCGGCACGTTCGGTGCACCAAGACCCGTTGCGCTGTCGTATTCCGGTCGGGAGAGGAGCGAGGTGTCCACGTTATAAACCACGTCGCTACTGCTGTTGAGATTCGAGTCGACTGCGGCAAAGAAAAGAAAATTGTTGGTGCCCTTGAAGGCGAACAGCTGACCTATTGGTGTCGTCGGTGCGTTGACTTTTATGATCGGCGCATCATCCTGCCAATGTTCCCCAACCCGCAAACGATAGAGCGCCGGATTGACGAAGCCCACCGGCCCCCTGTGATGCGCGCAACGAGCTTCGTTCGCCAGAGCCAGCACCCCGGCAAACAGCGGAGCCGAGAGGCTCGTGCCGCCGGAGGGCCCCTCGCAATACTCCGTGGTCACTGAGGTAGCAGTGCAGCCAGGATCGACCGGCGGCGAGGAAATCAGGTAAGTTTCCCCGACCAGAAGGCCCCCGAAGCCGTCCGCGACCATCGAAATGTCCGGCGTCACGCGCTTCGGCGGACTCAAAACAACCATTGCGCCTGTTGCATCGACGGTCTGCGTCGCCAGGGCCTTGGGAACGACGGCCAGTTGATAAAACGGCTCGGTCTGCGACAAGCTCGGCCCGCCTCCCGATCCGCCACCAAACAGGAGCGATGTGGGATACCCCTGTACAGTCACGGAGGCCCCATTGGGGTTGATGAGCGGGTTTTCACCAAACGCGTACCAGCTGGCCCAGGGATACTCCTGCTTTTCTCCCGAGTCATTCCTCAGCAGCAGACTGGTGCCGCCAACCGCCGTCACGAAGGGACTGGTCGACGGCCAGTTTCCTGAGGCCACCGTCAACCCCTCCAGTATGTTGTCACCCAGGTCGCCGTCGGCATTCACAATGCTGATGCCTTCGATCGCGGCCTGAATAAACTTGGCATTATCGGCAGCAAGCTGTCCGGCAGACAGGTCTACCTCGCCGTCGTAGCCCCAGCTGGTCGAAACGATGTCGGCCAGACGGTGGTCTATTACCTCGTAAGTCGGCTCGATGGCGACGCCTCCGTCCACCATGTCGACGTCATCACAAGTTCCCCCGACATACAGGATGTAAGCCTCCGGTGCGATCGAATGTACAGCAGTGACATCCAAGGTCTGCTCGCCTAGCCAGCTGGTCGAGCTGCAGGGATCACCGGCTGGAATGGAATTGACGTTCGGCGCCAGCAGCTCCCCGAAGTTCTCCTCAGTCAAAGGAGGCAGTCCGTGATTGGCAGAGTATCGATTGACGTCGGAGGCGAGCGTGGGCGAGGCATACAGATCGGTGATGGCGACTCGCACGCCCCGACCTCTCTCGTAAGTGTGGTTGACGCCATAAGCCTGCTGAACCTGCTCGGGCGTGTAACCGCATACCGCCCATGGCAGGTCTGTCCCGTAGGGAAACAATCCCGGTCCGCCCTCGAGGATGGCGCGCGAGTCACCCCAATAGTCGCTGCAGGGAAAAACGACGACGTCAGCGCCGTAGGGGGGCTCGAGCTGCTGGGACGCGGACACCGAGCTTGGGGAATTCGGCTGGGCGGACATCCGCGACCAGCTCACGTGCAGCGGACGCGTGAGCTTGCGGCTGTCATCTAATCCCGCGATGTAAGTGACCACCCCGCTCAGAGCCGCCGGGATCGATGGATCCTCAGCGTGGGCGCGCAGCGTCTTGCCTCGATAGGAGTAGAGGTCCTGGCTGACGTGAAAGGCTTGTTTCACCTGCGCGACCGTGCCGCTTGCGCGAACGAAGAGGCCGCTGTCAGGCGTGTATTCCACGTTGAAGCCCAGACCTTGCAGCGTGTCCTGCAAGAATCTTACGTCCTGGCCTCTAGGCGAAAACGCCGTGTGGAACTGCTCCGGGGTGAGGAACTGGCCGTAACGCGGACTCGCCGGATCGGTCCGATCGCGCAGCAGTTGCTCCAACTCGCTCGGGTTGCGCCAGCT
>Ga0187783_10004373_pt1 | contig 10469 bp, 10 predicted proteins | sample 1015_SJ02_MP02_2_FD_132471 | JGI IMG/M metagenome (GOLD analysis project Ga0187783, IMG submission 132471) | Tropical peat soil microbial communities from peatlands in Department of Meta, Colombia - 1015_SJ02_MP02_20_MG | ecosystem: Environmental > Terrestrial > Soil > Wetlands > Peat | place...
AACGACCCGGTTTCGTTCGTGTAGGGCGGAGCATCGAACTTCGACATCAGGGCGCTCTGCTCCGAGGTCGGCGTCTGCAGCGCGATGTCCTCACTCGTGCTGTACAGCTCGACCGGCACGAAGTCCAGGTACTTGCTGGTGTAGGTGGACCCGTAGAAAGTCAGCGTCGGAGTGCTCGGGTAGACGTCGGTGTTCGAGGAATGGATGAAGTGCAGGTTGGAGAAGGTGCCGAACTTGCTGAGCGCGACGACCATGGCCCACCGCTCGGCCGCGCAGTACGGGCAGTACTCGGCGCCCATATAGAGCATCTCGGGCTTTCCGTCCGAGGTAAGCAGCGCCTGCTTGCCCTCGGTTGGCAGCAGCGGGCTCGCGCCGCCCTTGCCGACGGCGTTCAGCGTGGCCGTCGGGACCGTGGTGATCTCCCGCTGGACCGCTGAGGCCGACGTGGCGACTATGGCCGCCGCCTTGGCCGGTTTGGACAGGCCCTTGACCACCACCAGCACCACGACCACAGCCAGCACGGCCAGGACGCTGCCGACGGCGAGGAAGGTGCGCCTCCTGGCCTCGGCGCGCCGGGCAGCCGCCTGCTGAGCGGCTATCTTCTCCCTGGCGTTGCGCTGTCGGATCCGATCAGCCTTGCCCATACTTCCTGCCTTGCCGTCGTGGGGGAAACCTGGCTGACCAATGCTAAGGCGAGTCGGCCGGTACAGATACCGCTCTCATCCAAGCCATCGCGGCTGGGCAGTGGCTGAATGCGGGCTCTGCGGCGGCTGAATGCCCCTGGGCCCGCGGGTGTGGTCCCGCAGGCCGTTGCCGGTGGCGTGCGGCCAGGCTCTGGAGTGCCGCCGCCGCAGGGCAGAGGCTGTCCAGGATTCTTGCGTGGCGCAATCCTTGCTGGCTATCGTCTGTGGATGGTCTCCCTCATTAACACCCGAGGCGCGCGGATCGGCGCGCTGCTCGCCCTTACCTGCATCGGGCTTGCCGCAGCTGGCTGCGGCAGCTCGGCCCCCAGCACCTCCAGCACGAAGGTGTCAGGAACCGCGAACGTCGCCTACGCGTCCTCGCTCCAGTACCTCAACACCAACGTGGCCGGCCCGGCCTTCACCAAGGCGACCGGCTACAAGTACGTGGGCACCAGTGGCGCCGCCGGCACGCTGTCGTCGGAAATCGCGGCGAACGAGCTCCCGGCGGTCAACGTCTTCCAGAGCGTCGGCTCGGACAACATCACCCCGCTGGAGCCCAAGTTCACCCACTGGTACGTCGAGTACGCCGGCAACAAGATGGTGCTGGCCTACAACCCCAACAGCAAGTACGCCCCGGAGTTCAAGGCCATAGCCGACGGCACCAAGCCGCTGTCGGACCTGTTCACGCTGCTGGAGACGCCCGGCCTGAAGCTCGGCAGGACCGACCCCAACGTCGACCCGCAGGGCCGGTACTTCATCGAGATGCTCGAGCTGGCCCAGATGTACTACCACCTGCCGTCCGACACGGTGACGAAGATCATCGGGAGCCCGCTGAACTCTTCGTCGTCGTCGCAGATCTACGTCGAGTCGTCGCTCGACGCCACGCTGCAGTCAGGCCAGCTGGACGCCGCCAGCGCGTACTACACGCAGGCGATCGAGCTGCACCTGGACTACATCCCGCTGCCTGACGCCATCGACCTGGGCAATGCGGCCGACGCCGCGGACTACGCGAAGGCCTCGATTACCACCACGAACGGGACCGTGCATACCGGTGCGCCGCTGGTGCTCGACATCACGATCATCGGCAAGGCGACCCCGGCCGCGATCGCGTTCGTCAAGTACACGCTGTCGTCCACCGGCATCGCCCAGTACAAGCAGGGCGGCTTCACGCTGCTGACGCCGACGGGTTACGGCACCGGCATACCCTCGCAGATTCAGAGTGAGCTGGGCAGCTAGCCCGGCGGCAGCGGCCGGCGGGGCTGTTCGGGGCACCGAGCCCCCGGGCCAGCCCGGCCGGCCGCTAGCCGTTCCACGTGCTCTCCGGTCCTTTTCCGGGGCCGCATCTGTCACCGGCGCGCTGGTGATCTGGATCGTGCTGCTCGGCCCGGTGATCACCTTGCTCACCCACCTGTCGGGCAGCGCGATCGCCAGTTCCCTCACCGCGCCGGGCGCGCTCGACCCCCTTGTGGTCTCGCTGGAGTCCGGCGGCGTGACCCTCGCCGTGCTGCTGCTGGTCTGCACGCCGCTGTCGTGGATGCTGGCCCGCGGCACGCTGCCGTTCCCGCGCATCTGGGAGGCGGGCGTGCTGTGCAGCCTGCTGCTGCCGCCGCTGGTAATCGGCCTGCTGCTGATCTTCATGGTGGGTCCGTACACGCCGTTCGGCGAGCTGATCGCGCACTGGAACCTGTCGGCGACCAACACGTTCCTGGCGCTGGTCATCGCGCAGGTCTACGAGTCGGCGCCGTACTACGTGCTCGGTGCGCAGGCGGCCTTCAGCTCGGTCGACCCGCGGCTCGAGCAGCAGGCCGCGCTGCTCGGCGACCGGCCGCGCCGGGTGTTCCGGCGGGTCACCCTGCCGCTGGCCGCGCCCGGGCTGGCCATGGCGCTGGCGATCGCCTGGGCCAGGGCGATGGGAGCCTTTGGGGCCGTGGTGGTCATCGCCTATCATCCGTTCGGGCTGCCTATGCAGATCTGGACGACGCTACAGGTCACGGGTCTGCCGTCGGCGTTGCCGTTCGCGCTTGTCCTGCTGGTGGTTGCCCTGCCGCTGCCCCTGGCTGCCTACATCTGGAGCGCCCGTGCTCGAGGCCGACGTCGAGGTTGACCGCCGGGAGTTCACCCTGCGGGCGGCGATCTCGGTGGCGCCAGGCGAGCGACTTGCGCTCTTCGGCCCGTCAGGAGCCGGCAAGACCACGCTGCTGGAGGCCGTCGCCGGGCTAGTGCCGCCGCGGCGCGGCCGGGTCGCGCTCGGCGGGCAGGTCCTGACCAGCACCGAGCCGCCGAAGGCGGCGATTCCCGCGTGGCAGCGGCAGGTCGGCCTGCTGCGGCAGGATCCTGGCTTGTTCCCGCACCTGTCGGTGCGGGCGAACCTGGCCTATGCGCGCGGCGCCGACCCGGCCGGGGCGGAGCTGACCGGGCTAGCGAATGCACTTGGCATCGGCGCGCTGCTCGACGCGATGCCGGCCAGGCTCTCCGGCGGCCAGCAGCACCGGGTGGCCCTTGGCAGACTGCTGCTGGCGCACTGCCATGCCCTGCTGCTTGACGAGCCGTACTCCGGCCTGGATGCGGCGCTGCGCCGCACGCTGACCGCGCTGGTCGTCGCGATGGTTGCCGAGCGTCAGGTGCCGGCCGTCCTGGTCGCGCACGAGCTTGCGGACGCGCAGGCGTTCGCCAACCGGATGGCCGTGCTTGACCATGGCAGTGTGCTGCAGATCGGCGGCCCCGACGAAGTGGTGCGGCGGCCGGCCACGCGGCGCGTCGCCGAGCTGGTCGGGTACCTCGGCTTCGTGCCGCTGCCCGCCAGCCGGCCCGGCGGCGTCGTCGCGGGTATCCACCCCGACCGGGTGATGACCGGCGCTGATCCCGCTGTGGGCGTGGTCGTGACCGGCCTGCTGACTGGCTGCCGTCCGTCGGGCGCGGGGTGGGAGGCCGACCTGGAGCTTTCTGGGGACAAGGCCGGGGCCGCCGGCACGGTGACGGTCCGGCTGGCTGAACGTCCGGCGACCGACGCGGGCGAGGTCACGGTGACTGCGGTTGACCCGCCCGTTTTCGGCGAGGACGACAGGGCCATCGCGGCGCCGAGCGGCCCGGCGGCGTGGGCGGCGGTGCCGAAGGGGAGCGGGCCGTGAGCCGGGACCCGCACGGCGGCCGCGAGACTACGGCCCGACGGAAGCCAGGCCGCGCCGGCCACGCGTCCGATGGCGGCGTTCCCGCCGACGGCCAGGGGACGGGCGGTGCTGCGACCGGAGGTACCGCAACAGGCGCACGGCTGCGGCGGGCACGGCAGGCCAGGGGCTTCTCCCAGCTGCAGCTCGCCGGCATGGCGGACGTTTCCCGGCAGGCGGTCTCGGCGGTCGAGGCGGGGCTGTCTGATCCCTCGCTGCGGGTCGCGCTCGCGCTGAGCCGCGCGCTTGGCATGACGGTGGAGGAACTGTTCGGGCCGGCCATCACCGAGCCTGTCGTGCCGGCTCGTCCGCTGGCGCCGCTTGGCCCGCCCGGCGCCAGGGTGTCGCTGGCCCCGGTCGGCGACGGCCTGGTGGCGCTGCCGCTGTCGGGCGCGACGGTCACCAGGGCCGGGTTCTCGCCTGCAGGCGGCCGCGCGGACGAGCCAGGCAAGGTGCGGCCCCTGGGGCCGCCAAGGCCGACGCTGGTGATCGCCGGGTGCGATCCGGCGCTGCCGCTGCTGGAGCGTCCCCTGAGCCTCCTCGATCCCCCAGTCTCGTTCCTGTGGTGGCCGTGTCCGAGCCGGGAAGCGCTGAGCCTGGCGGCCTCGGGCCTGGTCCACGTGGCGGGCGCGCACCTGCGCGGTCGTTCCGGCGACTACAACACCGGCCCGGCCGCGGAACTGGTCACGGGCGGGGCTGAGGTGATCGGCTTCTGCTCCTGGCGCGAGGGCCTGGTGCTGCGACCAGAGCTGGCCGGGACGGTGTCGGACGTGCAGGACGTCGTGGATCGCGACCTCCGCCTGGTGAACCGGGAGCCCGGCGCCGAAGCCCGGCGCGTCCTGGACCGGGAGCTGGCCGGACGCGGCATCGACCCAGCGGCGGTGACCGGGTACGAGACCAGGGCCACCGGGCACCTGGAGCTCGCGGCCGCCATCGCGGCAGGGCTGGCCGACGCCGGGGTGGCCAGCGAGCCCGCCGCGCTCGCCTACGGCCTGGCGTTCATCCCGCTGACGGAGGAGCGGTTCGACCTGGTCGTGCCCGCGGCGCAGGCCGGCGCGCGCGAAGTGCACGGCCTGCTGCGCGCGCTGACCTCTCCCTGGCTGCTCGACCAGCTGGCGAGCCTGCCCGGCTACTCGGCCGGGCAGTGCGGCGAGCGGCTCGCTACCCTGGCGCCCAGCGGGCGCCCGCCGCGTGATCGTCCCGCGACGCCATCCCCCTAAGCGGCCAGGCCGCGCTTGCGCGCAACTATCAGCGTGGTGAGGTAGGGGACCACCATCTGGCCGTCGGGGAACTGGCCACGCACGATCCGGGCCAGCTCAGCCAGGACAGCCTCGCGCGCGGCCGGGCCGAGATCGATGAAATAGGACTTGCTGCGCTCGTCGGTGAACCACCGATCGGCCGGCACCTGCCTGGTCCAGGGGAGCCTGACCAGCGCAGCCGGCTCGACCTGCCCGGCGGCTGCGACCAGCTGCTGCGTCCAGTCCGGGGCCAGTTCCGCGTCGTCGAGGTTGCGCCAGGTGTAGCCGGGGCAGTGGGTGACGACCACGTCGAGGTAGCTCTCGAACCATGCCTCGCGCTCGGCGGCAGCCCGGTTCCACCAGGCAGCCCAGTACCCGCCGGGGCGCAGCACCCTGGCGACTTCGGCCTGCGCGGCCGGCTTGTCGAACCAGTGCCAGGACTGCGCGAACGTCGTCAGGTCAGCGCTCGCGGTCCGCATCGGCATCCAGTTCCCGTCCGCCAGCACGCATGCCGCGCGGGGATCGCGCGCGCGGGCGTACCTGAGCATCTGCTCGCCGATGTCCAGCAGCACGACCCGGGCGCCCCTGGCGGCCAGCTGACGCCCGGAAATGCCGGTACCGGCGCCCCAGTCCAGCACGAGCCTGCCCGCCAGTGGCCCCGTGATCGCCTCGAGCTCGTCGTAGAGCGCGGCGGGATAGGACGGCCGCGCCGCGTCGTACTCGCGGGCAGCGGCGTCGAAGACGGATCTGCCTGGCTGCGGAGGGGCATAGGCGTCCATTCTGGCCGGCGTCGGGCTAAGCCGAGAATGAACACCGCGCGCCGGCCGCCCATGAGCCGGGCACGATGGGGTCCATGCGACTACTTGTACTAGGCGGTACCCACCACGTTGGCCGCGCCGTGGTGGAGGAAGCGCTCGCGCGCGGCGATGAGGTCACCACCCTCACCCGGGGCGTGAGCGGGCCGTCCGCGCCTGGCGCGCTGGCCCTGCACGCCGATCGCACCGACCCGGCCGCCCTGCGGGCCGCGCTCGGCGATGCCACGTGGGATGCGGTGATCGACACCTGGAGCTTCGCGCCCAGCGTGGTGCTCGACTCCGCGAGCCTGCTCGCTGACCGGGCCGGGCACTACGGCTACGTGTCCACGCGCTCGGTCTACGAGTGGCCGCCCGCGGTCGGCCTGGACGAGTCCGGCCCGCTGGTCGGCGGGGACGCCCGCAGCACGGAGGGCAGCGACTACGCCGCGGCCAAGCGCGGCGGGGAGCTTGCCGCCATCGAGGGCTTCGGGGCCGAGCGGACGGTACTGGCCAGGGCCGGGCTGATCCTCGGGCCGTACGAGATCGTCGGGCGGATGCCGTGGTGGCTGCGCCGGCTTGAGCGGGGCGGCGACGTGCTCGCGCCAGGGCCGCCGGACCTGAAGCTGCAGTACATCGACTGCCGCGATCTGGCCAGGTGGATGCTGCACGCGGCCGACGAGGGCCTGTCGGGGCCCTTCAACACTGTCAGCCAGCCCGGCCACGCGACCATGGCCAGCCTGCTGGAGGCCGGTATCGAGGCGACCGGGTCCTCCGCCCGGCTCGTCTGGACGCCGCCCGAGGTCATCGAGTCCGCCGGAATCGAGCCGTGGACCGAGCTGCCAATCTGGCTGCCCCCGTACGGCGAGGCGCTCGGCATGCACACCGGGGATGTCACCAAGGTCTACGCGGCGGGGCTGACGTGCCGGCCCGTCCGGGAGACCGTCGCCGACACCTGGGCGTGGCTGCAGGCCGAGGGTGACCCGCCGGCCAGGCCGGGACGCCCAGCGCACGGCCTGGATCCTGAGCGCGAGCGCGAGGTACTGGCCGGGCTGGCCGGCGGCTAAGGCCGACTCGGCCGGGGGCGTGAGCGCTGGCGGCACGGCGATACAGCCGTGCCGCCAGCCCACGCGCGCGGGCGGGGGGTGTCAGTGGCCGTAGACCGGGATCACCAAGCCCCTGGCGATGGTGTGGAAGCGCAGGTTGAATCCGACGATGGCGGGGGAGACGTCGGAGTCCACCTCCAGGTGGTCGGTGTCCAGCGCGTGCACGGCGAAGACGTAGCGGTGCGGCTCGTCGCCCTGCGGCGGTGCGGCTCCGCCGAAGTCCTTGGTGCCGTAGTCGTTGCGCACGGAGAAAGCGCCGGCCGGCAGGCCGGCGCCGCCCGCGCTTCCCGCTCCGGCCGGGAGCTCGGTGACGGACGCGGGAATATCCACCACGATCCAGTGCCAGAAGCCCGAGCCGGTCGGCGCATCAGGATCGAAGCAGGTCACGGCGAACCCCCTCGTTTCCGCTGGGAATCCATGCCAGCGGAGGTGGGGCGAGACGTTCTGGCCGCTCATCCCGAAGCCGTCGTAAACCTGGGCGTTATCGAGCAGCTGCCCGTGGGACACGTCGTCGCTTTCGACGGTGAACGATGGCACCTCCGGCAGGAAGTCATAAGGCAGCGGGGCGCGGTCGGTCATCGGTTCCTCCATAGGGGCGTGCCTGTGTGGCCAAGCCCACGCTACTGAAGTCGCAGGCGGCCGAGCCTGGCATCGGCCTGATATCGCCGTCCGAGGGCTGGGTCACGGTGCTCCCGCCCAGTGCGCTGAGCCCGGGTCGGGGCCGGAGCGCAGTGGACTACCGTTATGTCACCGGTGTGCGGCCGCCAGCGACTCGGCGGTCACCCCGGGCGAGCCTGAGCGCGGCGCGCAGGCCGGCTGGCGGAAGGGGCAGGCAGGGTCGTGAAGGTTGGACGGGGGACCGCGACATGGGCGCGCCGCGGCGTCCTCGCCGTGGTCCTGCTGGGTGCCGCGGTCACTCCCGGCCGGGCCGCCAGCCAGTCCACCACCTCGCACTGCGCCGGATTCCGCTGCCAGGCCAGCGGATCGATCCTGTGGACCAGGGACCTGGCCGGCTCCTGGCTGGCGGCGGACGGCGTAGCCGGGACGGTCCCAGCCGACGGTGAGGCCTACGTCGCCTCGGCCGCGGACCTGGCGGTGCTCGGCAACGGCACCACGGTGACCGGGTACCGGGCACGGACCGGCGACCTGCTCTGGCAGGTGTCCCTGTCCGGCCTGCCGGCTGGTGCGGCGATCATCAGCCTGCGCGCCTGGCCGGGCATCGTGGCGGCCGGGGTGACGCTGCCGAGCAGCAGCGGCCCCGGCGAGCGGATGGAGGTCATGCTGGCCGCCGCGACAGGGCGCCAGATCAGGATGTACCCGGCGGCTTACTACGGCGGCGCGGTGCAGGCGAGCCCGGCCAGGACGGTCATCGTCGGCGCCGGCGCGGTGACCTGCTACGCCAACGGCAGCGGACGCGTGCTGTGGCGACAGGCCACCGGGTCGGCCGCGCAGGACTGGGAGGTCTCGGGCGGCAGCCTGTACCTCGCGGTGACGGCCGGCGGCTACCTGAGCGCGTCGCCGGTGACGGCGCTGCGCCGGATCGACCTGAGCACCGGTGCAGAGCACCTGATCCGCCCGCCGGCCGGGCCATTCACCGGCACCCTGGCCGGGATCGTGGGCGGAGTGGCACTGTTTTCCAGCGGAAACGGGCTGCAGGCATACAGCCTCCAGACCGGCACGCTGATGTGGCACCGGCTTTCCGCCGTGCTGGAACTGGTCGATCAGAGCCAGTCGGCTGCCTATATCGCGACGGGCAACCTGCTGTACGAGCTCGACCTGGCCACCGGCAAGACGCGCGGGCACCCGGCCAGGGCGGTATCGGCGGGCCTGTATGCGGTGCGGGCCGGGGTCGGGCTCGGCCTAGACCAGGACGGCCTCGGCGACGCGTGGGGGTATGACATGGCGACCAGGAAGATCATCTGGACCTCGGCGGCCCTGCCCTGGCCGCACTTCTTCGCCGACCTGACAGGGCTGGGCGGCAGCACCGGCATGGCCGACACCGTGACCCTGCTGACCACGTGCGCGGCAGTGGGCGGCGGGAAGAGAAACGGGGCGGCGCCATGCCTGCGCCCGGAACTGGCCGCGATCAGGTTCTGACCCGGCCTCCGGTCGTCCGCAGGTGCCGGCCCCTCCCGGCCCGGGGATCGCGTTAGCGTCGCCGGACCGTTCGGGGTCAGTGACCGAAGCCGAGCGGCTCCATATCGGGCTTGCAGGTCTTGCCGCCATGAGCATGCGCGGCGATTGCACTGGCCTGCGGCAGCTGCCCGCAGTCGGGCCCTGAGCTGGACTTGGCCGCGAAAACGATCGAGGCGACCGCCAGGCCGACGGCCAGCGGGAAGAAGAGCACGCTGCGCTGGCGGGGGAGCAGCCGTCCGACCAGCCGGAAGCTGAGGAAGGCGAACGCCAGCCGCAGCCTTAGTGCCATCCGGGCGACGCTGTGCCGCAGCTGCTCGATCCGAGGCATCTCCTCATCCCCGGTGAGCCTGGCGAATATCGCATAAAGAGCTGCAAGTCGCGGATCTGACCCGCGCAGCGTGTTTTCGATACGTTCCAGCACTCTGCGCTGACGCACAGGCAGCCCCATGGAGTACCTCCGATCTGGCACTCTCCTTCCCCGTGGCCCCTCACCGTAACAGTCGTTGCGTCACTGACCGTATGCGTCTCGTGACATCTGTCATGGGGGATTCTGGACGGCTGGCACACTGCCCGGCGGCCGTGCTGCCCCTAGCCTTATGGGTGATCGGTCCTGATTGGTTGCCGGGCAGCAGGGCCCGCGCAGGCCCGATGACAGGGGTGCTCACAGTGAACAGCCAGACCCTGCTCTACCTCGTAGTCGGCGTGGCCGTGCTCGGCCTGCTGATCTTCCGCAACCTCCGGGCTCAGCCTGTCCGGCAGGTGAACCAGCGGCTGTTCATCATCCTGGGAGCCATCGGGGTCTTCGAGGCCTATCAGTACCTGTCACAGCACCACGCCGGGAGCATCGGCATCCTGGCGCTAGTCGGCAGCCTGGTGCTGGCGGCGGTGTTCGGCATCATCCGAGCGCTCACGATCCGGGTCTGGGTGAAGGACGGCCAGCCGTGGTCCCAGGGCAACGTGCTGACGGCCGTGCTGTGGATCATCGCGCTCGGCGCTCACCTCGGCTATGACGCGCTGATCGGCGCGCATAAGGACATCAGCGGCCTCGGGGACGCGACCGCGCTGCTGTACCTGGCTGTCAGCCTCGCCGTTCAGCGCGTCATCATCGTGACTCGCGCCAACCGGCTCGACCTGGTGAGCGGGGCGAACGCCCGGCAGCCGAGCTGGCCAGCCTGAGAGCGGCTCACGCGGCTGGACCGGCCGGGATCTCAGTCACCGGCGTGGCCGCCCGGAGGAGTCCCGTCTCTGCCAGGATCAGGGCGATGGTCTGCTGCAGGGTACTGGTCTCCGGGATGACGCGCTCGGCGACGCTGCTCAGCAGATCCCTGGGCCGGTACCAGCCGCGCATGTC
>Ga0187783_10004374_pt1 | contig 10469 bp, 10 predicted proteins | sample 1015_SJ02_MP02_2_FD_132471 | JGI IMG/M metagenome (GOLD analysis project Ga0187783, IMG submission 132471) | Tropical peat soil microbial communities from peatlands in Department of Meta, Colombia - 1015_SJ02_MP02_20_MG | ecosystem: Environmental > Terrestrial > Soil > Wetlands > Peat | place...
CCCCGTTAGCTCAGTCGGCAGAGCGTCTCCATGGTAAGGAGAAGGTCTACGGTTCGATTCCGTAACGGGGCTCCACAGGAATTACCTGCAAGGCCAGGTCAGAAGCTCACTGGACAGCTCCCATCCTATGCGGCGGATGGGAGCTGCCGCCGTATTGGGAGGAATTTGGGAGATCAGTCCTCCCTTGACATCCTCCCAGTCATCCTCCCAGTCCTCCCATCCTCCCAACCCGTCGTATTTGGGTGTGACGAGTTCGCCGAGGTTAAGCCAAGGGTTGGCGGCGGGGCCTCGGCGATTCCGGGCGCTCGCGATCGGTCACCGAAAGTCACGAAGTAACGGACTTCCGGGGGTAAGGCTTCTCGCGTGAGCGCGTGGGTCGCGTACGGTGCTGGTGTAGGGGCCTCCTGCGCCAAGGCGGGCGATCCATGCAGCAGCACGCCGACTGCGCTCATGGCCTGTTGGCTGAGGATGATGACATACTGGCGCCTTTCGCGACCGCACATAAGCCCGAGCAGCCACAGCACACCAGTGAACAGCACAAGCAGCACCACCGGAATCACCGCGGCAACCCGCAGCATCGCAGATCCCACAGCGGGAGGCATCGCCGACGCCTAGCAGTCAGGTGTCTGCTCGGCCGGGAGCCGGGGCACCGGAAGCTGCCGCCCGGAGGTATCGACTGTGGTGCTGCGCCTGCTCAAGATGCCGACTCCAGTCAGCACGATCAGCGCGACGAGCCCGCGGGCGGCGAGCCGAAGGCCGATGCCGCCGATTCCGGTAGGCGCCAGGGCCAGCACCAAAACCGAGCGGACTGAGAGTAGACCACGTAGTCGGCGATCAAGGTAGCGGCCCTTGCCCGCCTTGCGCACAGAAGGATCTCGTGGTTTCATGTCAACGCTCCTGGCTCATTTCGGGAAGCTCCTAGCTCACCGGAACGGGTTGGGGGATCGAGGGAGGGGGCCAGCCATTGACTTGCCGGTCAGCTGGCCCTCTCCGGGTAACCTGTTGTTGAGACCGATCGCGCAGCCAACCGTACAGTCTTCTACGCCGGAGTCAACTGCAACTACGCATGTAATTACGCACGCCGGGCACTGAGATGCGCCGGAAACTATGGCACCGGGTACTAAAGTGCACCGGGTGGTTAAGTTTACGCTCCGTAGCTGCGGAAAATGGCTCCTTCCAAGTCGTTATCCTTAATGAAGGAAGGTTGGGGCGCCTCCCCTCTCTTCTTTGTAGAACCGTCCCGGATCAGGCGGCCCATCTCGGCGTGCTTCTGCCCTGTTCCAAAGAAACTGACTGATCACGGCCCTCCGTCGCGGCCGAGCTCGTCGGTGACCTGGGCGAGGCTAACGCGGTGAGTTTATTGACAGATACATGTTTTTAGTTCTCTGTCGTTGGCGTTCGGCAGGAACCACCAATCGTCGTTGTACACCTCCGGGAAGAAGGAGTCAGCAAAGAATCATCCCTGATCAGGGCCCTGCGCCAGGTGACAGCCGATCGGTCGCGCAGTGTGTGGACGCGAGGGGCGTGCGGGGCCAATGCCGGACCTGCCGACGACGCTGAAGCGGTCAATTCCCGGATAACCCGGCCGGTCATAGCTGATCAGGCGGATACCGAGACGGTTGAGAAGAGTTTGGCCCTGGCCTCCGGCCTCAATCCCATCGGGACCTGGCCGGTTAGGTTCACCCTTTCTGCTTGGTCAGAGTCCACGTCTAGCCCAGGCGTCGACGCAGTTTGACTTGGGGATCGGAGATCCCCTTCCGTAACCTCTATTTCACTGGACGCGAAGAAGCGCTGGAAAGCTTCGAACGCAACTTACGTCAGGTAGCCCAGCAGTCATTAGGCAGCCGCCCCAAGCGTGATCTTGCCGTCCTTGGTCCGGTCGAACACCGCGCCCCAGGCCTCGAGCTCCCAGACGCGGTCCGGGGCCTCCTGGGCGTGCAGTTCGGCCATCCGCCAGTTGTTGAGGAACTCGCCGCCTCGCTTCGTGTCGCGGTAGTGGACCTGCCAGTTGTCGTTCGGGTTCATGTTGCCCATGGCGGCGGCGCAGCCGCCCTCGGCCATCACGGTGTGCGCCTTGCCGAACAGGGACTTGGAGATGATCGCGGTTTTCTTCCCTTGCAGACGGGCCTCGATCGCCGCGCGCAGCCCGGAGCCGCCCGCGCCGACGACCGCTGAGAGCGACGAGCCCGTCAGTACCCTCTGGTCTAACCTCGAGCTACTCCATAAGGGCCAAATATGGAGCAGCAGGTCAGGGATTGCCGGCCGGATCGGTGGCGTGATGCGTGCCGGGGTTGCCTTCGGCAAGCCCCGGATCCTAGCTGGCTGGTTCTTGCCATCTCCAGGGCTGCGATGGCGTTCCATCTGGCTCACGACCGAACAGGTAGTTGGAGGCCTCGCCGGGGCAGATCTCGAGGAAAAGATTGAACATGCCCGCGTCGGCGGCCCGGCTGGCCAGGGCGATGGCGCCGTCATGGTCGCCGGCCTCGCGCAGAGCCCGCACAAGCTCCTCGACATCCCGCGGGCCGCGCACCAAGGGCGGCCCGGCCTTCGTGGTCCTACGTCGCGTCGGCTTGGGCGCGCTCAAGGTCGTGGAAAGCTTCCCGCTGACCGAGGACGGATGGGCCAGCGCCTGGCAGTCCGTTGCCCGGCAGAACCCTGCCGCCGCCCCGCAGATGCTGGCCACGCTGAAAGCCCGGGCGGCCGATGCGGCAAGGCTGCGGACGCCGGACGCCGACTCTGCCGAGGTGAGCGAGCTTGACGCCCGCTCCCTGGTCAGCTTGCGCGGGATAGCCTATCTCGGCGGGTATGTCCCGGAGCCGGCGATCGCGGCGGGCGAGCGGTACGACGTGCGGTTCCTGGCGGACCGGTTCATCGTCTTCGCATACCGCCAGACTGAGGTCCTGGCTGAGGTGCTCTACCGTCACGTTGAAGACGTGGAGATCGGCGGCCCCGGCCTTGTCAAGACCGGCGGCGGGTTCGTCGGCGGCGGCTTCGGCGTGAGCGGCGCGATCGAAGGCACGGCCATCGCGGCCGTCTTGAACGCGCTGACCACGCGGACCTCGGTTAAGACGGTGGTGCGCATCCAGGGAAGTGGCTGCGAGGTGTTCCTGCTCCACACCAGGCTGACTCCCGAGCAGCTCCGGATCACAATGTCTCGTCCGCTCGGCGCCATCCGGTCGGCGCGAGTGGAGAAGGCTGCGGTCGGCGGCCAGCATGGAGCGCCTGCTGCGTCTCCTTCACCGGTCGAAGAGCTGACCAAGCTGGCAGACATGTTGGAGAAAGGCCTGCTGACCCGTGAGGAATTCGACCTGATGAAAGCCAAGCTCGTTGGTCCGCCGACGATCTGATCCGTCGAAGTGGGCAACTCGTCCAGGACCATCCGTCACCAGTCGTGGGCTGGGCCGACTTTCCAGAGTTGTCCACCTGCGTCGGGCGCCGTCCAGCGGCTTGGCTACTGTCTTGGCTACAGTCGCGGCGGTGTGGCGCTGATCCTCGATCGCGCCCAGACGGCGCCGCGCTCTCCTCATACCTCTCCCCCGAACCCGACTGCTGCGGACCTGACGGCAGGCGGGTTCTGTGAAGGGGCGGCGTAGCCGATCACGAAGTGACGCCGCAGGCGCGCTTGAGAGGTTCCGGCTGTCGTGAACACTCCTACGGCGGGTTCGGGGGAGGCCAGCGCAGACCCATGCCCAGTGTCCCGGCCTATAGCTCCTGGCGAACAGCTGAGCCGATACCCGTCTCCAACATGCTGACTCGACACGGTTCGTCATGCTGTTCGATGCGAGGTCGATCAGATAGAGTTTACAGGTGACGGTTTGGAGATCTTTATGGCTCGCTCCGATCTGCTCGTGGATCTTGTTGAGGCCGAACGTCGTGGCGATAAGGCCCGTTTTAGAGTCCTCGTCGAGGCGATAATTGCCGAAGAGCGCGCCAATCAGCATCATCTGGTAGCGGATAGGCTCTCCGAACTAATTACTACGACAGGTTCTCCTGAGATTCTAAGCCGCGACGCCGCCGCCGCCCGCGTGCAAGATTTGGTTCAAGAAGTCGTCCCACGGCGTAGGCTGTCCACGCTGCAGTTGGCGCCCGCCGTCGCATCTGCCGCTTCGGAGCTTATTGAAGAGCATCACCGGTCCGAACTCCTGCGAAGCCATGGGCTTGAACCTCGAAACCGCGTCCTACTTGAAGGCCCACCTGGAAATGGAAAGACATCACTAGCAGAGGCAATTGCGACTGAGACTATGCTCCCCTTCTACTTTGTTAGATACGAGGGAATAGTTTCAAGTTTCCTCGGCGAAACCGCCAGTCGACTAGATCAGACCTTCGATTTTGCTCGAACCCGCCGCTGTGTCCTCTTTTTTGATGAATTTGATAGCATCGCCAAAGAGCGGTCGGATATTCATGAAACCGGCGAAATCAAACGCGTCGTGTCAACCCTTCTACTTCAGATAGATAGATTGCCACCCCATGTAATCATAGTCTGCGCGACCAACCATGCAGAACTGCTCGATCGGGCGTCGTGGCGCCGATTCCAGCTCCGATTGCTACTTGAGCCGCCGTCGCGAGCTGAAGCGACAAGGTTTCTAGAATCACTCAAAGTTCGTCTTGGCGGTGATCTAGGTCTTGCTCCGAGAACTATCGCTGATCATCTTCCCAAAGCCAGCTATGCCGATCTTGAGCAATTTGCCCTAGACGTTCGTCGGCGGTATGTGTTGGGCCTCCCTGATGCCCACTTGCCCGATATCGCACGCAGCAGGATTGCCCAAATGCGAAGTCAAGCGACACCGTGACAGAGCCACGCCCGCTCCTAGCCTTCGGCCCTGCGGTTCAAGGTGATATACCGCCTGTAGCCACGAGGCCTCCCTTTCGTCCTGTCACGGCACCTAGTGCCCATCGCCAGGGCATTAGACTAACCCCTCAGTTCCAGGAATTGCGTGAAGCGCTGGCTGGTCGGCGTGTAAGCCTTTCCGCCTCTGCCACGGCTCCTGATCCAGAACTCGTTGTAGTTTTTGATCTTGCTGGCAGCGCCGAACGCTTCGTTAGAGCCATCGCGGCCATACCAGGTCTGGACTTCCTTGCGGAACTGGAAGAAGACCTTGTACTTCCCGATGAAGATTTCTACTACTCCCAAGCCGGCGAGGCTCTAGATGTCGGAGTACCACAGTCGCTTTATATGGTTATGTCTAACGAACAGGCTGTGATAGAAATCGTCCGGCTCTTTGAGCTATGGCAAGCTGATCAGAACATCACCTTCGAGCGTGGTCTTAATGGACTTAAAGACGTTTTCCCCCTACTGCGCGCAGTTCGGCGATGGGGACCACTTGATCGAGTCCGAGAGACAGGGCTGCTGGAAGCCTGGGCTGAGGATGTACAGGTAGTTGGAGCACAAGGTGCAGCTCGCGTTGAGATTGAGCTATGGTTCCGATCTGAACAAAGCCTAAGAGCTGCCGCAGAGTTGAGTGTGATAGACATACTCAACCGCCACGGCGGCCGAGTTGTCACGCGCGCCGAGATTGTCGACATTACCTATCACGGTCTGCTCGCGGATGTGCCTTATACCCAGGTAGAGCAGGTGCTGGCGGACGGACCCGAAGCAATCGAGCTTCTCAATACCGAGTCTGTTATGTTCGTCAGCCCTGCAAGACCAATGCAGCTTCCACGACTCACCGCCGACTTCATGCAACAAGACCGTCTACCTAAGTTCGGTCCTGCTCCGTCTGGGCCTCCTCGCATTGGGCTCCTTGATGGACTGCCACTAGCCAACCACGTTGCGCTTCGCGGACGACTTATAATCGATGACCCTGACGACCGCGCAACCGATTATCCATTTTCAAGACAGTGTCATGGCACGGCTATGGCCTCGTTGATCTGTCACGGCGACCTTTCCTCTCTTGGCTCCCCAACATCGTCCCGAGTCTACGTCCGTCCTATCTTGAAACCTCATGAGTTCGTGGACGAAGAGATAACGCCCCGAGACGAATTGCTTGTAGACCTTATACACCGATCGTTTCAGCGGATGTTCGAAGATGTGGGCGATCGGCGCGCTGCTGCTCCCAGCATCCGTATTGTCAATCTCTCTATAGGTGATCCTGTCCGCCAGTTTGTACGGGCTATGAGTCCTTTGGCCAAGCTCCTCGATTGGCTCGCGTATAAATATAACCTTGTGGTAGTCGTAAGCGCCGGAAACCATGATGTAAGACTTGAGGAGATTCCAGTTTCAGCGTTGTCTGATCAGGAGGATCTACATACCTGCGTGATACAGGCGCTGCATAGACAGGCGAGGACCCGTCGAATTATCTCTCCAGCTGAAGCAATTAATGCAATAACCGTTGGCGCACTACACTCCGATGCGGCACCGGACCACGTATATCCGGACACCGTTATTGATTGCATACCCAATGGCTTTCCCGCAGCATACAGTTCAGTTGGATTCGGTTTTCGTCGGTCGGTTAAGCCTGAGATAATGCTTCCTGGTGGCCGAATGCTGTATGGGCGTCCTGTTGCGAACAGATCCGATTCCGTGACTCTTGATCCATCGCCGTCATCAGGTATCGGACCAGGGATTCTGGTAGCAGCACCAGGACTGGCTGGCGAGCTAGACGGAACTTGCTTTATGCACGGAACCAGTAATGCCGCTGCCCTTGCCAGCCGAGCAGTAAATCAGATCTTCGATGTCTTGGAAAGCCTTTCCGGTCTACCCGGCGAGTTTCCGTTTCCGTCCGCCGAATACTTTCCTGTTCTTGCGAAAGCTCTTCTCACACATGCCGCGGGCTGGGGTGATGTCGAAAGACTGCTACGTGACGCTCTTGAATTTCCTAATGCAGCCGCCAGGCGTAGATTGACTCAAATCCTCGGTTATGGAGCCATTGATCCGGAGCGCGTTGGGACCGCTGCGAGGAACCGTGTCGTCCTCCTTGGCGCAGGCTCAATTCGAAAGGACAAGCGCGATAGCTATCGGTTTCCTCTGCCAGACGCACTAGTTGCTACCACCGAGTGGCGTCGTTTGGCGCTTACTCTTGCGTGGCTATCGCCAGTAAATCCGAGATCACAGAAATATCGAATGGCAAGACTCTTCTTTACGCCACCACAAGACGAACTGGCATTGTCGCTAATTGAGGCAGATCATAACGCTGTTCAGAAAGGAACCATTCGCCATCAGGTCCTATATGGTGAGGCAGCTGTGGCTTATACGCGTGGTACATCACTCGCGATTGACGTAGACTGCCGAGTCGATTCGGGCTCGCTGAGCAGTCCCGTGCGCTACGGTCTCGTGGCATCTCTTGAAGTTGCGCCAACTTTGCAGGCGGATGTCCACGATCAGGTCCGGCAGCATTTGCGTACGCAAGTCCAGGAACAGATTCGTAGCCGCGTTGTGACTAGATCTTAAGTTGTTTCGGAACTTCTATTCTTTCCACCTTCGCCGGATCGTGAGTGGTGCCTGGTCCAGGTGTCGGTGTAGGCGATCCTTGTGATACTCGGCGGACGTCCTGACCCAATGATCACGACTGGGAACAGTGCGACTCAAGGTCGTCGGCCCGCCGTTGCTTGAGGCTAGTGGTGGGCCACGACCAGGCCGAGCCATGTCCCAAGAGCACTCACCGTAGCGGACACGGCCATAGCTGCGCCGACCAGCTTCGCCCGGCTTGCTTCCAGGTGCCGTATGCGCTGCTCGTGGTCAGGGACGGCTTTCAGTTGTTCGTGGATGACAGCAAGCGCGGCGCCAATCTCCATCTGTCGGGTGTAGATGTCGAGCAGAGTTACCGGAGAGGCCGAGGCAGACTGAACGGCCGACATGTCAGTCATAGTTCACCTGCTCGCAGACTCATCGGCCTCGGCGAAGCCGACAGCGGGCTAACCTCTCGCGGCTGCACAGCCCAGGAACGCTGGGCCCGGCATGGTGTTATTGTCTTCATCGGCGAGTCCTGTCCCGTCGGAGGGCGGAGTACTTGTCCGGTGGCCTCCTGTTCACTGCAGGAGGCCACCATTTAACAAACTAGTTTTTGAGATGCTGACCTTCGGCTCTTGCTGGGCTATATCTTGTACGACTCCTCTTAGATAGGCCATGGAGTCCTCGTGTCCTAGTGATATTGTTCTCAGGTATTCGAAAATCTCGCGGTATTCAGCAACTTCTTCTGCAGCGTCATGCCTACGGAATGATCCACGACTGTCCTGCGTGAATATGACATAATCGTCAGCGGGATCAGGGAACTCAAGAATAGTGAAGCTCTCGGCCATCCCGCGGTAAAGGCCAGCGGCAAATGGCACGACTTCGATCGTAACTCTAAGCCTGCTAGCCGTGCTGATGAGCTTTTCGAGCTGAGCTTGCCGCACGTCGCGGTCGCCAGTAAGCCGACGAATCACGGCTTCATCCAGAACGAAGAATAGCAACGCGGCGTCGGGCTGTCCGAGCAACTCTTGTTCTCGACGACTTATTTCGACATAAAGCGTATCCGCTATTTCCGCGGTGGTGGAGTTGGGCCTGCGCAGTTGACCGAGAGCAGTCGCATATTCATCTGTCTGCAAGAGACGAGGCACTGTAAAAGCGTCACAAGATCGGATAACCGAAGCCGACGCTGCGAGTTCAATATATTCATGAAAACCGGGTGCCAAGGCATCGTGGTACCTGGTCCAAAATGTCCATTGCCTGGCTATACTTGCACGTTCTACGAGGGCGCTTATTATCTGACGATCTGTTACTCCGTACAAGTGAAGCAGTGCCTTGAGGTCGTTAACCGAGATGCTGACAGAACCAGCCTCAATCCGGATGACCTTCGAGAGGGACCAGTACATCCCCCTCGCCACCTCATCCTGCGTCAGGCGCGCGTCTTGACGTGCTTGCCTTAGCTCAAGCCGGAGGCGGCGACGTTCGACCAGTGGGTTTGTACTGTGGTCCATCGACACCTCCTCCGGCAATCGCCTCGCGGGCGCGCCTTCGCGTATTGCTACGTAGCAGACCGACAGGTTCCTGAGCGCGAACACTGGTACCTTACGTCCGTTTGCCGCAGCATAGTGACCACGTATGGCGAAGAGTCAAACACCAACTGTCCTACTGCAACTAGGCAAACAGCCAGCTAGCAGTCTGCCAGGTAGCACAACTCAACCGTCCGTCTCTGACATGCGGAAAGCAGGCGCATCGGTTGGCCGCGATGGGGTGCTGTTCATCCTGGTCGAGGGGCTTTGCTGGCCCGCAGGCCCAGCTGGCTCTGACCCAGCATTAAGTCGGTCGGCGCGGCAGAGACGGTTCCAGTTTAGATTCGATCTCGTTGGGTATCGACGTAATAGGTCCATCTTCCAGTTCGAGTATCGTACGAGCACCACTCGTCCTGTCACGAGCTTGAACCCGGACGGGTCAACGTTGACTGGTCGCCCTGGCACCTGAGCACCCCGCGCAGGATGCTGCGAACTCGCGTTTGGGAGGTTGCGTAAGTGACAGAAGAAGATGCAAGGCTAGCGCTGTTGCAGACCGAGCTAAATTCGATTCAGGGTGGCATACGAGGTCTGGATACGATAACTTTTCAGATTAAAGGGTGGTGCGTTACCGCAGCGCTCGCAGTTGGAGGTTACGCGCTAGCGCACCATGAGCCTGCGTTGGTAATCGCAGGTACTGCCGCTGTGCTTGGCTTCTTCCTGGTCGACTGCCAGTTCAAGACCTTTCAGCGCACCTTCATAGATCTAAACAAGGCGATCGATAAGGAACTCAAGGACACCGGTATAATGGAATATCTCAAGGGCAACGGCAAGCTTAAGATCGTAGGAACTGCCCCTGCGGAGTTGGACGGAACACCAGTTTCGGATGTTCTCTTTGGGGCTATGCTGCGTGCTCTGTGGAGGGAAGCTCGCCTGGCGCATACGTTCGGTCTCTACTTTTTCATGTTTGTCTGCCTGTGGGCGGAGGCAATCGTCCTCGTTGCGTCTTACCCGCAAGGGAAGGGAGCAGCATTGACGCTGGGACTAGCAGGACTCTTCATCGTCTCGGGACTGGTCGGTCTGGGCATCGGTTCCAGGAAAGGGCGCCCCTTTCTCGGCCTTATGCTCGGATTGCTGTTCTCGCTGATCGGCATCATCATCACCGCGGCCCTGCCGAAGGCCACCCCTGCCACATCCCAAGCAGGCACCCGTGCAGGACCCATTCCAGCTACCGACCCCTCCGCCTGACGCTTACGGGTCTGTGTCTGCCTTCTTGGCCCCACAGCGGAGGAACCTCAGTAATGAATTGGCGTGGTCATTGCACCTTCCAGCCGCACCTAGAGGGCCAAGTCCGGTCCTGGCCATCCTTCCGACTGGCGCCTCCATGAACCGATGGAAGATCACAGTCAAGGTCGGCTTCGCGTGTACATGTGCCTGGTCGTTTGACGGCCACCGGTTGGCCTGGGGAAATAGCCGTGCCGTGACTAGCCATTGGCATCGCCGCCTTCGCAGATCGTGCCGCCCTCGTATTCCTGCTGATTGCAGAGGTTGTCGTTCGTGTC
>Ga0187783_10004375_pt1 | contig 10468 bp, 5 predicted proteins | sample 1015_SJ02_MP02_2_FD_132471 | JGI IMG/M metagenome (GOLD analysis project Ga0187783, IMG submission 132471) | Tropical peat soil microbial communities from peatlands in Department of Meta, Colombia - 1015_SJ02_MP02_20_MG | ecosystem: Environmental > Terrestrial > Soil > Wetlands > Peat | place...
AGGCCAGATCCGCATCGACGGCGAGCCGGTCCGTTTTGCCGATCCCGGAGATGCCGTCCGGCGGGGCATTGGCATGGTGCACCAGCACTTCATGCTCGTGCCGGTGTTCACCGTCGCGGAGAACGTGACCCTCGGCATCGAGGAGACCCGCCGCCTCGGCGTGCTCGACCGGCGCAAGACCCGCAAGGACGTCCTCGAGCTCTCCCACAGGTACGGCCTGGAAGTCGACCCTGACGCCCTGGTGGAGGACCTGCCGGTCGGCATCCAGCAGCGGGTGGAGATCGTCAAGGCGCTGGTCAGAGATGCGACCGTGTTGATCCTCGACGAGCCCACCTCGGTGCTCACCCCGGCCGAGACCAACGACCTGTTCCGGATCATCAGGCGGCTGAAAGAGGGCGGCAGGTCCATCGTCTTCATCTCGCACAAGCTCAAGGAAGTCCAGGCGATCGCGGACACGATCACGGTGCTGCGCCGGGGCCAGGTTGTCGGCGAGAGGCCTCCGTCCGCCAGCGAGGACGAACTCGCCTCGCTGATGGTCGGCCGGAACGTGCAGCTGCAGGTCAGCAAGAAGGCCGCCAGGCCGGGCGAGGTGGTCCTCGACGTGGCCGACCTGACCGTCACCGACCAGGCCGGCCGGGTCTGGGTGAAGGAGATGTCATTCCAGGTCCGAGCGGGCGAGATCCTCGGCGTGGCCGGGGTCCAGGGCAACGGGCAGACCGAGCTGTGCGAGGCGCTGATGGGGCTGCTGCCCACGGTGGCGGGGCGGATGACGCTGGACGGCCGCGACCTCACCCACGCCACGCCAGCAGAGCGGCTGCGGGCCGGCGTCGCCTACGTCCCGGAAGACCGCCAGGCGGACGGGCTGGTGGGCGACTTCTCCGTGGCCGACAACATGGTGCTCGACACGTACAACAGGCCGCCATTCGCCTCCGGCATCAATCTCAACCTGCGCGCCATCGCCGCCAACGCGACCGAACGCGTACAGGAGTTCGACGTGCGAACCACCTCGACCGCGACGCCGGTCTCCACGCTGTCCGGCGGCAACCAGCAGAAGGTCATCCTGGCCAGGGAACTCGGGCGCGAGCACAAGGTGCTCATCGCCAGCCAGCCCACCCGCGGGCTCGACGTCGGGTCGATCGAGTTCGTCCACCGCCGCATCGTGCAACAGCGCGACGAGGGCGTGGCCGTGCTCATCGTCTCGGCCGAACTCGACGAGATCTACGCCCTCGCGGACCGGATCGCCGTCATGTACGAAGGCAGGATCACCGGCTTCCGCCCGCCGACCGTGCCGGCCGAGGAACTCGGGCGGCTGATGGCGGGCGGAAGCGACGAGGCTCCCGAGCCCTCCGGTGCGGAACCGACCCCCAGCGCACCGACGGCCATACCGGGAGCGGGAACATGAGCGAACAGGTGAATTCCCCGGATCCGGCCACCGCGGAGACGAAGGAGACCAGAGCGGGACCCGACCAGGCCGCCGACCGCGGCCGACCCGGTTACGGTTTCGGCCAGGCCCTCAAAGACACGCTCCTGGAAGGCCGCACGGCCACCATCACGGTCCTGGCCTTTATCACCGCGTTCGTGACAGGCGGACTACTGAACGCGTTCACCAACACGACCGTGCTGCATGCCTGGGGCGACTTCTTCTCGGCTCCTGGCCACGCGATCGCGGCGGCCTGGGACACCGCGGTGGGCGCCTATGTGGAGATGTTCGAGGGCTCGATCGTCAACCCGCACACGGTCGCGGCGCTGTTCCAGCAGGCCTCGATCGGCACCGCGATACACGACGGCTACCTGAGCGCGGTGTTCACTCCGCTGTCCGAGACGTGCGTCCAGGCCACGCCGCTGATCCTGGCCGGGCTGGCGGTCGCGCTACCCTACCGGGCCGGCCTGTTCAACATCGGCGGGCAGAGCCAGTTCATCGGCGGGATCATCGTCGCCACCTTCCTCGGCTACGGGGTCAGCCTGCCGCCGTTCGTGCACGTCGTGGTCTGCGTGATCGGCGGTTTCGCCGGCGGCGCGGCGATCGGCTGGATAGTCGGCGAGCTCAAGGCCCGGACCGGCGCGCACGAGGTCATCACCACGATCATGGCCAACTACATCATGCAGTATTTTCTGGCCTACCTGCTGTCCTTCGGCTACCTGATGCAGGCGCCGCACACCACCGACGAGATCACCGCAGCCATCGCGGGTGACGCGCACCTGCCGCACCTTTTCGGCCCGTCCCTGCGGATAAACGCGGGCTTTCTCATCGCGCTGGCCTGCGCGTTCGGCGTGTGGTGGCTGCTGACGCGGACCACGACGGGCTTCGAGTTCCGCGCCATCGGCCGCAACCCAAGCGCGGCGCGCGTGGCGGGCATCGACGTGGAACGAAACTGGGTGCTGGTGATGCTGCTGGCCGGGGGGCTGGCCGGGCTGAGCGGCGCCGTGGTCGTCCAGGGGACCGACTTCACCCTCAACTTCCAGAGCTACGGGACGTACGGCATCGACGCCATCACGGTCGCGCTGCTCGGCTTCGGCCGACCGCTCGGGGTGGTGCTCGCGGCCCTGCTGTTCGGCGCGATGAAAGCCGGGTCGCCGCTCATGCAGGCCGCCACCGGCACTCCGGTGGACATGGTGCAGGTGCTCGAAGCGCTGATCGTCCTGTTCGTCGCGGCACCGCTGCTGATCCGGGCCATATTCCGGCTGCGCGCCGCTAGAGGCGGCGGGGTCGGCGGGGTCATGTCGAGGGGGTGGAACGCATGACAGCGACCGAGGACCTGCGCCCGGTAGACCTGGACCTGGCGGCCAAGCCTCCCAGCAGCACCTTCCGGCGGTGGCTCGCGCCGGTGACATTCGCCGTGTTCGGGCTGGTGGACATCTTCGTCCTGGGCACTTACTCGCACCACGGCGACGCGACCTTCGCGTTCTCCGAGCCGTTCGCCAAGGTGACCGTGCCGAACCTCGCCCTGCCCGCCGCCATCACCTGCTACGTGTGCGGTGCGATTACTCTCGTGATCGCCGTGCTGCGGTCCTTTCTGTCATTCGGCAAGGGGCAGAAGCGGGCGTCGATCGCGGCGGTCGTCTTCCTGTTCGTCGTCGCCCTGCTGTGCTGGACCGACGCCGGCCTGAGCACGGCGTTCAACGTGGTCAACCTGCTGCAGGGCACCCTGGCCGGGTCAATCCCGATCATGCTGGGCGCGCTGACCGGGGTGGTGTGCTCCCGCTCCGGGGTGATCAACGTCGGCATCGAGGGCCAGCTACTGCTCGGCGCGTTCACCGCCGCCATCGTGGCCAGCGGCACCGGATCGCTCTGGCTGGGCCTGCTGAGCGGAGCGCTGGCCGGCTCGCTGGTCGCAGTGCTGCTTGCCGTCTTCGCCATCGGCTACCGGGTGGACCAGGTCATCCTCGGAGTGGTGCTGAACACGCTGATCCTCGGCCTCACCGGGTACCTGTACGACGCCCTCATGGTGCCCTACGCCAACACGCTGAATTCGCCGTCCACGTTCTCCGCGATCAAGATCCCGCTGCTGGGCGACATCCCGATCATCGGCCCGGTCTTCTTCGACTCGACGATCTTCCTTTACCTGACCTACCTCGCGCTGGCCAGCGTCCAGGTGGGCCTGTTCTCCACCCGCTGGGGACTGCGCACCCGGGCCATCGGCGAGCACCCCATCGCGGCCGACACCGTGGGCATCAACGTGATCGCGATGCGTTACCGCAACGTCATCGTGGCCGGGCTGGTCGCGGGCGTCGGCGGCGCCTACTTCACGATCGGCTCGGTCGGCATGTTCAGCAAGGACATGTCCTCCGGCGAGGGCTACATCGCGCTCGCCGCCATGATCTTCGGGCGGTACACGCCGTTCGGGGCGATCTCGGCGGCCCTGCTGTTCGGGTTCACCTCACAGCTGCAGTCGATCATGTCCACCCTGAACACCCCGATCCAGTCGAACCTGCTGCTGATGACCCCGTACATCGTCACGATCATCGTGCTCGCCGGGCTCGTGGGCAAGGTCCGCGGTCCCAGATCCGAGGGCGTCCCCTACATCAAGGCGTGAGCTGAGTGACGGGCGAGGCTGATTTCCGCAGCGTGGTCGAGGCCTGGATCGCGGACGACCCCGACGCGGGGGACCGAGCCGAGTTGCGGGCGCTGCTCGACCGGGCGTTCGCCGACGGAAGCCCGGTTGCGGGCGGGGGCGGTAGTGCGGCCGGGCATGCCGGGGATGCAGGGCCGCTGGATGAGTTGCGGGACAAGTTCGCCGGACGGCTGGAGTTCGGGACGGCCGGACTGCGGGGGGTGGTCGCCGCGGGGCCGAACCGGATGAACCGCGCGGTGGTCAGGGCCGCGACCGCCGCGGTGGCGGGCTGGCTCCTGGGCTCAGGGTCGGCCGGTGCGCGGATCAGCGTCGTGGTCGGCTGCGACGCGCGGCACCGGTCGGCGGAATTCGCCGATGAGGTAGCCCGGGTTCTCGCGGGGGCGGGCATCGCGGTGGACCTGCTGCCGCTGCCCTGCCCCACTCCCCTGCTCGCCTTCGCGGTGCGCCGCCTGGCGGCGTCGGCCGGGGTGATGATCACCGCGAGCCACAATCCGGCCGCCGACAACGGGTACAAGCTGTACCTCGGCGACGGCGCCCAGGTCATCCCGCCCGTAGACGCGGAGATCGAGGCCCGGATGGCCGGCCTCGGGCCGCTGTCGCGGATCCCGGTCGCCGATGCCGACAGCCCGCTGATTACCCGGCACGGCGGCGAGATCGCTGAGGCGTACCTGGACGCCGTGGTCGCCGCCGCGGCGGGGACGGCCCGGCAGCGGGCCGAACTCACCGTGGTCTACACGCCGATGCACGGGGTGGCCGGCGACCTCATGGTGCGCGCCATCGGCCGGGCCGGCTTCTCGGCGCCGCACGTGGTGGCGGCCCAGGCCCGGCCCGATCCGGACTTCCCGACCGTCGCGTTCCCCAACCCGGAGGAACCCGGCGCGCTCGACCTGGCCCTGGCCGACGCGCGGCGGCTCGGTGCCGACCTCGTGCTGGCCAGCGATCCCGACGGGGACCGTCTGGCCGTGGCCGCGCGCCGCCCAGGGGACGGGCCCGACGGGTGGGTCGTGCTGGCCGGAGACCAGGTCGGCGCGCTGCTCGGCGCCAGCCTGCTTGACCGCACGGCGGGCGACGCCGCGCCGGACAGCCGGCTGGTGGCGACCACGATCGTTTCCTCGACGCTGTTGTCCAAGATTGCCGCGGCGGCGGGAGCCCGTTACGCGGAGACCCTGACCGGGTTCAAGTGGATCGCCCGGGCGGCCGATCACGTACCGGGGGCGCGGTTCGTCTTCGGGTACGAGGAGGCGCTCGGCTACGCCGTCGGCGATGTGGTGCGCGACAAGGACGGCATCGGCGCCGCCCTGGCCATGCTCGCGCTGGCCGCGGAGGCGAAGGCGGCGGACCGTTCGGTTCTTGAGGCCTACGACGACCTGGAGAGCGCGCATGGCGTGCACCTGACGTCTCAGGTGACGCTGCGGACCGCGGACCAGGCGCGGGTCATGAGCCAGCTCCGGGCCGCTCCCCCGGCCCGGCTAGGCGGCCAGCCGGTGATCGGCCTGGTGGACCTGGCACGTGCCGACGACGGCGAGTTGCCGAAGGCGGACGTCCTGATTTTCCGGCTGGCCGGCGCTCGTGTCGTGCTCCGCCCGAGCGGCACCGAGCCGAAGATCAAGTGCTACATCGAAATCACAGAACCGCTGGCCGGACGGCCGCTGAACGCCGCCCGCGAGGCCGCCGCCCTTCGGCTGATCCCCCTCCGGCACACCCTCGGGGCCCTCCTCGCCGGCGCGTGACCGGACGCCCCGCGCCGTAGCGACCCGCCCCGGTAGCGGCGGACTGTCCGCCGCGCTGCCGCGCGTCCTCGCGGCGATCCGCGGAGCCTTCCCGCCCTGTCCGTTGCGGATCCGCCTCACACTGTCATTGACACTGTAATAGTTACAGTGTCAGAATCAGGACATGGAAGCGCCCTGGACGATCCTTGAACTGGCTGAGCTCGCGGCCGGGACCTTGGCTGGCCGCGAGCCAACTGCGCCGGAGGGTGCCCAGACGCCGACGCGGCCGGAGAATACCGGGACGTCGAATGCGCCCGACGGTGCCGGGGCGCCGAACGCTCCTGACGTTGCGGGGACGCAGGCGGGCCGGGCCCGGGCGAACGGCCGTGTCCGGGATGTGCCGAACGAGCGGCTGGTCCGCTGGTACGTCACCGTCGGGCTGGTCGATCCGCCGCTGAGCCGCCGGGGCCGGGTCGCCCGGTACGGACGGCGGCATCTGCTGCAGCTGGTGGCGGTCAAGCGCCGCCAGGCGGAGGGACGGTCGCTGGCCGAGATCCAGGCCGAGCTTGCGGGCGCTACGAACGAAACGCTGGCCGCGATCGCCCGCGTCCCTGACACCCTGATCGCGCCGGACGCGCCGCGGACGGAAGTCCCGTCCGCGCCGGCCCGCTTCTGGACGCGGCAGGCGCGCCAGCCCGGCGAGCCGGCGCCCGCCGGGGAACGCGCGGTCCGGCTCGATCCGGTCCCGGCCAGGGAACGACCAAGCCGGCTCAGTACTGGCGCGTCGGGACGCCCGGGGCAACCGGCGCTCGCTGCCGCGGCGCACCGCGACCGCGGGGCCCTGGTCCCGCCGGCCGGGCTGGTGCACGGTGTCAGGCTGGCGCCCGGGGTGACGCTGTTGCTCGAGAGCGCCGGCCGCGAGCCCGGCCCCGACGACGTGACCGAGATCGTGCACGCTGCGCAGCCGCTTCTGGCGGCACTGGCGAGCCGGCGCCTGTGCGCCTCCGGCCCGGACGTTCTGCCTGACGTCCCGGGCCGATCATCTGGAGTAGACAGCTCACCGAAGGGAGCCGGACATGACCACTGACATCGCGCCGCTTGATGAGGAGCACGCCGCCGAGCCGGATGCCGGGCTGGGCGCGCTCGTGACCAGCCGGGGCAACCTGCCGTTGGATGCCGTCGACCTCCGGGCCGCCATCGCAGGCACCTCCGCCGAGGTGGAGCTGACCCAGGGCTTCCGTAACCCGTTCGACATCCCGCTGGAGGCGACGTACATTTTCCCGCTGCCTGACCGGGCCGCGGTCACCGCGATGCGGATGGAGTGCGCGGGGCATGTGGTGGAGGGGGTGCTGAAGGAACGCACGCGGGCCCGCGAGGATTACGACCAGGCGATCGCGGAGGGGCGGCGGGCGGCGATTGCCGAAGAGGACCGGCCTGATGTTTTCACGATGCGGGTCGGGAACATCGCGCCCGGCGAGCGGGTCACGGTCCGGCTGACGCTCGCCCAGCCGCTGCCGTACTCCGACGGCGACGTGACGTTCCGGTTCCCGCTGGTGGTCGCCCCCCGTTACATCCCGGGCAGCCCACTTGGGGGTGCCCCGGCCGGCACCGGCGTGGCCGCCGACACCGACGCCGTCCCCGACGCCTCCCGGATCAGCCCTCCGGTGCTGCTGCCCGGGTTCCCGAACCCGGTCCGGCTCACGGTGAGCGCCGACATCGATCCCGCCGGGCTGCCGCTGGCAGGCATCCGGTGCAGCCTGCACGCGACCGCGGAGCAGGCAGACTCCGACGGCCACACGCTCGTCCGGCTGCGGCCGGGCGAGCGGCTTGACCGGGACTTCATCCTGCGCCTCGCCGTGGCCGACCACGACCAGGTGACGACGTCCCTGGTGTTGACCCCGGATACGGAGGAAGACCCGGCCCGGGGAACGTTCACCCTCACCCTGCTGCCGCCGGACGGCGAAGGCCGACCGCGGCCCCGCGACGTCGTGCTTGTGCTCGACCGCTCCGGCAGCATGCTCGGCTGGAAGATAGTCGCCGCCCGCCGCGCCGCCGCCCGGATCGTGGACACGCTGACCGGCTCCGACCGGTTCGCGGTGCTGCGCTTCGACAACCGGGTCGAGTGGGCCCCCGGCGTTTCCGGCGGGCTGGCGGAGGCGACCGACCGGAACCGGTTCCGCTCCGTCGAGTGGCTGGCCCGGACGGATGCGCGCGGCGGCACGGAGATGCTGACGCCGCTGGAGGAGGCGGTGCGGCTGCTGGCCGGCGAGGCGGAGTGGAAGGGCGCCGCCGGGCACGTGGCGGACGGTCGCGACCGCGTGCTCGTGCTGATCACCGACGGGCAGGTCGGCAACGAGGACCAGATCCTGCAACGGCTGGGCCCGCGGCTGGCCGCGATCCGCGTGCACGTCGTGGGCATCGACCAGGCCGTCAACGCCGGGTTCCTGTCCAGGCTCGCCGCCGCCGGGCGCGGTCGCTGCGAACTGGTGGAGTCCGAGGACCGCCTCGATGAGGCCGCGGCCCGCATCCACCGCCGGATCGGCGCTCCCCTGGTGACCGGGATCGCGCTGGCCGCGGACGGCCTGCAGATCGAGCCGGGGACGGTGGCGCCCAGCCTGCTGCCTGACCTGTTCGAAGGCGTAGCGGTCACGGTAACGGGCCGCTGGGAGGGTAATCCCGGCGGGGTGATCACGGTGCGCGGGACCGCGCCGGACGGCACGCCGTTCGAGAGCAAGGCCGCCGCCACGGTCGGCGGCAACCCGGCGAGCACGACGGCCTGGGCGCGGGCCCACCTGCGCGACCTGGAGGACGGGTACGCCGGCCTGGCCGGCCACGACAACGCCGGCCTGGCCCGGCTGGAACAGCAGATCACCGAGGTGTCCCTGCGCTACGGCGTGCTGTGCCGGTTCACCGCGTTCGTGGCCGTCGACTCCCGTGTCGTCACCGACGGCGGGGTGCCGCACCGGGTGACCCAGCCAGTCGAGCTGCCGGCCGGATGGGACCCGGCCGGCCTCGGCCTGCCGCCCGGGATTGCGTTCGCGGCCACGGCCATGACGCCGCTGGCCGCGATGCCCGCCGCGCGGATGATGCCCAGTTCCCCGATGCCCAGTTCCCCGATGCCCAGTTCCCCGATGCAGGGCCGCGCGAAGGCCGGGCGCGGCGGGGCCGGGCGCGAGCGCCTGACGCGGCGCGCGGCGCCGATGGAGGCGACTACCGGAAGCGGCGCGGTCACGGCGGCCGAGGCGGCCAGTGCAGCCGAAGCGGCGGGGCCGACCGGGACAGCCAATACGGCGCGGGTGGCGGGAGTCCCGAAGCGGTACCCGGGCACCGGTGCTCCGGCGAGCGGCGGCACGTCGCGGCTGCTTGAGGCGCGGCGCCAGATCGGAGAGGAGGCTGCCGCGCTGCGGGCGGCGCACGGTGCGCCCGATTCCGAGCGGGCCCGGCTGCTGGCCGACCTGGCCACCCGCATCGACGCGCTGCTGGCCGGGCTGAGCGCAGATCCGGCCGCCGCCGGGCAGCTCACCGGGCTGGCCGGGCTCCTCCGCAAGCTCCGGGCGTGTGACGGTCCCGGCCGTCCGCGCGGCGCCGAGCTTGACTCGCTGTGGGCCGAGGCGATCCGGCTGCTGACCGCGTTCGCGGCGGGCGACCGCCCTGCCGCGCGTCGTGCGTTCTGGAAGCGTCCCGCCGAGGGTTAACAGCCGCGCGGTGGGACTGCTCCATGATCATGGCCAGAAAGGGCCGGATACAGGCCCAAACTGGCCACGATCATGAGCGGCGCCTGCTGAGACGACACCTGACCAGCGGCAACGCCTTGGAAATCCAGCACAGCAACCCGCCTCTAAGTTCCTGCCCTTGCGTCTTGCCGGGCCGGGGTGCTACGAGCTCCGTTCCCAAAGCGCTCCGAGCGGGGTGCTTGTGCCCAGCGAGCGCGATGGCTGCGGTCCTGGGAGCGAGCACCACCGGTCCGTTCGGTAAAAAGAGGACAGCGGGCGGTGCGGGCGGGACCGCGGTCAGCCTTGGATCAGGGCGCGGGCGTGGTCGACGTCGCGGCGCATCTGGGCGATCAGGGCGTCTACGGAGTCGAAGCGGTCGTTGCCGCGCAGGCGGGCGGCGAAGTCGATCGCGGCGTGCGTGCCGTAAAGGTCCAGGTCGTCGCGGTCGAGCGCGTAGGCCTCGACGCTGCGGTCGCCTTGGCCGAAGGTCGGGTTGGTGCCGATCGAGATCGCCGCCGGCCAGCGGGCGATCTCGGTGCCGTCCAGGTCCAGGCTGGTCAGCCAGCCGGCGTAGACGCCGTCGGCGGGCGTCGCGGTGTGCGGAGGGGTCTCCAGGTTGGCGGTGGGGAAGCCGAGCGACCGGCCGCGCATGTGACCGCGGACGACCACGCCCTCCACCCGGTGCGGGCGGCCGAGCGCGGCGGCGGCCCCGGCCACGTCCCCGGCGTCCAGCCGCTGCCTGATGTAAGTCGACGAGTCGGTCGCGCCGCCGGTCATCAGCAACGGTACGCCCTCCACGGTGAAGTCGTACTTCTCGCCGAGCTGGGCCAGCAGGGACACGTCGCCCGCGGCCCTGAAGCCGAACCTGAAGTCCTCCCCCACCACGACCACGGCCGCGTGGAGCCGTTCGGCCAGGACGATGCGGACGAACTCATCCGGGCTGAGCCTGGAGAACTCCAAGGTGAACGGCAAC
>Ga0187783_10004376_pt1 | contig 10467 bp, 12 predicted proteins | sample 1015_SJ02_MP02_2_FD_132471 | JGI IMG/M metagenome (GOLD analysis project Ga0187783, IMG submission 132471) | Tropical peat soil microbial communities from peatlands in Department of Meta, Colombia - 1015_SJ02_MP02_20_MG | ecosystem: Environmental > Terrestrial > Soil > Wetlands > Peat | place...
AATTCCAATCGTCTTCGGCTTTAGCGGTGATCCTGTTTCCGGCAAGCTCGTAGATAGCCTCGCGCATCCCGGTGGCGATCTGACCGGGATGAGCTATATGGCGATTGAGTTGGTAGGCAAGCGTATCGAACTTCTCAAAGAATGGCTGCCACAAATTCAGCGCGTGGCGATTCTGGCGCGCCCCCAGCATCCCGGCGAACAGCGCGAGCACCAAGCCTCGGAGGACGCCTGCACGAAACTCGGCGTGCAACTCTCTTATTTTCCGATGCCGTTCCTTCCGCTCGACGATTTACCCAGATTGGAAGGTGTTTTGAACAGCATTCCTGAAAGCCAAAGCGAGGCCTTGGTTGTTTTCCCCGATGCAGCGATGTTTGAGGCGAGCCAGCACATTGCGCAATTTGCTTTGCAGAATAAATTGCCATCCGTCTCGGGCTGGGCGCCGTTCGCGCGAAATGGCCTGCTTCTAAGCTATGGTCCTGATCTTCGCGAAATTTATCATTCATTGGCGAGTTACGTTGATCGTATTTTGCGCGGCGCTAAGCCGGGTGACCTGCCGGTCGAACTGCCGACAAAAATCGAAATGGTCATCAACGCCGGAACAGCAAAATCGCTGGGCTTAGCCGTACCCTCTACTCTTGCCGCTCGCGCCGACGAGATGATCGAGTGAGGCGGCGCCAGTTCATCGCGATGTTCGGCGCCACGGCGGCGTGGCCACTCGCGGCGCGCGCGCAGCAGCAAATGCCTGCAATCGGATTTCTACATTCCGCGTCGGCGGAGCCGAATGCCGACTTAGTGAAGGCATTCCGCAAAGGTCTATTCGATGCCGGATTTGTCGAAGGCCAGAACTTGACCATTGAGTTTCGTTGGGCGAACAATGAGAGCGATCAGTTGCCGAAACTGGCGGCCGATCTTGTGCGTCACAATGTTAAGGTAATTGCGACACCAGGCAGCACGCCCGCTGCACTCGCAGATTTGAGTTACTGCACGACCTGTTGCCCAAGGCACACATCACTTTGTTGAATTATCCCAACTCCGTGTTCAGCGAAGCGATAACGAGGAAAATCCAGGGGAGTGCTGCATCTTTGGGCATTCAGGTCGACCTGCTGAACGCGAGTACTGACAGCGAACTCAACGCTGCCTTCGCGGATGCCGCGCGGCAACCGGGGACAGCCATCATGCTCGGTCCTGACGCGTCTTACACAAGTCGCCGTTTTCAAATTGTTTCATTGGCAGCACGTTACGCGGTGCCCACAATGTATATTGCGCGCGAGTTCACCGAAGCGGGCGGTTTAATCAGTTATGGACCCGATCTCGCGAATGCCTATCGGGAAGCAGGTACTTACACTGGTCGTGTTCTCAAAGGCGAGAAACCGGCCGATCTACCGATCGCGCTTCCAACAAAGTTCGACATGGTCGTCAATCTCAAGACCGCCAAATCGCTTGGTATCGCTGTGCCCGACAGATTGCTCGCGATCGCCGACGAGGTGATCGAATAGGGAGCACTTTGCTGCACTGCATGAGTCCGCTTTTGGCACAAAGCGGACATCGTCCTGATGTCGTTTTACACGCGTTTTGTCCTTCACTGTGCTGAAACGGCAACAGCGCCCCGGCAGGTCCTATGGTAGATTTCCGTGAGTGTTTGGGAACTTACATGAACAAGCAAGCAAGCGCTGACCGCATCAAAGCGGACACCCCGCAGCTTCTAAGGCCGCAGAGTAATAATCCCACCATGCACCCTGATTAACGCTCGCCATTAAAGCGTGCCATAATGCCTCACACGCATATGACGTGCTCGGGCGGCGGATGACTGCTCTCGGATGCTCCGACGAAGCAGCTACCGGCGTGAGAGCAATAACGTACTGCGGATGCGTGCTCGTCGTGTGATGCCTGTGCATAAGCCGGAGACAAATCTGCCTGCATCGTGGCGCGTTAGGGTTGCATGTGTTGCATCCCGCGATTGCTGTAGTTGCGGTCGCTGCCATAACTCCGAGTATCAGTGATGCTATTATCGACTTGATCATCGACCGAGTTTCCTGCCCCTGCCTGTGCGGCAACCCTCAGCGTATAGCAACCGTACAGTACAGCACACCCTCACGGCTTTGCCCTAGCGAGCCAAACGAGGTCGTCGCAGCAACCGATTAGCTTCTGTTGGCGAGCTGATCTCCACCTGAACTCCGTTCGCGGGTTCTTGCAATCATTATCGATCACATTGGCGCGGTTCATTTCCTCCCGCCATTGATCACGGTTACGACCCTGATCCCTGTCGGCAGTCCGAACCTGCCTGGGGGCTGGCTCGCCATGCTCGGGCGTAGCGTGAGTGAGCGATTCTAACGCTCGCTTTGCCCGAGCGAAATCTCTTGCTTGTCCTTCACTCGATAGACGACCGGCAGCCGGCAGCGTCACGATGAAGTCGAGATGAACGATAGACGGTGCGCTCTCCGTGACAATCATTCCACCATCGGCATCGCGCATGAGTATTTCTGCTGCCCACTCGACCTCGCTGGTGATCAAGGCGTTCACGGGGGCAATTCCAAACGAATGAGCGTAGGCTTTCGATGCGCTCCACTGGCCGATTCCGGCATTGGTGTTGGGATCACGAAGTATCAGCGCGCGTTTTACACCATGCTAGAAGAAGAGCGCGTCGTCTAGAGACCTTAAGATTTGAAACGGCCTGAAACGGCCTGGCCGGCCGTAAGGGGTTATATCTTGTTAAATTTCTGACTTAGCCTAAGATTATGTTCTCTCATAGCTGGTTGGCGTTATGCGTACATCAATTGTGCCATCTTGTGGCGTGATTTCTCCCCCTCACGTTGTCGTCATCGGTAACCAGAAAGGTGGCAGCGGCAAATCCACAATTGCCATGCATATTACCGTGGCACTGCTTAAAGCTGGAAAGCGCGTAGCCTGCTTCGATCTCGACCTAAACCAACAAACCTTCACGCGGTATCTCGCTAACCGTCTGGAATGGGATCGGAAACACGGTGGAAAACTGGAACTGCCGGATCACTACCCAGTCAAGGGAAGGGGTGCTTACGGTACAGCGCAGAATATGAAACAGTTTAAAGCGCAACTCAAGAAAAATGGTCGAACACACAAAGCTGACTTCGTCGACAGTAGCAGCTTAAGTCATAGCGCTGATCTAAGGCAGTTCATCTCGCAGCTCAGCGATATTGGACGAGCAGACAAGCACGACTTCATCGTTGTAGATACGCCAAGCGGGGTGCAACATCTTAGCTTGATCGCACACGGCATGGCAGACACTCTGATAACCCCGATCAATGATAGCTTTTTCGATCTCGACGTATTGATCGCGATGCAAAGCAGCGACCTCGAACCTCAGCTGTCGACATACGCCAATATGGTTTGGCGCGCGCTCGAGGCTCGGAGCAACATCAGTGGTCGCACGACCGACTGGATCATTGTTCGGAATCGACTGGAACCAGTTGAGTCAAACAATCAGCGCCAAGTCACCCGGGTTCTGGACGTGGTTCAAAGGAAGCTGGGGTTTCGCATCGCACGTGGTCTACTGGAGCGGCCCGCGTATCGAGAGTTTTTCGCAGCAGGTTTGACGGTGTTCGACTTCGCAGAAGGGTTCGAGGCCGAGTCTGGGCCAATTAATTCGCTTGCGCGTGTCGAAGTTGAAAATTTAATTCGGGAGATTGGATTGATAGAAGACCATGCTGAGCTTAAAAGTGAATCACTTGACGAGATCGAGCCAGCTCACGATGAACGTTAGAAGGCTCCAGTCCGGCAGCTTCGCAGATTTCGAAACGAAAGAGGCCACCCAGCAAGGATGGCCTAAGTCACTTTTGCAGGAGCCGGTATTGTTCTAGGTGCGGCACGCGCACGTCATCGATGCGCATCTTTCCGACGAGCCCGGTTATGACGAGCGCACATTTTGAATGTCCGCGCTGTGGGCACGAAGTCACGGAAGCTGTTCGTTTTTGGGCGGGAGTGACGAGTTCAATAGCTCCGACAGCTTCGCAAACCCGCCGCGCCTTCTCGTCGGAGGACTGGGAATAAAGCGCAAGCGTGGACATTTATATGGCAGGGGCCACTAGGAGGCGGCCGTGAGGCTCTTGCTATTCATTTTGGGAATTAGCGTTGTGATATCGGCATTGAAAATCGCGCCGAGGCCCAAAACTATCCTTGGTGCGCGATTTACAGTGGGATGGGTGGCGAGAATTGCGGGTTCACAACGCTTGAACAATGCATGGAAACCGCGCAAGGTCTCGGCAGCTTATGCCAACCGAATACGCGGTACGTTCCTCCACCCGGACCACGTTCGTCGAGTAGAGTTTATAGACGTTATCCGTATTAGCTGACTGTCATCGCCGCACTAGCTCCGGCAGCTTCGCAAAGGTTCGCCGCAATCCTTCGCGCTTCGTTAGCATCTTAGCAGTTGATCGCCTACCGGGTTCCTGTTCGTAATACAATCGTTCAGAATGTCTGCGCAGCGCACTTCCCTTATCCGTGGACTGTCGAAGATTTCGGCTCGTGCTTCTCCGTGAAGGATAGGGTGGGCAGAAGCTGGCGTACGTTACTGATCTAGATCAAAACAACGGCATTTGATCGAGTAGACAATCAGGCGCGTGTTCGAAGACCCCCCGACCACGTACTCCAAACGCGATTTATATGATTGGCTCACCTGGCCCGCAGACCAGCTCCTGCGGATTGGCGGCGTTGTCGCAGCTTGGTTTTTTAGTGAAGACGCGACCGGCTTCATACTTGTTCAGATGGGGTTTGCAACGCTTGTGCTGGCGGCCATCGTGGCGCTGTTCGTATTTTGGCAAACGGTGGTGGAATATTGCCGATCTCTTTGGAAAACCTAATGCTGCACTTTCGCGCGGGGCTTGCTCAACAGCTCCGGTAGCTTCGCCACGTTGGCCGCGATTTGCGACCTCTAGCGACATTTTGGAAAAAGGCCACCGCATCGGGTGGCTAAGTTCTTGCTGAAGACAAGTTTCTCTAGCAACAGAACCGTAGATAGGGCGTTGATCTACCTCAAAACCGCCCTTGCTGTAGATCAAAGCACCATCTTTCATACTTGCGTTTAGGTTATCTGCCGCGTTTCCGATTTTCAAAAGGGAATGCGGGTGTTACCCAAGTGCAACTTAGGCCGTCGGAATATTGGCGGCCTTTTCTCACCACAGGGAGGGAGAAAGCATGATGAAGACTTTAGCTGTGGCGCTATTTGCCATGACCATGTCCGTAGGATTGGCTCACGCGACCCATGCCCACAAGCCCATGATGGCAGGTTGCGCCGAGGGCCAGCAGGCGACTGCGAGATGCCTCTGCGGCATCGGCTCCGGTGCCGCCAGAGCAATCTGCGAGAAGGGGGAATGGTGCCACTCCTTTGCACATGTCTGCGCGAAGTAAGGCCAAAGTTTAGGCCGCCAGAGTTCTGGCGGCCGTTTTCCTTATCGCTCTTTGGAGCACAAAAGACCTGGCAGCTTGGCGAAGTTCGCGGCGATCCTCCGCGCCTCGTCTCTGCTGAGCATCTTGGCGGCCGAGCGCCTGGCCGGGCGTTTCTCGCCTCAAAAGCCCACCTGCCGATATCCATAAAGCCAAGCCGCAACATACATCCCGAGCATGCCCAGTACGAATCCAGCAGAGAATACGTTCAGGTCGTGTAGCCGAGATGTATCTACGAACCAGAATATGGTGTTTAGAATAGCGAAAACGATAACGACAGCGATCCCGTAGCTAGTGAGTGTGCGCATTTGACAGCTCCGCCTTTCGCCCCCTTTTTGGACCGTATGAGATAGCTTTCCACTGCGTAGATGCAAGCTGCCGATGCCAGACGAGGTCCCCCTCGATCGACCAGGGCGGCGGGAAGCGACCGATGAAAACGTTCGCCCACGAACGAACGAGCGATGGTCACAAAGCCGCCCCAAATTCTTAGCGCCTCATTAAGTCACCAATGGTGATCTTCGCGATGGCTACTGCACTGGCATCTTGGGGCTGCGGCGGCTCGTTCGGCCCATGTCTCGCACACCGATTCGAGCCGCCGCTTCAACCGCTGTTGCGCCAACTGGGGGGATCATGCGCAGGGTTGCGTTCGCGGAAATCGCTCGCAGAGCTTCCGTCAAACAACTGTCCTAATGGAGTACAAGCGCTTCATCGTCCAAGCGTTTGAACGCGAACCGGGTAAGTGGCGCGCACGTGTCCAACGTGCCGACAGGAAGCTTCTTTGGAAGGGCCGCGCGAAGATCGCTGAGTTCGTTACCGCTGTAGATGTAACGACACCGGAACGCGCAATGCAAATGGCCCTTGCTGCCATAGACCGAGGCGCTTTCTCGCGTCAACCAGTGGATTCGTAGGCACAAGGCCTGGGAAGGCTAACATGCGCAACATCGAACTTTCGGATGTCGCTTTGGCGGCCGTCGCGACTATTCTGGTGTTTACGCTGCTAGCTGTTTTGGTATGGCGTTGAAAGAAGAACTGCAAACTTCAGAAACAGCGCAACGGAGTCGCAAAAAAGAACCCCAAGCAAATGGGCTTGGGGTTCCCATGTTACCTCAAACGCCAGGGCTTTGAGCCGAGCGGTCAGGGGTGTCGAGGGAGTGGGGGTGACCGCCCAGTCTTTGCCCAAGCGCGCGCGATAACTATCAATCGGCTGGGCGAATTAAATTACGTAATCCTCCGTAGCCGTGGATAACCATGAAGAAACGAGGCCCCTATGATGCTTGTCACCTGCGCATAGCCAATTCCAGGCATGTTGAATTTTATCTGCAACGGAGGTGGAGAGCATGCGCAGTCCTGAGCTCGCGGATTATGCGCTGGGAGCTGCCACAATCATCGTGTTGTTGACCCTGCTACTTGTTTCAATACCGGGATGGCATTGAAAGTCTTGTGGCAGGCGCGGCGTGCCCACTCGGATTAGTGGATAAAGAGACCTTTGGGTTCATTCCGATAAGCATACTCGTTTCCGTAGCCATAATTATTGCGCTGATGGGGGAGCACCTTCGGTTTGTGCGTCGCGCTTTCTTTAGCATCCGCATTTGGAACCGAAATGACGGGGGAGACATCCTTTGCCGGCGACGTTTCGCTCGCGACGGGTGAACCCCAGGGCTCGGCTGCATCAGCCGCGACTGTATGAACCATCGCGGGTCGAGGAGAGTGTCCTTTTTCTAACGCCGAGTTGACGTTAAAAAACCCGATCAGCAACCCCATGACCGCGCCAAGCGCCGTGACCATATAGAAAAAGTAGCCGAGCAGCGAAACCAGCATAGCGACTAGCTCCGAAAACGCGCGGCTACGCAATCACAATCCCGCGCCCCGGTGATCGCTATCGAAGCGACGTCACGCTGAATATTCGGGTGTGGTCCTTAAGGAAAATTACGTGCGGGACCGCCATCACGTTTTGGAGCTTTTCGACCCAGGGGCGCTGGATTGGGGGGACAGAAGGCAGCGCGTTGCCACCGGACATTCAAACCGACGGGAGGGTGAACGCTTGGCGAATGGCCTCCGCTCAGTTAATAACTTACCGAGACCTTCGTAAAAAGGGCTCGGGACACGCCGACCTCTTTTGGAAGTCCTCGGGTCGGGTAGGTGCACGCGGAATTGCACGACGAAAATGATCATGACGAAATAGTGGCCTGATGTGCTTAATAGTCAGTCGGCCGTAAAGCAGAGATGACTAAATTCGATATTCGCTGTGACTGGCCGCTGACCGATGACGAAATCGTGCCGCGCTCGTACACTCAATTGCGCTCCCTAAAAAGGGCGCTTGGAGCACATTCGGCATTTGCAGATTCAGCCACCGGGTTTGACGGTTTTTTGCGGCATGGCCATGGACGTCTGTACGGATGGCAAATGCCCCGCTGATTCGCGAATTGTCATAGGTCAGGGATGTCCGCTTTCGGGTGTAAAGCAGACATCAGGCGAATGCGCCTCAATGTCCGCTTATGACCCAAAGCGGACATTCGGTGAGTTATTCGATTACCTCGCCGGCGCGGAGCTTGATGGCCGTTGACAGTTCGACGCCGATCGTCTTCGCGGTCTTGAGGTTGATGACAAGCTCGAATTTTATGGCCTGCTCAACGGGGGAGATCGGCGGGTTTCGCCCCGTTGAGTATTTTGTACACGGAATAACCGAGCTGACGGTAGCTGGCCTGAGGGTCCACGCCGTAGGAGATTAGTCCACCTGCCTGAACGTAGGTCTTGAAGATGAACATCGTAGGCAGTCGCTGCTGGATCGCCATCTCAGCGATATGCGAGCGGTAAGCTCCAAAGAAGGGACTGGAGAGCACTAGAAGCATTTGTGGAGAGCCTTCGGCGAGGCTCCGAAACGCCGCATCGAAATCGTAGGGCGGGTTTTCCAATTTCAGCGACCGAACGTCTAAGCGTAGCGATTTTGCCTGACGCTCCGCAGCGGCAAACTGGTCAGCCGTAAGCCCATCCCACAGAACCGCCAATCGGGCTCTATCCGGAAAGGCCTCGGTCAATAGCTCCACCTGCTTTGCGGCCAACTCCGTTTGCAAGGATACGATCCCGGTGACGTTGCCACCGGGCTGCGCCAGACTCTTCACATAGCCTTTTGCGATCGGATCGAAGTTGATGGCCCACATAACGATTGGAATGGTTGGGCTCGCCGCCATCGCGGCTTGGACACCATCCTCAGACCCGGTCGTGACCAGCAACTCCACCTTCGACCGCACCAGCTCGGCCGTTTGGGCGAAAAGATGTTGCGCATCCTGATCTAGCCTTACAAACTCGATAATTAGATTTTGGCCCTCGCTGAAACCAGATTTTTTTAATTCGTCGAGGAATGCTGGATAGCCCCGTGCAACCACCGGATTGTCGAGTGGAGGCTGCAGAAATCCGATCCGAGCCGTCCTTCCAGAAAGCTGCTGGCCTGCGCTGCGAGCGGCCAACCGAGCGCAGAGCCGCCGAGTGCGACAAGGAATTTCCGCCTTGCGATGTTGATTGCCATCGGACCCTCCGTTGGGGGTCACGCGCACTGGACCATCACCAACGATAGCACGCCCCAATCGGCAGGTCTGCGACCTGCTTACCAGTCCGATCATGTTGCGGTGCATGAGTCCGATTTTGGCGCAAAGCGGACATCCGAGAGCGGACCTCTGACAGACGCGCCTCGATGTCTGCTTTTGACCCGAAGTGGACATTGGAGCGTCGATTTTGTTGGGGCGCATAACACAGTGATCAATCAGCGATATGGTTGTGGTAAGTTCGTAGTTTCTCACGGAGTGGAACCTATGAGGCGACGCACCTTTATCGCCCTTTTTGGCGGCGTGCTAGCAGCTTGGCCACTGGTTGCTAACGGACAACAATCGCCGAACAGAATTCCTGTCGTCGGCGTGCTTTGGCACGCGGGAAGCGTCGAGGAAGAAGATGTTTATCTGAGCGTCTTAGTGAAGGCGTTTAACGATCTTGGCTACGGTGAAGGAGAAAATATCCACCTGGACCATCGCTTTCCTGCGGAAAACCCAGATCGCTTCCGGGCATTGGCGCGAGAACTGGTCGATGAGAAACCCGACGTAATTATCGCGGTGACGCCACGCGGTGATTTCGAGCTTAAAAAGCTCACGGACACCATTCCAATTGTATTTGTTCTTATAGGGGATCCAGTTGAGCTCGGATTTGTCAAAAGTCTAGCTCGGCCCGGTAGCAACTTCACCGGCCTATCGCTCATGTCGCAGGACCTAAGCGGGAAACGTTTGGAGTTATTGAAGGAAGCGGTTCCGAACCTGTCGCGTGTCGCCCTCGTGGTCGATCTAATCGATCCGTTCAAGCAGCGCACCATCAAGTTCAATCAAGATGCGGCGCAAGCCCTCGGAATTTCGTTATGGCCCGCCGAAATCTCGAAGCCTGATGATATTGAACCTGTCTTTACCAAAATTGCCCAGGACCGTGCGGACGGTGTCGTGATCCCACCGGGACAAGGGATGATGTTCAATGAGCGGGCGCGTGTTGGCGCGGCGGCCCTGGCACATAGGTTGCCAGCGCTGGCCATCGCTGCGGAGGCGGCGCCTTATGGCCTCCTAATGGCTTACGGACAGGACTTGCCTGATTTTTTCCGCAGCGCCGCGGCCTACACTGACAAGATACTGAAAGGGGCAAAACCTGCCGATCTCCCCGTAGAGCAGCCAACAAAAATCAATTTAGTCGTTAATCTCAAGACTGCGAAGATACTCGGCCTCACTATGCCCCAGTCGCTACTGCTCAGCGCTGACGAGGTGATCGAATGATGATAGACCTTGTCCGCTTCCGGCATGGAGCGGCTATCGAAACGGCAATGCGACGACGCAAATTCTTGACAGGAATTGTTGGGGCAGCGATGACTTGGCCGCTACGCGCTCGTGCGCAAAGCGCAACCGGGAAAATTCGGCGCATCGGCATCATCGATGATTCTCCAAGCTGGAATCCGTTCCGTCAGCAGTTGCGAGAACTGAATTATGTGGAAGGCCAAAGTCTAGCCTACGTTTATCTGCGCACGGACGG
>Ga0187783_10004377_pt1 | contig 10466 bp, 6 predicted proteins | sample 1015_SJ02_MP02_2_FD_132471 | JGI IMG/M metagenome (GOLD analysis project Ga0187783, IMG submission 132471) | Tropical peat soil microbial communities from peatlands in Department of Meta, Colombia - 1015_SJ02_MP02_20_MG | ecosystem: Environmental > Terrestrial > Soil > Wetlands > Peat | place...
CGATCGCCATCTTCTTATTGGTTGCTTTTGATTTGGTGGCTTTAGAGACCTTCACTCGCTATAGGCGTCTGGCCTTTGTCTTAGCCTTCGTCATTGGCGCAATCTTGACGCCACCCGATCCCATCACGCAAATCATGCTTGCCCTCCCAGCCTATTTACTATTTGAAGTCGGACTGTTTTTCGCACGTATGTCCCTAAAAAATCGCGTGCTGCGCACACAAGAAAACGCTGGTAGCTAAATTAGTTGACCGCCGAGGGAGAGGGCTCTCGCTTCGTCGATCCGCAAGTTCACGAGCGATCCGATTAGGCGTTTAGGGCCGCGGAAATGAACGATATGGTCGCCCGTGGTACGGCCGGTTAAATTGACTTCAGCCGATTTGATAGTGCGTAGGGAAATGAGCTCGCTTTCTGTGGCATCTCGCTCGAGTTTGGCTTCGCCCTCGCAGAGAACAGTAAAATCTTGGCCGACCATTTTTTGATGATGCTCTAAGGCAATCCGATTCTGCACAGCCAGCAGCGCATTGTTGCGTAATTTTTTTATCTGCTCTGGGATATTGTCGACGAAGCGTTTAAAGGCGACGGTATTGGGGCGCGGTGAGTATTTGAAAACGAAGACGTTCTTGTATCGCACCTTTTCCAATAAATCCACCGATTTTAGAAAGTCCTCGTCGGTCTCGCTCGGAAAGCCAACGATCATATCGCCCACCAGGCTAATATTTGGCATGCGGCTTTTGGCGCGTTCGATCAAGCCCAAATAGGTTTCAAGATCATAGCCGCGATTCATGTCTTGTAAAACCTTATCGCTCCCCGATTGGGCGGGAATATGGAGATATTCGCAAATCCGTTCGGCATCACGCATGACGTCGAGGGCGTCGTCGGTAAAATCGCGTGGATAGCTGGTTAAAAAGCGCAATCGCTTTAAAGATGGCACCCGTTCATGAACATTCCACAACAAGTCGGCAAACGACCAGGTTTTTCCTGGGTTCCCAAAATGATAGTGATTAATGGTTTGGCCCAATAATGTGATTTCTTGCGTGCCGCTATCGGTCAGGCGCTTTACTTCATCGATGATGGATTCCGGCGGGCGGTGCAGTTCCGGTCCGCGAGTGCGAGGAACCACGCAAAATGCGCAGAATTTGTTGCATCCTCGCGTGATTCTTACGTAAGCCTGCCACGGAGTGCTTCTATGCTCCAAAGGCCGCATGCGATCGAGCATCTCAAGATCGTCAAGCGGAGATAGCGTCTCGCTTTCTTTATGGCCCTTTCTTTTCACAAAATAGGACAGACTTTTTTTGGTCGCACTCTTTTCCTTGAGCGCCAATTCAATTAGTCGCAAAGTGTCGTGAATCCTACTCGGTCCCACCATGACATCGATGAAGGGTTTTTTCTTGGCCAACTCGTCGTGACTTCGCTCAGCCATGCAGCCGAGCACGCCCACCACCACCTGTTCGCCTTTGTCCTTGCGCTCTTTCAATCGGCCCAGACGACTAAGCACCTTGTGTTCACTGAGATCTCGCACCGAACAGGTGTTGAGCAAAACAATGCTGGCCTCATCGGCATTATCGACGAAATCGTAGCCTGCAGCGCGAAACTGCCCTTCTACCAGCTCGGAATCAAGGATGTTCATTTGACAACCGAAGGTTTCCAAAAATACTCGCCTGTGGTTGTGAGCTTGGTTTTTCTGAACTTCCTCAGGCATATTGCTGGCCTGCGTCAAATAGCGGCTCTTCTGTTATCGTCACAGCCGCCGCGGCTTCCATGACGGCAATAAGCTTATCTACTTTAATGGCATGGGCCGCATTTTCTTCGCTCATGTCTTTTACTGCTTTAACCATATCAAACACTTCTCCATCGGTGGCGGTAATGGCTAACTCTTCGAACAGCGCCTCCATTAGCAATTCCGCCCTAACACGAAATTGTGCGCGACCCGTAAACTCTTCCCACATTTCCGCCCAATGGTTTTTCACCAGATCTTCCATAGCGTTTTTGTCTATCGTCTCAAATTCGCGATTCATCATGGTTAATGCTGCGCGTCTCACTAGAGCATCGGGAACTTCCAAGGGATTTTCATCGACGAGGGCGTGGGCAAACGCTTCTTGCCTGTAGCGATAGTCTCGCTGCTTGACCATGAGATCAAAACGCAATCTAATCCATCGTTTTAAGTCGTCGAGGCTCGTGAGTTTTTCCGATAGATCCTTGGCCAATTCATCATCGATAGCTGGTAAAACCCGTTCTTTAATTGATTTAACCGTAAGAATCATTTCACAGGATTTACCGGCGATTTCTGGATCTTGATTATTTGCCGGCACCGTGTAATGAGCCGAAGCCACGTCAGCTCGTTTTTTCCCCATCAATGCTTTCTTTAGCTCTTCCGGGACATCATCGGCAAACAAGGCTACAGCATAATCTCTCTGACTAAGTCTTTCGTTGATTACGCCGTCAACCATCACCACGCTATCACACATCACCAGGTCGCAGTCCCGTGTATCGCTACGCTCACTCGGTTCAACAAATGTGGCCATGCTCGCCTGGATATCAGCGATTTCATCATCTACATCTTTTTCTGTGTAGCAAACCTTTTTGAGCTCCACCTTTAAGCCCCTGTACACAGGAGACGCCACCTTCGGTTTAACTTGAAAAACTGCTCGATAGGTAAATGATTTGGCCGGCTCAACTTCGGCAAGGGGCGACCATTTGGGGGGCGATACGGGGATGATATTTTCTTGTTCACAAGCCGAGTCAAAGCTCTTCTCAAAGAGTCTTTCCTTAAGCCTGCCTTTTATTTCTCCGCTATAGAGCTTCAAAACCATCTCTTTTGGCATTTTTCCTGGCCGAAAGCCTTTATGTTGTGCCAGACGTTGAACGTTATTGACCGTATTGGCGAATTCCCGATCGACAGCTTCACGGGCCACGGTTACCGTTAGTTCGCGTTCGTGCAGCGAAGTGGCGTTTAACTCTATACTTTCGATTGCATTCATTTCATCACCAAATTGATAGCTTAAGGGGTTTTGTTGATGTCGGCATTTTGGTTGTGGTGCGAGCGAAGGGAGTCGAACCCCCACGGGTTGCCCCGCTGGAACCTAAATCCAGTGCGTCTACCAGTTCCGCCACGCTCGCATCCTATTTATCTAGCAAACAGGTCATTAGTTGCCTAGAGGGAGAAAAGGCCAAATTTTAGCGCTACTAAGCCTCCGCTTCTTGAGTGGTTTTTATTATAATTGGCAGGGACGAACCTTGGGGGCTTTTATGGCAATGTTGGATGACTTTTTACAAGACGTGGTGGCGCGCGCGGCGGATAATTTTAAGAAAAGCCAAGCGATTCTAAGCTTTGACCAATTTATCGCTCACATAATGGACAAACCAAAAAGGCATCTGAGAAATTGTGCCCAATACTTTATCGATATGTGGTCAAGCTTCGGCACCTATGACGTTGTGACCCCAGCTAAGACTTTTACGCGCTACCGCCTCTTTGATGCTGAGTTCGCCAATAAAGAAGGCCGAATATTTGGTCAGGAACAGGTCCAGCACGAGCTCTTTACCCATATATATAATTTCGCGCGATCTGGGAAAATTGATAAGCTATTATTGCTTCACGGTCCGAATGGCTCATCGAAGACCAGCATCGTGCAAGTTCTTACCCATGCGGCTGAGGCCTATTCACGCACAGACGAAGGGGCCCTATATCAGTTTTCCTGGGTCTTTCCCAAAAAAGAAAAAGTTTCCGCACGGTTAGGCTTTGGCGACGATACCGCGGAAAAATGCAAAAGTTATGCCTTTCTTCCTGACGATGAAGTCGATGCCCGGATACTCTCGGATCTTAAGGACCATCCCTTGCTCCTATTTACGCCCGCTGAGCGAAGCCAGTTGTTTGACATGCTCAAAAGCCAAAAAGACGGTGATTGGGAGCAAAAAATCTCAGAGGGTCTCAAAGTCGGCGAATTATCGCATAAGAATCGTCAAATCTTCGATGCTTTGCTATCTTCCTATAACGGCGATCTTCGGCAAGTGTTTCGTCATGTGCGCGTGGAGCGCTTCTATTTTTCTCGACGATATAAAAAAGGGATATCGGTGGTGGAGCCGCAAATGAGTGTTGATGCCGAAGTGCGCCAGCTCACCGCCGATCAATCAATTCTGTCCTTACCAGCGGCTTTACGTCACGTAGCTCTATATGAGACCCTGGGACCGCTGGTCGAGGCAAACCGCGGCTTGATCGAATATAGCGACCTCCTAAAGCGCCCTCTTGAAGCTTGGAAATATCTCTTGGTTGCATGTGAACAAGCGCAAGTGAGCGTGGGCACGCTTTCGCTCTTCTTTGATTTGCTCATGATAGCCACTTCTAACGAGCTACATCTGCATAGCTTTCGCGAATATCCTGATTGGCAGTCATTTAAGGGAAGGATCGAATTGATTCGGGTGCCTTATCTTTTGCGCTCGGTGGACGAAGAAAACATTTATTTACATCAGGTGAAGAAAGCGCTGTCCCACATGCATATTGCACCGCACAGTATTGAGATGGCCGCTCGCTTTGCCGTGCTCACGCGACTTGAGCCGCCCATGCCCCACAAATATCCCGCATCGTTGCAGGATATCATCCGCGACTTGACTCCTGAAGAGAAGCTTGAACTATATAACTTTGGCGATGTACCCACTCGGCTCAGTCAACAGCAAGCTAGAGAATTGAAGGTGCAAATTCCTCAGCTGTTTTACGAATACTATAACGATCCCAATTACGAAGGGCGATTTGGTGCATCGCCTCGAGAAATTCGCGTGATATTGTTAAACGCGGCCCAGGATCGGAAGTTTGACCACCTATCGGCCTTGGCGATTTTCTCGCAGATTGAGCAGTTGATTGAGCAACGGTCGAGTTATGAGTTCCTCAGGCGGGAACCACTGCGTGGATATCGCGATGCCAATTTCTTGCTTACCTCAGTTAAGCAATATTACGCCAGTATTCTCGAGGATGAAGTGCGGAACGCATTGGGCTTCTTCAGCAAGGAGTCATATTTAGAGCTTTTTACGCGCTATATCATGCATGTGTCAGCTTGGACCAAGAAAGAACGATTGGTGGATCCTCTTTTGCAGCGCGAGGTCGATGCCGATGAACAATTCATGTCGAACATCGAAAGCAATCTGCTCGCACAAAATGAAACGAAAGAGGACTTCAGGCGGCAGATGATCGCGCAAATCGGTGCCTATAAATTGGAAAACCCGAGCAGCCCACTTGATTACACCACGCTGTTCTCGACGCATCTACGGCGCTTAAAAGAGAGCGTTTACAAGGACCAGAAGAACACGGTTCATCGCATCATTCGCGTATTTTTGCGCATGCTTCAAGGTGACACTGCTGGTCTTGACGAACGAGAACTTAAGCACGCTGCTACGCTGAAAGAAGGCTTGTCCTCCTTAGGTTATAGCGATAGCAGCGCGCGGCAAGCTATGGCGTTCTTGGTTCATCCAAACGGGCGCGATGCTTTAAGCAACAAGAACGCACAACCCAGTCTTTTGTCCTAATGAGTTTTCTCCCGTATTTCATCGATGGTCCGACAAACCGTAAAATTGGCCTCGATATGGGATCGCTTATTGGGTAGAAGGGAAAGCGGCTCTTCGGAAAAATTACTGGTCTGAAACAAATAACCGCGCTCTAGATCGTCGTGACAGAATCTTACATCCGGGTGCTTCATCAATGAGGTAACCACTTCGCTCACTGTTTTCGTTAATTTTGGTGACAAATCTGGTGCGGCCTTTTTCGCAGCCTTGAGTTTGCGGGCTGGATCATCGCTTTGCTCTATGAGTTTGAAGCGAGCCAAGAGTGCGGCGTGACGGCCGAGAAAATCGATTGGTGTGTTCTGATCAGAAAAGGGTGAAAGCAAGGACGTAGATGCGGCAATGGCATTATGAAGAGTCTCTTGTAGCCATAGGCTTGCGGATACGTCGGCGGCTTTTTCGTCATCAGGCGAGAACGAGTAGTCGGTTAGGAGCTTTTTGTGATCCTTGAAATGAGTAACACACCAATCGACTATCTCGTTCACTTCTCTGGTTAAAAGCATTTCACCGAGTGATAACGCGGGTTGGAGTTGAAAGTTAAAGTACATGTGATAACTAGTCGCGCCGTCGCGGGTCCCTGAAAGTGATATCATAAGCCGAAGATATGGGGAAATTTTTATGGGATCATTTAGATTTCCCAGGTGAAACATCTTCGGGTTTGCCTTGTTATCAAGCAATAAATTAACTACTTCTTCTAAACGCTGACCATTAAGAGAGTAAATCGCTTCCAAGAGCGACGAGCTTCCATCGGGGAACCAATATCCAGCGTATTGCAAATAGGTGTGTATACCTGCCATGTCTCCTTGCTGAATAGCCTGCTGCAATAATCTCACGCCATCGCGTTCTCTGATCTGGTTGATCTTATTACTAATATAATTGCCATTAGAGCCTGGATAAGACGTAACGACGTCGTCGGGTTTATAAATCTCTCCTAAGCTTTCATTGAACCCGCTAAAATTCGCGGTTATGAGCGGCGCACCATAAACAGCCTTTTTTACTGATTGGCGAAGGTGGTCCAGGGGATCGAGATAGTCGCCACTATAAAGTCTTTTCGCGCATGGGGCGAAAAAACAGCGACCCATCCTCTGTGGCGGCTTTAGCAATTTGGCGGATTTAGCGACGTTCATAGATGACGCATCGATCGAAAAAGTAATTATAAAAAACATCGTGAACAATGACGAAAAATGATAAACCATAACCACTCCTGTAAAATCGTGGAGAGCACTTTCAGTTTGTGATCTTGGTGTCAATAATGGGACGATATTTTTGCACCATGAGCAGGCACAATAGCGAGACACCAAAACAGGTGAAGGAGTTACTCGCTCCTTGAAATCCCGCCGCATCACCACCCCATTGCGCAAAAATTCTTTGTCCCGTGCCCAAAACAACGAAGGTGAACATACTGAGAAGCAGGCTTATTTTGAGAAATAAACATTGGCTCTTAAACAAGAACTCCATCCGCAAAATACTGATGGTGCAGCCAAGCGCTATGGACGCTTCCAAAACAAGAATGCCGTAAAACTGAAGCAAAGCCCCACCGGGTAAATTCACAAGAAATGTCCTGTCGATCGCTTCCGCGAACCATGGCGGCAATCCTGTAAGAATTTTGTCGACGCAGGCGAGGGCAAAAACCATACCATGAGCCAACGCAATCAAAAAAACCATTGCGCCACCAATGACCTTACCCATTGGAAGTCTCCATATACGTTGTCATCCTCGGGCTGTTAACTGTCATCCTCGGACTTGATCCGAGGATCCATCGAGTTGCCTCGAGGGAGATCCTCGGGTCTACGCCCGAGGATGACAAGGTAGTCTACGCCCGAGGATGACAAGGTAGTCTACGCCCTAGGATGACAAAAAGGTCTACGCCCAAGTGACATGGAATGCCTCTCACAACGTTAGTCAACGCCCTTTTCGGCACACATAATGGGTAAACGGATTTACCGTGCGTTCTAATCCCCAGGGCATCTCTTCGTCGGCCAAGCCCAAAGCACGATGGATTTCTAGCAGCTTTAGATTAGATCTATCAAACACGTCGATATAATTCTGATTGCTGTAAAAATAGTCGCGGAATCTAATGCCCGTGCTTTTTGAATAGCCATAGAACACGTCACCTGGGGCCAGGTTCTGGCACTTATCGATATCGAAGGTGGTTTTATCGATCCATTCATATTTATGAAAGTGCTCGCTGCCGACAGCTGCAAGAAAGATCCCGCCTGGCTTGAGCACGCGCGTAATTTCGTTGACGGCCTCTTGCACGCGATCGAGGCTTGGCATCTCCAATAGCACCATGACCGAGAGAACCAGGTCAAAAGTGTCGGCGGCAAATGGCGTCTTGGCGTGCTTGATCCAGGCAAAGGGAGTACCATCCGGCTCCACGAAGGCCGCCTCAAGCATGTTCTTATTGATGTCAACGCCGATTACTTCGAAACCCAAATTGGCCAAAAACCTGGTGGATAGACCAGGCCCGCAACCGTAATCCAGCGCTCTGCCCTTCGATATATATTTATTCAATAGTAGAGGCAGATCTCGATAGATAAGATAGCTCAAATTGGGAACGCTCTTGTGCTTGAGAAAATTGCTCGCAGATTCACGGTCGTAGTGGCTGGACATCATATATTACTCGCTCCCTAGGGGGCGCATTTTATAATCTGACGCTAGTGCGTCAAACCTCCTCCATCAATGGGCGTCGGCCCAATTGTCAGCGATGCCGTAATCCACCTTGAGATTTAAGTCGAGGCCATGTCCTTGGCTCATGATCTTGGCAATACTGATCGCAAGCTCGTTTGCTAGTTCCATCGGCGCTTCGATGATGAGCTCGTCGTGAACCTGCATGATTAAATGAGCCTCTTGTGAGAGCGTGCGCAAATACGTGTCCGTTTCGATCATGGCCATTTTAATGATGTCAGCGGCCGTACCCTGAATGGGGGTATTGATGGCCATGCGTTCTGCCCGCGCTTGCTCCATGGCGTTTCTCGAGGACAGCTCAGGCAGCGAACGTTTTCGGCCAAATAGTGTTCGCACTTCTCCTTTACGGCGCGCATCGGCCAAGGCCTCATTTTTCCAGCGCAAGATGCCGGCATATTTCGCGAAATATTTATCCAGATAGTCTTGAGCACTTTTTCGTGGAAGGCCCAGAGTTTGCGACAGACGTTGTGCGCCCATGCCATAAAGCAAGCCGAAATTGATGGTTTTTGCGGCATCGCGCTGTTCCTTGGTCACTTGCGCGCTATCGATTTCGAAGATTTCTTGAGCCGTGCGTTGATGCACATCCTCATCCTTGGCAAAGGAATCAAGGAGCACCGGGTCCTGGGTCACAAACGCCAAAAGCCTTAGTTCTACCTGGGAATAGTCCAAGGAGATGAGTTTATGTCCGGGCCGCGCAATGAAGGCTTGGCGAATCCGTCGACCTTCTCTGGTGCGAGCTGGAATATTCTGCAGATTGGGGTCGCTCGATGACAGCCTTCCGGTGGCCGTAACAAATTGATTATAATTGGTATGCAAACGCCCGGTGGCCGTGTTAATCAGCATCGGCAAGGTCTCGATATAGGTGTTGATAAGCTTGGCACACATGCGGTGCTCCAAGAGCACGCGTGCGATGGGATGAAAAGGCGCGAGTCTCTCCAAAACCGATGAATCGGTGGAATAGCCAGTTTTTGTCTTTTTGGCGACGGGTAAGCCTAACTTATCGAAGAGAATTTCGGCCGTCTGTTTTGGGCTTGCCAAGTTAAAGCCGATTCCTGCGAGATTGTGAGCCGAAGATTCAAGCTCCAAGAGACGAGTCTTGAGCTCACGCCCTACTGCCTGCAATACCTGGGCATCAACCTTCACGCCCGTAAGCTCCATGCGACTGAGCACTCCCTCTAACGGAAGCTCTAACGTAAAATAGAGTTTATCTAGTGCCTGCTGTTCTAGACCGTTAAGCAGAAGCTCTTCTAGCCTAAGCGCGATATCCGCATCCTCGGCGGCATATTCCGTCGCCACTGCTAGTGAGACATCCGCAAAAGATATGCGTGATTTTTTTGGCCCACACACTTCTTCAAAGGTGATCGGCTGATGTCCAAGATATTTCACACTGAGATCGTCGAGATTATGACGCTCTTGATCTTGATGAAGAAGATAACTTGCAAGCATGGGATCGCCGCCAATGGCAAAATCGACAAAGCCGTGCCGCACAAGAACCTTGTGATCAAATTTGGCATTTTGTGCAACGATGACTTTGTCGCTCCCGGACAAGATTTCTTTGAGGCCTTTTCTCACCGTCGCCAAATCTAATTGTTCCTCGGCAGCATGATGGGAATGAGCAAGCGGGATGTAGCAAGCGTGATTTTTGCCCCAGGCGAGGGCAAGGCCAACTAGATTAGCGGTTGTGGAATCTAGGCCATCGGTCTCGGTGTCGATGGCTACCTTGCGTGCGCGGCGAAGCTGGTCGAGAATTTCGGCAAAAGCCCGTGGATGGGTAATGGGCCGATACGCTTTTCTGTCTACGTGAACATCGTGTTGGCCCACGGCGGCGTTATCAGTGTGAGTCGCTGCGCTGGTCTTGCTAAATAGTGCTGTGTCATGCAGCAAACGATTGAAGTCAAGTTCTAAAAAGAGTTGCCGCGTTTTTTCCTGGTCGATACCAAAATATCGGAGGTCGGCCATCGTGCAGTCGATGGGGGCCTTGGTATCAATCGTGACAAGTTGCTTCGACAATATTGCAAGGTTTTGCCCTGCCATGATTTTTTCTCGTCGGCTTTTCTGTTTGATGAGAGGGGCGAGCCTGATGATTTGCTCCAAGGGACCGAATTCGTTGATAAGGTCAGCTGCCGTCTTTTTCCCGATTCCTAAAACGCCGGGAACGTTATCGGAGCTGTCGCCCGCCAAGGCCAACATATCGACAACCTGGTGAGGCCATACTCCGAGCTCGGATTTCACAG
>Ga0187783_10004378_pt1 | contig 10466 bp, 14 predicted proteins | sample 1015_SJ02_MP02_2_FD_132471 | JGI IMG/M metagenome (GOLD analysis project Ga0187783, IMG submission 132471) | Tropical peat soil microbial communities from peatlands in Department of Meta, Colombia - 1015_SJ02_MP02_20_MG | ecosystem: Environmental > Terrestrial > Soil > Wetlands > Peat | place...
CGACGCGGCGGCCCGCTGGGCGGCCCACCGGGCCCGGTAGTCCGCGATCCACTTGTCCTGCAGCACCGAGTCGGCATCCAGCTCGCACAGCTCGGCGAACGACATGTGCACCAGCGCCTTCACGGGCTGCCCGGCCCGGCGTGGCAGCAGGTCCGAAGCCAGGAGGCGGCGCATGCGTCGACCTCGATTTTGCTTCATGATTGAGTCATGGACGCCACGCAAGCTGACCGCGCACATGCCCAGCTCAGGGCAGGTGTGTACGCCAGGCTGAGCGAGACATACGACGCGGCCGAGTCGGTACCCACCCAGGTTGAGCGCGGCACCGACCATGCCCAGCGGCGCGGCTGGCAGGTCGCGGCCGTATTCAAAGATGACGGATATTCAGCCTTCACCGAGATTACCCGGGACGGGTTCGCGGCGCTGATCGGCGCGATCGAGGCAGGTCAGGTCGACGTCGTGGTGGTGCGGGATATCGATCGGCTGACTCGCAACCTGGCTGACTGGAACGCCTTCGAGCAGGCGTGCGTGCGGTACGGCGCGCGACTGTCCGCGTATACCGGCGGGGACTTGGACCTGTCCACGCCGGAAGGGGCGTACTACGGCGGGATGGAGACGCTGCGCGCACGGCGGGAGAGCGCGGTCAAGAGCGCACGGGTCCGGGAAGCCCAGGACCGGGAAGCACGGCGGGGTCATCGTGTCTCGGGCGGCCAGCGATGGTTCGGTTACACCCGGATTTACGCCGATCCCGGTGAGCCGAACCCGAAGAAGCGGCACATCGTGCGGGAGGACATCAACCCGGTTGAAGCCGAGGCGATCCGGGAGGCTGCGCGGCGACTGCTGGAGGAAGGCGACAGCGTCACCTCGATTCTGCGGGACTGGACCGGGCGGGGCATCACACCGGTAGCGGCCCAGAAGTGGTGGCCGTCGACGCTTGTCGGCACGCTGAAATCGCCGCGCCTGGCTGGCCTGCTGGAATGGCAGGGCCAGAAATACCCGACTACCCAATGGCCCGCGATCATCGACGTGGACACCCACGAGCGCCTGGTGAAGCTGTTCGGCGACCCGGCCCGCCGCAAGCACGTCATGAACGCTCCGGCGCACCTGCTGTCCGGTATCGCCCGGTGTCCCAAGTGCGGCAGTGGCCTGCACTACCGGCGTTTCGCGCAGCGGCACCGCGCGGATTCCTACGCTTGTGTGAAAAGCCTGACCGGCTGCGGCGGGGTTGCGATCAAGGCCGACCTGCTGGACGAATACGTGACCGGCGCGGTGCTGGACGCGCTGGAGTCTCCGCGCGTGCAACAAGCGCTGCGCGACTGCGGGGACGCCAATGCGCCGCGCCGGGCAGAACTGCTCGCTGAGATTCAGGCCGCGCAGGAACGCCGCGAGGAAGCGCGCCGCGACTATTCCGACGGGACCATCGACCGAGCCGACTGGCTCGATATCCGGCAACGCACCGAAGACAAGGTGACCAGGGCCCGCCATGAATATGACCGGCTGGCCGGGTCCGGCACGGTCATGAGCGACATCCCCCCATCCGAACAAATCCGCGAGGCATGGGAAATGTGGAGCACCGACCGCAAACGGTCAGCAATCCGCGCGGTCTTGCACCAAGTCACTATCAACCCCATACCAGCCGGCACCGCTAACAACCCAGGCGGCGCCTTCAAAGACCGAGCAAAGCGCCGCGAGCGCGAAATGGCGATCCTGCGGCAGCGCGTCGAATTCGACTGGCGCGCCTGACGGCATACGCAAGCGCGCAGTTCGAAGCGGCGGACGCGCTTCCCTTTAGACCTGTACATTGATACTGGCGCAGCTGGCTTCATCGGCCGAGATCGGGATTATTTCCAAGTGTTGCCGTAGTGACTGAAGGCGTTCCTGAAATGAAAGCTTTCGGAATCTGCGCATTTTTTATCATCTTCTTTACCAGGCGCCGACCACCTATCTCCAAGAGCCTTTCTGCGATTGAATGGCAACGCACCTCCTTGCTAGCATCCATATCGGCCACAACCCGCTTTACATACATGATGTGCTCCTCCGGATCGCCCGTCAGATGGCCCGGATAGCTCAGGTAATCAATCACTATCGTCTCGATTTCCGCGAGAGGAAGCAGCATGAGTTTGGGGACAACCTCCATTGAAACCCAATAACTTTCTTCAGTTGCGCCAATTGACGCGATGCGACGATCGATTGCCTTCTGCAGAGAGCCGAACACAACAGCAGGACCGAAATGAGACGCTTCCTGTCCGCTGCCAAAAAGCGCTAGCTGACTCCGCAGCAGGGCAGGGCCTGCCAGACCTGCAATCAGAATAGTCCACAAGCCCGTAAACCACTTGACATCACTAAATGCGAGCCTCAATATGCCAAAAGCAAGGCTGCCTGCCGTTACGTCAAAAAGCAAGCCGATAATTATCCAATGAAAAGCTCTCCAAGTTGGAGTCCGGCGTCTACCTGCAACTAGCTCAAGAAAGGAGAGCGCGGCGGCTAGCAAACCTGCCGAGAGTGGACCGATCCAGTTCGGCATGTCATCTACCGTTCCTGAATCGCCATCACGCGCACGAATCGTCGACGCCCACGGTTATCTTGGACATCCTTGATCAAGCCGCGCGCAATCAAGGGCTCCAGGATACTCCTGCATTCGCTAGGCGCTAGCCCGGCGCTGCTGCTTATTTGGGCGATATCATAACTAACCTCAGGTTCCATCGCATCTAGCAATCTCTGTTCAGGAACTTCCAGGGAAGTAAATGACACATCCGATAGATCTTTTGAAACAGCAAGTAGTCCCTTCTCTATGTCGGACATCAATTGCTCAGACGCTGCGAGTGAGCGGTCCAGTGAGAACTTTTCTCTTGGCAAAGAGGCCAGCAGGCGCAGCACGAGTGGTACCGTGGCCACCCCACTCGATTCGAGGGCGTTTACAAGAGCGCGGCTGTTCAGATCATCAGTTTCACCGGGTTGCCAGAAACGGGAAAGATAATCTCTTATCTCACTCGGAGAAAGCGGCTCAATCGATACAACCAAATCTACTGGTACCTGACGTTCGATCTGACTGTATTCGGATGTTCGGCACGTTAGTACGGCTGGCTGACCTGGCCTGCTGGTCACCCACTCGATAATTCTATAGAGAGTCTCCTGGCGACGTTCGGCTGGAATTTCGTCAAGCCCATCGAACAATGGCAGGATATAATGGAGGTCCAGTAGGCGCTCACTCAATCTGCTTGGGACATTATACAAGCGGGCAAGCGCATCGCTTAGATATCTTGAAATAAAGGAGGGATCCCTGAAAGCAAGATCGCTAAGGCGCACTAGGAGAGGTATATATCTTGACGATTCCCCTGAGGAACGAGCAATTTCGGCGCCGAGTTGTATAAGAAGAGAGGTCTTCCCGGATCCCGGCGGACCCACTATCAAGACCCTTTGAGGGTGGTTCGAGTACCAATCAAAGAAGTCGCGCGAGCTAATTATCTCTCCGCTTTCAAGACGTAGCCCGGTCTGCGGCGACGATCCCGACAAATGGTCTGACATAATGCGCAAACGAAGGTCTATCAGCGGCGACAGTCGGCTCACTAGCGTACCATAATACACGTAGGCGCTGGATAGAATAGTCCGATAAGCGATATTGGGATCTACGTCAGCCCGCGACTCCGTTCGCGCGATAACTAGCGACACAATGACAGCTCCCGAAAGAGCGGCAATGCCAATAGTGACCCATCCTGGGGCACCGTTTTTCCCAAGAGCGAGATTGACAGCTAGCGCTCCAAGCCCCGCGAGGATGGAAGCGATGGCCGCTAGAGTTGAAGATTGAACTGATAGCCGCTTCACTGAATCACCGCTCAGACGCATCTATGAACCAAACATGACTATAGTATCCTTTGCTTGGTTCGAATCCCTACTGTTTCTGCAACTGTGCTCCCGGAAACGCGGCACGGAGCCTGATCGAGTTGGAAACGGTCGGCCTACGCGGCTTTGTTCCTTCCATGGCGTCTGGTGCTTTCCTTTGCTGCGACGGCGCGCGTTGCCCGCAACAGCGCGGCGAGCAGGGCGACAGTTGCCGGATCTTCGATCCGTTCCGGTAGTCCCTGCCGTGCGCGGGAGCGCCGTGCGTCTCCGGCGCCGGCCTTGCGGATGGCGGCGCGCTCCTCCGGGCTCATCGCTGCGGTGTCGGGCCGTTGGTACTCGCTGCCGGAGGCTGCCGTGGGCTCGGGCCGGCGGGTCATAGCGCGTGGGTGTGACGGTGCGTGGTTGTCTCAGCGCTTGTCTCAGCGGGTGTGTACGCGCGTTCACGTGCAGACGCGCGCGTGAGGGGTGAGATGAGACGAGCCGTGAGACGATCGCTCACCGTGGCGGCTCCTCGGTGGTGACCGCGCGCCAGCGGCCCCGGCTGACCTGGACGGCGCGGCCCGCCTTGGCGTGGTTGGCCAGCCGCCGGTACAGGGTCGGGCGGCTCAACCCGGTCAGACGCAGGAGGTCGCCGACGTCGGTGCCCTCGTCCGGCGCGAGGCACAGCGCGAACCACAGTGCCTCGTCCGCACCGAACTGTGCGGAACGGTCCCTGACGGAATGGCTCGTGTCCGGTGTCGGGATATCGCCGGCCGGATTGCCTGCCGTGCTGTCGGGGAAGTCGTTCGCGGCGGGAATGGCGCGCTGCGATTCCGCGTCAAGGCGTGGTCGGCTGTATGTAAAACGGGCTGCGGTGTCGGCGACCATCTGGTCGGTAAGCAGGTAGGCGCGGGCGCGTTTCGGCGTCGTGTGCCCAGGCGCGGAGACCAGGAACTTGCCAGGCGCGTTGAGGTTATGGGCATCCCATCCGGCCCGCAGCATGCCCTGCCCCAGGACCAGGTCGACATCCCGCATCTCGCGGACCCGGAAACAGATCCGCAAATCCATCTGCGAACGCACCGCGCCCTGGCCCATGGCCTTTTGTGTCGGCCGCTGTGTGGCCGCGATCAGGGTCACCGCAACCGCGCGGCCAAGCCGGGCGATGGAATCGGTGTCGCTCATCGCAGCGGGTGCCTCGTCGGCCAGCTCGGCGTATTCATCGATAATGATCACCAGCGCGGGCATACCTGGCGATATCGGCCAGGCGCGCTTGCCCGCTGTGGCAAGCAATACCGCGCGCGCCTCCAGCACCGTGACCGCGTCGCGGAGCAGCTCAGTTGCCTGTCCGGGAGTGGTGGCGATCCGGTCAATACACGAGGCCCACGGTCCGAGTTCCATGCCCTTTTTCAGGTCGATGGCCCAGATGACCACGTCGCGGCAGGCCACCAGATTGCCCATCAGCACGTTCAGCCCGCCGCTCTTGCCCGACCCGGTGGTGCCGCCGAAGATGCCGTGCACACGGGCAAACAACACCCGGCAGAGGGAGGCGTCCTCGAATGGTCCCAGCTCGATCGGCTGGGAGATCGAGGTCACCGACGGGCCTGGCCACGCGATAGCGCCGGCGTGCGGGTCCACGTCCAGGACGCGGATCTCGCACCTGTTGGCCAGGTCATCCGGGGTCGGGTACACCCGCACCGCGCCCCGGAACGTGCCAAGGCCGGATTCCAGAGCGCGGATTTTCCCGGCCACGTCGGCAATGGTCTGGCCGCGTGCCAGGCGAAGCCGTGCACGCCAGCCCCACACATCCACGGTAGCGGACATGATCTCCGACCCGGCCAGCCCGATGGCCCTGGCGATATCGGGCCAGGCTTGCAGCTTGCGCTCTACCCGCACTTTCGTGCGCCGGCGACGGTGCGCCCACCACGGTACGGACAGGATCAGCCCGGCGACCAGCCCGGATTGCAGGAGCGGTGAAAGGAACGGGCCGACCGCGACAGCAGCGGACAGCCACACCCCGGCCACGTATATGGTGACAGCTGCATAGACCCGCTCGGCCAGAGCGGAAAGTCCCCACCGCGCGCCGAACAGAGCGACCGCCCACGCGGCCACGCCGGCCAGCACGGCGCTAAAGATCCACCAGTGCGGGCGCGTGGCGTGCAGCCACCAGCCGGTTGCGACGAGCGCGGCGATGACGCCCAGGGGAGCCAACTCGGAGCGGTACCGCCAGGCCCAGCGGGCCAGCATCACGCCTACGGTCTCAGGGAAACCCTCGCCGCTGTTGATCATCATCATCGGCTGAAGGCCGCTGCGTCGCGCCAGCCGGGCCTGTCGGCGCATCCTGCGGTACGTGCTCACCGCCGCCTCCGCGAGGCGGCGGCGGGCGTCTCGGGCGCGTTCAGCGCATCCCGGAGGTACCACATCGGGTCTGGCTCGCCATCCGCGTGTGCGGCCAGCGCCGCGCGCATCGCGGCGAGCAGGTCCGCGCGGTCAAGCCGGGTGTGCTCGACCTCGGCGGAAAGGCGGGCGATCTCCGCTGAAAGTGGGATTACGTCGTTAAGCGCGTCTTCCAGATATTGCCACATGCTGCCGAGGGTCGGCATGGCTGCTGCGCAGCCGGCGACGATATGCCGTGCGTTTGAGTTCTTGTCGCTGATCTCCTGAAGATTGATAGTGGTATACGGGACGGTGTTTGGCATCGGGCACCACCTCCTTATGTCGGTCAGGTAATTCACGGCCTGGTCAACCAGTGAGCAAGGCCGGTAATGAAGTTGTGGATCTCCGGGCCCGCGGTAGTGGCCGACAGCAGGAATCCGAAGGTAAGGCAGAGGATTGCCTGCCAGACCCGCAGACCCATAAATCGCCAGGCAACGTAAACGCCAGCGCCGACGAGTACGACGAGGGGAATCGAGACGGACATGTGAGATCACCTGTTTCCATCTGAGTTCGGGTTAGCTGACCTTGCGGGATTGCAACGCCATGCCTTGCGTCGGTTCCACCGAGCGCGATAGCGGCACTTGCGGCAGCGGGCGGTCATTGCCTCACAAAGGGCACCGCAACGGCAGTAGTGCGGTGCTTCGCCTGTCTTGAAGTTGTGCATGGTCGGCTCACTCTTCTCCGCGCTGGCCAGAATCGGCGCGGCCGTCCCGCGTGCCGACTCCGAGCATCCGGCGCGTTGCCGCTTCTATGTGGGTGCGTGGGGGACCGGTCAGTGTCTTTGCGCGGTCATCACGGCGTACGCCGATAGTGATGACTGCGATGGTGCCGATTGCGGCGCCGGCCAGGAATGCGGCGGCCAGGAAAGAGATGGCGAAGATCATCGCGTCACGCTCCAGATATTCCGAGTTTCCTTGTGGCCGTGACGCTAGCCAAAAGGAAGGGAGCGCCCAATAACGCCGTGACATAGCACGGCGCTATACAGCGAGGATCGATAAGGCGATGCTATGCGCGCGGCGCGTCGCCGAGGGAACGGACAACCGCGTTCCCAGTGGTTATTAGAAGGCGTGATAGCGCGTGGTCATAATTGACGTACGCAGGCGAGGCAAAGAAAAGATCCCCCGGCTGGACCGTGGGAGCGGGCGATTCGCGGGGGAATCGCCCCGGTCCTGCCGGGGACGTAGGCGGCGGTTAGCTTACAGGCGGTGCAGCGGACCCCATAGCATCCCGCCGTCTGCCGTGCGGCGGCACACCTGTACCTCGCCTGCGGGCGGCCAGCCGGCCACCGGGTCAACCCGGAGCCCGTTGTCCATCGCGACGCGCAGCAGCAGGCCCCATGCCGCGTGGTCAACCTCAGCCAAGATCATCTCGACCAGCGACTTCGCCCTGTCCGGGTTATCGGTGATGCCGTTCGCCACGATTCCGTCCGAACCGTGCCCGCTGTGCTGGTGGTAGACGGTCCACTGGTACCCGATCATGCCGAGTCCCTTACTTTCCGCAGGTCAACAGGTAACCGCGACCGACATGCGTTCCAGCTCGCACCGCACACTGGGAGACCGCCGCTGTTCGTCGAGGTCCTTACGGCTCGATTACGTAATCGCGCGGTCACGCCTTGCCATACCACTCGAGGTTCCCGTGGAGCGGACATCGCGTGATACGTTCTCGCAGGTCAGACGCGACTGTCTCTCTCAAATCGATACGTATAGCTACGAGTCGGATCGTGGCATGTATGGAGGGCTGGCGGAATAGCAAGGTGTGATAGCAAGATGTGATTGACCGACTCCATCGCGGGAGGGCGACTCAGGAGAACGGGACACGCGCCATGGCCGAACCAGACCACGTCGTCCGCGAGCGGCTGACGACCGTGTTTGCACGTCAGGACTTCTACGAGGCTTGCAAGCGGCGCGATGCCGGCGCCATGATCCGCATCCTCGGCGCCCATGGCATCACCCAAGGCCAGCTATCCGCCAGGACCGGACTCGCTCAGAGCACTCTGAGCAACTACGCACGGGGCAAGAACCGTGCCGAGTTCGCGTCTACCTTTGAGAAGTTGGCGGACGGCCTGGGCATGCCGTTTACGTTGCGCCAGGCACTGGGCCTGTCCGGCGATGCCGGCTCGAACGGCTCGGGCACGGCCGCCGGGGTGGTAGCTGGAATTCCGGCCGATACCTTCGACCTGCAACTACTCGCGGAGGCGATAGGAAGGAACGGAACGAACGTGAGGCGTCGTGACATGCTCGCGCTGGCCGCGCAACTCGGCGCCGGCGCAGCTCTCGCGCAGAGCGGGGTCTGCGAACGCCTCGCTTACGCTCTCACCAACACGAGCGCAATGAATGAGGCAACTCTTCGAGAGATGGAGGCGCGTTCGGCCGGGTTCTATCTCCTTGAAGAAAGTGTTTCCGCACCGGTCTTGCTCAAAGGCGTGATGGCACATATCAGGGAAGTAAGTGCCCTCCTCAACGGCTCGGCGGGCGGCTCAGAAGGTGACCTTCGCCGTAGGCTCGTAATCGTTGCCGGCGAGAGCAGTGTCTTGGCCGGATGGCTAGCGAGTGACATCGGCGACTCAGCTACCGCTCGCAATTTCTATGAAACCGCGATGCAAGCAGCATCGGAATCAGACGACCCGGCAATAGCCGCATGCACTCTGGCGTACAAGAGCTATATTCCAAGCATGAAAGGTGCGAACGGGCGTGCGCGCGTACTTCTGACCGAAGCGTTGGAAATGGTCTCAGAAGCGGTATCGCCCGCGACCGTCGCATGGATTGCGGCACGACACGCGGAAGAAAGCGCGCAAGTAGGAGACAAGGCCCAAGCACTAGCCTCCTGGGCAAGAGCCGAAGGTGCTTTCAGCGTTGCTGATCCAGAAGAGGATCGCGTCTGGACGCGCTTCCTGGACCAGAACAGATTTGATTCGTACCGCATCGCCACCTACGCGAAGGCCGGAAAGCCCGATGAAGCGCAAGAGGTAGCGGCCAGCGTTCTCGCGCGCCTGACTCAGCCGGACAAGAAGAAGGAAGCGATCATCTTCGAGGACATCGCGGCCGCCCATCTAGCGCGAGGGTCAGTCAACGAGGCGTCACGAGTCGCTCAAAGCGGCCTGGCTGTCCTGCGCGAGACGCAATTCGCGATGCGGCTACCCAGGTTTGAGGCTATGGCCAAAGGCTTGCTTCGCTGGCAACGACAACCGCAGGTACGGTCCTACCTTGAAGACTTCGCTATGACGAAACGCCAGTTCGCCGGGTCTCCACGCTGATCAGGCAAAAGGAAGCCCGTCTGTCGGTCTAACTAAGCTGAGCTTGATCCCACGGTTCCTGCCGCGCCAGCAGTTCGGGAAACTGCGGCTGAAGCACACAGAACTCGTTTCCCCACGGGTCGTGCAGTACCCAAAAGTCGAACCCACGTTCCGTCTGATGATCACACCGGGTGGCGCCAAGCGCTTCAAGGCGGCTAACTTCGGCTTCAACATCGTCGGTCTCGAGGTCAAGATGCATGCGCTCTTTAGCGGTCTTCTTGTCGCTGGTCTTCTGGAGCAGGATTCGTACCTCAGAGTCTGGGATGCGGAGCCTGCGGTATATGTGGCGGCTATTGTCAGCCAGAGGTTCTTCGACAGCGTTAAGTGTTGTTGACCAGAACGAAACGCCCTGATCAAGATCGGAAACGTCAATGACAAAATGGCAGAGGCGGCTGCGATGCATAGATTTAAATGCCCCTCCTGAGCCCACAAGGACTTACTGGGTGCCGTTACTTCGCTCTGCAACGTATGTCCCTCGGGCCGGAACGGTGTACACGAGCCCCTCTTCGCGCAGCGCGGCTATCGCCCGCCTGGCAGTGGAACGCGCGACCTCGTACGTCTCGACCAGCTCGCTCTCGGTCGGGATGCGGGTGTTTGGCGGGTACTGGCCAGACAGGATCCCGCGTTTGATGATCGCCGCGATCTGCCGATAGGGAGGCACCGGGCCGAGGGGGTCGATCCGCTGAGCTTGCACATGATCAACTTTAGATATGGCAGGCCATAGTCATACGTTGTGACACGTATCGATACAGGTCGATACGGTATGGCTCCGTTCGCTCTCCCTTGCGAGAGTTGGCGCGTACTAGTGCCGCATCAAGCTACGTTTGCCCGGTTGACGATACGGCGGAGTCGTTCGTCGTAGGCGTGGTTGTTGCGCCAGATGATGTACCGGCGGATCATGCTGGCCTGTTCTTTGTGGCTGGCG
>Ga0187783_10004379_pt1 | contig 10466 bp, 7 predicted proteins | sample 1015_SJ02_MP02_2_FD_132471 | JGI IMG/M metagenome (GOLD analysis project Ga0187783, IMG submission 132471) | Tropical peat soil microbial communities from peatlands in Department of Meta, Colombia - 1015_SJ02_MP02_20_MG | ecosystem: Environmental > Terrestrial > Soil > Wetlands > Peat | place...
CCGATGCGTCAGGACCGCTACGAAGAAGACTTCGCGCCGGCGGAGCGCGATCGATTCCGCGGCGTCCTGGCGCGCTGCTGCAAAGTCATCGTGGTCGGGGAATCGCGCGACCGATCGCGAGACTACACCGCCCTCGGCATCTTCGTCGCATATTACAGCCAAGTGCTCGTCGCGTTCTGGGATGGCAAGCACGGAAAGGGTCCGGGCGGTACGGCCGACGTGGTGCGCATGCGCGCCACCGGCATTCCGAGCCTGATGATCGACGCCATCGCGGCATACGTTCCCGATGTCGGCCCGGTGTATCAGATCGTCACGCCGCGCGAGGGGCAGCCGGAGCCGGCCGATGCCTTCGCGCTGCACGAGATCTATCAACCGCGCTTCGACGGCGATCAACGGTTCGAGCGTGACTTCCGCGACGCGCTCGTGCGCTACGACACGTTCAACCGCGATCTGCGCGCCGTGCCGTCGGACACCGGTCTCGACCGCATGAGCGACCTCGCCCGGCGCACGGACGCCGCCGCGAACAGGCTGCAGCGGCTGCACCTGTTCTGGCTCGGCTTCCTCTACGTGCTGGCGTTCCTCGCCGGTGCGGTGCAAGTGTTGAACTTCGGCGTGCTCAGCGTCGCGATCAAGCTCGGCATGCTGGGCGTCGCGTTCTGCGGCTTGCTCTTCGCGCGCCGCAGCGACTACGAGAATCGCTACCAGGACTACCGCGCCATCGAGGAAGGCCTGCGCGTGCAGCGGGCTTGGTGCGGCGCCGGACTTGCGGAACGGCTGGTGGAGTCCGCCTATTTGCGCATGCAACAGAGCGAGCTGCAATGGATCCGCATGGCGCTGCGCACCGCGTATCTCCTCTACGTGAGCCACGAGCCCACGGGGAAGACCTCGATCGAGCATCCGCACTTCGCGGGATGGCTCGACGAGCAGTGGCGCTACTATCGTGATGCGGCGCGGCGCGAGGCCGTCACGATCAAGCGATTCCAGCTCACGGCCACGGTCGCCACCGTGCTCGCGGTCCTCGTCACGGTGCCGGCGGCGGTCGTGCTCTACTTGCCGCGCGTCGATCCGAACGCGATCCATATTCCTTGGCTGGCGAACTTGGTCGCCGGCGCGAAGTCATCGCTCGGCTCGAGTGCGCTCGAAGTAGGCGGCGCGCGACGCGGCGGCGGCTTGTGGCCGACCCTTGCCAGCGCTCCGGTGGCGATCGCCGCGCTCGGCGCGCTGTTGCTGCGGCTCTACGTCCAGCAGCGCGGCTTCGTCGAGAACGCGCGCCGTTACCAGCACATGTTCCACGTCTTCGATTTCGCGAAACGCCGGCTGGCGCGCATCAGAGAGGGCGGTGAGGGCAACGCGGCCGCCGTCATCGAGGAGCTCGGGCGTGAAGCGCTCACCGAACATGCGAATTGGCTCGTGCTGCACCGCGAGCGGCCGATGACGTTCGTGACGGCATGAGACGAGCGGAGGCCGCTGCGGCCTCCGCCCGTCTCGCGACCTCGTCCGCCCTTACTGCCCCGGTTTGGTGGTGAGCCCCGGAATCGCCGTCTTGTTGACCGCGGCGACCTTGCTCCCGTGCTGGCCGGGATGCAGCGTGGCCGCGACCTTGCCGGTCGTCATCGCCTTGACGATCGCTTTTGGGCTCGCGGCGGTCGCCCGCTGCGTCGCGAAGTGGCTGGCCGAGGCGGTCGCCGCGATCACCGACACGGCCATCGCCCCGATGAGGCACATCGCGCCCAGGATGTTCGCCAATCTTTTCATCGATCGATCTCCTTACTTGAACGTGATGCCGGTGTCATCGCAGAGGTTCTCGCCGTACTCGTAGTAGGAGTTGCCGTTCTCGTCGACGACCGCCAAGTCGTAGTAGCACGTCTGGACGTCGCCGGAGAAATAGATCCTCGTCCAGTCGCCGGGATCCAGCACGCTCTGGCCGAGCACGTCGGAGCCCCAATCGGGATCACCGTGAGGCGAGATGTAGAGATGCACGACCACGTGACCGCTGTCGTTCGAGAAATTGAAGTCGCGTGGGTCGGCGTTCGCGACGCGCGCGGTGGCACATACCAACGCGACCGCGAGCAACGCCGGGAAAAGGACACGACCGAGCCCTCTCATAGACCCTCCTAGCTGTTGCGCAACTGCGTGTCGGTCTCGCAGCCGGTGTGCGTCTCCAAGCCGCCCGCCGCATTGCCGACTGCACGCTCCTTGGCAACCGATGCGTCGTAGGCCTCCGTCGAGGAGAGGTCGGCCGATAGGGCGCGGTCGGCTGCGTCGGCAGCGAGCACGGCCGCCGTGAGCGCCACCGCGTACTGCCGTGCGGCCGAGCCCGGATCGAACGATCCGAGCGTCGTCTGCATCTGGCCGGCCGCACTTCGCTCGTCCGCGACGGCGTGATCCGCCCATTTCGCGAGCCGGCTCGACGAAGCGGTATGCGGGCCGGGATGCATCGCCATCGTGCTCGCCGATTCGACGAACGCGCTCGATTGCAGCCAAGTCGAGTAGATCTCGTCGAAGTGCTCGAGCGCCTGGACGCACGCGTCGTCTTTGCGGGGCGGCGTGCGCCACAAGCCCCAGATCGACCGCTGCACGTCGAGCTTCACGGGCGGCTGTTCGAAGAACGGCTGCGAAACGATCATCGAGATCGCGACGTCTTCGTAGACCACCGACGGTTCATCGCCGACGCGATCGCCCGGGATCCGTTCGTCGACCACGCCGTAGACCGCGCCCGTCTTCGGATCGAAGAGCGGGCCGCCGCTGTTGCCGTGATCGACCTGGCCCTCGAACGCGATGGCGTAGATGCCGCTGTGCAGGGAACTGACGGTCCCGGTCTGCAGCGACGGCTGCAGGTCGCTCCACTGCCCGCTCGCCGACTCTATATAAGGAAAGCCCGCGTACGCGATCCGAGTGCCGAGCGGCGGCACGGCCAGGCTCACGGTCGCATGCGGCACGCGCGGTACGTCGGCTTCCACGACCGCGATGTCCGGATCGGCGCTCCACCGCAGCACGCGGCCGCTGTACGGATGCGAGGTATCCGACGCGAGGGTCACCCGGACCGCTTGGGCCGGCTGCGTGCCGATCATGATGACGTGATCCGCCGTCGCGAAATAGGAATGGTGCCGGTCCGAATAGATGCAAAAACCGCTGCCGACGAGGAGCGGCTCGCCTTTCGCGTTCAGCGGCTCGATCATCGCCACGCTATACTGCATGCTGCGCCACGCGGGCACGTCGTTGTCCGCCGTCGCCGGTCTTTGCGGCCAGAGCGCGATCAAAGCCGCGACCGCCGACAGCGGAATTGCGATGCGTCGCATCGCGAACGCGATCGTCACCATCGGTACATCTCCGATTCGTAGGGCGCGCAAGCGTCGAGATATGGGATCTGCGTGACGAGGTTCTCCTGGAATTCCTGCGAGTCGAGCGGCTTGCCGGCCATCAGGCACGCCGCGCGGATCCACGCCGCCGGATCGAGCGCGTAGACGGCGGTGTAGGTCACTTTGTCGTTGCCGACATAGGTGACCAGCAGATAACGCCCGTCGGCGCTGAAGTCGAAGTTCTGGTACGATTTCTCGTCCGGAGGCACGCTCAAGTGATACCGGAAGAGCGCGCGCGACTGCACGTCGTAGAGCTGGATATCCGAATCGCCCGAATTCGGGTCGTAGTAGGCGATCAACGAGCCGTCCGGCGAGATCGCCACCGCACGATGCTGGTTCCATTCGCCGACGAGGCCGGCCTTGTAGGTGATGGGGATGACCCCGCCGGGCTCGACCGTCCACGCCGGCAAGTGGTAGATCGACGGCTCGTAGACGAGCGGCGTCTCCTGCACGGCCAGCGCCGTGGTCTCGTCCGGGGATATGTACGCGACGAACTCGTCGCGCCCGAGCACGTGCGCCGACGTGTCGATCACGGCGTCGGGCGCGTTGTCGACGTGCAGCATGATGTAGTTGCCGCGCTGGCTCAGCTCCCACGACTGGATGTTCGCGATGCGCGTGCGGCTCTCGATGTCGTGCAGCGAGAGCGAGCCGATCGGCGCGCCGTCGCTCGTGTAGCGGTGCAGGCCCGTATCGTCGAGAAGCGCGACGACGCCGGTCGCCGGATCGAACGCCGGCTGCACCGCGTACGTGTAGTAGCCGTCTTTGTCGACAGGCACGGCCTTGGTCTGAAAATGGCTGATGACGCTTGGCGGATCGTTCGACAAGTCGAGGACTTGGACGGCGCCGGTCTCGTAGTTGAACGAGACGCCCTCGTGCACGGCGTCGCCGCCGCGCGCCGGCGATTGCCCGCTGTCGCGCAGCCGCACGGCGAAGCTCGGCTCGCGAGCGTTCCCGCTCTCGGCAAGCCAACGATCGAGGTCATAGGTGATGAAACCGTTGTCGCCCGGTATCAGCATTTCATGGCCGCGTTTGGCGTAACTGCCGATCCATTGCGACTGCTCGAAGCGGCCCACCAACGGACCGGATTCGTTCAACAGCGAGCTCATCGCCAGTCCGCCGCCGTAAGGATTCGGTTCGCTCTCCCGCTCGGGGTCGTAGGGCGTCGCGTAGAGCTGCAGCTCGCGGTCCCAAATGGCATGCCTTGCAAAGCCCGACACATCGTCGTAGACCTTCTCGTATTGCTTCTTGTCGTCGTCGTAGGACAAGACGCAGTAGCACGATTGCGTGCTGCCGACGATGCGCGGCAGCGTTTCGCCGGCGACGTAGACCAGCGTGGGATGATCGCAGAGCATCGGCTCGCAGCGGGCAGACGTCGAGCCGGTGCCGGACAAGTCGGCCTCGTAGATGCGGCCTTCATCATACCAAGCGAATCGCGAACCGGAGGGATTGAAGCCGATGGCCCCCGCGCACCCGGCCGCCGTCAGGCAATCGGTGCGCTCGTCGTGCAGGACTCGCCCGCTCTTGGCCGTCTTGCCGGCGCGCAGATCGTAGATGTAGATCCATCCGGCGTTCGTCGTCGCGGCGACGTAGTGGCCGTCCGGCGAAATCGCGAGACCGTTCGTCTGCCCGGGGATCCGCGCAAGCGTCTGCGGCGCGTCGGAGCCGAAGTCGGCTTCGTCCATGACGCCCCCCGGACCGACGTAGACGATCAGCTGCCCGTCCGGCGAACATGCCAACCCTTGCAATGCGCCGGTGCGCCGCGAGGCGATTTCGGCCGGTCCGCCGGCGGCGCTCAGGTCGTACAATTCCACCGTATCACCGGCGGCGACCGCCACGCGCGGCACGCTGTCGAAGCCGCACAAGTACGACGCGCGCACGCCGGCGGCGTGCGAGACGACGGACAGCGACGCCGCATCGATGGCGACGAGCGAACCCGTGACCGGTTGGCCGTAGTCTGATTGGCGCTCTCCGGCGAGCACCGCGAGATCCCGTCCGTTATCGGCCGATGCACCAAGATCCCAGGGTGGGAGTGCCACCGCGCCGACCGCGCCGCTGAGGATCGCGGCGGCGAGCAGCGACTCCTTCGATTCGACGCCGCTCGGATCGAGCGCGTAGGCGTCGGTGCTCAGCAAGCCGGCGATCCGTTCGTTGCCGTAGGCGTACATCGCTTGTGCCACGCGGCCGAGCTCGTCGCCGTTCGACAAGGTCTGCACCTCGGAGCGGGCCTGTTCGGCGGCGCGGGCCGCGGTCGTCGCGATCTCCGTCTGCCGCGTGAGCGCGGTGTTGCTCCGCTTCATCGCGACGATCTGGCTCTGCTGCAGTTTTGCGAGCTGCCGCCCGATCGCGTTCGCCTGTGCCTCGGATTGCACTTGCGCGGACTCCGCGGCGATGAGCCGCTTGCTCAGCGCCTGCGCTCGGATGAGCGTCGTGACGACCACCGCGGTCGCGACGATCAACACGATCGCGAACACCGACATCACGGCGGTGATCCGCCGCAGGCGAACGGCGCGCGCGCGATCGGCCTCGGCTTCGCGCTCGAGCCGTTCCCGGTCCGCCTTTTCCTTCCGTTCCTGAGCGAGCTTCGCGGCTCGCGCAGCCACGAAGTCTTTGACCCGGTCGTAGCGATCGTCCGGGTCGTAGCGCAGCGCCCACGCGCGCGTCGGCTTGCGGGTGCGCCACCATTGGTCGTAGACGTCGACGTGCTCGGCGCCGCCCGGCTCGTTGTCCATCAAACCATTCCGGCTTCGAGCAGCGCCAGCAGACCGCGGTAGCGACGCGCGTCGAATTCCTCTTGCGCGAGCCAGCCGTTGTCGCCGCTCATCGCATCCCAGCCGCGCAGCAGCGCTTCGTGGCCGACGTCGATGCGCGTCTCATCGCGCAGCACGATCCGCTCTGAACGGGCGGGCACCAAAAACGAGCAGTCGTCGGCGCGGAAGCGATCGAGGATCTTCAGAAGATCCGCCTGGTCGGCGCCCGTCTCGTCGCGCAAGGTCCGGAGCGGCAGCGCGCGACGCGTCGCGCGGCCCTCTTTATCCCGCTCGCTCAAGGATCGGAAGACCAATTGGATGACCGGATCGAGGCCGGCGAGTTCGGGTGCGTGGCGCACCGCTTCGGCATGGCGCGACAGCGCGTGCTCCATACCGCCGATCGATTCGTATTCGGCGACCGTGAGATGGGGCTTTCCGCCCGATTGCGGCGCTTTCTCCCAAAGCCGGGCGAGGCAGTGCTGCAGCACCGGCAACTGGTCGGCCTGGCGACCGGCGTCGTTGAGCAGCCGTTCGACGAGCGGCGGATCGATGCGCGCTCCGGCTCGCTCGACCGGCTTGCGGATGACCTCCTCGCGCTGATCGCGTGTGAGCGACGGCACCAGGAATTGCGTGGCGCTCACCGCTTCGGGCAAGCCGTAGAACTGCGCGCAATCCCCGATGAAGTCGGACCGCATCGTGATGAGCACGTAAACCGAGCCGGAACGGTCTCGCGTGGCCTCGAGGAGCAGTTTGACGAAGTAGGCCGCGTCATCGCGCCAGGCCGCCTCGGCGCGCTTTCCTTCGCCGGTCGCATAGCGGAAGAGCTCCTCGAATTGGTCGACGACGAGAAACGACGAGCAGTCGCGAAGACCGCGGATGTTCTGGATCGCAAGCCCGAGCCCGGCGCTGGCGCTGTTGTTCAGCGTGTACTCGACTCGGCTGCGTCGGATCTCGACGTCGGGCAGATCGTCCGGATCGTCGGTTTGCGACGCCAGGTCGAGCACCGCGTCGCGCAATGCTTCGAGCGGGCGATCGCCGGGATGGAGCGTGGCGAACCGCCACTTGCGCCCGCCCGGCGACGCCGCCTCGCGCTGGAGCAACGGCAGCAAGCCGGCGCGGACGAGCGATGACTTGCCGCTGCCCGAACTTCCGACGACGGCGACGAAGCGGCTGAGGTCGAGCAGCTTGTAGAGCGCCGAGATCTGCTTCTCGCGGCCGAAGAAAAACTCGCTATCCTCGAAGCCGAACGGCCGAAGGCCCGGGTAGGGGCGCTCGTCGGAGAGCAGAGAGGCGGTCGTCAATCGGCCGCTCCCTCATTCTCGCGGTGCATGGCCGCTTCGACGATGGGATCGAGCGCATCCGGCGGAAGCGGCAACTGCTGTTGCGTGAGATCGAGGATGACGTCGATGCTGTCGCTCGGCGACCAACTCGTCAGCATCATCTTCTCGCGGCCCGGCGGCGGCCCCGCGACGAGCCCGCGGCACGCGAACTCTTGGTTTCGGCCGAGCTCGCGCCAGTCGGCCCACGATGCGTATTCGGTCTTGACCCAGGTCTCGACGGCTTTCGACCAGCAGAGGATCACGGCGTCGACGTCGGCCAGCGCTTTGGCGTTGAGCAAACGCGCTTGCTGCGGATCGCCCTGGAACGTCGGCGCGACCGGCATGATCTGACGCTGCTTCAGCGCGTTGCCGATCGCGAGCGCATACTCCCAATCGTCTTCCTGGAAGTCGACGTAGACGCGCGATTTCGCCGCCAGCTTCGGCGCCGCGCCGAATCCTGGAGCCGGGAAAGCCGCCCGCAGATGCTGGATGATGAAATCGTGGAACGCCGCGCGTTCGTCGTCGACGAGCTTGTCCGTCGCGATCGCGCCGCCGAACGACGCCACGACGTCGTCGATCTTCTCCCCGGCTTCGCGCAGTTCTTTGGGTGCCCAGATGATGCGCCGGAACGCATTCTCGCCCGCTTCCGACTTCTCGACTTGCTCCCGCGCGCGCGCCATCTGCAGCTCGACGATCTCCGGCGAGTTGGGGGGAGCATAGCCCTTCTCTTTGCCGAGCAGATGGATCGAGAGGCGCGCCTGCGCGAGTTGCTCGTCGATGCTCTCCCGCGCTTTGTTGCCGTCGAGATGCGGGATCTGGAAGTCGATGGACGGCACGACGGCAAAGCCGTTGTTCTCCAGTTCCTTGACGAGGTTGCCGTATTTCTCGTCCATGTCGCCCGCCGGCTTGGCGACGTAGACCGTTATCCCGGGCGACTTCGATTTGGCGTCCGCACCTTGCGTTTCGCGCGCGGCGGGCCGTTCGGTCTTGCCGACGCGATTGACCAAGTTCCGTGCGAGCGATTCAGTCTTGTCGAAGAATTTCTGCTGGCACTGATCCACGATCGTGCCGTTCTTGAAGAAGACGCGCATCTGCCCCGGGTGATTGCGGTCCTCGTCGTAGTAGCAGAACGCGTTCTGACCGCGCAGCAGCTCCGGACGGTCTCGATCCGGGTCCATGTCGACTTTGGCGGCGATCACGATATGCTGCTTGGCGTCGTCGGACGTGTGGTATTTGCGCGCGAAATACGCGAGCTCTTTCTGGCAATACGGACGGCTCACCCAATTGGGCGTGAGGACGACGAGCAGCACGTCCGAGGCGTCGAGTTCGTCGGTGAGGACCTTATCGAAGAGATCGCTGTCGGAGATATTGCGCGTGTCGAGCCAGAGCTTGGGCCGCTGATCGCGCGGTATGCCGAATTCGCGGACGTTGTCCTCGATGTGCCGCAGCAGAGTCGTGACGAAGCCTTCGCCCATGCCGTCGTGACCAGGCTCGTTGTCGTCGCGCGTATACGACACGAAGACTTGGTAGGACAAGAAGACCCACGCTCCTTATGGCAAGCCGCCTTGCTTGTCAGAATTCGCGCGGCGAGCCAGGAGGTACCTCTCTATCATCGAATCCATGGCGCCTGGCCGACGCCGGTATGGCATCGCGGCTGAGCGCGTTTGGAGAGGGAGCATGGTCAAGCGCATCTTCGTTTCCGCACTGATGGTGGCGGCGTGTTCGGGCATGCTATGGTCGGCTTCACTCGCCGCGCCCGTGCCGGCGCCGCAAGCCGCATCCGGGGGGTCGGCGCTCTTGCCGCCGATCGTCACGGCACGGCCGGTGATCTACGTCGTCGGCGACGGCAACGATCCGAACAACGCGGGCGTGGTCATCGGCGTCTCGCACGAGCTCAACAAGTTCATCGCCGAACATTCGGGATCGAACTGGAACAACGCGTGGGTATTGCCCGAGCCTTCGCTCAATCCCGAGCAAGTGGCCGGCATGTGCCCGGCGTCGACGTCGAGCGGCGGCAGCACCGGACCGAATCGCATGGTCGGCTTCATCGTCGTCTCGTTCACGTCCACGATCACCGATCGCTTCTATATCCTCGTCAGCCACGACGCGACCCATCTTTACCCGTATGTGGAGATGGTGACGTGTCCGGAGCCGAGCGAGGCTCCCATCCAAGCGCCGACCGTCGTCGCCGCGATCTCGCAATTGACGGGGGCCCACGGCGAGGCGTGGGTGATCAGCCAGAACGAGGTCAGCATTCCGCTCGCGAGCTACGCCGGCGTGGCCGCTTTATTCGCGCACAAGGTCAGCACGACCGCCACCGATACGATCATCGTCGCTGCGGTTTCGAGCGCCACCAATTACTCGATCCCGGGCTTCAGCCTCGGCCGCCGGCTGCAGCACGCGTCGCAGCACCTTGCCGATGACGTGCTCGACGAACTGTCGACGTACTGGTGTCCGCAGATCCGGCAGTCGACGACGACGGGCGTGACGCCCGACGGCACCGAGATGTGCAATATCCTCGCACCGACCGGCGCTACGATACCGCCGCTGGGGCCGTGACCGCGCCGCCTGGGAAGAGAAAGTCGGCGTAGTCGCCGGGCGTGACCAGACGTTCGGCGGCGGCAACCCCGATTCGGCGAAGCGCGTCGAAGTAGTCGACGCTGTCGAGGCGCTGCACGCCCTTTTCGTCGACGTCCTGCAGCCCGAGCTCGTCGAGACCGCGACGCGAGAGATCGACGTTGTACCGCGCGTAGGTGAAGAGCTTCTCCTCCAGAGGTGCGCGTAGGCCGGCGAGCGAGCCGATCTCGGAATCGATTTCGTCGCCGCTCTGCAGCTTGCCGAACACGCGGCAGAGCACGTCCTGCTCGATCGTCGCGCCGCGGATGAGCGCCGCGGGCAGCGACTGCACGTTGTAGAGCACGTTCATCTCGCCGGGCTTGAGGCCGAGGTTCGAAAGCTCCACGAGCCCGGTGCCGACCGATACCAGCAGCAGATCGCGTTCGCCGGCGCGCCAGTGCACGCCGTACGGCGGCAGCGTCGCC
>Ga0187783_10004380_pt1 | contig 10466 bp, 11 predicted proteins | sample 1015_SJ02_MP02_2_FD_132471 | JGI IMG/M metagenome (GOLD analysis project Ga0187783, IMG submission 132471) | Tropical peat soil microbial communities from peatlands in Department of Meta, Colombia - 1015_SJ02_MP02_20_MG | ecosystem: Environmental > Terrestrial > Soil > Wetlands > Peat | place...
CAGAGCCCGAATCCAAATCAGCAACCGTAGTTGATTGCCACGATACGAGGAACTTCGAGGGCGCTCGGTTAAACCGAGCGCCCTTTCTGTTTGTGCTAGTGCGGAGTTCTCATGCCGGATGCGACGCAGGACCACGTGGCGAGATGGGCTTCAGGAATGCGCGTGGACTTCGGCGATGCCGAGTCGCTTTAGACCCTCGGCGTAATACTTGCGGTAGAGGATGTCCCATTCTTCGCTGCCCTCAAGAATTTCCTTTTTCTGGGAGGTGATCTTCGCGCGCACTTCCGAATCCACCTGCTCTTCCATTTTCAGCAGTGAAGTAATGATATTGACGATTTCCTGGCGGATGGTGTCGCGGTCTTCGACGAAATCGACGTGGGGACTGGCGACGAGAAAATCAATAACGCGGTGAGAGAGGCGAACCGTTTTTTCCCGGCTCAGGCGCATTAACGAAGAATCAACCGCCTTTCCCGCGCGAGCTGTCCCTTCACTTTTTTGTACATCTCCTGGTACGAGGCGCCGGAGCGGCGCATTTCCTCGGAATACTTGCTCAGGATTTCGCGGACTTCCTCGTTGAGCCGGTCTTCAACCGTAATCTCATCGGACATGACTTGGCGCACTTGTTGCGTGAGGTTCTCAGCGTCCTTTGTTTCAATCATTTTGGCGGCTATCAGGCGCTTTACGATCTCCTTGGCCATGTAGCCGACGTAGTCCCGCGAAAGAAGCATGCCCTATCCAGTATGTGAAAAAACGTGCGCAATGCAGTCTACTGGGTGGGTGCAAACAGTGTCAAGGCAAGTAGGTGTATCTGCCGAAACCTACAGGCCAGGTCACAGTGCAGAATAGACCGCGTGGGAAACTGCGCTCGCAGCAGCCGCGGATTGATTGCTGACAATCACGACCGCGACATTGATTTTCTGGAACGAAGAGACATAACCAGAATCGAGAGCACAATCGTAGAACCCAGTGCCGCCTCTAGATATTCGGGCGAGTCCGGGTAGCTGACCAAAGCTCTGGTGGCGCAGATAGACGGAAAATTGTAGCGAGCCATTCGAGTAGACAAGGTGCAAAAAGGCTTCGCCGCTGAGAAGACATATCTTCGCACGATCGAGATGGTATCCCTGGCCGGCGAGGGCCGAGATGTTCTCGAGGCTAATTCCCTGCCTCTGCGCGAGTTGCGCAATTTCGTCAGGATCGTCCAACCAGGGGCGAGGCTGATGTTCGATTACCTCAAGCTGATGGTCCTGGACGGCGGCGGCATACACGTGGGGAACTTGCGGGCTGAGCACGCCACCGTAGCCAAGCAAGCAAACCGCGAATGCGGCTGCGACTCCAATCGTCACGGCAATGAAGCGGCGTGCAGATCGCGAAACGCGATGCCGGCTGATCGAAGCGCGCGCTTCAGTGGCTAAGCGCTCTCGAACGCGGTGAGTCACCTTCTCCGAGCCTGCCGTATCTGAAAGGACCGTTTCGCGGAGCCGAGCGTCGTAATACTGCTCCCGTTTCACAGTTTGGGCACAGTCCGCACACGCATCCAGATGAGCGGCGAATGCCGTGGCCCGCATAGCTTCCAGGTCGCCACACAGGTAGAGCGGCATCAGTTCGGCGATTTCGCTGCAAGTCACGATGCTTCCTGTCTCACGTACTCGTTGCGCGTCGCCATTTGTTCCAGCCGCTCTCGAAAAGTCTGGCGCGCCCGGCTGAGTCGCGACATAACCGTTCCAATTGGTACTGAAAGGATCTGCGCCACTTCGCGGCAAGTAAAACCTTCAACTGCCGTTAGAAGAAGCACAGTCCGATGCGCTGGCGAAAGCGCGTAGAGCGCGCGGTTTACCTCTGCGGCCTCAACGAAACCAGTCCCCGCACTACTGAGGGGCGCTCCCTTGTCCATTTCTATGTCGAGCGGCTCGAGCTGAGGTCGTGAGTGAAGCCTTCGGCCTTGAGCGTAAAGCTCGCGGATCATGATCTGAAAGAGCCACGCCCGAGCGTTTGTGCCGGGCTTGAACTGATCAAAGCTTCGCCAAGCGCGCAGCAGAGCTTCCTGAACAGCGTCTTCGGCCGCAGCGGGGTCGGCTGCGAGTCGTCGAGCCACGCGAAGGAGGCTCCTTGCGTGCGGCATCGCGATGCGCTCGAATTCGTCCTGCCGCGCGGTCACGGTCGTGGAAAATTACTCCCGTCAGGATGAGGCGGGCACCCATAGGATCGCAAATGGCGCCCGCCACATTGATACCACGCCGCGGCTCTTCTGCGCTAGTTTCCTTGACCGCCCTTTTGCAGTTCGGCAAGAGCGTCCAAGACTTCCTTGCTGTGCCCGGTCGGATTGACCTTGATGAACTCCTTGACGATCTTGCCGCTCGGATCAATTAGAAACGTATTGCGAGCGGCGAGAGTGCCGAGCTGTGGCGCCTGTGGAATCGTCATTGTCGAACCGTATTTCGTGACGACTTTCTTGTCCGCGTCGGAAAGCATTTTGAAGTTGAAGCCGTCCTTCGCGCACCATTCTTTGTGAGATTCGACCGTGTCGACGCTCACGCCGAGCACTACGGCGTCCATTTTTTGGTACTTGTCCAGATCGTTTTGGAATCCGTGCGCTTCGATTGTGCAGCCGGGAGTCTGGTCCTTAGGATAGAAGTAGAGAACCACCCACTTGCCGCGGTAGTCGCTCAGGCTGACAGGCTTACCTTCTTGAGACGGGAGAGTGAAATCAGGAGCCATTGTGCCGACAGCTGGAATTGTTCCTCCTTCATCAGCGCGGACCGCACTGTGGTTCACAACTAGCAAAGCGAGCGCTAGAAACGCGCAGGAAGCAAGCGTAAGCGCAAAACGGGAAGTCTTCATTTCTTTCTCCTCGGTGTGGGTCAAGCCACCCAGCCGGCTGGGCGTGCTGGGTGTCCACTAACTAGAATGCAGGGAACCGACAGATTCATCCATCCTGAGCCATATTTCCGCAAGATGGAAGACGTGAAGGCGCCCCAAGCTCTATGCCCCAATGACGAGTGCGGCTACGGCCGGGGCTTGAGTAATGCGGTGGAAACCATCGATCCCGTACGCGGAGGACGGGATATTCAACAAGTAGCGATATCGCGATTCCTAGTGCGAGACTGCTGGGGACGTAGAGCACGTCGATAGTGCGAGGCGCCGGATGACGGTGGAACAACGACGTAGACGCAATGACCAAGTACGTCCTCAGAGGAACGTGCCACAAGTAGGTCGAATAGGAGTACTTACCGATCTGCCCAGAACAATTGCCAAGCCATCCCATCAGGGGACGTATGCTAACTGGCAGCACGTTTCGCAAACTGAGCGTCAGCAACAGCATCAATCCGAAGCCGACGTAGAGTATTGAAAAACCTGCCGTCAGCATGAAACGGCTGTCGAGCCTGACCGACGCAACAGAAACAAGAATTAAAGCGACGGCGAGCAAGCCTACCCAGTAGCGTCTGATCCACTGCTCCCAACCGACATGGAAGTGATACAAATACCCGAGAAACACGCCGAAAAAGAGAATCCGCTCGATTGTGAGTCTCAACGTAAGCGGGCCGGTACCAATTCCAATCATGTATGTGGGCCTGGGGGATCCCGGCGACCTGCCAAATGCGAGCCGCAAGACACGCGAGCGAAAGGCCAACAGACCCACGGTACAGCCTTAAAGGGGTTATCCTTGTTCCTCGAAAACGCCACTAAGCCGAGCAGAACAATCGGCAGTATCAGATAGAAATGCTCTTCAACAGCCAAGGACCATGTGTGCGACCAAACGTACGGACCATAGTTTTGCACATAGAAAAGCTCTCCCAGGTACACCTGCGCCGCCCTGAGATGTCCAAGGCGCCAATTCATGACGACGGTCACGACCATCAACAAGTAGAAGGACGGATAGAGCTTTAGGGCTCGACGAATGTAAAACCTTTTGACGTCTATTGCGCCCCGTTCTTTGTATTCAGTGAAAAGTAGCCCGGAAATGAGGAAACCGCTTAGTACAAAGAACAAATCCACGCCAATCCAACCAGACTGCTGGACCAGATTCGAACCACCGCTGTGACGAAAGACAACCAAAAGAACGCCGATGCAACGCAACACGTCGAGACGTCGATTGCGCAGGGCACGATCTCCTTGAGTTGCCGGCAGAAATCATGACCGGGCCTTCATCGAGTCGCAATGGTGCGTGCCTCGCGTGCTGCGGAAACGTCACCTCGGCGTAGGACTTCCGATTCGAGAGCTCTTGCCGCATCGCGCGCCCGTTCACAAGGATGATTCGGTCTGCTATCCTGATTTGTTGCGCAGGCAGCTGGATCGTCGCTGTCCGCGAAGCGAAATTTCGGAACAGGGGAAAGATCGTGTCTTCATCGACTATTTCTCATCGGGATGTAAAGCGGGCGTTTAACTTCAATCCGGGACCTGCCGCATTGCCGTTGCCGGTTTTGGAGCGAATGCGGGACGAGTTGCTCGACTATGCCGGAACTGGCATGTCCGTCATGGAGCACAGCCATCGGTCGCCTACCTACGAAGGAGTGAACGAAAAGGCCGAACGGAGCCTAAGGCGAGTTCTGAGCATTCCAGACGACTACTCCGTTGCGTTTCTGCAAGGTGGCGGCAGCCTCCAGTTCGCCATGGTGCCGATGAATTTGTACGTCCCCGGGAAGCCGGTGGACGTGCTGCACACGGGTTCCTGGACGACCAAAGCTATGGAGGAACTGAAACGGCTGGCCACGTACCGGATTGCAGCCACCACGGAATCCTCGAAATTCACTCGCGTGCCGCGAAAAGAGGAGATTTCACTGTCACCGGATTCCTCTTACGTGTACATGTGCACGAACAATACGATCGAGGGTACGCAGTGGCACGAGATGCCCGCAGCTGGCGCTGTACCCCTTGTGGCCGACATGTCTTCGGACATCGCGTCGCGCCGAATGGACGTGCGACAGTTCGGGTTAATTTTTTGCGGCGCCCAGAAGAATCTCGGTGCGCCCGGCGTCACGATCGCGATCATTCGAAATGATCTGCTCGCACGCGCCGATGACAAGACGGCCAAGATCCTGCAGTACCGCACGCACGTCAAAGAGCATTCGCTGTATCACACGCCGCCCACGCTGAGCGTCTATATCGTTGGCTTGATGCTTGATTGGATCGAAACCGAAGGTGGCGTCTCCGGCATCGAAAAGCGCAACGAAGCCAAAGCGAAACGACTGTACGACGAGGTCGATGCGAGTGGCGGGTACTACAAGGGTCCTGTTGAGAAAGATTCGCGCTCGAGGATGAACGTTGTGTTTCGAGTGGCGGGCGGAGACGAGGGCATTGAGAACAGATTTGCCGAGGAAGCTGAAGCTGCCGGCCTTGTCGGCGTAAAGGGACACCGGTCCGTGGGTGGTATGCGGGTTTCGCTCTACAACGCAGTTAGCTTGGAAGCGGTGGATGCACTGGTGAGCTTCATGCGCGAGTTCCGGCGCACGAACGGCTAGACACGCCGCCCCGCCAGCAGCTTTTCCATGCACGTGTCGAAAAGCCACGCCAGTGTGTCGGAAAGGCAACACTCCCTTGACTTCCCCGTCTGAGGCCACTATCGTGGCATCTTCATGGGTTCTGCTGCCCCAAATGCCGCCATTTTGCCTCTAAGCGCGCTCACCTGCGACTTAGAAACCCCCCAGTCCGTGTCCCGAAAGTCGCCGCCGCTAGACGAATACTATAATTCGCTGTTCACGGCGTTTGGCCCGCAACACTGGTGGCCCGGCAAGACCCAGTTTGAGGTGATTGTTGGAGCCATTCTGACCCAAAACACCTCATGGACGAACGTCGAGCGCGCCATCGACAATTTGCGCAAAGCTCGGCTGCTTTCGCCTTCGGCAATCGAGAAGGTTCAAATCGGCCGGCTCGCCCGTCTGATCCGGTCATCCGGCTACTTCCGGCAGAAGGCTCGCAAGCTGAAGGCGTTTTCCGAGTTCGTGCGGTGCGAATATGGCGGTTCGCTCAAGCGTATGTTCGCGACTCCGACGATCGTTTTGCGTGAGAGGCTGCTACACGTGTTTGGAGTCGGGCCTGAGACAGCGGATTCGATACTGTTGTACGCTGGCCAGCATCCGGTGTTCGTCGCGGATGCATACACGAAGCGTCTCCTGACTCGGCATGGGTGGGCGGGCCAAAAAGCGAAATACGACGAGATACGCTGGATATTCGAGCGTCAGTTTCCCGGTGACATCGCGCGGTTCAACGAATTTCACGCACTGATCGTGCACGCAGGAAAAAAATTCTGTCGGACACAGAAACCGCTCTGCGAGGAATGCCCATTGGGTAGATACCTCGAGGAGGGCCGATGAACATAAAGAGCCGCGACTGGAAGCGCAAGCTATGGCTGATCTCGGGCGGCGTTTTCATGGCAATGCTGATAGCCGCAGTCATCACCCTCGGCTCGTTCAACGCCCCGCTGCGGTTCGATCAAGAGGGGAACGCGGCCCTCGCGCTCTTTGCCGCAACGATTTTTATCGTCGCGGCACTTTTCGTCTTCGGGTTGATTCTGCTTCGCACGCTTGTCCGCTTGTGGGCAGAACGCCGCAGTGACCAGGTCGGGTCGCGCTTCAAAGTAAAGATGGTCTTGGGAGCAATGGGCGTTTCCTTGCTTCCACTGGTTTTCCTTTTTCTCTTCAGCTATGCGCTCGTCAACCGGACGCTGAACGCGTGGTTCCCGCATCCTCTCGAGATTGCCAACGAGCAGAGTCGCGCGTTGATTGACGAGTTCACCAGCCGCCGATCGGTCCGTGTCGCGCAACAGGCGGAAACGGCCTGCCAACTGGTGCAGCAGCACGTGCCATGGAGTGACGCGCTGCGACGCGCCGCACCGGAGGCGGACGCGCTCTGGTTTGTGAATCCCGATCACTCCATCGGAGCGATCGCCTCGAGGCCAGACCCGTTATTAGGCTCGCCTATGCAGCCGAAGCTCACAAAGACACTCGCCACCGGCGCGCAGATTTGGCTCGCGCAGAACAGCGCTTACATGACTGGCGCGGCGTCCTGCATGAATGGATCGCTCGTGATCGCGCGAGCCGTGCCACGAGATTATCTCGACCGCTTCAATGAAATCGAATCGCAGACGCAAACCTACTTGCAGCAAAAACAGGATTTGCGCAGATACAAGCGTGAAATTCTGATGGCGCTCGGGCTGATCACGCTCTTGCTGATTTTCACAACCACATGGGTCGCGCTGTTCTTGTCAAAACAAGTGACCGTGCCGATTCAGTCTCTCGCCGAAGCCACGCGGGAAATTTCGCGCGGCAATTTCGACCATCGCATCCAGGTCCAAGCACAGGACGAACTCGGCACGCTTGTGCGCTCATTCAATCGGATGACTGAGCAGCTTGGCGAAGGGCGCGCCCAGATCAACGAGTTCACGCGAAACCTCGAACAAGCGATCGAGGAGCGCGAACAACGGCGCAAGTTGATGGAAGCGATCCTTGAAAATGTTCCCACGGGTGTGGTCTCACTGCATCCCTCGGGCGATGTAGGGCGAGTCAACAGCGCCGTGGTATCGATCTTGGGTGAACATGCTCGCGAAGCTCGCACGTTGACCGAGCTGGTTGGCGACGATGCATCGCGCGCGGTGCTCTATTTGATGCGACGCTCGCTGCGCATGGGAGCTGCATCGCGTGAGATTGAAATTGCCACGGGCGGGCGGCTGGTGCGCGCGGCGGTGACGGTCAGTTCTCTTGGGCCGCGGCGCTCGAATCCGGGGTTTGTCGTCGTCATCGATGATTTGACCGACCTCCTGCAAGCTCAGAAGACTGCTGCCTGGCAGGAAGTTGCCCAGCGGATCGCGCATGAGATCAAGAACCCGCTGACCCCGATCCAACTTTCGGCGCAGCGACTCCTGCGATATCTGGGTCGAACCGCCGCATCCCGCGCAGCCTTGCAGCCGACTGAGTTCGAGAAGCTAGTGGCCGAATGTGCGGGGCTGATTGAGCGCGAAGTTCAGACGCTTGAGTCCCTCGTGAACGAGTTTTCGCAATTTGCGAGATTTCCTGCGGCTCGCCCTGTGACAGCGGATCTAAATTCCATTGTCGAAAGCGCCTTGAGTCTCTTCCACGGGCGTCTCGAAGGAATCACCTTGCGTACGGATCTAGCGTCGTCGTTGCCTTCCGTCAAAGCTGATTTGGAGCTGATGCGACAGGTGGTCGCGAATCTGATCGACAACGCCGCGGAAGCCATGGAGGGCATGCCGATTCGCGAACTCTCTATCGCGACCCGAGCGGACGGCGATGGTGAATCTCTCGAAATCGAGATTTGCGACACTGGGCACGGAATTTCGCCCGCGGACAAAGAAAAATTGTTCTTGCCGCATTTTTCAACAAAGAAACGAGGGACGGGGCTGGGCCTTGCGATCGCGAGCCGAATTGTCGCCGAGCACAATGGCACAATTCGAGTGGAAGATAATTTGCCCCTAGGCGCTCGATTTATTCTTCGCTTCCCTGCCGAAGTCGCGGTGCCTATCCAAACAGCCACCTGAGGACACTTGCATTTATGCCCGCCAGCATACTTATCGTAGACGACGAGAGCGGCATCCGCGAATCGTTGGGCGCGCTTCTGCGTGACGAAGGATACGAGCTCGACGTAGCGTCTTCGGGCGAAGAGTGCCTCGATCTGCTCGCGCGCCGCATGTTTGATCTCATTTTGTTGGACGTGTGGCTGCCACAGATGGACGGCCTCGAGACACTTGAGCGCCTGCAGGCAAGAGATGACGCGCCCATGGTGGTGATGATTTCCGGTCATGGAAATATTGAAACAGCAGTACGCGCAACAAAGCTGGGCGCCTTCGATTTCATCGAAAAGCCTCTCTCGATCGAAAAGACGGTCCTCGTTGTGCGAAATGCGCTTGAATATCTGCGGCTCGAAGACGAGAACCGGCGGTTGCGCGCGGAACTGGAAGAACGCCATCAGATTCTCGGCTCAAGCGTCCCGATGAAGGCGTTACGGCAGCAGATTGCCTTGACGGCGCCGACGAACAGCCGCGTCCTCATCTACGGCGAGAGCGGCACAGGCAAGGAACTGGTGGCGCGTGGTCTCCATGCACATAGCCCCCGCAGCGTAATGCCATTCGTTGAAGTGAACTGTGCGGCCATACCCGAGGAGCTGATCGAATCGGAGATGTTCGGCCATCGAAAGGGCAGCTTCACCGGCGCGAGCGAAGATAAAGTTGGCAAATTTCAGAATGCTGACGGCGGCACGCTTTTCCTGGATGAAGTCGGCGATATGAGCCTCAAGACACAGTCGAAGGTCCTGCGCGTGTTGGAGGAACAGCGTGTCGAGCCGATCGGATCCAACAAATCGGTCAAGGTCGATGTCAGGGTGATCGCTGCCACAAACAAGAAACTTGAGAACGAGATTAGTCGCAATCTTTTTCGCGAAGATCTTTTCTATCGGTTGAATGTGATTCCGTTTTATGTGCCCGCTTTGAGAGAGCGAACCGAAGACATTCCGATTCTGGCGGCGCATTTTCTCGCGGAATATTGCGACGCATACGGAAAGAAACCGAAAGAGTTCACCGCGCCCGCTCTCGAAGTTCTGCTCGCCTACACGTGGCCAGGGAACGTTCGCGAGCTGAAAAACCTTGTAGAGCGTCTGGTAATCATGTGCCCATCCTCGCGAATTGAGCCGCATCATTTACCGCCGGAGCTTTTCCGCGGCGCGTCGAAGAGCCCTCAAAAACCGTACGAAAGTTTGCAGGAAGCGCGGTCAGCCTACGAGCGCGAATTCGTGTTACGAAAACTTGAGGAGAATCGGTGGAACATGACGAAAGCTGCGGCCGCGCTCGGGCTCGAGCGAAGTCATCTGTACCGCAAGATGCGGTCGCTGGGCATTGCACCTTCCAAGGCCTCGTGACGGCGTCTGGGAGGCGTGACGCATTTGCGCCTCGCACGGACTAATCCTTCGCCAGCTGTTCAAGCTGCCGATGCCAGTCCAACTGGCGGACAAGCCCGGGATTCTGCCGCCAATTCGGTTGCACCCGCACGGAAGTCTCCACAAAAACTTTCGCGCCTAGGATCGATTCGAGTTCCTTTCGCGCCTCGGTTCCAATTCTTTTCATCATCTCGCCGCCTTTCCCAATCAAGATTCCCTTTTGCCCTTCCCGCTCGACATAGACGGTCGCGCGAATCTTGATAAGGCCGGATTGCTCCGCAAAATCGTCGACGAGTACAGCAATCGCGTGCGGCACCTCGGCGTGTGTAGCGAGCATGGCTTTTTCGCGGATAATTTCGGCAGCGAGAAAACGTTCGGGCTGATCCGTGAACTGGTCCACGGGAAAATACGGCGGCGCTTCTGGCAAGCGGTCCAGCCATGCGTTTACGAGGTCCGCACAACCTTCCCCTGTGAGCGCCGAGATCGGGAATATCTCCGCGAAATCGAACATCTGGCGGTAGCGGTCGATCAGTGGCAGCAGCGATGGCTTCTTGATGCGATCGACCTTATTCAAGAGCAGGAAAACG
>Ga0187783_10004381_pt1 | contig 10465 bp, 8 predicted proteins | sample 1015_SJ02_MP02_2_FD_132471 | JGI IMG/M metagenome (GOLD analysis project Ga0187783, IMG submission 132471) | Tropical peat soil microbial communities from peatlands in Department of Meta, Colombia - 1015_SJ02_MP02_20_MG | ecosystem: Environmental > Terrestrial > Soil > Wetlands > Peat | place...
CGGTGGCGTAAGCGGTGTAGGAGCGGGCAAAGGGAATGCGCACGCCACCGACGATGGCGACGCGCCTGACCGCCGATCCGACGAGCATGAGTCCCTCCGAAGGCGCGACGCGTTAGAATGCCACCCCATGGGCCAATTCACCACCATCATGGCGCGCGACGGCCACGAGTTTCAGGTCTGGATGGCCGCGGCTCCAGCACGCCCGCGCGGCGTGGTCCTCGTGATCCAGGAGATCTTCGGAGTCAACAGTCACATCCGCAAAGTGACCGACGGCTTCGCCGCCGAAGGCTACACCGCGGTCGCGCCGTGTCTGTTCGACCGCATCCGGCGCGGCATCGAGCTCGACTACACCCCCGCAGGCAGGCAGGAGGGCATGGGCTATGTAAAGCAGCTCGTGCCGGAGGCGACGCAACGCGACCTCGCCGCAGCGCTCGCGGCGGTGAAGCATTCAGGGCGGGCCGGGGCGGTGGGCTATTGCTGGGGCGGGCTGCTCGCCTATCTCGCCGCCGGCCGGCTGCCGCTCGCCTGCGCGGTGGTCTACTACGGCAAGGTGGCGGAGCATCTCGAGCAGAAGCCACGCTGCCCGGTCATGTATCACTTCGGCGCCGCCGACCGCAGCATCCCGCCCGAGGACGTCGAGCGGGTGCGCGCGGCCTATCCCAGCGCACCGCTCTACACCTACGAAGGTGCCGGGCACGGCTTCAACTGCGACGCGCGCGAGAGCTACGACGCGCAGGCTGCAGCGCTCGCGCGCACCCGCACGCTGGGATTCCTCGCCCGCTACCTCGCCGGCGCGGACGCTGCCGTCGATGCAGGCTCCGGAGCATCATCCTCATGAAACTGCGTGATCCTGATCTGCTGCGCAACCGTGGCTTCGTCGGCGGCAAGTGGCTGGATGGCGAGCGCGGCGCCACCTACACGATCGTCAATCCCGCGACGCGCGAGCCCATCGGCACCGTGCCCGACATGAGCCCGGCCGACACGCGGCGCGCGATCGAGGCTGCCGCGCAGGCCTTCCCCGCATGGGCCGCGCTCACTGCCAAGGAGCGTGCCGCGATCCTGCGCCGCTGGTACGAACTGCTGCTGGCGAACCAGGAGGATCTCGCAACTCTCATGACGGCCGAGCAGGGCAAGCCGCTCGCCGAGGCGAAGGGAGAGATTGCCTATGGCGCCTCCTTCATCGAGTGGTTCGCCGAGGAAGGCAAGCGGCTCTACGGCGACGTGATCCCGCCGCATCAGGCCGACCGGCGGCTGCTGGTGCTGCGCCAGCCGGTGGGGGTCGTCGCCGCGATCACGCCGTGGAACTTCCCGCTCGCGATGATCACGCGCAAGGCGGCACCGGCGCTCGCCGCCGGCTGCACCTTTGTCTGCAAGCCGGCGAGCCAGACGCCGTACTCGGCCCTCGCGGCGGCCGCGCTCGCCGCGCGCGCCGGAGTGCCGGCGGGCGTGCTCAATGTAGTCACCGGGACCGACGCCGCGGCGATCGGCGCTGAGCTGACGGACAACGCGCTGGTGCGCAAGGTCACCTTCACCGGCTCGACCGCCGTCGGCAAGAAGCTGATGGCGCAGTGCGCCGCCGGTGTGAAGAAGATCACCATGGAGCTCGGCGGCAACGCGCCGTTCATTGTGTTCGATGACGCCGATCTCGATGCCGCGGTGGCCGGCGCCATCGCCAGCAAGTACCGCAACACCGGCCAGACCTGCATCTGCGCCAACCGTCTGCTGGTGCACGCTCCGGTGTACGAGGCGTTCACGAGGAAGCTGGTGCACGCGGTCGGGCAGCTGCGCATCGGCGACGGACTGAAGGGACCCACCGACCAGGGACCGCTCATCGACGACAAGGCGCTCGCCAAGGTGGAGCAGCACCTCGCCGACGCCGTCGACAAGGGCGCGCGCATCGCGCTCGGCGGCCGCCGCCACGCGCTCGGTGGCACCTTCTTCGAGCCCACCGTGCTCACCGAGGTGACCCCGGCGATGCTCGTCGCCCGCGAGGAAACCTTCGGTCCGATCGCGCCGCTGTTCCGCTTCGAGAGCGAGCGCGATGCCATCCGCATGGCGAACGACACCGAGTTCGGCCTGGCGGCGTATTTCTATACGCGCGATCTCGCGCGTTCGTGGCGCGTCGCCGAAGCGCTCGAGTACGGTATGGTGGGTCTGAACACCGGAATCTTCTCCACCGAAGTCGCGCCGTTCGGCGGCGTCAAGGAATCGGGCATCGGCCGTGAAGGCTCCAGGTACGGCATACTCGATTACACGGAGCTGAAGTTCGTCTGCGTGGGGCTCGGTTGAGCACGGAGCGCATCGGCATTCTCCTCATCAACTCGGGCACTCCGCTCGCCGCGGAAGCGGGTGCGGTGCGTGCCTTCCTCGCGCGCTTTCTCGCCGATCCGCGCGTGGTCGAGCTGCCGCGTGCCCTGTGGCTGCCGTTGCTGTACGGAGTGGTGCTGCCATTGCGGCCGCGCCGGGTGGCGCGCAAGTACCGCCGCATCTGGTCGGCCGGCGGCTCGCCGCTGCGTGATCTGAGCGAGCGGCTGCGGAGCGAGCTCGCCAACGCGCTGGCACAGCGGATGCTCGCGCCGCTGTCGGTGGAGGTCGGCATGCTGTACAGCGCCCCGGACGTCCCCGGAGCGCTGCGCCGCCTGCGCGCGGCCGGCGCGCAGCACCTGCTGGTGCTGCCGCTCTTCCCGCAGTATTGCGGCGCCACCACAGGTGCGGCCCACGACCAGGTGAGCGGCGAGCTGCATCGCTGGCGCGCGCTCCCTGACGTGCAGCTCATCGCCGACTATCACGATGACCCGGGCTACATCGAGGCGCTGCGCGCGAGCGTCGCCGCGCACTGGCAGGCGCACGGCCGCACCGCGCACCTGCTGATCTCCTTTCACGGCATCCCCGAGCGCTACTGCGAGCGCGGCGACCCGTACTTCGAGCGCTGCCACGCCACCGCGCGGCTGCTCGCGGACGAGCTGCTGCTGCGCGAGGGCGAGTGGAGCGTGAGCTTCCAGTCCCGCTTCGGTCGCGCCGAGTGGCTCAAGCCTTACACCAGCGCGGTGCTCGGCGGCATGCCCGCGCGCGGCGTGCGTGAGGTCACGGTGGTGTGTCCCGGGTTCGCGGTGGACTGCCTGGAGACGCTCGAGGAGATCGACATCGAGAACCGCGCGCTCTTCCTGCACGCCGGCGGCCAGCGCTTCGAGTACGTGCCGGCGCTCAATGCCGGCGCGGCGCACGCACACTGTCTCGCCGAGCTCATCGCCCAGCGTTGTCAGGGATGGACCGAGGGCTTGCGGGGGCGGCTGCCCTCGGCCGCGCGCGGCACCTCTGCCTGATGGCCGGCGCGCCGCTGCCGCTGCTCGGAACCTTCCACGAGCTCAGCGTCGCCACGCACGAAGTGCGTGCGGCGGTCGAGTTCTACGAGCGGCTGGGATTCTCGCAGGCCACCACCAGCGATGTCTTCACGCATCCCTACGGGGTGCTCACCGACGGGCGGCTCGCCATCGGCCTGCACGGCCGCGCCGCGCCCGCCATCACCCTCACCTTCGTGAGGCCCGGAATCGCCGCCACGCTGCCGGCTTTTGCCGCCGCCGGGATCGTGCTCCTCAGCTGCCACGTCGGCGAGGAAGTCTTCAACGAGCTCACCTTCGCCGACCCCTTTGGCCAGACGGTCGCGGTGCTCGAGGCGCGCACCTACTCACCGGCGCCGCGCGCCGCCCACGAGACCTCGCTGTGCGGCGACTTTGCCGAGATCAGTCTGCCGGTGAGCGATTTCGCCGCCGCACAGGCGTTCTGGGAGCCGCTCGGCTTCGTCGCGGCCGAGGAAGCGCAGACACCCTACCGGCATCTGACACTCACGAGCGATTACCTCGATGTTGCGTTCCATCCGCCGGAGCTGTGCCGGCGGCCGATGCTGGTATTCCGCGACGCGAACATCGCCGCGCGCCTCGAGCGACTGCGTACACTGGGACTCGAGGTGAGCGATCTACCGCTCAGCTCTTCCGGCTCGGCCGCGGCCGCGCTGCTGCACGATCCAGCGGGTACGCCGCTCGTGCTCGCCGAGGCAGAGCCCTGAGGACGCTGGCGCCGCTCACGCCCTGACGCGCGCTTGACGCGTGGCGCGCAGTCCCCGACCTCAGGGCGCGGTGGCGGCGCAGGGGCTATCGCGCGGTAGCGCGCCGAGCGGAGCCGCGCCTGCGCTCGCTTCGCCAGCGCTCGCCTCGCCGCTTTTTCTTCCGCGGCGGGCGAGGATGCGGAATCTGACCCGCATTTCGTCCTGCACCTGCAGCGCTCCGAGCATGGCACTGAAGGGCGTGAGCCCGAGCGCGGTCTGCCGCAGCGGGAAATCCCCCTCGGCGATGAGGGCGTCGTCGACGAGCCGATAGCACACCGGCACGGTGAAAGTGCGCTGCGCCCCGCGAACCGTGCTCTCGATGCCGACCGTGACGGCGCGTGCAGCGGCGGCGGCAACCACCGGCGCGGCGGGTCCGATGCCGACTCCGCTGAGCACCATGTCGGGATACTGTGCGGCATCGAGCAGCGCCGTCCCGAGCATGTTGCGTCGCGTGCCCTCCTTGGCGCCCTCGGACACATCCGGCGGGAAATCGCTTCCCGGCTGCTGCGCGCGCAGCGCGGCCTCATCCACCGTGAGCGTCGCCACCGGAACGTGCAGCTCGAAGCTGCCACGCGTGAGCTCGGGCGGCACGTACAGCGTGCCGGTGAGATCGTGCGAGGCGATTACGTGGTTGTGTCCGGCGCTGGCGAGCGCACCGGCGCGATAGACGAGAATGAGGAGGAGCGAAGCCTCGGGCACCACGTCGTAAGGCGTGCCGAAGTGCGCCGGAGGCTGCGGTGGCGCGGTCGCCGGCGCAGTCGGCGGGTGTGGCGGCAGCTGACAGCCGGCAAGCGCTGCAATGAGCAGCGCGGCGCACCGCGGGTGTTTCCAACGCCCACTCACGCGCATAAGCTTGCCGACATGACCATCCGGAATACGACACAACGCTGGGGCGCGGTCGCGCAGTTGCTCCACTGGCTCATCGTGGCGTTCATCATTACGCAGTTCACCCTCGCCACCATGTTCGACGATCTGCCCTCGGGCCCTCGCAAGCTCGCCCTCCTCGCGCGGCACAAATCCGTCGGCATCACCATTCTCATGCTTGCGGCCGTGCGCCTCGCGTGGCGCTGGGCGAATCGCGAGAAGCCGCCGCTGCCCGATACCCTGAAACCCTACGAGCGCCGCCTCGCGAGGCTCACGCACGGGCTGCTCTACCTGCTGCTGTTTGCCGTTCCCCTCGCCGGCTGGACGATGTCCTCGGCGCGCGGCTTCCCGGTGAGCTGGTTCGGTCTGTTCACGCTCCCGGATCTCGTGCCGAAGAACAAGGCCCTGTATGAAACGCTGGTGACCACACACGGGGTGCTCGCCTGGACCCTCGGCGTCGTCGCCATCGTCCATCTGCTGGCTGCTCTCAAGCACCATTTCGTGCTCAGGGATGACGTTCTCAAGCGCATGCTGCCCTTCACCGCGACCAAGGCTCAAGGATCCGATCGATGAGAACCCGCGCCCGGGCTCTCGCGAGCGCGCTTCTCGCCACACTCCTCGCCCGGGTGCCAGCGGCAGCGGCTGACAACGTGACCCACTATGTGCTCGACCCGGCGAAAAGCAAACTCGAGTTCAGCTTCTCCCAGGCAGGTGCGCAGAACAAGGGCCGCTTCACGCACTTCACCACTGCCCTCGACCTCGCCGCCAGCGATCCGGCGGCGAGCCACCTCGAGGTCACCGTCGAGATGAGCTCGGTGGACACCGGCGACCAGGAACGCGATGACACGCTGCGCGATGCGGATCTGTTCGCCGTCAGGAAATTCGCCCAGGCGCGCTTCGTCGCCGCGCAGATCGTGAAGACCGCGACCGGTTACGAGGCGGTCGGCAAGCTCACGATCCGCGACATGACCCGTGACCTGCGGTTGCCCTTCGTGTTGCGCACCGCCACCGAGCAGGGTGTGAGCGCTGCCTACATGACGGGCAAGACGAGCTTGCGGCGGCTCGACTACGGCGTGGGTCAGGGCGACTGGAAAGCCACTGACCAGGTGGGGAATGAAGTGGGCGTGTCGTTCTCGCTGCGGCTCACCGCCCGCTGAGCGCAGCCGCGGTGCCTAGCGGCTGGCTGCGGGTGTCACCATGCCGCGAGCTGCATGCCTGAGATACTCACTGATGTTGCCCGGTGCGTTGAGGCCGTGCTGCGCCGTGTGGGTCCGCGTATCGTGCTGGCAGCCCCGCTCGGCATCGGCAAGCCGAATCCGCTCATCAACGAATTCTACCGTCGCGCGCTGCGCGACCCGGCCATCGACCTCACCATTCTGACGGCGCTGTCGCTGCTGAAGCCGGCGGCGCGCTCGCCGCTGGAGGCGCGCCTGGTGACGCCGCTCGTCGCGCGCGTGTTCGGCAACTACGTCGAGCCCGAGTACGCGCGCGCGCTGCTCAGCGATGCGCTGCCGGCCAACGTCCGCGTCAGCGAGTTCTTCCTGTCACCCGGGCAATTCCTGCGCTCCGACCAGGCGCAGCGCCACTATCTGTGCGCCAACTACACGCACGTCGCCCGCGACTGCCTGGCGCGCGGCGTCAACGTGATAGCGCAGCTGCTGGCACGGCGGACGCAGAACGGCAGGATGCTCCTGAGTCTCGGCTCCAACGCCGACATCACCGCCGACTTGCTGCCGCTCATCGAGACGCAGCGCCGCGGCGGTCGCGAGATTCTGCTCGTGGGTGAGACCCACGCGCAGATGCCGTTCATGACCGGGGCGGCGCTGGTGGATCCGCAGCGCTTCGATCTGCTCGTGGACGACCCGCGCTACGACTACGACCTCTTCTGCCCGCCGAACCCGCCGCTCAGCACCGCCCACCATGCCATCGGCATCTACGCCAGCAGCCTGGTGCGTGATGGTGGCACGCTGCAGGTCGGTATCGGCGAGCTCGCCGAAGCGCTGATCCATGGGCTGCTGCTGCGCCATCGGCAGAACCCCGCCTGGCGCGGCGCGCTCGCCGCGCTCGGGCAGAGCGGGACGGCAGCGGCGCTGATCGATGCGGAGGGCGGCGCGCAGCCATTCGCCGCCGGGCTGTACGCCGCTACCGAGATGTTCGTCGATCAGCTGCTCGAGCTGTACCGGGCCGGGATCCTGCGGCGGTGCGTCTACGACTGCCTGCCGCTCGAGCGGCTGCTGAGCGCGGGCGCGGTCGGCGAGCGCGTCGATGAGCGGATCCTCGGATTGCTCGCACAGGCGGGGCTCGGCCCTCGCCTGAGCGCCGCGGAGTTCGCGCAGCTGCAGCACTACGGCGTGTTCCGCGATGACGTCGAGTTTGCCGCCGGGCGCGCGCGCACGAGGGGCGGCGACTGGATCGAGGCCGATCTTGCCGACCCGGGAAGTCGCGCGCGCCTCGCCGGCTGCCTGGGACGGGAGCTGCGCAACGGCGAGGTGCTGCACGCCGGATTCTTCCTCGGTTCCCGCCGCTTCTACGCGGCGCTGCGCGATCTGCCCGAGAGCGATCGGGTGCGGTTCGGCATGCGCGGGGTCGGCTTCATCAACCAGCTCTACGGTGCGGACCAGGAGCTGCGCATCCTGCAGCGCCGCGCGGCGCGCTTCATCAACAGCACGATGATGGTCACGCTGCTCGGTGCGGCGGTCTCCGACGCCCTCGAGAACGGTCGCGTGGTGAGTGGCGTCGGCGGTCAATACAACTTCGTCGCCATGGCGCACGCGCTGCCCGACGCGCGCTCCATTCTCTGTCTACGTGCCACGCGCAGCCAGCATGGCCGCACGACTTCCAACATCCTGTGGAGCTACGGCCACGAGACCATCCCGCGGCATCTGCGCGACCTCGTGATCACCGAGTACGGCATCGCCGACCTGCGCGGCCGCACCGACGAGGAGATCGTGGCGGCGCTGCTGAACGTCGCCGACTCCCGCTTCCAGCCACAGTTGCTCGCCCGCGCCCAGGCGGCCGGCAAGATCAGCTCCCGCTACCGTATCCCCGACGCGTTCCGCAGCAACCTGCCGCAGCGCCTCGCGGAGGTGCTCGGCGAGTCCCGCAGGCGGGGTCTTTTCGGCGAGTACCCGTTCGGCACCGATCTCACTGCCGAGGAGGTGGCGCTCACGCGTGCGCTGCGCTTTCTCGAGGCCCGTGGCGGCACTGCCATTGCGCGCCTGAGGACCGCCACGGCAGCGCTCGCCACTGCCCGCCGCACATCCGCGCATGCCGCGGCGTTGAGGCGCATGGGGCTCGAGCGGCCGCGCGGCGTCAGCGAATGGCTGCAGCAGCGGCTGGTGGCGTACGCGCTCGATGCGACCCACTGAACCGCGCCCGCGGCGGCGAGCACCGGCCGCCGCAGAGGCGCCGGTACGGAGCTCTCAGCGCCTGCGCCGCTTGGAGCGGCCCGCGGAGCGCGTCGCACCGCGCGAGCGTCGGGGCGCGGCACTCTTGGCGCCCTTGGTACGCGAGCTGCCGCTCGTGGCGGAGCGCTTCTTGGCGGCGCTGCGCGCTGGCGCGCTGCGTGATGAGGCCTTGGGCCGGGCGGTGCGGCGGACGCGCACTTTGGCGCTGCTCCGGGCCGTGCGCGCACCGCCCGCGGTGCGGGTTGCCGACGGCGCGGCCGCTGCGGTGTTCTCGATGCCGCGCAGCTGATCGAGGATCGCCGGGTTCTCGAGGGTCGAGACGTCCTGGGTGATCTCTTCGCCGCGCGCGATCGCCTTCAGCAGCCGGCGCATGATCTTGCCGGAGCGCGTCTTGGGGAGGTTATCGGCGAAGCGGATGTCATCGGGCTTGGCGATCGGACCGAGCTGCTGTCCCACCCAGTCGCGCAACTCCCTTATCAGCGCCGCCGCGGCGCCCGTCGGGCGCTCACCGCGGGTGACGACATAGGCGAACACCGCCTCGCCCTTGATCTCGTGCGGCCGGCCGACCACGGCCGCCTCGGCGACCCGCGGGTGCGCGACCAGCGCCGACTCGATCTCCATCGTCCCGAGGCGATGCCCGGCGACGTTGAGCACGTCGTCGATGCGCCCCATGATCCAGAAGTAGCCGTCCTTGTCGCGGTGGGCGCTGTCGCCGGCGACGTAATAGCGGTTGCCGAACTTCTCCCAGTAGCCGGCGATGTAACGGTCGTTGTTGCGCCAGATGGTGCGCAGCATCGAGGGCCAGGGCTTGCGGATCACCAGATACCCGCCAGCGTCGGGACGCTTCACCGGGGTGCCGTGGTCATCGACGATATCGGCATCGATCCCCGGCAGCGGTTGCGTGCAGGAACCGGGCTTGGTGGCGGTCACACCGGGGAGCGGTGAGATGAGGATCGCGCCGGTCTCGGTCTGCCACCAGGTGTCGACGATCGGGCAACGGCCCTCACCGATCACGCGCTGGTACCACATCCACGCTTCCGGATTGATCGGCTCGCCGACGCTGCCGAGGAGCCGCAGCCGCGACAGGTCGTACTTCTGCGGCAGCTCATCGCCGAGCTTCATCAGGGCGCGGATGGCGGTTGGAGCGGTGTAGAACACGGTCACGCCGTGGTTCTGGCAGTTCCTCCAGAAGCGGCCGCCATCGGGCACCGTCGGTGTCCCTTCGTACACCAGCACGGTGCCGCCGGTCGCAAGGGGACCGTAGGCGACGTACGTGTGACCGGTCACCCAGCCGACGTCAGCCGTGCACCAGAAGACATCCTCATCGCGCAGATCGAACACCCACTGCGTCGTGAGCTTCGCCCCGAGCAGGTAGCCGCCTGTCGAGTGCTGCACGCCCTTCGGCTTCCCGGTCGAGCCGGAGGTGTAGAGGATGAACAGCGGGTGCTCGGCGTCCACCCACTCGGGCTCGCACACGGACGGTTGCCCCTCGATGACATCGTGCCACCACAGATCGCGGCCGGCCTGCATGTCGATGGGCTTTTCGGTGCGCCGGAGCACAACGACGCGCTCGACACTCGCACAGCCGCCACTCAACGCCTTGTCCGCAGCCGCCTTGAGCTCGACCGCCTGGCCACCGCGCCAGCCGCCGTCGGCGGTGATCACGAGCCGCGCGCCGGTGTCCTCGATACGGTCCCTGAGCGCCGGCGCCGAGAAGCCGCCGAACACCACCGAATGGATCGCGCCGATGCGGTTGCAGGCGTGCATCGCGATGACGATCTCGGGGACGAGCGGCATATAGATGATGACGCGGTCGCCACGGCGGATGCCCTGTGCCTTGAGCGCGTTGGCGAAGCGGCACACTTCGGCGTGCAGCTCCCGGTAGCTGAGGCGGCGCACGTCACCAGGCTCGCCTTCGAAGATGAGCGCGGTCTTGTCACCGCGCTCCTTGAGATGAACGTCGAGGCAGTTGACCGAGGCGTTGAGGCGTCCGTCGCTGAACCAGCGGTAGTTGGGAGCCGCGCTGTCATCGAACGCCTGCGTGAAGGGCGTCTGCCAGGTGAGCTCCTGGGCGGCGAGATCCGCCCAGAAC
>Ga0187783_10004382_pt1 | contig 10465 bp, 10 predicted proteins | sample 1015_SJ02_MP02_2_FD_132471 | JGI IMG/M metagenome (GOLD analysis project Ga0187783, IMG submission 132471) | Tropical peat soil microbial communities from peatlands in Department of Meta, Colombia - 1015_SJ02_MP02_20_MG | ecosystem: Environmental > Terrestrial > Soil > Wetlands > Peat | place...
AGCGATCCATGGACGACGAAGATCATGCGCGGCGCCGGCGGCAACGAAAGCGTGCCGTCGCTCGCGATCACGTCTTCATAGAGCTGGAGCGTCGGGTGCATCTGCGTTGTCTCCTCAACTGCCATGCGCGGGGTGAGTGTCTGCGCTGGTCGCCTCGCGCGCAACGGCATTTACACCTGCGCGCAGGCGTTGCTAAATCGACTATGGCGCCGCCGATTTTGGCTTCGCCCGCCGTTCGGGTGCGTTGCGATTCGCGCTCGATCGCCCGGATGACAAACAAAGCTTTGGCGAGGAAATCGATGCAACGAATCATGCCGCCATTTCGCGCCGATCACGTTGGCAGCCTGCTGCGGCCGGCCGCGCTCAAGGAGGCCCGCGCCAGGCACGAGCGCGGCGAAATCTCCGACGCGGCGCTGCGCGAAATCGAAGACCGCGAGATCGAGAAGGCGATCAAGAAACAGGAGGAGATCGGGTTGAAGTTGGCGACCGACGGCGAGTATCGCCGCTCGTGGTGGCACTTCGATTTCTTCCGCTGCCTCGACGGCGTCATCCTCTATACCGCCGACCACGGCATTCAGTTTCATGGCGTGCAGACCAAGGCCCATGCGTTGAAAATCGACGGCCGGCTCGGCTTCTCCGGTCATCCGATGCTGGAGCACTTCAAGTTTCTCAAAGCCCATACGCGCGTTATGCCGAAAACGACGATCCCGGCGCCGTCAACGCTGCACTTCCGCCAGGGCCGCGTCGCGATCAGCAAGGCGGTTTATCCGGAACTCGATGCGTTCTTCGACGATCTTGCCAAGGCCTATCGCGGCGCCATCCGCGCCTTCTACGACGCCGGTTGCCGCTATTTGCAGCTCGACGACACCGCCTGGGCCATGGTGTGCGATCCGAGCGAACGCGCGCATTCTAAGGGACGCGGCGACGATCCGGAAGTGCTGCCGAAGCGCTATGCCCGCCTCACCAACGCGGCGCTCGAGGGCAAACCGGCCGACATGACCATCACCATGCATTCGTGCCGCGGCAATTTCCGCTCGACCTTCATCGCCTCGGGCGGCTATGAGTTCGTCGCCGAAGAGCTTCTCGCCCATACCGGCCTCGACGGCTACTTCCTCGAATACGACACGGACCGCGCCGGAGGCCTCGAGCCGCTGCGTTATTTGCCCAAGGGCAAGAAGCAGCTCGTCCTTGGTCTTGTGACCTCGAAGTTCGGCAAGCTGGAACAGAAGGACGACATCAAGCGCCGCCTCGACGAGGCGACCAAATACATCGCGCTCGACCAGCTCTGCCTGTCGCCGCAATGCGGCTTCGCCTCGACCGAAGAGGGCAATGTTCTGTCCGAAGACGAGCAGTGGGCCAAGCTGCGGATGATCGTGGAATTGGCGGACGAGGTTTGGGCCTGAGCATGCAGCGCCTAAAGCCGCCGTTCCGCGCCGATCACGTCGGCAGCCTGTTGCGCACGGCTTCGCTGAAGGAAGCGCGGGGCAAGCGCGCGCGCGGCGAGATCAGCGCCGAGGCGTTCCGGGAGATCGAGGATCGCGAAATCGAAGGCGCGATCCGCAAGCAGGAAACCGTCGGCCTGAAATCGATCACCGACGGCGAATACCGGCGCATTTCGTGGAACACCGATTTCCTCGAACAGCTCGACAATGTCGAGTCCTATGTCGGCGAACGTAAAATCAGGTTCCAGAGCAGCGGGCCGCAGCCGCGGCCGCTTCTTCTCCGCATCGCCGGTAAGCTCGGCGGCTACAAGCCGCATCCGATGATCGAGCATTTCAAGTTCCTAAAGTCGCACACCAAGCGAACGCCGAAGATGACGATTCCGTCGCCGTCGTCTCTGCATTTCCGCTACGGCCGCGGCGCCGTTCCGGAGTCGATCTATCCGTCGATGGACGATTTCTACCGCGATCTCGGCCAGTCCTATCGCAAGGTCGTGCGCGCCTTCGCCGACGCCGGCTGCCGTTATCTGCAGCTCGACGAGGTCAACCTCGCTTATCTTTGCGACCCGTCGCTGCGCAAGGTGATTTCCGATCGCGGCGAGCACCCGGATACGCTGCCGCAAGTCTACGCCGGCATGATCAATGCCGCGATCGCCGACGTTCCCGCCGACATGACGATCACCATGCATCTATGCCGCGGCAACTTTCGCTCGAACTTCGTGGCGTCGGGCGGCTACGAGCCGGTCGCCGAAATCCTGTTTAACGCCATCAACGTGCACGGCTATTTCATGGAATACGACACCGCGCGCGCCGGCGGCTTCGAGCCGCTGCGCTTCGTGCCGAAGGGCAAGACCGTCGTGCTCGGGCTTGTCACCAGCAAGACCGGCACGCTGGAAAAGAAGGACGACATCCAGCGCCGCATCGAGGAGGCGGTGAAGTTCGTCAACCTCGACCAGCTCTGCCTGTCGCCGCAATGCGGCTTCGCCTCCACCGAGGAAGGCAATGTTTTGGCCGAGGACGAACAATGGGCGAAGCTCGCCATGATCGTCGAGATTGCGAACGAAGTCTGGGGTAACCGATGAGTCAAAGAACCAAGCCGCCGTTCCGCGCCGATCACGTCGGCAGCCTGTTGCGACCGGCGGCCCTGAAAGCCGCGCGCGAGAGGCGCGCCAAAGGCCAGATCGGCGCCGCGGAACTGAAGGCGGTCGAAGACCGCGAGATCAAGCAGGTCATCGGCAAGCAGGAGGCGGTCGGCCTGCAATCTATCACCGACGGCGAATTCCGCCGCTCCTGGTGGCATCTCGATTTCCTGTGGGGTCTCGACGGCGTCGAGCGCCACGTCATGGACACCGGCGTCGCCTTTGCCGCGGTGACCACCCGCAACGAAGGCGTCAAGGTCACCGGCAGGCTCGGCTTCTCCGGCCATCCGATGATCGAGCACTTCAAATTTCTCAAAGCCAATACGACGCGCACGCCGAAGCTGACCATTCCGGCGCCGTCGGCGCTGTACGGCCGGCCGAACCCGACGCCGATCGACAGAAAGCTCTATCCGACGCTCGACAAATTCTTCGACGATCTCGGGCAAGCGTACAAAAAGGCGGTGCGCGCCTTTTACGACGCCGGCTGTCGTTATTTGCAACTGGACGAGGTCTTCATCGCCATGCTGTGCGATCCAAAGTACCGCCAGCAAATGAGGGACCGCGGCGACGATCCGGAAACGCTGGGCCCGATCTACGGCGATCTCATCAACGTCGCGATTTCCGATATCCCTTCCGACATGACTGTCACCATGCATCTGTGCCGCGGCAACTATAAATCCACCTTCATGGGGACCGGGGGTTACGAGACCGAGCAGGAGGTCCTGTTCGGCAAGATCAAGGTGCATGGCTATTTCATGGAATACGATACCGCGCGGGCCGGCGGCTTCGAGCCGCTCAGGCGCCTGCAGAAAGGCCGCGTCGCGGTGCTTGGTCTGGTGACGACCAAGAGTGGCACGCTAGAATCGAAAGACGCAATCAAGCGCCGCATCGAGGAGGCCGCTAAATTCGCCGATCTCGAGCAACTTTGCCTGTCGCCGCAATGCGGCTTCGCCTCGACCGAGGAAGGCAATATCCTCGCCGAGGACGAACAATGGGCGAAGCTTACCATGATCGGCGAGGTCGCGCGCGAAGTCTGGGGGAACTAAGCGAATGTCAGATGTTGTTTCCAGTAAAGTCGCCATCGTTACCGGAGCGGGGCGCGGGATCGGGCGCGGCATTGCACTGCTCATGGCGCGAGAGGGCGCCCGCGTCGTCGTTTGCGATATCGGCGCGAGTCTGGACGGCGCCGGCACCGACATCGGTCCGGCGCAGGCGGTCGTCGATGAGATCAAGAAATCCGGCGGCGAAGCGATCGCTTCGACGCTGTCGATCAGCGCGCCGGGCAATGCCGACAAGATCGTCCAGGCGGCGCTCGATGCGTTCGGCCGCGTCGATATCCTGGTCAACAATGCCGGCATTCTGCGCGACCGCATTTTCCATCGCATGAGTTGGTCCGACTGGTCGGACGTGATCGACGTTCATCTGCACGGCAGCTTCGCCATGAGCCGGGCCTGCGCCGGCCATTTCCGTGAGCAGAATTCGGGCAGCTTCGTGCACATGACGTCGACTTCGGGGCTGGTCGGTAATTTCGGCCAGGCCAATTACATGGCTGCCAAGATGGGTATCGTCGGTCTGTCGCGCGGCATCGCGCTCGACATGGCGCGCTTCAACGTACGCTCGAACTGCATCGCGCCGTTTGCCTGGACGCGCATGATCGATTCGATACCGGCCGAAACCGAGGCGGAGAAAGCCCGCGTCGCCCGTATGCGCGAAATGACGCCGGAGAAGATCGCGCCGCTCGCCGTCTATCTCGGCTCGGACAGCGCCGGGGGCATCAGCGGCCAGATCTTTGCGGTGCGTAACAACGAGGTTTTTCTGTTCAACCAGAACCGCCCGATCCGCACGCTGCATCGCTCCGACGGCTGGACGCCGGAAAAACTCGCCGCCCAGCTCAAAGGCGCATTCGCTGCCTCGTTCACGCCGCTCGATCGGTCGACCGACGTGTTCTCCTGGGACCCGGTTTAATGGCCATCGTCTACGAAAAATTGATGGCGCTCGAAGTTCCGCCGACGGAGCAAAATTACGGGCCCAAGGACTGCATGCTCTACGCGCTCGGAGTCGGGCTCGGCAAAGATCCGATGAACGAGGACGAATTGCCGTTCGTCTACGAGAAAAACCTGAAAGTGCTGCCGACCATGGGCACCGTGCTCGGCCATCCCGGATTCTGGATGCGTGACCGCGATACCGGCATCGACTGGGTCAAAATCGTCAACGGAGAGCAGGGCATCACGCTGCACCGACCGTTGGGCGGCGAAGGCACCGTTATCGGCCGGCTCCGCGTTGTCGAGGTGATCGACAAGGGCGCCGGCAAGGGCGCGCTGGTGTTGAGCGAGCGCAAAGTGACCGACAAGGCGACCGGCGAGCCGATCGCGACCGTCACTCAGACGACGTTCTGCCGCGCCGACGGCGGTTTCGGCGGCCCGCCGCGGCAGGCGCCGCCGCCGCATCCGATACCGGAGCGTCCGGCCGACGCAACCTGTGATCTGGCAACGCGGCCCGAAGCGGCGCTGATCTATCGCCTCAGCGGTGACCGTAATCCGCTGCACGCCGATCCGGCGGTGGCGAAGCTGGCGGGCTACCCGCGCCCGATCATGCACGGGCTCGCCAATTTCGGCATTGCCGGCCACGCGGTCTTGAAAACCATTTGCGCCCACGAGCCGCGGAAGCTCGTCTCGTTTGCCTGCCGATTTTCCGCTCCGGTGTTTCCCGGCGAGACGCTGCGCACCGAAATGTGGCGCGACGGCGATGTGGTGAGCTTTCGCTCGCGCGTTGTCGAGCGCGACGTCGTCGCGGTCGGCAACGGCCGCGCCGAGATACGGCCGTGACCGACAGCGCCGATCTCGCGCCGATCCGCGAGGCGGTGCGCGCGCTGTGTGCCGATTTCCCCGGCGAATACTGGCGGGCGCTCGACCGCGAGCGCGCCTATCCGGAAAAATTTGTCGCGGCTTTGACCAAGGCCGGCTTTCTCGCCGCCTTGATCCCGGAGGAATATGGCGGCAGCGGCCTGACCATGAGCGCGGCTGCCGCCATCATGGAGGGGATCCAGGCGTCGGGCTGCAACGGCGCCGCCTGCCACGCGCAGATGTACACCATGGGTACGCTACTCCGGCACGGCAGCGCGGCTCAGAAATCGCGCTATCTGCCGGCGATTGCGCGCGGCGAATTGCGCCTGCAGGCGTTCGGCGTTACCGAGCCGTCGTCGGGCACCGACACGCTGAGCCTGCGCACGATGGCGGCGCGCGATGGCGACGCTTACGTCATCAACGGCCAGAAAATCTGGACCTCGCGGGCCGAGCATTCCGATCTCATGCTGCTGCTCGCCCGCACCACGCCGCGCGAACAGGTCAAGACGCGCACCGGGGGACTGACGGTCTTCCTCGTCGACATGCGTGCGGTTAAGGGACTGACGATACGGCCCATCCGCACCATGATGAACCACGCCACCACCGAAGTGTTTTTCGAGAATATGCGCATCCCCGCCGACAGCGTCGTCGGCCGCGAAGGCGAAGGCTTCCGTTACATCCTCTCCGGCATGAACGCCGAGCGCATTCTCATCGCCGCCGAATGCATCGGCGACGCCAAATGGTTCGTCGACAAGGCCGCGGCCTATGCCCGCGAGCGGGTGGTGTTCGGCCGGCCGATCGGGCACAACCAGGGCGTCCAGTTTCCCATTGCGCGCGCCTATATCGGCATGCGCGCCGCAGAATTGATGGTGCGCGAGGCGGCCGCGCTCTACGAAGTCGGCAAGGACTGCGGCGCTGAAGCCAACATGGCGAAGCACCTCGCCGCCGAAGCCTCCTGGGCCGCCGCCGACATGTGCGTGCAGACCCACGGCGGGTTTGGCTTTGCCGAGGAATTCGACATCGAGCGCAAATTCCGCGAAACCCGGCTCTATACCGTGGCGCCGATCTCGACCAACCTGATCCTGTCCTACATCGCCGAGCATGTGCTGGGATTGCCGAGGTCGTATTGAGCGAGGCCCTCTCCCTTTCCGGTCTTCTCGTCGTCTCGCTCGAACAGGCGGTGGCGGCGCCGATGTGCACCTGCCGGCTCGCCGACACCGGCGCGCGCGTCATCAAGGTCGAGCGGCCGGAGGGTGATTTCGCGCGCGGCTACGACGATCTGGTGCACGGCGAATGCAGCTATTTCGTCTGGCTCAATCGCGGCAAGGAGTCGGTGGTGCTCGATCTCGCCGAGCGCGAAGACAAGGCGCTGCTCGAGGCGATGCTTGATCGCGCCGACGTATTCGTGCAGAACTTGAAACCGGGCGCGGTCGAAAAGCTCGGCTTCGCAATCGCCAGATTGCGGCGCGAGCATCCGCGGCTCATTTGCTGTTCGATCTCGGGCTTCGGCGACTCCGGTCCGCTCGCCAGGCGCAAAGCCTACGACATGCTGATCCAGGCCGAGTCGGGTCTCGCGTCGATTACCGGTACGATCGAACCGTCGCGCGTCGGCGTCTCGGTGGTCGACATCGCTTCGTGCATGGACGCCTACGAGGCGATCCTCGAAGCGCTGATCGCACGCGAACGTACCGGCCAAGGCGCCGAGCTCTCGATCTCGATGTTCGATGCCATGGCCGACTGGATGACCGTGCCGCTGTTGCAGCAGGAGGCCGGAGCGCCGCCGCGACGCATGGGTCTCGCCCACACCTCGATCTCGCCGTATGGCGCGTTCCGCAGTCGCGACGGCGTCGACATTCTGATTTCGATCCAGAGCGACCGCGAATGGCGCGTTCTGGCGAAGGATGTTCTGGACGACGCCGCGCTCGCGGCCGATCCGGCCTTTGCCACCAATGTCGAGCGGATCAAACGCCGCAGCGACACCGACGGCAGGGTCGCCCGCACGTTTGCGGCACTCGACGCCGACGTGCTGGAGCAGAAGCTTGCCGCCGCCGACATCGCCTTCGCCCGCGTCAATAGTCCGGCCGATCTGACAAGACACCCCCATCTGCGTCGTATCACCGTCGGCACGCCAAGCGGCCCGGTATCCTACCCGGCGCCGGCCGAACGGCGCGCCGCGGCATCGCGCCGCTACGGGCCAGTGCCGGCACTCGGCGAGCACACCGAAAGGGTACGGAAGGAATTCATGGCGTCGACAATCGGCGCGACTTAAACGCGGAGTGCTTCCATGGATATCGGCTTCATCGGTCTCGGCAATATGGGCTCGCATATGGCGCGCCGGTTGATCGAGGCTGGGCACGAGGTCATCGTTTACGACACCCGTCAGGAGGCAATCGGCAATATCGCCGCGCTCGGCGGAATAGCGGCGCGCTCGCCGCGGGAAGTCGCCGACGCCGCGGAAACCGTCATGGTGAGTCTGCCGACGCCCGATATCGTGCTGACAGTGGCGACCGGACCCGACGGCGTGATCGAAGGCAGTCGCGTGCGCCGCTTCGTCGATCTGTCGACGACCGGCTCGGTGATGGCGCAACGCATTTTCAAATTGCTGGCCGAAAAAAACATCGTGCAGATCGATGCCCCGGTCAGCGGCGGCGTGCGCGGTGCCGAGAAAGGCACGGTTGCGGTGATGGCGTCCGGGCCGCGTGCCGACGTCGCAGCCGTCGAGCCAGCGCTGAAAGTGATCGGCAAGTTCTTCTATATCGGCGAGCGGCCGGGCGCCGGGCAAACCATGAAGCTGTGCAACAACGTGCTGTCCGCCGCCGCGATGGCGGCAACGTCGGAATCGATGGTGGTGGGCGTCAAAGCCGGCCTCGATCCGCGCACCATGGTCGAGGTTATCAACGCCAGTTCCGGCCGGAGCACGGCGAGCGAACAGAAATTTCCTGAGGTGATCATCCCGCGCAAATTCAATCAGGGGTTCACCATGGGATTGATGACCAAGGACGTGAACCTGTTCATTTCCGAAGCCAAAGTGCTCGGCGTGCCGGTCGAGGTCTGCGAGGCGGTTGCCGCGCTGCTCAAACTCAGCTGCGATGAAATCGGAGCCGATAAGGACATCACCACGATCGTGCAGCCGATCGAGCATCGCGCCGGCGTTGAAGTACGCGAACCCGGCGCACCTCGCTGATCAGATAGTTTCGCAAAATCAGACTTTATGTGACGTTGGTCACTTCGCTGGCGCCGCCGCGCGCTAAGGTGGCGGCATGAAGATCTGGGATAGCGCCATGACGAAGTTCAGCCAGGTGATGCAAACCGGCAAGGTCCGCATTTTGGCCCGGTTCGGCCGCAATCAGGATCGGCATGCAGCGCGTCCCGAAATCGATCGCCGCAAGGGCGGCTGGTGTGACGGCGGGATGAATTCGCGAGGGCTTTGAGTTTGGTTCGGACGTCGACGGGTCACGCCCTGGTCCCCGATCTACCCAGTGATCAGGCTTGACGTCCAAGGGGTGAAGACTTGTCCCCATGCACCCCGACGGCCCTGGAACGGGTCAACTGTGCCCGCCCGGACGGAACGGTCCGGGTGGGCTTTTCCTTTGCTCAATTCTGCCGCATGCTTTGGCGGCTTGTTTTCAAAGAACCGCGGCGAGGGGCGTCATGGCGCTTCCCCGGACTAATCCGAGCCTGCTGTCGCGCTTGCCGGAACGGCTTTCGGCAAGCCTGTTCGCCAGTTCGACTCCGGTAAAACTGAACGCCGACGAGGTGTTGTTTCTCGCCGGCGACGCCGGCGACGGCTGCTATCGCGTCGAGGACGGGCTTCTCAAGGTCACCATGGTTTCGCGCGCGGGCGGCGAGCGCATCCTCGCTTTTCTTGGCCAAGGCGCGATCGTGGGCGAACTCTCGATCATCGACGGACTGCCGCGGTCGGCCTCCGTGGTCGCGGTGCGCCCTGCCGCTTTAAGCTTTTTGAGCCGCGCGGCGTTTGAGGATTTCGCCCGGAAAAATTCAGAAATCTACAAGTCGCTGGTGACGCTGATTGCCGCGCGGTTGCGCGAAGCCGACGCGGCGCTCGCCGCCGGGAGCTTCTTGCCGCTGCGCGGCCGCGTCGCCTGCACGCTGCTCGAATTGGCCGACGACTTCGGCCACGACGTCGGCGGAGGCCGGATCGTCATCCGCCAGAAGATCGGCCAGAGCGACCTCGCCGCTATGGCCGGCATCGCGCGCGAGAACGTCAGCCGGATTCTCAACGACTGGAAACGCCGCAAGCTGGTGAGCCGGTTGTCGGGCTACTATTGCCTGGAAAGCAAGGCGAAGCTGAAGGACGAAGCCGAGCTTTAGCCGGCCTACCGCCTTTGCCAAAGCCCCGCTAATAACCTGCCATGAACACGCCTCGGCTGGCCGACTTCCGCCGCATCGTCGTGAAGGTCGGCTCATCGCTGCTTGTCGATGCCCGGGCAGGCGGGCTCAACGAGGCCTGGTTGGCTTCGCTGGCCGCCGATCTGGCCGGCTTGCATGCCGGCAAACGCGACCTGCTCGTGGTCTCATCCGGCGCCATCGCGCTCGGCCGTGCGGTGCTTAACCTGGCGGCGGGCCAGCTCGAACTTGAGGACAGCCAAGCCGCCGCCGCGGTCGGCCAGATCGCGTTGGCGCGGACCTGGACCGAAGCGCTGTCGCGGCACAGCATCACCGCCGGCCAAGTCCTGGTGACGCTTGGCGATACCGAAGAGCGGCGGCGTTATCTCAACGCGCGCTCGACCATTGACCGACTTCTGGAATGGCGCGCGATACCGGTCATCAATGAGAACGACACCGTCGCCACCACTGAAATCCGTTATGGCGACAATGACCGATTGGCGGCGCGCGTTGCCACCATGGCGAGCGCCGATCTGCTTGTCCTGCTATCGGACGTCGACGGCCTCTATGACGCGCCGCCGCAGGCCAGCGCGTCGGCGCGGCACATTGCGCGGGTCGAACGGATTACCTCGGAGATCGAAGCGATGGCAGGGGCGGCCGGTTCCGGACTGTCGCGTGGCGGCATGCAGACCAAGAT
>Ga0187783_10004384_pt1 | contig 10462 bp, 5 predicted proteins | sample 1015_SJ02_MP02_2_FD_132471 | JGI IMG/M metagenome (GOLD analysis project Ga0187783, IMG submission 132471) | Tropical peat soil microbial communities from peatlands in Department of Meta, Colombia - 1015_SJ02_MP02_20_MG | ecosystem: Environmental > Terrestrial > Soil > Wetlands > Peat | place...
CGGCCTCGGCGAGCCGGCCCGCCCGGATGGCCGCCTGGCCGAGTGTCCGCAGCGCGGTCGGCACCGTGAAGTCGTCGCCGCACGCGCGGCTGATTTCCAGGCTCTGCTCAGCGCTGCGCAGTAGCGTGTCGTAGTCCTGCAGGTCGAAGGCGATGTCGGCGCGGGTGGCCAGGGCGCGGCCGCGAACCTGCGGCGGGACCTCTCCGGCGTCCTGCACCAGGAACCGGTCGAACCAGGTGGCCGCCTCCCGCTGGTCGCCGTGCGGCACCCACATATTCAGCAGGCCGGTACACAGCCGAAGGCCCTCCGCGATGTGCCCGTGACTCAGTGACGTGCTCAGTGCGGTGCGGAAGTTCCCGAATTCGGCGATGCCGCGGTGGAATATCGCCCTCCGCACCGGCCAGGGCGGGTCGCCGCGGCGGAACATCCGGCTGGCCGTGTCCTCCACCAGCGCCAGGACGCAGTCCCGGTGCCGCAGGCACATGCGGGATTCCTCGCCCGCGGCGACGAGCCGCTCGAGGGCGTATTCCCTTATCGTGTCGAGCAGCCGGTACCTGGCGTCTCCGGCCGCCTCGCCGTCGAGCACGACCAGGGACTTGTCGATGAGCGAGATGAGCAGGTCGAGTACCGCGTCGGCGGGGATGGCATCGTCGGAACACACCTGCTCGGCCATGTCCAGGTTCCAGCCCGAGAACACGGCCAGCCTGCGCAGCAGCATCTGCTCGGCCTCGTCGAGCAGTTCGTAGCTCCAGTCGACGGTGGCCCGCAGCGTCTGCTGCCGGGGCGGCGCCGTCCGGTCGCCCGAGTCGAGCAGCTGGAACCGGTCCCGCAGCCGGTCGGCGATCTGCTCGACCGACAGCGCCCGCACCCGCGCCGCGGAGAGCTCGATGCCGAGGGGGATGCCGTCAAGCGTCCGGCACAGACGGGCCACCGAGGCCGCGTTCTCCTCGGTCAAGGTGAAACCCGGCCGGGCGCCCGCGGCGCGCGCGGCGAACAGCCGGATGGCTTCGTGCCCGGCCAGTTCGTCCCCGGCCGCATCGTCGGGCGGCAGGTCAAGCGGCTGGACTCGCCAGACGGTCTCGCCCCTGACCCGGAGCGGCTCACGGCTGGTAGCGACGATCCGCAGCCACGGGCAGCGGGCCAGCAGCAGCTGGACCAGCGTGGCACAGTCGCTGACCTGATGCTCGCAGGTATCAAGTACGAGCAGCATGCGCCGTGACCGCAGCGCCTCGGCCAGGGTGTTCGCCAGCGGCACGCCAGGCTCCTCGCGCACCCCGATGGTTGCCGCCACGCGCTGGGCGATCGGGCCGTGCCAGTCGGCCAGCTCGACCAGCCAGGCCTCGTCCAGGTCGGCACCCGCCTCCACCGCGCCGGTTATCACGTCGCGCGCCAGCCGGATCGCCAGCCGCGTCTTGCCGATGCCGCCGGTGCCGCTCAGCGTCAGCGCGCGCACCTCGGAGAGCAGCTTGCCCAGCTCGGCGAGATCACGTTCGCGGCCGATGAAGCTGTTCGGCTCGGCCGGCAGGTTGCCGGCGAGCAGAGCGGTGGCGGACGGCATAGGTCCTCTGGGGTTTGCCGGTTATAGACGGATAAACAAGTCAAGTCTCTTACGGTACATTGTTCGCCCCGCGGCGCAGTGGTTTCTAGCCGGCGTAAATGGTGACAGGAATGGCCTCGCTGTACCGGACCCGGCCGAAGTACATCACCTTCACCAGGGCCCACCACTGGGCTCCTGGCCGCGCCGTGGCCGGCGCGGCGACCCCGAAGCGCAGCACCGTGGGCGTCTGCGGCATCACGCTGAAGCCCTGCGTCGGCGGCGCGAGCATCGACCAGGTGCCGAACGGCGACAGCAGCTGCGCCTCGCCGTGCAGCTCCGAGGCCACCCGGCTGGTCACGCTGACCGCCAGCTCGTCCCACCCGCCCGGCGCCAGCCGCACCTCCGGGGTGAGCACGGCCAGGTCAAACTCGGCCGCGACCGCAATGAAGTCGGCCTGCATCAACTCGAGGGCCTCCTCGGGCGGCAGCGCCGGGTCGGGCCAGCGGCGCTCGCCGACCGCGATCATGGCGGTGTCTTCGATCTGGTGGCCGTGGGTGTCCTGGATCCGCGCCGCCGCGAAATAGCGTCCGGTGCCGGTCCCCGGCGCCGCCCCTACGGTCAGGTCCCAGGCCGCGTACCCGCCGGGCGCCAGGTCGTAGCGCAGGTCCCGACCGGTCTCGACCGTTATCCCGTCCGGCACGGCGAGTTCCACGATTCCGGAGGCGGGCTCGGGCCCGCAGCCAACGGTCAGCGTGACCGACCCGGCGTCGCCCGGGCCGGGCAGCGCCACGCGGGTGGGCGAGAGGTGAACCGCGACCGGCAGGTTCCCGGCCGGCGCCGGGCCCTTACCGTGCAGCCAGTAGCGCGCGTACACCGGCTGGACCGGCTCGACCGCCTCCGGCACCTGCCGGACGGGGTCCTGCCGGACGGGGTCCTGCCGGACGGGGTCCTGCCGGACGGGGTCCTGCCCGACGGGGTCCTGCCCGACGGGGTCCTGGGACACGGGCGCCCGGGCCGAAATCCGCGCGACCAGGGTCGCCGTGCCGAAGGCCGGCATGTCGACAATGACGGCGCCGTCGGTGACGGGAAGAAGGGCGCCGTCGGCCTCCTCGAGCAGGTCGGTGCGCCACGCCGCGACGACAGGGTAGGCCAACCGGACCCGCGCCGCCGTGGCCCGCCCGCCGGTCTCCCGCAGCCGCACGGTGACCTCGGGGGCGGCGGGGGCGCTGACCTCCGGGCTCCGCTCCGAGGCGAGCGGGTTACCGCGCGGCTTCACCGCGCCGAGCGTGACGTTGCCCGGCTCCACCGACACCAGACCGGTTGGTCCGCCACCCTGCCCTCCGCTGCCCACCACCGCGATCAGGTCGTGGTTGTACTCCTCAGCGCTGGCGGCATAGCCCGCGGCCCGCCAGTCGCCCGGGCCCGAGGCCAGCGCGTACTCGAACGTGTGGCTCCAGTGCTGCCAGGCGAAACTGCTGCCATCCGGCACGCTCCGCGCATCCCCGTCGATCCAGATCCGCGACGGCCAGCCGCTGCACGAGCGCATCAGCGACATGTGGAGCGTGCCGTCGGGCGTGACCACGCCGCTGGGCGTACCCCGGTTCAGCAGCGCCACCGACCGGTCGGCCAGCGGCACAGGCCGCGGTCGTTCCCCGTCGTCGTCCACCTCGTCGAGCCCCTCCACCAGCGCGTCGGACAGGTCCCCGGCCAGCGCCGTGACCGCCGAGGCCAGCTCGTCGGGCCCGGCGGCCGCCACGATCAGCACCGGCAGGTCGGACGCTCCGCGCACGTCGGGACTCGGCCCGAACGCGTCGGCCCGGCTGCGCGCCGCCGGCACCCACGCCCGGGCCGTTCCCCCGGCCGCCAGCTGGGCCGACAGCGCCTTCGCGTAGCCAGGTCCCGCGGCCGACAGGGCCTCGGCGGTGAACGCGTTGATGTCAGGGCCGCCGACCGCGATCCTGACGTCGGGCAGGTTGGAGTCCGCGTCGATCCCGCCGTACCTGGGCCCGTCGGCCTGGCTGCAAGTCGCGGTCACCCCGGCCGCGGCCAGCGCCACCATCAGGTCACGGATCACCTCGCGCAGCCCGGCACCTGGCTCGGGGGTGTCGGGGCACACGACCTCGGCCACCCCGATCGCCTGGAACCCCCCCGCGGCGCGGACCCGCGCCGCGGAGCCAAGCCCGAACCACTGGTAGGCGGGATTGTCCAGCGTGTACGAGTGCTCCTCCGAGTCCACGTCCACCGCGCCGAACGGCCGTCCGATCACCGCCGTCGCCGTCTGGTACACCGGCAGCCCGCCGGGCACGTCGGCCGGGAACCGGACCCGCAGCAGCCGGTCGCGCCCGCCGTACCCGTCGACGTGGGTGCGGAACTCGACCCGCTCGGCGTTGTCCCACAGCACCGTCTCCTGGGTCACCTCGAGCCCGTCCAGCGTGAACGAGGCGACCAGCCGCCCGCCCGCCGGGCACCGCTCTACCTGCACCGTGGCCGGGACCGAGGAGGAAGCGGTCCCCGGTCCCTTGGGCGACAGGTGCCACGGCCCCTCCCCGTGCCGGGGATGCTGCGCGTACTCGTCCTGGATGACCAGGTCGTTGCCGGGCCCGGTGAGCACGCTGGCCCCGGTGTGCTTGTCGGTGACGGCGACCGTCCCGCCCCGCGCCGGATCGGCCTTGACCAGGTACCGGCCGTTCTCGATGGCATACGGCACCCTGGTGACAGTGCCCATCGCCGGCCGCCACCCCGAGACCGAGCCGTCGTCCTCGACCGGCACCACCCGGTACGTCCGGTACCCGAGCGGCGGCACCTGCCCGGCCGGGAAGGTCAGCGTAACCTCGGCCAGCGACCCGTCCTCCCGCCGCCTGACCCCCTCGGCCAGGGCCGGCACCGGCCGGTCCGCTTCGTCGCGGAGCCCGATCCACCCGGTGCCGTCCTCCGGCACCGGCACGGTGACCGTGGCCACCTGCTCCCGCGGCCGCGCCAGCCCGTTGAAGACCCGCACCGCCAGCCCGGCCGGAGCAGCAGGACCGGACAGACCGGACCGGCCGGATAGGCCGGACAGGTACGCCACCGCGTTCCTGCGCGCGCCTGATCCGAGTTCCCACGCCTCCCGCCAGCTGCCGAGCAGGTCCAGGTACACCTGATCGGACTCGACCCCGGTGATGCCGTCGTGGTGGGCGCAGAAGGCCAGCAGCCGCCAGGCCTTGTCCAGCGCCGCGTGCGGGTACGGCGCCCCGGCCAGCCAGGCCGCGGTGGCGAGCCGTTCGGCCTCGATGACCGCGGTCTCGATGGCGCGCTGGGCCTGCTTAGTGTCGATGTAGGAGACGTCCTTGCCGGTGTACACCGGGTTCATGTCCCTGGTCTGCGGCGTGATCCACGCGCCAGCGCGGGATCCGGCAGCCGCAGAATCCCGGGAGCCCCCGGACCCGGTCTCGGCGCGGACCGCGGCGAAGAACTCGCGCGGCACCGCGGTGGTGAACCGGGGCCACACGTACCGCCGGTTCCAGTCCCGGTGGATGTCGGTCACCCAGCGGGCCGGGATGACGTGGTCCGAGCCGACCGGGAGCAGGACATTCCGCGTGGCCGCGACCTGGGCCAGCGCGCGGAACTGTCCGTGGGCTTCGGCCTCGGCCGCGGCCAGGTCCGGCAGCGTGTGCAGCTTCCAGCCCGCGCCGTAATGGTGGGCCATGTAGGCCGTGAGCAGCCCGCGGCCATCGGGGGACAGCCACTCGAACTCGGTGGGGAACTGCATCCGGCCGATGCCGCCCTCGGCCCCCGACGGGCCCCACTGGTGGAATGGCCCGCGCGCCCACGCCGACGAGCTCAGCCCGGCCGCCGCCATCAGGCCCGGGTAGCCAGGGTCGTGCCCGAACACGTCGAGCATCCACGCCGACCTCGGATCGCCGCCGAACACGTCCCGCTGGAACCCGATCCCGTACACCGCGTTGCGGATCGCGGCCTCGGCGCTGATCAGGTTGGTGCTCGGCTCGTTGTAGTTGCCGCCGACGATCTCCACCCGGCCTTCGGCCATCAGCCGCCGCAGATCCTCCCGTTCGGCCGGGAACGCGTCGAAGTACGGCTTCAGGTAGTCGGTCTCGGCCAGCACGAACTTGTAGTCGCCGTCCGCCCTGGCCCTGTCCAGGTGCGCGCCGACCAGCTCGAAGGCGGCCCTGACGTCGGGCAGCACGCCGTCCTCGTCGGGCAGGCTGAGCCGCGTCTCGGCGAACTGCCCCTGGGTGTTCCACCACACCGGGTCGTAGTGGAAATGGCTGACCATCCACATCGTCCAGCCTGGCTCGGCCACGGTGATGTCGGCCTCGGCCTGCGCCCGCCCCGTAGCGCTCTGCGCGGTCACCGTGACCCGGCGCGTGCTGCCTGGCTGGTAGGGAACGGCGATCTCAACCGGGACTTCAAAGTCTTTCCGTTCGCCCAAGGGAAAATCGGTTATGCCGAACGGTCCGGGGTCTCTCACCCCGGCCCCCTGTACGTACACCGTGGCCGCGCCACCCCGGGTGCTCGCCGGCCCGTCGTTCTCCAGCGTGACCCGGAGCACCTGCAGCGGGCGCTGCACGGTGCCGACGAACAAGTCGGTTGATTCAACACCGATGATCCGCATTTCTTCATCGTTACACGCCGGGCCCCCTGCGGCGGACGCCGCGCCCGGCGCACGGCCAGGCCTGGCGCGGACGGTCAGGCCTGGCGCAGCCGGCGGCTGAACGCCAGCGCCGCGGCCGCCGGGTCATCGGCCTCGGTGATGGCGCGGACCACGACCACGCGGGCGGCGCCGGCGGCGAGCACCTCGTCGAGCCGGTCCAGGCTGATGCCGCCGATCGCGAACCAGGGCCGCGCGGGCGCCGACCGCGCCACGTGACCGAGCAAGCCGAGCCCGGTGGCCGGGCGTCCCGGCTTGGTCGGCGTCGTCCAGACCGGCCCGGCGCAGAAGTAGTCGACCCCTGGCTCGGCCGCCGCCGCGTCCGCCTGGGCCGGGCTGTGGCTGCTGCGCCCGAGCACAGGCCCGGGCCCAAGGATGCGCCGCGCCACCGGCACAGGAAGGTCGTCCTGGCCCAGGTGCAGCACCTCGGCACCCGCCGCGAGCGCCACGTCGGCCCGGTCGTTCACCGCCAGCAGGCAGCCGTGCCGCCGGCACGCGTCGGCGAACACCTCGAGCAGCCCGAGTTCCTCCCTGGCCTCCAGGCCCTTCTCCCTCAGCTGGACGATGTCCACCCCGGCGCCGAGCACCGCGTCAAGGAACGGCACCAGGTCACCCCGGGCCCGCCTGGCATCGGTGCACAGGTACAGCCGCGCGTCGGCCAGCCGCGCCCGCAGGTCAGCATTCACCAAGACCTCCCGAGGAAGCCTAGCCGCCCCCCGGCATCGGGCCAGTAACAGCATGGCCGCCCTCGTCAACCAAAAGCGGCACATACGGGTCTACTTAACAAAGTCGGTTATTAGGTACCAAATGTGGCCGGCAACGGACGGAGGGGCACATCTGGCACCGGAAGGTATCAGATGGAACGGGTGATCAGCACATGCACTTCAACCTGAGAACGGCCGCGGTATTGCTCTCGCTGCCGCTGTTCGGGACTGCCCTCGCGGTCAGTGCGACAGCACTCCCTGCCAGCGCTCAGACGTGGCAGGATACGGCGCTCCAGGCGTTCGCTGTCACCCAGCCGGCCGGCACGACCACGACAGGAGCCGTGGTCGACGGCGTGGTCAGCGGCGGCGGCAGCACGCTTTCCTTCACCGCGCCGCCGGGTGAACAATTTGCCCCCGCGCCGGCGCTCACGGGCAAGACAGGCACATTTGACGCCAAGCTGACCACCGCCAACGTCCACCGGCTTGTGCTCACGGCCGGGGGCTTCGGGTCTGGCCGCGCCACGCTCACGTTCGCCATCAAGAGCGCGGACAGTGCCATCACGTGCGCCGCCAACGAGACGGTGCGGGTCACTGAGACCGGCGGCGTCCTGGGTGAGCTGGCCACGCCGACGTCCGTTCCCAGCGAGAGGGTGGCGGTCGGCGTCTTCAACAACAACGGAACCGGCGCCGTTGAGTTCACCGGCATCGTCGCGCCCGCGGGATCCTGCGCGGTGACGTTCTCCGAGAGCAACCTGCCGGGCGGACTGCTCTCAGGGAACCCCCTGGTTCCCGGTAGCGCGTACCCCCGTACCTACACCGGGGTCGTCTACACGGCCACCGATCCGCTCGGCTCGACGTTCAGCGGAACGTTTGACTTGCAGGTCTTCGGGCACGTGGTCGTGCCGCCGCCCCCGCCAAGCAGCTACGGGGACATGGTCAACTTGTTCGGCAACGGTTTCGATGCCTACCAGCAGCACCAGTACCCGGGGGCGATTGTCGCCGGATGGACCGCGACCCAGGCCGACCCGGCGACGCACTTCATTCTCCTGCCCGGCACGGTCCCGGGTGCGTACAAGTTCGAGTACGCGCCGGACGGTGCGGCGTCGGGCCTCTGCGTGTCGGATCCAGGCGGCGGCTGGGTATCCGATCCGCTGCCTGACGGCCTGATCCTCACTGTGTGCAACATCGGCCCGTGGCAGCAGTTCATCCCGCAGCCGAAGGGCACGCTGAGAAACGTGGCCACCGGACTGGTCGTCAACCCGGACGGCACCGGCGCGCAGCTGCGCGGCGGTCCCGTTCCCACCCCGTGGGGTGGCTCCGTCTACACCTGGACGGGCTACTCCAACCTTCCTTATTAGGAAATAGCTGGCCAAGCGCGAAGGGGCCCCGGCGATGGGCCCCTTCCGCCGGGGGCCAGTGGAACATGCCCGTCCGCCAGGTGATATACGCTGAAGCTGCCGGGAAATAATCCGGCCACGGGAGCCCAGCCGGGCTGAGAGGGAGGCAGCGCGCGCCGCGCCGCGCCTCCGACCGTCGAACCTGATCCGGGTAATGCCGGCGAAGGGAGCGCTGTTGGCCGAGACCGCAGATGTCGTCGTCGCGGGCGGCGGCGTCATCGGGACCGCTATCGCCTGGCGCGCCGCGGCCGCGGGGTTTGATGTCATGCTGGTCGATCCCGACCAGGACGATGCGGCGTCGCTGGTGGCCGCGGGCATGCTCGCGCCCGCATCGGAGGCCCTGTTCGGCGAGGGCGCGCTGCTCCGGCTCAACCTGCTCGCAGTAAGCCGGTTCGCCTCCTTCGCGGCCGAACTGGAGGAAGAGGCAGGCCGCCAGGTCGGGCTGCGGCGCGAGGGGACGCTCGCGGTCGCCTACGATCCCGGCGACTACGCGGCGCTGCTCCGGCTGACCGCCTTTCGCCGGTCGGTCGGCCTGGATGCCGAGGAAGCGGACAGCCGGGCCTGCCGCAAGCTTGAGCCGTTCCTGGCCCCGGACGTGCACGGCGGCGTGCTGTTCGCGGGCGACTGGTCGGTCGACAACCGCAGGTACCTGACCGCGCTGCGCGAAGCGGCGCGCCTGGCCAAGGTCCGGTTGGTGCCAGATTCCGTGCTGGCGGTCCGGGCCGGCGACGGGCGGACCCGCGGTGTCCGGCTGGCCGGCGGCGGCGACGTTGACTCGGCCCACGTCGTGGTGGCGGCGGGCTGCTGGTCCGGCGCGGTGGGCGGGCTGCCGGACCCGCTGCGGACCGTGGTCAGGCCGGTCAAGGGCCAGCTGCTGCGGCTGCGCCACCCGGACGGCCTGCCGCCGGTGCTCAGCCACACGATCAGGTCCATCGTCCGCGGCACGGACGTCTACCTGGTGCCGCGGTCCGACGGCGAGCTGGTTGTGGGCGCCACCTCTGAGGAACGTGGCCCGGACCGGACCGTGACCGCGGGTGCCGTGCACGACCTGCTGCACGACGCGATGAGCGTGCTCCCGGTGACCAGCGAGCTGATCCTCGCCGAGACCTGCGCCGGCCTGCGGCCGGGAACGCCGGACAACGGCCCGGTCGTCGGCCGCTGCGGCCCGGACGGACTGCTGCTGGCCACCGGGCACTACCGCAACGGCATCCTGATGTCGCCGGTGACAGCGGACGCCGCGCTGGCCCTACTGTCTGGCCAGCTGCCCGCGTCCGAATGGGAGCCTTTCACGCCCGCGCGGTTCACCGGACAGGACCGGCCGCGATGAGCGTCCAGGTGAAACTCAACGGCGACCCGCGCGAGCTGCGCGACGGGGCGACCCTGACCCAGGCGGTGGCCGAGCTGACCGACCTGGCCAGTGGCGTCGCAGCCGCCGTCAACGGCGACGTCGTGCCCCGCGGCTCGTGGGCCGCCACGCGGCTGCGGGACGGCGACCAGGTCGAGGTCGTCACGGCCGTGCAAGGAGGCTGAGCTGACGTGACCGATACCGACGTACTGAAGCAGGCGGCGCCGTGGAGCCCGGCCGATCCGTGGGTGCTGGCCGGCCGCGAGTTGGCCTCGCGGCTGATCCTGGGCACCGGGGGAGTGCAGAGCCTGGACGTGCTGCGGCGCGTACTTGACGCCTCCGGCAGCGCGCTGGCCACCGTGGCCATGCGGCGGGTCGCCCGCGCTGGGGACGGCGAGGGCTCGCTGCTCGGCACGCTGAGGCAGGCCGGCGTCACCATACTGCCGAACACCGCCGGCTGCCACACCGCGAGCGAGGCGATGCTCGTGGCCCGGCTCGGCCGAGAGGCCCTTGGCACCGACTGGGTCAAGCTCGAGGTCGTGGCCGACGACCACACCCTGCTGCCGGACCCGGTCGAACTGCTCGAGGCGGCCAGGATGCTGGTCGCCGACGGGTTCGTGGTGCTGCCGTATACCAATGACGACCCGGTACTCGCCCGGCAGCTCGAGCGGGCCGGGTGCGCGGCCGTCATGCCGCTCGGCGCCCCGATCGGATCCGGCCTGGGCGTGCGGAACCCGCACAACATCGCGATGATCGTGGAACAGGCCGGCGTCCCGGTCATCCTCGACGCCGGGATCGGGACCGCCAGCGACGCGGCCCTCGCGATGGAGC
>Ga0187783_10004385_pt1 | contig 10461 bp, 12 predicted proteins | sample 1015_SJ02_MP02_2_FD_132471 | JGI IMG/M metagenome (GOLD analysis project Ga0187783, IMG submission 132471) | Tropical peat soil microbial communities from peatlands in Department of Meta, Colombia - 1015_SJ02_MP02_20_MG | ecosystem: Environmental > Terrestrial > Soil > Wetlands > Peat | place...
CGAGGGAAAGAAGATAAAAACTGTCTACAAGAAGATTCGGCCAAGTGCGTTCCGGCGCGTGAATCATCCCGCGTATGGCGGCACCGATACCCACGACCAGGAGAAACACGAGCCATTGTCGATGCCGGCGGGGAATGCTCAAAAGAACCTCGTCCATTACTGAGAGCCTCCTTGGGATCTCTGTAGTGAGCGAATGTAGTTGATAATCCTCCAGCGTTCGTCACTTGCGATCTGCGAAGCGTAGGAAGGCATTTTCCCGGAGCCCAGTGTGATAATGTGGAACATTTGTCCGTCGGGCATTGCGACCAGACGATTCGAAGTATAGGCGGGAGGATTCGGAATCTTCGGGACTAACGGTCCGTCGCCCTGACCACGCGCGCCGTGGCAAACGAAACAGAAGGTTGCATACAAACGCTTTCCTTCCGCAAGAGTGTCGCGAGTGACGGCAATCGGATTGTGTAATTCCCGACCCGCGCGTTCGGCTTCTTGAGGTGTCGCGCCATAGTGAAAGGGTTGGTACCCGCGAGCAATCGTGTTTGGGGCCGGCCTTTGCAATGTAAGACCATCCCGCGTGACAGGGTTGGCTGAAAAGCTTTTGTACGCCGGTGTGCGCGCCATGTCGGGCATATACTCATACGCTCGTTGGTTCCGGCTTGAGCAGGCGGTCCCCAGCAACATCATGCCAGCCGCGAGCGATAACCACGCATATCGGCTCACGGGGGGCTCTCCCTTTCGTAAATGTCCTTGGCACCGCAGGCCTCCAGGATCTTCCATACATCGCTCTGCCGCAGGGCACTGGCGACGGCTCTTCGATCAGGTTGCCGCAATGCTAGAGCGAAGACATCATCCGTGATGCCGTCTGCTAGCAGGTGCTCGTGTTTTCCCGGAAACAGGCGCGTGCGGACTAGCAGTGCAGCCACCGTGATCAGACCTCCAAACAGAATCGTGAGCTCAAAAGCAATCGGTATAAAGGCGAGTGTGGAATTGTCAGGCTTTCCGCCGACATTCATAGGCCAGTCCAGCACATTTGCATAAAACTGAAAGCCGATTGCCACCAACAAGCCGGATAGCGTTCCGAATAGAGTCGCCAAGGGCAAACGCGACTTGCGGATTCCCATCGCCACACCGAGTTCGTGAATGGGATAAGGCGCGAAGACGTCGTACACTTTCAATCCCTTTCCGCGAACCGTGCGTACCGCATTCAGGAGGCTCTCCTCTTCCTGAAAGCAGGCTACCAGGAATCTTCTAGGCACAGGCCGCCTCCTGAGTTCCGTCTTCCTGGTCGGCGCGCAGAGTACGCAGATTCGATACGAGACGGTCGTGTACTCTGAGCTCTCCCACCAAGCCTTTGACTTCCCAAATGGCAATCATGGGAAGCACGCGGATGAAGATCAAAAAGCAGGTGAAAAATAAACCGAAACTTCCGATGAGAATACCGACGTCATAAATGGTCGGAATGAACATGCCCCACTCGGCTGGCAAAAAGGTGCGGTGGAGAGAAAGCACAATAATGACGAAGCGCTCGAACCACATCCCGATGTTGACCAGGATCGAAGCCACAAACAGCGCAGGTATGCTGCCGCGGATTCGATGGAACCAAAACATTTGCGGGGTAAGCACATTGCAAAGCACCATGATGCCGAAGCACCAGGCATATGGACCCGCCAAACGGTTGCTGAAGAATGTGTAGCGTTCATAAATGTTGCCGTTGTACCAGGCGCTGAAAAATTCTGTTAGATAGGCATAGGCGACGATCGATCCGGTCAGCAGCAATACTTTGGACATGGCCTCCAAGTGACGCATCGTGATGTAGCGCTCCAGGTTCATCGTGTTGCGAGTGATGATGAGCAACGTCATCACCATGCCAAATCCCGAGTAGATGGCGCCTGCTACGAAATACGGCGGGAAAATTGTCGAGTGCCAGCCCGGCAGAACCGCCGTAGCAAAATCCATGCTGACGACGGAGTGAACGGAAACGACCAGAGGTGTCGCCAACCCCGCCAACAACAACGAGACGACTTCATAGCGCGACCAGGTTCGATGAGAACCGTCCCATCCGAGGCTTACCCAGCGAAAAATCAGCTTCTTGATTCCATTCGTGGCGCGATCGCGAATCGTCGCAAGGTCGGGAATCATTCCCAAATACCAGAAAACCAGCGAAATCGTGAAATAAGTCGAAACCGCGAAGACGTCCCATACCAGAGGCGAGCGGAAGTTCACCCATAGCGGGCCGCGCTGATTGGGATAGGGGAACAGCCAGAAAGCCAACCACGGCCTACCGACGTGAATCGCGGGAAACAGGCCGGCACACATGACAGCGAAGATCGTCATAGCCTCCGCGGAACGATTAATCGAAGTACGCCATTTCTGCTGAAAGAGAAGCAGGATGGCAGAGATCAAGGTACCTGCGTGGCCGATGCCTACCCAGAAAACGAAGTTGGTAATGTCGAATGCCCATCCGACACTGTTGTTCTCTCCCCATATTCCAATGCCTTTGGAGAACAGGTATCCGATCATGGAGAGACCCATCGTCAGAGCAGCCGCCGAAAGGGCAAAACAAATCCACCAGGCCCTTCCGGGCAAGCCTTCCATCGGGCGCAGGACATCGTCGGTGATTTCCTGCAGCGATGGATCGCCTTCAACCCACTTCGGCGGCGGCAACATGGGAGCTTGGTGGAACTGCGATTTCGACGGGATCGATACGCCGGTCATAAGGTTTTCCAATATCTCCATCTGTGCGTTACCGGCCCAATGCAATTAGTGCTATGTCGTGAGGGGGTTGCGAACTTTGGCGAGATATCCGACATTCGGCAAGGTTCCCAGGCCTTCGAGCACGTGGTAGTAGCGCTGATTGCGACGCAAACGCGACGCGCGGCTGTTGAGATCTTTGAGATCGCCGAAGACGATCGCTTGCGTCGGACAGGCCTGCTGACAAGCAGTCTGAATGTCTCCGTCTCGTACGCTTCGTTGAGCCTGGAGGGCGGCAGTCTTGGCGGATTGAATTCTCTGCACACACATGCTGCACTTTTCCATCACTCCGCGTGAGCGCACCGTGACCTCTGGATTCAAAACCATGCGGCCCATCGGGCTTTCCATGGTGTAGTCGTATTCGGGATTCTGCGAATATTCGTGCCAGTTAAAGCGGCGCACTTTATAGGGACAGTTGTTCAGGCAATAGCGCGTCCCCACGCAGCGGTTGTAAACTTGCTGATTGAGCCCGTCGGAACTGTGCGTAGTGGCGAGGACCGGACATACCGTCTCACACGGAGCCCTTCCACAATGCTGGCACATCATAGGCTGCTGAACACTCCTGAGATTCTCTTCCGAACCGCTGTAGTAGCGGTCGATGCGAATCCAGTGCATCTCTCGATTGCGAATCACTTCCCTCTTGCCGACCACCGGCACATTGTTTTCCGCCTGACAAGCGATCACGCAGGCTGAGCATCCCGTGCAGCTATTGAGGTCAATGACCATCCCCCAGGAATGATCGCCCTCCGGTCGCGCAGGCCAAAGCGAAGACGCTGCTTCCCCCTGTGTTTCTGCAGCGGCGGCGGTAGGAACCAACTGGGCCACTGTCATCTCACGCACGATCGGCCTGCCCTCGATCGAGAAATGAGACTGTGTCGCGGCCAAGGCCTCGTGCTTGCCAGTCTTTTCAATGGCTACGTTCTTTGCAGAATAACGGCGAACTCCGTCAACGATGCGAGCCAGCGGATAGGCATTTACACCGACCTTCGTTCCTGCCGTCCCCACCTGCTTTCTTCCATAGCCTAGAGGGATCGACAGGGTCCGGGCTTCTTGTCCGGGCTGGATGAACACAGGAATTTCCAGCTTGGCGTGTTCGGTCTTGAGCACAACGATGTCGCCGCTTTGCAGATCCAGTTTTTTGGCAAGGCCGGGAGACATCGCAGCCGCATTTCCCCAGGTCAGGCGAGTGATGGGATCGGGCAACTCCTGCAGCCACGGATTGTTCGCGTGGCGCCCATCGCGCAGCCCGACGCTCTCATACAAGTGCAGTTCGTACCGGTCATTGATTTCGTTTGATGAAGGGGTCAGGGGTGCCGAAGACTCAATGATCGTTTGCGCCGCCTCTCTCCATGGTCCATGAAACTCCGTAGAATGACCACTCATCTGCGAAGGCAGTTCGGTTACACCCGTTCGCAACGTTTGATCCCAGTAATCATCGAAGTTTTGAATCGCAGACTGACGGGGAAACATGTTGTTGCGCCAGAACTCGCGCAGATAGGTGTAGTAGTTGCCGCTTTGCCCCAGCCAGCGCAGAAGATTCTCTTGCGCCGCCTGGGTTTCGAACATTGGAGAGATCGTCGGCTGAGCGAGACTGAAGCAGGAATCGACGGGTTCAGCATCCCCCCAGGCTTCAAGAAAGTGGTGATCAGGACAGATCGCATGCACGTGGCTGCTGGTTTCGTCCCGGCGATCGGAGAAGGAAACGGAAAGCGGAACTTTTTCCAACCCTTCTAAGAACCGATCGGCCTCTGCATAGTCGTAGGCTGGATTCACGCCGCAGAGAATCAGCGCTCCGATCTCGCCCCGGTTCATGTCCCCGACGAGTTGCTCCATTTCCCGGTCGTCGCCCATTCGTTGCAGGGAAGGACGTGAAAGGTTGATCGTCTTTCCAATGTTGCCGAGGAAGGCATTCAGCGCGGCAATCACCACCTGCACCGAAACATCCTGGACGCCGCTGACGACTAGCGATTCACCGCGATGCTTCCACAACTTGTCGCCGATTGCGTCGAGAGCCATCTCATGCGGTAACGGATCGGGGCCGGGAGGGAAATCCCGCATTCCAATTCTGGCCGCCACACGGCGAAGTAATGCGACGGCTACACTTCCCAACATCGAGGGAACAACGGGAATTCTAAGGTCTGCGTTGGCACCGGTGATCGACAGTCCGGATTCAAACTGGATGTGATGGGAAAGATATGAGGCGTTCTCTGGATTTCGAGTTATGGCGTATTGGCGCGCGAAGTCTACCGGAGAAAGCCATGTGCCTAAAAAGTCCGCTTCGAGGCCGATAATCAGGCGGGCATGATCAAAACGATAATGCGGAACTAGCGCGCGACCAAAAGACTTTAGGTGCGCGTTCCGCAGAGCACTCATCGATATGGGGTCATAGACGATGTGCCGGAAATCAGGATGGCGAGCCCATTGTCCGACGATGTTCCGCATTGAGGGGCTTACAAGGGTTCCTGAAAGGAGCACGATCTTTTGGCGTTTCGCTCTGGCTGCGCTGAGGCCATCCATCACACGCCGATCGATCTCCTCCCAAGTTGTGTCTGAACCCTGCCACAACGGACCGCGCAGGCGCTCGTCGTCATAAAGAGAAAGGACGGTAGCTTGCCCTACCGCGCATGTGCCGCCTCCAAACAAGGGAGAATCAGCATTCCCCTCGATCTTGACGGGGCGTCCGTCGCAGGTCTTGACCAGCAGACTGCAGCCCGCAGAGCATCCGGCGCAGGTGGTTGCATACCAATTCGGCACTCCAGGAATCAGTCGATCCGAACTCGCGGCGAGTGGAATCGCTTTTTGCGCCAGACCACGGCTGCACCCGGTCAAGCTAGCGGCAGCTAGGGTAAAGCCCACGAGAGAAAGAAAATCTCTGCGCGTCGCTTCGGCGGGCTGGTTCGACAGAATTACGAACGGGTCTGCGGACAAGTCCCGCGATGCCTCAAGGCTTTTCCCATAAGTGGGTGTTTCGCCGCATTGTGTGTGGTCCTTCATTCACTCCCCGGTTTCCTTCTTCAAGCTGGCCCGCTTAGTAATGGCACTTTCCACAATCTAATCCCGGTACTGGTTTTGGCCGCTCGCTCAAGCTCTCTACAGCCCTCTTGAGATTCGAAGTGGCAACACCCGCGTGCTGGCGATGACAATCGAGACACCACCCCATCGTGAGCGGAGACACTTCTTTAACTCTGTCCATAGCCTCGATTGCCCCGTGGCATCGCTGGCAAGGCACCTTGGACAGCACGTGCTGACTGTGATTGAAAGAAACAAAGTCTGGCAGATTGTGGACCTTGATCCATACGATCGGACGATGTTGCGCCACGCTTTCTTTAAGCTTCTCGATGTCGGCCGTTTGCTTTTCTAGCATGCTGTGACAGTTCATACAGACGCTGGCTGACGGTATGCCTGCATGCCGGCTCTTCCGCGCAGCGTAGTGGCAATAGAGGCAAGGGACCTGGTTATCCCCCGCGTGTATCTTGTGGGAGAAAGCAATAGGCTGATCCGGCGAGTAGCCTTGATTCACTCCCACGTGGGACAACTCCCAACCTATTCCTGCCGCTGAAAGCCCAAGGACGCCGACACAGAGAGAGAGTTTCCGCGCTGGATGAGTAACAGCCTTCAGTCTTCCTCCTCGGGCCAAAGCCACAGCGTAAGATTGCGGAGCCGTAATTGATTTTCCGTACGGTTGACGCTTTTCCGAACAATGCCGGCAATGGAACGAAAGACGACCCCAGCTGATCTGTGCAACGTAATGATGAACACTGGCGCGATGCTGGTCAGGGGAAATACAGCCATGCATCCGAACGCGCAGAAAACATGCAGACGAATTAAAAATGGCATCTCCGTGACATACGCGGTATCCGGGGTAGCATGAACCAGGGAAAGAACATACGGCGTGAGAGTAACGACGGCCCAAGAGGACGCCCAGCGATAGGCTGCCGCTAAGAATAGTCCGGAGAACACCCCCACGAAGAGTAGGGCGAGAAACATAGCGTCGGCTTTTTGCGTGACCACAGAGCCAACGGAATGCTCTAGGTGCCGACCTATTATCGACAGACAACCGACAAGGACGGATACTCCCGATACAAAGAGAAGTCCTTCTAATAAATAGAGTCTAAGCGGCGAGTTGTTCCAGGCTATGACCTGACGAGGAAAGAGTAACTCGCTGAGATGTCCTATCACTAGTAAGAACAGGCAAACCTGCAATGGTCGCCTGCTTCTAAGTTCGTTCCAGATCCCGATCTTTAGAGTGCCAAGCCAGGGTTGGTTTCTCAGTTGCATGGAACGAACGCCGAGCCCTACAGCCAGCAATGCGATTGCTGCGTAAGGACACCGAGAAAAGAGAATATCTTTCGTCATTGGCCTAGCGTGCGCTTTCGTTCAATGAAATCGTTTGCGTTTGAGCGCCTTCCGGTCTTCTGTTCCTACCTGGCGAGTTGATTGGTCTTTGCGCAACCTGATGGAAATAAGCTTTCAGGACAAACGATTCTTGCGGAGTCAGCAGATTTGTGCCGGAAGATTTCGGAGTGCGCAGAAAACATGGGTGTTTCAAGAACGAAGTAAGAGCGACGTCACGATATTTTGCATAGACAGCAGTCAGGTCAGGGCCGAGGCTGCCTCCCCGTGACACGCCGTTTTCTCGAATGCTGTGGCAGGAACTGCAAGAGGCTCCTCCTTCGGCGAAGTGCATGCCGCCAAAAAACAACAGACGTCCCGACTGGATTTCCGACGCGGTCGCCTGACTCGCGTCGCGCTCGTCGGGCGCCTTGGCTTCGGGCCCACCTCTGGCAAGGTAGTCGATTAGACCTCCAATCTGTTCCGGCGAGAGATCATGATCCGGCATTTTCTGCTGGTTGAACGTCCGGAAAAGTACCGCGGCGACGGGATCACCCGACTGAATCACGCTCTGCGAAGAACGTATGAAACGCAACAGCCAGGCTCGCGGATGGCGATCGGTAACACCCTTCAAATCGGGTCCCACCCGGATACCTTTCCCATAGGTATGGCATCCTGCACAGCGCTTGGAGAAGGTAGCGGCCGGCGCCGAGTCATCTGAGGTAGGATCAGAGTCTGCACGAGCGAGGGATGTACCACCGACAAGCAACAACCCAAGTCCTATGGTTAGACTGATGATGCCATGTTTCCGTGCTAGGCATCGTTTCATGCACGCCACCGGTTCGCCATATCCAGCCACCCGAAACGCCGCCATCGGTGTCGCCGATATTTCGAACGACGCACTTGCTCGTAGCGTTTTTGAATCCTTCTTATCAATCAATGCCATCATGATCTCCGCTAAAATCAAAAAGGCCCAGAGATGTGCATCGCACCTCTCTGAGCCAAATACTTCGTCAATCCGAATTAACGGAAACGAGAATCAGGGCTCGGCCCGGGCATCCGGTCAGTCCTCTGGGTCAACATTGCGAAAGCTCTTTTTGGCTATTGCCTCCAAACAAGAAAGGGTCCCATCCCGAAACTGGAGCGTGATCGAGCCGGCCACCTTGCGCCCTTCCAAAAAATCCCGCAGAGCAAGGAACAGTTCCTCAGGAATCTGGATCTGGCGCCCATCCGGCGAGATCGCCATGCAGCTATCTCGAGGGGCCGCACCTCGTCTCGTACCAGACACCGCATGGTTCCATCGGTTTTCTTCTTTTGACATTGTCCTATCGCGCTCAATACTCGTGACCGCGGCCACGGAGTGATCAACCTCATGAGAATGTCCTGTTCCTGGTCACATCTTCAGATTGTCTATGTGCTACAACCGGCGATCACTCTCAAAATCCTTCAACCCACTCGAAACATGCGACGAGTTTTAAGATAGTGAAAGGTCATATCTCTCTAACGCGCTGCTTGTGTGCGTTTAATGTTGCAGTCTTAGGCCATGAAACCTGTGCGCTCGAACGGCAAAGAAAACAAGGAAGCGGCATGATTCTGGACAGCAGGGGGCGCTATGTTGACGCTGCTGAGGTAGAGAATTATTGCAGGGAGTATAGAGCGCTCGATGAAAGGTGTCAATCGCCGGAAGTACATCTTTCTAATGCTTAATTCCATCGCATAATCCATTGCATAGTCGGGCTGTGATGAGCAACAGATCAGCAAACTAGAGCGAACGTGGAACAAACTAAATCATTGAAAACTATAGGTAGACAGGGTTGTTAGCCCCTTCTACGAAACCTTCGCTTAATCCAACACCTTAGCCTGTGGAAAATCCGGCCGAAGCCTTTTACTACAGGTGAGCAGCCTTTCTGAGCGCCTCGGTCAATCGGGCCTCTAAACCGAGAGGAGGCGCAGCTTGAGATAGGCGTGACGCGTCATATGGGCAAGCCTCGCCCGAACGTGATAACGCCTGCCAACTGTCATCGGTGCACTGACTTTACCGCACCGCAATGTCAAGACATTCCCGCGAAACTCAGAAATCTAAAAGAGCTGCGACCTTTCCGAAATCTGGAACTGGAATCGATAGGACGACGAAAATCGCGGTCGAACTCTTCCTTAGAACCTTCGAGAGGTTGCAGTCGCGGAGAATTCGTGAATAATGTTGTCATCATCCTTGGGGAGAGAGGCCGATTGAAGTTGGACGGCCTCGTTTTCGTAGAAGCCTCTTCGTTGTGCTCTGCCGCTCTGGAAGCCACTCGGTTGTCAAAGTTCAGAACTGGCTAAGGTTGATCGCGTCTTCCTAGACGCCACAATGGAGTCGTCAAGACCTAAATAATTTAGGAGAGGATATGCCTTCAACAGCGTTGCATTGCGACTCGAGGCTTCAGTACGCAGTGGTTTCTCCCGATGGCAGCCGAATTGAAATACCGAAGGAGTTGTTTGCAGTGCTGTGGGATTTTATCAAGGGGAACAAGTCCAGTGGTACGGTGACCATCCAGTTCAGAAACGGCGGAGTTGCGGGTCTGGAAGCACTCTTCAAAAGAACCTACAAATAGCCATGGATCACTTTGGTTCTACGATTGGGCATGTCCTTCCAGATGGAGCCGTCAGATAATGAACGACGGCACACCAAGTCGAACAACAGCCACGCCTGTAGCTAGTCGTGTGTCTTTACCGTTTCCCTACTTCATTGAACAGTAATGATTTAAATGATGTGCCACATGCAAATAACGCCGCTAAAATGGGGGAGCCGAGATTCAAGAACCAACGGTTTCCCGCGGTCTCATCTGTTCGGATTTCAAAATCAATTGATCCGCTTTGCGACAGTAACTTCGTTCACATTTCAAGAAGGTCATTGAATCACAGACTTCAAGTCTCTGGTTGGTTTGTTCCAGCTGACGCGGATTGTCGTCCCCGAACCACGGGTTAGGGACGAGTCCGCGGGGAAGAAAGTTTGCGTGGTTGACATTGTAGCTTCATGAAGCTACATTAGGGACATGAAGAGCGTGGGCCTTCGGGATTTGAAGAATCGATTGAGCGAGTATGTTCGGGAAGTCCGCTCGGGCGAGGCTATGCTTGTGACGGATCGTGGGGAAGTGGTGGCAGAGCTCACACCGCCGGGAAAGGTGGGGAATGAGCCTGGAGTGCCTTGGGTGCTGGCTGCACTGGCAAAGAAAGGCCAATTGACGTTGGGCACCTCGAACAACGCGGCGGTGTATCCGAAGCTTACGCGTCTCCTCAAGCGACGTCAGGCGGCAGAGCTTCTCCATGAGGAGCGGGGCCGACAGTGAAGATTTATGCAGAGTCGAGCGCCGTGCTAGCGTGGTTGCTCGGCGAACATAC
>Ga0187783_10004386_pt1 | contig 10459 bp, 12 predicted proteins | sample 1015_SJ02_MP02_2_FD_132471 | JGI IMG/M metagenome (GOLD analysis project Ga0187783, IMG submission 132471) | Tropical peat soil microbial communities from peatlands in Department of Meta, Colombia - 1015_SJ02_MP02_20_MG | ecosystem: Environmental > Terrestrial > Soil > Wetlands > Peat | place...
CCGGGCCCGGTAAGCCCTCTGTCTGACACCCCGAGCATCCCGCCGCGGCACCGCCGGGCAGCACCGCCGAAGGCCCCAGAAAACCCGGGCCATAAGACCCGACCTTTCCCGGCTTAATGGCCGCAGCCACAAACGGCGCCCACCAGCCGGGGCGCGCAGCGAGCCCAGCGCGGACGCATGCCGAGGCCCGACTCGAGCCCGCCTGCTGCTGGGGTCAGGGAATTCATCCGGAGTTGCGGATGGGCATACTGGACGGCCAGTGCTCAAGCTCTGCGCAGGTGGAAGCCTCCGCCGTGCGCGTGCAGGTGCTCGCGGCCGATCGTCTGTGCCTCCGCCTGCGTCGCATACCCCGCAGTTCTGCCGATGTCCTGGGTTACGCCGTCTGGACCTCGCCAGATGACGTGCCACGGGCCGCCCTGAGCCGCCGCCAGGCGCCTTCCTATCTCCGCGCCTACGGCATCACGCAGCTCGGCCATGTTGTGATCGCCACGGGGCAGGCCGACGCGGCGGTAGTAGTCCTCAATGTCCACGTAGTTGTCCAGTTCGTCGATGGAGAGGACGTCACGAGGAATCTGGCCGCTGCCCTGATCCTCGCGGATCATGGAAATCACAGCGTCGGCGAAGCGTCGCACCTCATGGATGTCGGTCATGGCTACCTCCCAGCGGGCATGCCTGAGTCTCAGCTGGCAATGGCGTCCGCCAGCAGGGACGTAGGCCAGGCATTTGCCGGTCCGAGGTCCTGCGGCGCACTCGGCAGAACCAGTGACATAGGTCCCAGCGGTATGGGCCCTGCGACACCATCTCCTGTCCCCGCCAAAGCCTGATAGTGAGGCCCAAGGGCCCCCCGGCCCGGTAGCGATCGCTGCTTGAAGGCGGGGCTGTCAGGAGCTTGAAAGCCATGGGAACAAGCAGAGTTCTGCAGATCACTGACTCTCAGACCGGCCTCAGTTACGAGATTCCGGTTGTCGATGGCGCCGTCCGCGCGATCGACCTGCGCCAGATCAAGGTGTCCGATGATGACTTCGGCCTGCTGTCCTACGATCCGGCGTTCCTGAACACTGCTAGCTGCCGCAGCGCTATCACCTACATCGATGGCGACCGGGGGATCCTGCGCTATCGCGGTTACCCGATCGAGGAACTCGCCGGCCGGGCATCGTTCCTTGACGTCGGCTATCTGCTCCTGCATGGCGAGCTTCCGGGCAAGGATGAGTCTGCCGCGTGGGCGGACGAGATCACCCATCACACGTTCGTGCACGAGAATGTGAAGAAGTTCATCGACGGCTTCCACCACGATGCCCATCCCATGGGCATCCTGGTCAGTACGATCGCGGCGCTGTCCACCTTCTATCCGGAGGCGAAGGCGGTATCCGACCAGGCCCGGCAGCATGAGCAGATAGTCCGGCTGATCGCGAAGATGCCGACGCTGGCCGCCTTCGCTTACCGGCACGCGATGGGCCTGCCCTACGCCTACCCCGACAACGAGCTGTCCTACGCGGGGAACTTCCTCAACATGATGCGGAAGATGAGCGAGCCGCGGTACACGCCAAATCCCGTCCTGGAGCATGCGCTCGATGTGCTCTTTGTCCTGCATGCCGATCACGAGCAGAACTGCTCTACCAGCACCATGCGAGTGGTCGGCAGCTCTCAGGTCGACCCGTATTCGGCCGCTGCTGCGGCCGCGGCCGCGCTGTTCGGCCCCTTGCATGGCGGCGCGAACGAGCAAGTCCTGCGGATGCTTCGGGAGATCGGCTCGGTCGACAACGTCCCCGCCTACATCGAGCGGGTGAAGCAGGGCGATCTGCGTCTGATGGGATTCGGGCACCGCGTTTACAAGAACTACGATCCGCGGGCCACCATTATCAAGACGGTCGCGGACCAGGTGTTCGAGGTGACCGGGCGCAACCCGATGCTGGACGTAGCGCTGGAGCTCGAGCGGATCGCGCTGGCCGACGACTACTTCATCCGCCACAGGCTGTATCCGAACGTGGACTTTTACTCGGGCATCATCTATCAGGCCATGGGCTTTCCGGTGGCGATGTTCCCCGTCCTGTTCGCGATCGGGCGTATGCCGGGCTGGCTGGCGCAGTGGCAGGAGGGCACGACCGACCCTGAGCAGAAGATCTCCCGGCCTAGGCAGCTCTATGTGGGCCAGGGGCTGCGGCATCTCGACGCGCAGGCTTCGCGCTGATCCGCCTGGCCCGTTCCTCGCGTACTGGCCACTTTTTGGGTTCGGCTAAGTCAGCGGATGGGCTCGGAAGAAGGCCCACATCAGCGCGTTGGCGCTGACCGCGTCGCTCTGCGGGCCGAGGACATTCGTGATCATCCTCGGCATCGCCGGGCCGCCGGGCCACTCGTGGCCTTCGCCAGTGATCGCATACAGCTCGACTTGTGCGCCGTCGGCGCAACCGGAGTAGCGGGTCAGGCGGTAGCCGCGCCCGGCGGTGGTCTGGGCGCTCGCGGCGCAGTGGTCGTGACCCGCCCACAGCCGAGCGGCCGTCGGTACCGAATAGGTCCAGTAGCCAGAGCCGAACCCGTTGAACGGGTCGATGGTGTCCGCAGTGCCGTGAAAGGCGATGACCGGAACCGGCCGGGAAGCCGGGCACGGGCTTGGATAGCGCAGGCCCGCTACCGGAGCGATCGCGGCGAAGACGCTGCTGGCGTCGCAGGCGAGCTGACTGGCCATCCGGCCGCCGCCCGAGACGCCGGTCGCGTACACCCGGCTCAGGTTGACGCAGTACCGGCCCGCGAGAGCGCGGACCAGCGTGGTCAGGAACGCGACGTCGCTCGGCGCGCTGGCTGGCGGGAACTTCCCGTTGACCATGGGCTCGCCGGGGATGTTCCAGTCGTAGCCGGTCCCGTCCGAGATCAGCGCCTGCGGATAAGCGACGATGAAGTGGTCCGCGTCGGCGGTCGCGTCCATGCCGCTGAACTTCTCCTCCGCGCTGGCCGTGCTCGCACTGCCGTGCAGGTTGAGAACCAGCGCGAGCTTGCGCTGGCCGGTGTAGCCAGGCGGGATGTGGACGATCACCGTGCGCCGGTGACCGCTGACCGTGAGGCTATATTGCAGCGACCCGCTAGCCTCCTTCGACCCGCAGCCCGACGTACCCGACGCTGCTGGCAGCGCGCCCGCCGTGACTAGTGCCGCTCCTGCTCCGTGGCCGCAGCCTGCGGTTGCGGCGGCCAGAAGCAGTGCTGCGCCGGCCGAGGCGATAACCCGGCCGGCCCCTCGGGCAGACACGCAACCTGGTTGCATACCTGGTAGAGTACGGGTCAGTGAACACGGCCGCAAACCCCTATCGCTTCGGCGATTTGCTGGCGCTCGCCCGCCAGAGCTGGGTCCACCGGATGGCGGCTGAGCTGCAGAACCGCGGATTCGCCGACTACCGGATCACCGATGCCGCCACCTTGCGCCGACTGCTGCGCGGGCCCGCCTCGGTGGGTGAGCTGGGCGTTCACCTCGGCGTGACCCGGCAGGCCGCGCGCAAGGTCATGCGCACGCTGGAGGAACGGGGTTACGCCAGCACGCAGGCCGATGCCGACGACGCGCGGAAGCTGAACGTGATCCTGACGTCCGCCGGTCGCGCCTACGCCGACGCGATCACCGGGGTCATCGCCGGGCTCAACCGGGCTGTCGCGGCTCGGGTCACGGCGGACCAGCTCGCGGCGGCCGACGCGGTCCTCCGGGCTTCCATCGAGGACGAGGGGGTTGCCCGCCGCGCCGCGTACGTCAGTCCTCCGCTGTCAGCGCCGGTCTGAGTCCTGCCTGCCCGGCGCGCGGCCGCCACATCGCAGTGAGCGGCGGCGCCCCCGCGGGCAGATCCGGGTCGCCCGTGGGCTCGGTCCGCTCGCCAGTGCCTGGCATGCCGCGAATCGTACCGTTCGGGGCGTCCGTGCCGAACTCGCTGGACAGGTGCCCGACATCGTGCAACGTCAGGCCGGCCCCGACCAAGCCTGGGCTCGCGGCGGCGGCTCCGTTACTATCGCTAGAACACGTTCTAGTTGAGGGTCAGGAACGCGGATGCACATCGCCTACACGCCCGAGCAGGAGCGGCTCAGGCAGCGGCTGCGCGCCTACTTCGCCGGCCTGATGACTCCGGAGCGACGGACTGGGCTGGCCCGCTCCGGCGGGGACTACGGCGACGGCGCCGCCTACAAAGAGGTCGTTCGCCAGCTCGGCCGAGACGGCTGGCTGGCACTCGGCTGGCCGGGCGAGTACGGCGGCCAGAACGGGTCAGGGCTCGACCAGCTGATCTTCACCGACGAGGCCGCCGTCGCCGGCGTCCCGGTGCCGTTTCTCACCATCAACACCGTCGGCCCGACGATCATGCGGTTTGGCACGCCGGAGCAGAAACAGCGGTTCCTGCCCCCGATCGCGGCCGGCGAGCTTCACTTCTCCATCGGGTACTCCGAGCCAGGCGCGGGCACCGACCTGGCGGCGCTGCGCACCCGGGCGGTCCGCGACGGCGATAGCTACGTCATCAACGGCCAGAAGATGTGGACCAGCCTGATCCAGTACGCGGACTACGTCTGGCTCGCTTGCCGCACCGACCCGGAGGCACCCCGGCACAAGGGCCTGTCCATCATCATCGTGCCGACCGGCGCGGCCGGGTTTTCCTGGACGCCGGTGCGCACCGTCGCCGGCCTCACGACCAGCGCGACGTACTACTCCGACGTGCGGGTCCCGGCCGGCAACCTCGTGGGCGACGAGCACGGCGGCTGGCCGCTCATCACCAACCAGCTCAACCACGAGCGCGTCGCGCTGACCTCTGCCGCGCCGCTGCTGTCGGCGCTGGCGGAGGTCACCGACTGGGCCAGGTCGGTCAAGCAGGCCAATGGGCAGCGTCTCATCGACGCCGAGTGGGTAGAGCTGAGCCTGGCTCGGGTGCACGCCAAGGCCGACGTTCTCAAGCTGATGAACTGGCGCATCGCCGCGGCCGCCGGGCCGCCCGGGCCCGCGGCCGCGTCCGCGACGAAGGTCTACGGCACCGAGCTCACTATCGAGGCCTGCCGACTGCTGCTGGAGATCATCGGCACGAACGCCCAGGTCCGCGACGGCTCTCCCGGAGCGGTGCTAGCCGGGCGGATCGAGCGGATGCAGCGGTCCGCGCTGATTCTCACCTTCGGCGGCGGTACCAACGAGGTCCAGCGCGACATCATCGGCGCGGCGGCGCTCGGGCTGCCGCTGCGTCGGCGGTAAGGAGCAGCGATGGATTTCACGCCCACTCCTGCCCAGGACGACCTCGGTGGCCTGGCCCGCCAGATCCTGACCGACCTGGTGACGCTCGACCGGCTGCGCGGGCTGGACGGCAGCGACACGCGGTTCGACCGCGCGGTGTGGGCCGAGCTGGCCAAGGCGGGGGTGCTGGCCGCCGGGCTGCCCGAGATGGCCGGCGGGTCCGGGCTCGGCCTGCTCGAGCAGTGCAGCGTTCTCGTTGAGGTCGGCCGGACCGTCGCCCCGGTGCCGTACCTGGCATCAATCGTCCTCGGCGCGTCGGCGGTGGCCAGGTTCGGCACTGCCGAGCAGTGCAGGCGCTGGGCGGTCCCGGCCGGTCAGGGCGACCTCATCCTCGCCACGGCGCTGGCCGAGGACGAGTCCGACGACCCCGCCGGGCCGGCGACGACCGCCCGCGAGACCGACGGCGGCTGGCTGCTCGCCGGGATCAAGACGACCGTCGTCGCCGGCACGACGGCTGACCTGCTGCTCGTGCCCGCGACCACGCCCGGCGGCGTCGGGCTGTTTGTGGTCGCCCCGGACGACCCGGGGGTCAGCATCCAGGTGCAGCGCGTCACGGGCGGCGACGGAACGGCCCAGGTGACGCTCACGGACGCGTTCGTCCCGGCCGATCGCCGGCTCGGCGACCTCGGGTCGATGGCCGCGAGCTGGCTCGCCGATCGCGCCACCGTCGGCCTGTGCGCGCTGCAGCTCGGCGTCACCGAGCGTGCGCTGGAGCTCACGGCGGCCTACGCGCGCAGCCGGGAGCAGTTTGGCAAGCCGATCGGCAGCTTCCAGGCGGTGTCGCAGCGGCTGGCCGACGGCTACGTCGACGTGGAGGGCATCCGCCTCACGCTCTGGCAGGCCGCCTGGCGGCTGGCCGAGGGCCTGCCCGCCGGCACCGAGCTGGCGACGGCCAAGTTCTGGGCCGCCGAAGGCGGGCACCGGGTGGCGCACACGGCCGTGCACGTCCACGGCGGGGTGGGCATCGACACCGACGGGGACGTGCACCGGTACTACGTTGCCGCCACGTTCAACGAGTTTGCACTCGGGGGCGCCACCGCTCAGCTACGCCGCATTGGCGCGGCGCTCGCCGCCGGCTGACCCGCCGGCGTGGCGGTCAGCACGCCGCGTGCGGCCGGACGATCTCGACGCTCCCGCCGTAGCGTCGCGCGCCGAGCCCGGTGAGCAGGCTGATCGATGCGACGTTGGCATCGTCGGCCTCACACGTCACGCTCTCGCTGCCGCGGGGGCTGCTCGCCCTGTTCCTGTTCACCGACGTGGGCATGGACCACGCGCCGACCCGGCTGGTCTGCGGCTCGCACCTGTACGTGCCAGAGTTCCTGGCTCCGTACGGCGAGGCGGGCACCGAGTCGGACGCCGAGTTCTGGCGGCCGTCCGTCCTGTGCCGGCCCGTCGCGCACGCGACCGGAGCGGCCGGCGACGTGTTCCTCTGCCACCCGTTTGTCGTGCACACGGCCACCTGGCCGCATCGTGGCACTGGGCCGCGGATGCTGGCCCAGCTCGCTGTCTACGTCCGCGACGGCTTCGCTCTCGACGGATCGGATCCGGCCCCGGTGGCGCGGGCCATCGTGCAGGGCCTCGCCCTGGTCGGCCCGACGCCAGGGTCGCCCGACGGCTAACGCCGGATCGTCGACAGGCCGCCGTCCACCGGGATGACCGCGCCGGTCAGGTAGCGTCCCGCGCGCGACGCCAGGAAGATGGCCGCGCCGGCCACGTCGTCCGGCTCGCCGATCCGGCCGAGCGGGACCGTCGCCGCGATCGTCGGGCGGGTCTGCGGATCGTCGAGGGCGAACGCCATCATCTTGCTGTCGAACGGCCCCGGGGCTATCGCGTTGACCGTGATCGAGTCGCTCGCCAGCCTGCTGGCCAGGTGCCGGGTCAGCATGTGCACGCCAGCCTTGGTGGTGCTGTAGGCGTAGCTCTCCAGTGCGGGGACGCCGAGGCCGTCGATCGATCCGACGTTGATCACCCGCGCCGGGTCGTCCGCCGTCGCCGCGGCCCGCAGCAACGGCAGGCACCGCACGGTCAGCGCGAACAGCGCCTTGACGTTGATGTTCCACACCTTGTCGAACGCCTCGAGGGGATACTCCTCCAGCGGTGCGCCCCAGGTCGCGCCGGCGTTGTTGACGAGGACGTGCAGCCGCTCCTCGCGCTCGCTGACCATCCTGACGAGGTCGTCCACGCTGCCCGGAGCGGCCAGATCCAGCGGCACCGAGACGCACCCGCCCGACCCTGGACCCGCGAGTTCAGCCAGCTCGGCGGCCTTGGCGTCACAGGCGTCCTTCTTGCGCGCCGTGATGTACACGCGGCAGCCCGCCCGGACCAGCCCGGCCGCGATCATCGCGCCGATGCCGCGCGACCCGCCGGTGACGATGGCGACCTTTCCCGCCACCGAGAACAGGTCGCCGGGGAACGAACCCGCTGTATCACTGGACCTTGCTGACACCGCTGGGCTCCCTTCGCCGGGGTTGGTGCAGGGTTGGTGCAGGGCATCATGCCAGGCCGCGCGGGCGGGACTCCAGGTGCCTGGCGTTCCGGTCGGCGTCAGTCGCGCGGCGCGAGACGGCCTGCCGCTGCTGCCACCGCGCGCCGCGCTTCGCTGGCCAGCCGGCCGATGAGCTCAGCCGCTGGCAGCTCGCTGGTCAGCTCGTGCGTCTGGCCGGCCCAGAGGTTGACCAGATCCGGGTTGCCGGCGCTCCGGGCTGCCGCGCGCACCGGGGCGGTGAGGAAGTGCACCTCGGGATAGGCGGCCGGTGCGGCCTTGCTGTGCTCGTCGAGGAACTGGTTGCGGATACCGCGGGCGAGCCGGCCGGTGAAGGCGCGGGTCATGGCGGTTTCGCCGGGCCCCGCCAGGGCGTCGCGATACACCCGGGCGGTGCCTGCCTCGGGGCTGCGCAGAAATGCGGTGCCGAGCTGGGCTGCGCTCGCGCCCGCGGCGAGCACCGCGGCGACGCCGGCGCCGGTGCCGATTCCGTCGGCGCCGACCATCGGCAGCCCGGTCTCGCGGGACACCAGCTGCAGCAGGGGGAGCAGCCCGAAGCCGCCGGACGCGTCAGCGGACGGGTCATCGATGAAGCTGGCGCGATGCCCGCCGGCCTCGCTGCCCTGCACGACCAGGGCGTCGGCGCCGGCTACCGCCGCGTGCCGCGCCTCGGCGGGCGTGGTGACGGTCACCCACGCCTCGCTGCCCGCGCCCTGCACGGCTGTGATCACGCTCGTGTCCGGGCAGCCGAAGGTGAACGAGATGACGGGCAGCGGGTCCGCGATGAGCAGTGCCAGCTTCGCGTCCCAGTCGTCGTCGTCGAACCTCACCCGCCCCAGCTCGACGCCCGCCTGGCTCGCCGCCCGGGTCAGGCTGCTCGCATAGTCGTCGACCGAGCCGGGCGCCGCGGGCACGCCGGGGACGAACACATTCACGCCAAGCGGCGCGGTGGTCATGCCCCGTGCGGTCGCGATCTGCTCGCGCAGCGCGTCTGCGCTGAGATACCCGGCGGCGAGGAAGCCCAGCCCGCCCGCGTTGCTCACGGCGGCAGCAAGCTGCGCGGTCGAGGGACCACCCGCGAGCGGCGCGAGGACGATCGGAACGCCGAGCCGGTCCAGTAGCACGTGACGACTCCCTTCCCCTGGCCACCCTAGCCACGGGCCGGTCGCAGCCCGGCCCGTGGCTAGGACAGCCCGCGGAGGACCAGGTCGGCCGCCCAGTCCGCCAGGCGTGTCACGACGTCGCGAGTGAGGCCCTCGGTCGGGTCAATGTCCACCAGGAGCGTGGGCACGCCACGCTGGTCCGCCCACGTGTAGTGGTCGGGCCGGTGCTCGTCATCGATCCAGGCGCACGGCCGCTGCCCGACGGCCAAGATCACCGCTGGCAGCTTGCGGAAGTACGGATCCCGCCCGTCCACCGGGAACTCGATGACCGGCAGCTCGGGCAGCGCGAGCACCGGGGCGATGAGCCTGTTGGCGTTGTGCTCCCAGGCCGTGGCCCAGACCAGCTCGTAGGCGGACGCGAGCGAGGTCAGCAGATCGCCGTGCGCGCGCGACAGCAGCACCCGCTCGCCGGGGAAGAAGTCGTGGGTGCTGAATCCCGGCGGACAGTCCGTCGCGCCCCACGGGTTCAGCACGCCGTCGACATCGACGAGCAGGACCGGCCGCGGGTCCCCGTTGTCGAGGATCACCCGGCCTCCGCCCCGGTGGCCGCCCCGCCCGTCGGCTCGCCAGGCCGTCGCCCGGCTGCCCCCCGCCGGACCCGGAGGCCGTCGAAGGCGACCGCGCAGACCGCGTCAGCCAGCGCGTCCGCATCCGCGGTCACGGTCCCGCCATCGCGGCGGCCGGGCCGGTACCACTCGGCCACGGAGTTGACCAGGCCGAACAGCAGCCGGGCCGTGATTGCCGGGTCCACGTCGGGCCGGATGTCGCCGTCCCGCTCGGCCTCCTTCACCAGGTCGGCGACCAGCTGGTCGAATTCGCGGCGGCGCGCCAGCGCGCGGCGCTCGGTGGCGGTGTTGCCCCGCGCGCGCAGCAGCAGCGTGACGTAGGGGAGCCGGTCTGCCAGCACCTGGACGCTGCCGCGAACGAGCCGCTCCAGCCGGTCGATCGCCGGGATGCCACCCGCGGCGAGCGTCTCGTCGGCCACTGAGAACAGCCCGTCCAGGGCCCGGTCGAGCGCCAGACTGAGCAGCTCTTCCTTCTTCTCGACGTGGTAGTAGATCGAGGACTTGGAGATACCGAGCCGCCGTGACAGGTCCTCCATGCTCGTGCCGTCGTAGCCGCGCTCGTTGAACACCGTCACGACGACCGCGAGCAGCGACTCCAGGTCATAGCCCGGCCGTCCCCGGCGCTGCGGCCGGGTCGGTCGGCTGCCGCCTGGCCGGCTCTCCACCATGCGGACACGATAGTGCGCCGGACGACCGGTCAGGAATGACACCGATGAACGCCGGGGCGGACCGGGGCGGACCGGGGCGGACCGGAGCGGACACGGGCGGACTGGCGCGGACCGGAGCCTCCGGCTGGCCCCCGCCCGCGGCCCTCGCTATAATTACTGACCGAATGATCGGTTTATAAGGGAGCCGCGCATGACCGTACCGGCCGCGGATCCAGGCGACCTCACGCCGCCGCCCGACTTGTCGGCACTCGAGCGCCACTTCGAGGACACCATCGCGAGCGAGCGCCGGATCGAGCCGCGGGACTGGATGCCCGACGCCTACCGCAAGACGATGATCCGGCAGA
>Ga0187783_10004387_pt1 | contig 10455 bp, 12 predicted proteins | sample 1015_SJ02_MP02_2_FD_132471 | JGI IMG/M metagenome (GOLD analysis project Ga0187783, IMG submission 132471) | Tropical peat soil microbial communities from peatlands in Department of Meta, Colombia - 1015_SJ02_MP02_20_MG | ecosystem: Environmental > Terrestrial > Soil > Wetlands > Peat | place...
AGAAACCTAAGTCATAGCGCATAAGCTCACCAGCCAGATCTTCTCCTCGAGCTGTTTGACTCCGACCTTCTGACCGGCGAAGGCCTGGCTGAGGTTGATCTTGCAGGCCGCAGTCCGACTAGAGCAGCCTCGGCCTCGTGCTTGATGGCGCCGCCTCACTCCGGAAACTTCAGCGCCCGCTCGACCGCCTGGAAGCGAGGCTCCTTGCGAAGGGGATCGAGCAGGGGGTCCACTTTCAGCGCCTGTAAGCCTGGATCTCGTAGCTGCAGCGCCTTATTGAGCCAGTCGAGTGCTTTCGAGATGTTTCCCCACTGCGCATAGATCGTGGCGTACTGGAACGCCGAGCCGTCACCTATAGAGGCCCTCATTTTCTTAAGTACGCTTTCAGCATCGGCATGCCGGCCGAGCTTGTCATAGGTCACCGCGAGGCATTGCTGAGTCCACCAGTGGTCGGGCTTGCTCTCACACGATGCACGGGCGTGCTCGAGGTTGCCCAGCGCGTAGTAGGCGAGTCCGAGGACCGCGAAGCTCGATGGATCCTCTGGGTCAAGAGCGAGGGCGTCCTGAAATGCGGCGACGGCCTTGTCGTACAGACGTGCGCCATGTAGCGCCAAGCCGAGATTGAAGTGTGTATTGGGATTCAATGGGTCCAGCACGACGGCGCGCCGCGCGGCGGCGATGGAGGTCTCCTTGTGACCCATATAGACGGCAAACCGGGCGTAGTCCTGCATCACGCGTGCGCCCCTCGGCGCGAGCGCCAGGGCACGCTCGTACTCTTCATTCGCCCGAGTGAAATCCAGCGACCCGTCCGTGAAATAAACCGCCAGCGCCAGGTGCCCCTCGGCGAGATCGGGCGCGAGCGCAATTGCCTTGAGCGCATCCTGTCGCGCCTGGTCGAAGCTCTCGCGTAGGACCGGTCCCGACGCATTGTCGGCATAAATAGTGAGCGCGAGCGATCGGTTGGCGAGCGCGAGCGCATAGTTCGCATCGAGCCCGACCGCCTCCGTGTACGCGGCGATCGCGGTCTGGATATCCTTGCCACTGTGCGCTGCAAGGTTAGCCTTCCGGCCACGTAGGTACGCATCGAACGCCGCGGCGTTGCGCGTCCCGCCCAGCTCGATGTTCGTCGCCACATCCGCGAGCAGGCTCACTTTAAGAGCGCTCGCAACGGCACTGGCAATGTCGGTCTCGAGCTTCAGCACGTCGCCCAAGTCCCGGTCGTAGGTGTGGGACCAGAGGCGAAAGCCCGTGGTCGCACTGATCAACTGCGTGCTGACGCGCACCGTGTTTGCCGAGCGCCGCACGCTTCCCTCCAGTACCGCGCCCACATTGAGCTTGCGGGCGATTGTGTCGATACCGGTGTCCTTCCCCTTGAACGAAAAGGCCGATGTGCGGGCGGCGACCTGCAGTTCATTGATCTCAGCCAGTGAGTTCAGCAGCTCCTCTGTGAGGCCGTCCGAGAAGTACTCCTGCTCCTTGTCCCCGCTCATGTTCACGAACGGCAGCACCGCGATGGAGTGGAGCGGCGGGTTGAACGCGACGGTGCGTTGAGTATCCGGCGCCGAGGACTGCACGATCAGGGAGTGCTTGGAGAACCACAACTCGTCTAGGGCTAGGTAGGCCAAGGCCACAGCCGCGAGGGTCGCGATGATCGCCCCTCCAGCGACCGCGACCGACCGGCCGCGATCCTTCTGGTCAGCAAGCCCTGAAAGGAACTCCTCCACCGAGCCGGTCCGCCCCTCGCGGTCAAAGGCCAGCGCTTTGGCGAGCGCGGCACTCTGGCCGCGCGAGAGCCCTCCGAGAGGTGCTGGCTTAGCACCCGCCTCACGAGCCTCAAGTGCAGTACGCTCCCCAAAAGGGCGCTTGCCGCAGAGCATCTCGTAGATCACACAGGCGAAGGAATAGATATCGTCGCGTGAATCGGCTTCCTTACCCTCCAGCATCTCGCAGCTGGCATATTCGGGAGTGAGCGCAAGCGGCCCTGCTTTCGCGTGCAGCAGCGGGCGGCGCGACACGCGCGCTATACCGAAATCGAGCAGCTTTGTCCTGCCCGAAGTCGTCACGAAGACGTTCGCGGGCTTCAGGTCACTGTGGATGACGTTATGGTCGTGAGCGTTGCCGAGTGCCGCGCCGACATCCTCGATGATCGGCCAGGCGTGGCTGAAGGTCATGCCGCGGCCGAACTCTTCAGCCAGCAGTACATCCAGTGACTTGCCCTCGAGGTACTCCATCAGCACGTAGAGCTTCGTGCCGTCCACGTTCACCGAGTGCACGTCTACGATGTTCGGATGGCTCAGCTTGCGGGTCTTGCGCACCTCCTCGCGCAGCAGGTCGAGCGCCTCGGGGCCGAGGCCTTCCTTCAACACCTTAATGGCAAAGGTCTCGCCGGCGACCTGTACATCAGTGGCGAGGTACACCACCCCCATCCCCCCCTCACCGAGCACGCGCTCGATGCGGTAGCGGCCGGAGAGCATGTGACCGATCGAGAGCCGGTCGTCGCCAGCAGACTCCGGCTCGTAGCCGGGGGACGGCTCCAGGTCAACTTCGGTCTCGAGGGGTGAGACCTCGGTCGGTGCGGTTTCTTGTTCTGGAGTCCGCGAAGGCTCGGTCACGGTGTCCCCAAATTGCTGCGGTGCGAGAGGCCACCTCCCGGACGGCGGCCGTCAGCTTAGCCGAATCTTAGTTACGGCTTCCCATCGGGCCTAATTGCGGACGTCCGTAACGCCGGGGCAATCGTCCCCTTCTCGTCTTAATTCTAATCGGCGTTCCACGCACTGCGGTGAGCCGGCGTGGCAGAGCTTTTGGGCCGCCGTGCAATCGGGGTCGTACACGCCGGGACATACCCGACTCTTCTGAGCGAATTCGTGTTGATAATCCGCGCAAAGCGAAGAGTCGCCGTCGCGACAAATGTTTTGTGCTGCCCCACAGGAGTAATCCGGCCCCTGCTCGCGAACTTGGCCGTACGAGCTTGATGACTTCGCTTGCAGATTCATCGCGGCCTCAGCGACGCCTCCACTAACGACGAGTACGTGTCGTTGGTTATCCACAGACCAACTCTGCAATCGCGAAAGGAAACTCTGGCCGAGAAGCAGGACTCCTCGCGCTGAGGCGACGGACCCGACGACATCATGCAATTCGAGGTTACCGACCTTCAGGGATCGTATCCGGAACCTTACTTGTCGGTGCGTGGACCCGTCGGCCAACTGGTACACGCCCGGCTCAAGCAGATCCTCTTTGGAGATAGTGTGCGTGCGTTGCAGGGTCGAAAAGACATCGAGCGGAATGGAGACATCCGCCGCACCGCTATCAAGCGTGAAGTCCAGTGTGATCTTTTCGTTAATGAGCACGGGCACTACATACGTGCCGCCCTCGGACTTTAAAGGGATTGACTCTGTTGTCGAGTCAGCATGGGCAGTCAGAGGTTGCTCCGCCTGACTCCGGCCGTCCGGATCCCGACACGACTCAAGCCGGGTCATTAACTCACCAGCAGAGCACGTGTGCATACAAGCGGCCATTGAGGAGTCGACCGGAGGCGTCACACCACATCGCTTCGCACACGAGTCTAAGAGGGCACGACTCTCGCGCATGTCTGCCTCCGCAATACGTGTGGACTCAAGCAAAGGGTACGCCTCAAGAAAGGGGACACGCGGAGCTATGTACAGCTGGAACCTAGCGAGTCTCGACTGGTTCTCCGCCAGTTCCGATGGAAGGTCGGCGGCTTTTAGTTCCGACTCGGTCAGGTAGCGGTTGGCCTGCTCGATAGCCGATTGCATCACAGCAACGTCCCGCTGGAGCACGGCTACGCAGTACGCCGCATGCAACTCGGTGTCCGTCGGCATTTGAAATTGCTGTGCAGTCAGTTCCCCGCTGGGACCGCGGACAGGAGCCCGAATAAAAGCATTGGCACTCTCACAACGGGGGGCAGCTTGCCCGTGTGCCCGCTCGGAATCCGTGCCTATGTCGCGGTTTCGGGCGAGCGCGAGGGCCGATTCACCGCACCGGGTGGAGGTGATGCGGTGAGGAGCTCGATAGCAGTCTGTTATCCAAACAGCCCGTAATCGAGGAGAAGGAACAGCAGGCCCAGGATCCCGAGGCCGAGGACCGCCAGCCAGCGGCCCAAGGTGGCTAACACGCGGCCGACCCAGTCCGGAAGGCTTAACTGTTTCCACTAGGACTTACCCTCGACGGAGACGATTGTCACCCACTCTCCCAGGTCCTTGTCCGCGCACCGGGCGGCTTGGTAGTTGTGATGGCGGTCGATCCACACGCCCTCCAGCCACTCGTTCCGTATCGCGTAGACGGCATGCCGCGGCCAGCGGTGATCGCAACACACCCCCGCTAGTTCCGGCGTAATCGGCATCGGACCCTTGAACTCACGGCCGACGCGGAAGGTCGTGCCGTCGAACCTCATCATCCACTTCTTCCATGCCCGGAGGCTCACGGGATACTGTTGCCACGCCATAACCCCTCCCCGCAGTCCAACAACCCGAGCGGATCATATGGCGCGTAGAGCGGCGGCGGGCTGGTTGGGGACATATCACGGGTTAGTCCGCAGAGCGCCGAAGACTGCGATGGCTGCCTACATGATGAGGCGGTTCCCGAGGGACGCAGATGAAGTCGAAGGCGCAGCACGTAGGCTGCTGCGCCTCAGACAACGTACCGTCTGGAGTCTATTCGGGTTCCTCGCCGCTGAGGTCGCAAGTCCCAAGCATGCCGATCACGGTCCCCTGCATAATTCCAGCGGCCCGGCTAAAGCCCATGTCGTTCCAAATGCCTTCCGCTGTCACAGCCACAGAAGCCGCCTCGGGGGCACATGTGCCTCCGGCAATCTTGCCGACGCTAGAAGTCGAAAGCTCCTCTTCCTTATGCAGATCAACGATAGTCAGATTGCTCATTTCAATTCTACTAAAGTAAGTAAGTGAAGGTTTGGTTTGAGCACGTACGCTCGTGGGGTAAATCGTGTTGTGCGCGCGATGCGCGACATGACTTTGGTCATGCCTCCACTTCTCGTTGGAGGTTGGCGGACGCGCCTCCGAGGACGACGGAGAGGAATGCGGCCCGGGAGGACCGCGAGCTATTTCAACTGAGCGGCGCGGAGGCCGACTTGGCAGGTCTTAAGCGATCAGCCAAGCGAGAAGGATAAACGCTGCACTTCCCCCCAGCATCACCGTGAACCTCGTCGTAACTTTGAGGGATGGCCATAAAGCGAATGTCACTGCAGCGATGATGCCCAGCGGAACTGTGCCGGCGGGTAACTGACCGAAGTTCTTCCCGGCGATGAGGTACGCGGCGAGAAGTCCCAAGCCCCAACCGAACGGTAGTGCCAGAACGACAGTTGCTGCGGTTAGCACCCATTTACCCATAGCAACCACAGGCTGTTCACGGCGCCCTCCAACGATGATCAGACGGTCATTTCCCTAGATTCCGCAGTGCAAGGGGCAGCATAAGCGCAAACCCGACCGCGGCGAGCACGAGCGTAAGGATGCCGACGTTTCTCCGAGTTTTGGCGGACGGAAAGACCCAAGCTGCGCTTCGGCTGCGAAAGTAAGGGGCGTCCGCGAGTAGCACGCAGAAGATACCCAGGGCAAATGGCATCGCCAACCGCACGAAGGGACCCAACCCTGAGATCCCTAGATACGTTACGCCCAGTATCGAGACAGTCAGTACCACCCCACACACGAGCAATTTCAGGACGACGGGGATTTGCATGCGAACGTCTAACGAACTTTTTATGCGACCCAACTGTCGCACAAGGCGGTTTTGCGAGCACTGATTTGACGCGATCGCCGCCGAAGGCTGGGAGGCGCCCGGCCCGGAGGAACGCTTCTGCGGCCGCTAGTGTGGCAACCGCCGTAGCTGGCGCACGATGTCCGGAGGAAGCGCTGCCGACCCCTCGATCCAACCCCGGCAGAACTCATCCACCTCGTCTTCCGTTGAGCAGTACTGCTGGATCAACTCGGTTGACGGGACTCTTATCGGCTGCCACTGCTCGCCGACCGGCACGTCTTCCCGGTGCTTGTCTGCTTCTTCGAGCATGGCCCGCTGCGTGCTTAGCCTTGAGTGCTCTGCGCGTGAGAGCTTTCGTCCAATGCGATACGCCCGACTCATGCGGTGCAGCGTAGCGGGCCATTTGCGGCCGGAGGGACCGAGGCAACATATTCAAATGCGGCATAGCCTCATTTTCAAAACTTGCGCGATCTTGCGAAGCGGCATTTCGCGCGCGCATGGGACCCACAAAGCGATTTGCTCCCCACCCGGGGTATGGGACCCAGGCCGCGACGGCTGGGTCGTTTTTTTTCAGCGAAGGCAGAGTCGAGGCCACTTCGACCTCGGGAGCCCACGTGCGCCAAGCGAGTCAAGGGCGCGCGAGGTAGGACCCCGTCCGGACGGGGGCCGCCAAGACCAGACTACCCGTACGCCTTCCGTACCTCGTCCTCGATCCTCCTCGCCATCTCGACCGAGATCTCAGCGATTCGGTTCATGCTGTCTTGGTCGAGTTGGCGTCGGGCTTCCTGCGAGGCCACCATCCCACTGGCAATGGTCGCCGCCGCTTGGACAAGTTCACTGGTTTCCATGACGACTCCCTCCGAAAAGAGGCGGCAGTGTAGCCGACGACCAACGAATCTTTTGTTTCACGCTCGCCCGTAAGTCCTTGAAGGGCAGAGCCGTCCCGGGAGGCATCTTCCCAACTTCTACCGGGGTGATGTACGGCAGCCCCGCATTCTGTCTACCCAAATTCTTCCCTGCCGCCGTGACCCGCGGTGACTGGCCAAAAGGAAGGCGGGCACAAGTGCGTGATTCCACTCATGCCCGCCCACGCTCAATCACGCCCGCTCGGGCTCGTTTTGTACTCCGAAGCTGCAGGTCGCTGGTTCGAATCCAGTCGGGCGCGCAATTCTTCGCTGGTCCTTGCCCGGTGGGTCTACAGCCAGCCCTTGCGCCTGAAGTAGGCGTAGGGCGCGAGTGCCGACACCAGCATCATGGCCAGGGCTGCCCACACCCCCCACGGCTCGTGCAGCCATGGGATGTTGGTGAAGTTCATGCCGTAGAAGGCGCCGATCACCGAGGGCGGCAGCAGCAGCACCGCCACGACCGAGAATATCTTGAGAATGTTGTTCTGATCGATCTGGACCATGCCGAGCGTGGCATCGAGCAGGAACTGCACCTTGTCGCCGAGGAACGTGGCGTGATCGCTGAGGGCGACGACATCACCCGACACCGTGCGCAGACTGGCGCGCGCCTCCGGGGTGATCCGCTCGGTATTGTTGCTTTGCTGCAGGAACCCGAGCAGCCGCGACAGGCTCACCAGGCTCTCGCGCGTCTTCGACACCAGCTCACCGCCCTGGCCGATCTGACCGAGCTCGCCGCGGAAGTCGTGCGGGCGCTTGCGTCGTTGGATGAACACCCGCGCAGAGATTGCCTCGATATCGCTGCCGATTTGCTCGAGCACGTCGGCGATGCGGTTGACGATGGCTTCGAGAAGTCCCGCGAGCAGCAGCGATGCGGAGCCGCAGGTGGCGGGATGCGTCTGGGCGAAAGCGATGAAGCGCCTGAAGGACAAGGGATCCGCGTAACGGCTGGTTACGAGGCGCTTGCCTGCCAGGATGAAGGTAACCTGCGTGCTCTGGCCCTGGTCCGTGTCGAGCTTCGTCACCAGCGTCGCGGTCATGTGCAGCGCGCCGTTTTCCTCGTAGAGCCGGTTTGACGCCTCGATCTCGCGCATTTCCTCGCGCGAGGGCACGTCGATGCCGAGTCCCTGCTCGACCCGCTGTTCCTCCTCAGGCGTCGGCTCGCACAGGTCGAGCCACAGGGCATTTTCAGGCGGCGGCGTGCCCGCGGGCCACTCGGTGCTCACCAGTCCCGTGGAAGCGGGGACGAAGACACGCAGCATGAACGCCTCGGAGGGTGGGTGCGGCCGCGCGAGTCAGTGGTTGTGCTCGGAGGCGGCCAGGTCGTTGATGAGCTCGATGAGCTTCGCCTCGCCGCCCGCCTTGCCGACGTCGGTCGTGTACTTGCCGTTCACCGCGATGAGCGGCACGCCCTCGACGTGATAACGCTGCGTGATCTCCTCGGCGCGCTGCAGGTCGGAGTTGACGGCGAACGAGTTGTACGCCTTTGCGAAATCGCCGGCACTTACGCCATTGTCGACGGCGAACTGCTGCTGCAGCCTGAACGTCTGCTCCTCGCTTTCCCCGATCAGGGGCGCCTGGTGATTTTCGAGATCCTGGTGGATCGTATCGAACGCTTTCTCTACGAGGTCCTGGCGCCCGAGCGCATCGAGGGTGTAGTAAAGCCGCGCGTGCACGCGATGGATCGGCTGCCATATGACGGGCACGCGCACGAATTCGACGTACGGGGGCTTGTGCTTGAGCCAGCTGCGCAGGGATGGCTCGAGCGCGTAGCAGTGCGGGCACGCGAGCCAGAACACCTCCAGCACCTCCACCTTGCCGGGCGCGACGCTGGTCGGCTGAGCCGGGACCACGGGATCGTAGTTCACACCCGCCTGCCATTTACCGGCCGGCAGCTGGGCGCCGGGCGGAGGGCCTGCGATGCGCTCGAGCGAGGCATCGCTGCGTGCCTGATGCTCGCTATCGCCGTCACCCGACTCCTGGGACGCCGTGGCCTGCTCGGTCTCGCTCTGGGCGGACGGCGGCGGGGGCGCTGGCGGTGCGGGCGGCGCCGTCGCAGGTTGGGTGGCCGCCGCGGTGGGCGGCGCCGGCGCGGCAGCGGGCGGTTGTCGTGCGCATGCCGCCACCGCGAGCACAGCCGCCAGGGCGAGCCAACGCGTCATGGGCATTCTCGGCTCAGCGCATACCCTGCAGGTAGGACGCCACGTCGCGGATCTGCTCGGGGGAGAGACGCTTGGCAATGGTGAACATCATGACGCCGTTGCGACTGGCCGCCGCGGGATCGGCACCGCCATAGCGCGCGCCGCTCGCGTAATCGTTCAGCTGCTTCATCACGTAGACAGATTGCTGCGCCCGCAGTGCCGGGTAGCCGGCGGCGAGATTTCCCCTCCCGACCGGGCCGTGGCAGGCGACGCACGCCGGCACGCTGCGACCCTCGTCGCCGCTCACGTACAGCGCCTCACCCGCCTTCCAGTAGGATGGGTCCGCCTCCAGACCGACGGGCGTCTGTGCTTCGAAGTACACGGCAAGATCGTCGATGTCCTGGTCACTCAACGTTGCCGCGAGCGGTCTCATCACCGGGTTGTTGCGCACGCCGGAACGGAACAGCCGCAGCTGCTCGGCGACGTACACCGCGCTCTGGCCAGCGAGCCGCGGCCATTCGGGGTTGACGCTGTTGCCGTTGGGGCCGTGACAGGCAGCGCACACCGCGGACTTGGCGGCGCCGGCGGCGACCGTGCCGTGTGTGAACGGCACGTCGGCGCTCCGGGATGTCGAGGGTGCGGCGGAGGCGGTTGCTGCGACCGCACCGGCGTTGGCGCCGCCAGCCGCTGGCGTGGCTGTGGTCGCCTGCGCCAGCGCGAGTGCCGGTGCGAGTACGGCACAGAACACTCCTGCCGCGAGGGCCCGCCTCATCCAACCGGCTTTCAGGCTCTGCCACATTGTTTTCTTTCGGCGTCATTCCCGAGGAGCGAGGGCGGCGAATTGTACACTACGGCCGTGGCTGCGCTTTCTCGCCCATCGACTGCATGAGCCGCTTCCCCGAGGCGTGTTTTCTCCTGAGCGCGGCGACTCCGGCCCAGTTTCCAGCGGATGTCGGTGCCGAGGTGGCGTTCGCCGGGCGCTCCAACGCGGGCAAGTCGAGTGCCATCAATGCGATCGTCCGCCGGCAGGGACTTGCTCGCATCAGCAAGACACCAGGGCGCACGCGACTGTTGAATTTCTTCGCGCTCGGTCCCGCGAGGCGCCTGGTCGATCTGCCCGGCTACGGCTACGCGAGTGCCCCGCCGTCTGAGCGCCGCGCCTGGCCCGCGCTGATGGACGCACTGCGCTCGCGGGCATCGCTCCGGGGGCTCTTCCTCATCGTGGACGCCCGGCGCGGTCTCACCGCCGGGGACGAGGGGCTGCTCGCCTGGGTGGGGCCTGCGCAGCGCGTGCACGTACTGCTGTCCAAGGCGGACAAGCTCAGCCGCAGCGCGGGTGTCGCGGCGCTCAAGGCCGCATCGTCCCGGCTGGGTGAGGCCTCGAGCGTGCAACTGTTCTCGGCGCTCGAGGGCACCGGTGTGTGCGAGGCCCAGGACACCCTCGAGGCGTGGCTCGCCCCGCAACGCGGAATAAAAAACCCCGGCGGTATCACTACCGCCGGGGCAGACTAACCCGGCACAGGTCTCATGAACCGGGTCGACCCGCTCAGGGAGGGAAGCGGGGAGTGCGATGCACTCAGTGAGTTGGACGTCCGCCGGTTCTGTGAGTTCCATCTCAGTTCGTAAAAAATACCTTTCCAAATCATAAGTTTATTCAACCACTTGTATCGTCCGCGCCACAGCTA
>Ga0187783_10004388_pt1 | contig 10454 bp, 7 predicted proteins | sample 1015_SJ02_MP02_2_FD_132471 | JGI IMG/M metagenome (GOLD analysis project Ga0187783, IMG submission 132471) | Tropical peat soil microbial communities from peatlands in Department of Meta, Colombia - 1015_SJ02_MP02_20_MG | ecosystem: Environmental > Terrestrial > Soil > Wetlands > Peat | place...
AATACGTCGGGGCTGACGATGTGGGCACATCTCGCGCACGCTCAGATCATTGCGGAGGTTCACTCCCACGATACATGGCAACCGGAAGAGGAGGCAGAAAGCTTCTGGAAGGCAGATCCTCTGACTCAGGAAAAGATCATGCAGAAGCTTTCCCAAACAGGTGCCCGGGCCGTCATATCGCAGGACAAACCAAGTGGTGCTGGGGCGGAGGGTTGGCTGGAAATAGGGACAACAGGCTACTACCTTTATTGGCTTAAGCCTGCCGAGGCACCGAGGACGGGGACACCTGCGAGTTAGCTTCCGTGCCATGGATTGAAACGGTCGTCTCAATACCACGATCTAAAATCGGCGCCCTGATCACCCTACCAAGCACCAACCAAAAAACAGGCTAGAGAAGGACCTCCTCAATGAGTTTGCGACTCTTTAGCCACATCAATGGCGATGGCGACCTCATTGAAGCGTGGCTGAACTACTATCTCCGGCTCGGAGTGGACTGGTTTCATCTGATTCTTCACGGATCCCCTGCGGAAAACGAAAAGCTCCTGGTCATCAAGGACCGCTATCCAGTTACCATCGAGGACTCTTACCAGGGTCCTTTCCCCGCGCCGATCAGCGGTCAAAAGAGCCATATAACCGAGAAAAAGAAGCGGCTCGATGCTTTGCTCGCTCGGCACACTGGGCAGTGGGTTTTGTTGGTGGATAGTGACGAATTCGTAGAGTTTCCGTATTCGGATATCAAAGAGACCATTCGCAACCTCGAAAGTGCGAAAGCCAACTTGATGGCCGCTCCCATGCTCCAGAGGTTGCGGACGGATGGGTCACTGGACTCCCCGCCGGTCATTGAAGATCCGTTCCAGATTTTCCCTTTATGCTCGATGGATCTGTATCGAAGAATGGGAGTCAAAGCAGAGATATTCAAATTCCCACTTTTCTACTGTGCACCTGGTACCGAACTGGTGGAAGAAGGTAATCACTATCCCCCTCGTGGTACCGAACCTCGAGCAGCCGCAATCGTTGGTGTCACTCACCACTTCAAATTCCGCCCCATCCTTTCCTTGCGTCTCAAAAAGCGAATTGATAGCGCGCATGTCTGGCGCAACGATTCGGTCATACTTCAGGAGTACTTGGAAAGTCATTCCAACCTCTTGCCTTTGGAGGGCTCCTTTCCCTATTCGCGAGAAGAGCTCTTCAAGAGGCGATTGCTGAGGCAATTGCCTGTGTCGGAGCGAAGATGTGAAGGTCAGAAGTCGAGTGCCGAACCAATCGTCGAAAGCCAGAAAAATACCCTAAGCACGCTAGGGACCGAAAGGAAAGCAGTTCCTCCGGAAAACGGAAAACTCGGAGCTCCACCGGCGGCCCCCAAGACAATCTTTGTTCTTCCCCAAGCCACCGAATTCAGTGGTGTGGAACGGCACCTACTTGACCTGCTGGATCGGCTCCCGGAACCACTACTGCCCGCATTGATCGTCTGCCTCGGCCCAGACATCATCACGGCTCGCATGAATCGACGGCGACAAGCACAAGTCGTTGTGAAATGCTTGAAAAAACCGCAATCGCTGTGGGCCTGGCTTCGAATCTTGCGAGAATATAAACCAGATATTGCAGTTTTCTACGACAGCGGTACCGAGGCATTTTCCTGGCAGGTTCCGTTCGCCGCGATGATTGCTAGAGTTAGAAAGCGCATCGCAATCCAGTACCGCATTCCGTCGCCACTGCCACCTCCCGTCGAAGGGAAGTCGCCACGTGACATGGTCCGGCGTTTGATCGGTGGCCGAGCGCGAGCGATCTTGGAAGCAAAGATCTCTGCAAGAATCTCCGCGTCCCTTGCTAGCACCACCGTTTGCGTAAGCAACGCCGTTCGCGACAGCTTTGTGGAGATGTACGGAATTCAACCGAGCAAGACAGCTGTCATCCCCAATGGGGTTTCAAGTTCGGCCTTCACCCCTTCGCAAAAAACTGGGGCGGCCGTGCGTGATCGATTGCATATCGCCCCTGAGGATTTTGTCCTAGTGTGTGTGGCGAGGCTGATTGAGGCAAAAGGACTCGATATTTTGATTCGTGCAGTTTCCAAAGTCCTGCGCCAAGGTGTGCCTTGCAAGTGCATCATTGTAGGCACCGGACCGCTCCAGCAGAAGCTACAACAGAAAGTGAGCTCCGAGGCCGTGTGGGACCATGTGTTTTTCGAGGGCTTTCAGCAAGATGTGCGGCCGTATTTGCAAGCTGGCTCTGCCTTTATTCTCACTTCCCACCTGGAAGGTTTGCCGATCTCCGTTCTCGAAGCGATGGCCTGCGGTCTACCATGCATCGTCACGAACGTGGGTGGCAACGCGGAAGCGGTCGAGGATCACGTGAGCGGTTTGGTGATTCCGCCCGCGTGCGTGGAGGCAGCTAGCGATGCCATCATCTACCTTGCAACGAACCCCGACAAGCGCGCAGAAATGGCCAGCAGGGCTCGCGAAACAGCACACAAGTTCTTCGACGTAGATAACAGGATGAGTGAGCTTGTGGACGTCCTACTGAGTTCTCCCAATGGGCCCAAACGGCACGCTGCTCGTCCATGAGGGCCACGGGAGCTCAAATCTCCTTAAGAGACATGGCCAAACCGTTTCTCTATCTTGACCAGAGGCATCCGGAGATTGTGTCCGCATACGAGAGTCAGCTGACGGAAACCGCGAGGCCGTCAAGCGAGAAACGCGGGACCCTGCCCCGGTACGCTTCGAGAAAAGTCCTATTTGTTACGAATACCAATGAATATGGTGGGGCTGAAAAGCACCTGCTCGATCTAATCGACAGACTTCGCGGGCCAGGAATTCAGCTTCGCATACTTTGTCTTGACAAAGATTTTTTCACTGAGCGGTTGGGTTCTGATCGCGATGTTGAGGTGATCACGCACAACAGGACTCCTCGATCTTTGTGGGATTGGGTTTGGCTTTTCCGATCTTTTAAGTCTGATGTTGTTGTATTCGTTCATGGCGTGTTCTGGGCTATTCCTTATCTTGCGCCCATCGGGGCCTGCTTGGCTGGCGTACGAAGGCGCTTTTCGATCCAACACTTGATGATGCCGCGAGACCAAGTTTCTCCCCAGGTATGGGCGGCGGTGAAACACAGAAGATCGATACGAGGCAGAGTGGGCAGACTACTTGGCCGCAAAGAACCCGACTGGATGGCGACCCTCCCGCTGCGCGTGATAGCGTCTATGAGCAGTCCGGCGCAACTTCGAAGGTCTGCACATTTCTCTACGACAACGATTTGCGTCAGCAACGCTCTGCGAGATTCCCTCGTGAAAGACTTCGGATTCCCCGCAAAGAGATTGAAGACGATCCACAATGGTGTTTCCATATCCCAGTTCGTTCCTCCTGAGGGGCGCCGATCAGAATTGCGAGAGAAACTGGCGCTTGGCAAGGACGATTTCGTTCTTGTGTGCGTTGCGCGATTGAGTGGACAGAAGGGGATCGACATTCTCCTCCAAGCCATGGCGCACCTCTTACGCGAAAGGGTACCCTGCAAATGCATCATCGTGGGTGACGGTCCGCTCAAACAGCAGCTACTCGAGCAAACGTCAGCGATGGGCCTATCTGGTCACGTGTTGTTCGAAGGTTTTCATGAAGATGTGCGGCCTTATTTGCAAGCTGGCTCCGCGTTTGTCCTCACCTCGCACAGAGAAGGGTTGCCGCTTTCGATCCTTGAAGCCATGGCTTGCGGACTACCCGCTGTCGTAACGAACGTGGGCGGCAACGCAGAAGCTGTCACTCATCAAGTCAACGGGATGGTCGTCTCTCCTGGATCGGTCGACGCGGTTGCCGATGCTATCTCCTACCTTGCAAGGCATCCGGAGGAGTGCGCGCGGATGTCGAAGTCGGCACGGGCTCGAGCCTGTGAGGCATTCGACATCGAGAGCGCTATGGCAAAGATTCGACAGGTCATACTCAGCTGATAGCTGCGTAAGGTTCGTGGCAGAACAGATAATCGGGACCCGCCGTTGTCCGGTTTGGAGTAGCTGCGCTCGACGTCGGTGCATGATGCTGGAACTATAAGGCGCAGGTTTATGCTAACCGTGTTCTTCGCGACCCGAAACAGAAGTCAAATGTTAGGGAGCGTTCTCGAAACGTTCACTCGCCTGCAGGTACCTTCATGCGGTTGGAAATTAGTCGTTGTGGACAATGGGAGCACGGATCGTACGCGTGAGGTTATCGCCTCATTTCAAGCCAGTCTACCTTTGACGTATGTATTCGAGGGGGCGCCGGGAAAGAACGCTGCTCTCAACGCCGGGCTGGGGCATTTGGAAGGCGACTTGGCCGTGTTCACCGACGATGATGCTTCTCCGAATCCCGATTGGCTCATTCGGCTGCGAGCTGCGGCGGATGCCCACCCGGAATATTCGATTTTCGGAGGTGTCGTTAAACCCCGCTGGGAAGTCCCACCTCCCCCCTGGATTCAATCGATGAACACACAGGTAGCTTTTGCGATTACCGATCCCGAGATGGCAGAAGGTCCCACCAAGCCCTGGTTTATCTTCGGACCGAACATGGCGATTCGTGCAGAAGTGTTTAAAGAAGGGACTCGTTTCAATCCCTCGATTGGTCCACGCGGCAAAAGCTATCCGATGGGCAGCGAGACAGAGTTGGCGTTGAGACTGGATCGGCAAGGGCATAAATCCTGGCACGTGCGTGATGCGGTGGTTGAGCATTTTATCGGGGAGCACCAGATGAGCAAGTCTTGGGTGTTGGGGCGAGCGATACGGTTTGGGCGAGGCAGCTTTCGAATGTCCCAAACACCCGACGTGGTGGGTGTCCCGTGCTTCCGTGGAATTCCAGTGAACCTTTTCACCCGACTGTTCAAGAAAGGTGTGAGGAGCGTGATGGCCTGGTTAAGCTTCGACGAACTTGCACTACTCTATAATCGTTGGCAGTTCAATTATTTTCTGGGGAACATCATGGAGGCCCATGCCATCGAGCGTGAGAAGCATACTATGAACGGCACGATTGCCAAGTCCTGACGCTACTCACGAACGAGTCAACACTCCCATGGAGAACAAACAGAAGCCGCAGACATCCGGCCCATCCGAGGAGCATACCTCAGCTCATCCGGCTGTCCTTATTACCGGCGCTCCTTGGCCGAGAGGCGGAGCGGCCCGCGTGTTTCAGAATCAAATCGCATATTATCGAAATCGTGGGTTCTTTACGGTCTTCATCGCCGTTCCTTTTCATTGGTCCCACATATCCTCCGACGGGAATCCTATACCGATGGCAGAGGGAATGGACGAACTTGGTTCCGATCGCCTGCTCGTTGCCGTTCTGGAGCAAAAAAGATACAACCTAGCAAAATACAAAGCCTCCATTCGTCATGCGCTTCGAGGCACGGCGCTGGATTGGCAGGTAGCGGTCGGCGGGGCCGCACGACTTTCGAGCAAAGACATTGATTACTTAAAGACATTGCGGCCCGTGTTGTTCCACGTAAATCACATTTACACTTTTGACTTTGCGCTCGATTTGAGCCGATTGCTCTTCGGGGGTCGCTCCCGGCCTCCGGTGATCCTCGAAACACATGATGTGCAATCTCACCTTCAATTTGAGAGAGGCATTCCTAACCCGTGGACCCGCCGACCAGATCGCTTGAAACGGCTCATAGCCGCAGAGGCCGCTCTGCTGCAGAAGGTCGATGCTCTCATCCATGTATCTGTAGATGACTTCAAATTCTTTCAGACACTGCTCCCTGGCAAGCCGCAGTTTCTTGCTGTACCGATCATTGACGAGAGCTTTCGCAGCAGCGTGCGTACCTCGCCGCCACAAAGTGAAACTATCGACTTGCTATTTGTAGGACAACCCCACCCTCCTAATCTCGACGCAATCAAATGGTTCTTTGATCAGGTCTGGCCGCTGATTAAGGATCGTGGATATAACCTCAAGATCGTGGGGGACATTGAGTCTTTGGTGAAACAGAAATTGCCGCTCTTGCATGATAGCTTCGGCTCCTACTTCGTGGGTCCGGTTGCAGATCTGACTCCCTACTACCGTGCAGCGCGATGTGTGATTGCACCCATGGTTTCAGGCTCGGGCACATCGATCAAGACAATTGAAGCTTTGGCGTTGGGCAAGCCCTTTGTGGGGACCTCCAAAGCTTTTCGGGGAATGCCCCTGGAACGGATCCACAGCGCTGGGCTTCGGGAGCACGACGATCCTCAGGCTTTCGCTGAAGCGATCGCCAACGCGCTTTGCTCCCAGGATCTGGCGGGAGCGTTGAGCCGAGCAGTTTACGATGAGATTTTTTCTATGGAAGCCTCTTTTGCCATGCGCGATGAGGCACTACAGGCTGCCATGGCCGCTGGCCAGCCCTTGCAACTCCAAAATCCCTAAGCCAATAGACATTCGCTACCATCGGAACGGTGTATGAAAGTTACCGTCATACTGTGTACGTACAATCGCTGCCAATCCCTAATGAAAGCTTTGGAAAGCGTTGCAGTCTCAATCCTCCCTGCTTCGATAGAATGGGAGGTCCTTGTCGTAGATAACAATTCGAGTGATCTGACAAAGCCGCAGGTGGAGCATTTCTGCCTCCGCTATCCAGGGCGATTCCGCTATCTGTTTGAAAAGCAGGCAGGCAAGTCCTTCGCTCTCAACGCGGGGATTCGGGAGGCGCGAGGCGACATACTGGCTTTTATGGACGATGATGTAACAGTTGATCCACTGTGGCTGCAAAATCTATCGGCACCCCTAGCGGAAAGCCACTGGGCTGGTGCCGGAGGACGCATTCGGCCGGAGCAGGCCTTTTCACCCCCGGATTGGATGCTGCTCGAGGGAAATCACAGCCTAGGGCCTGCTCTCGCGGCTGTTTTTGACCTCGGTGACGAACCGGAGAAGCTATCCCGGCCTCCCTATGGCACCAACATGGCTTTTCGCAAGAGCATGTTCGAAAAATACGGAGGCTTCCGGACAGATATGGGCCCCCGTCCAGGGAGTGAGGCTCGCGGGGAAGACACTGAATTTGGACGCCGGCTTTTGGCCGCGGGAGAGCGTTTGTATTACGCGCCGTCGGCGGTCGTCTATCACGCTGTACCAAAAAACCGGTTAGGCAAAGAGTTTTTCTTGGATTACTGGTTCGCCTACGGGCGAACACAAATCCGCGAACGTGGTCGTCGCCCCGGTAAGTGGGGAATTCCCCGATACTACTTCAGTGCCGCGATGCTGGCGATGCACGCCGTGAGGTGGCTCCGGACCTGGCATCGAGGCCACCGATTTTTCTACAAATGCCAGGTTTGGATGGCCGCTGGAAAACTCGTGGAAAATTATGCGCAGTCGCGCGGGATCGAACGCGATAGCTCGCACGCGGTTGCGCAATAGCCCTCGTACGCACGAAGGCGGCCGAGATCAACCTTGCTTCACGCTGACGGGTTGCTAAAAGAGCTTGGCACCGCAGCCACGAGAATGGCGGGCGCATCTTGAGAATTAGCGTTGTTTTGTGCACGTACAACCGGTGTCGGAGTCTAGCGAACACGCTCGAGAGTCTCGCGGCATCTGAAATGCCCGACACTGTCGAATGGGAGGTCCTCGTAGTGGACAACAACTCCGACGATAAAACTCGCGAAACAATTGAGAACTTCTGCCTCAAATACGCGCCCCATTTTCGCTACGTTTTTGAGCGGCAGCAAGGTAAATCGTATGCCCTCAACGCCGCTATTCGGCAGGCCCAGGGCGATATTTTAGCCTTTACGGATGACGACGTGATTGTCGAGCCGACTTGGCTTGAAACTTTAACCAAGGCGTTGCAGCGTGGCGATTGGGTCGGTGCAGGAGGAAGGGTTCTTCCGGAGCGAGGTTTCTCACCTCCTCGTTGGCTTGCACTTGATGGCCCGTATTCACTCGGCGGAGTTCTGGCTCTATTCGACCGCGGCGACAAGCCTGGTCAACTTGATTGGGCACCCTTCGGTGCGAGCATGGCATTTCGAAGAGAGATGTTTGCGAAGTACGGTGAATTTCGTGCGGACCTGGGGCCGCCACCGAGTGAACTGCGCGGCGAAGACACGGAGTTTGGCTATCGATTGATGGCTGCAGGGGAGCGTTTGTGGTACGAGCCATCAGCAATCGCGTATCACAGCATTCCGGCGAACCGAATTCGCAAGGAATATTTTTTGGGCTGGTGGTTCGGCTTTGGGCGCTCCTCGGTTCAAAAGTGGGGCCGTGGTGCTAGTGTTCTGGGAATTCCTCGTCGTTATCTGACCATCGCCAAGATTGGGGTCAGCGCACTCGTGACGATCGTGCCCCGATGGGTGTTTGCGTTGAGACCCGAGCAACGTTTCTATTACAAGACGTTGATCTGGAGAAAAGCTGGCGAGATCTACGAATCTTGCCGATTGGCTCAGCAACAGAACGGAAAGGTCAAGGAAAGAAAGTAGTTTCGTCACGAAATCTCTAACGAAATGATCGTCTGGCGATGGCCACAACACGACCAACGTTTCAGTGGGTTGTGGCCGTTAATCCCGTGGGAGGTGCGGGTAGGCTTGAGGCGACCGTTGTGGTCCCCACGAAACTAGTGATGCTTCCCGCCGGCAGGGTGTAGGTGAATGACCCGTTGGTGACGGAGACCGAAGTTTGCTGAGCTAGGTTCTGCGTGGCATCGGTGATCCAAGGCATCACGCTCAAAGCCGTCGCTCCGCTCAGAGTGAAGGTTTGAGTGACGCTTGAGCTAGTGTAGTTCGTGGCGATTATGATAAGCGCACCACTCGATGAATCTTTATAAGCTGAAACAGTCACGCCGTTTTGTGGCACATGTGTGGCGTCGATGCGATAAAATCCCGGCCTAATAAATTTCGCGTACTGGCCCAGCATATAGGTACGCAGTGCTACCGTTGGGCTGCCGGAGGGATTCATTAGCCCTTCGTTGTCGTTGTCGGGTGTTATCAGCGTCCAATAGAGCCACGCATTGGCGCCTTCGTTTACGATACGATCATCAACGATCGCCGCCCACATAAGCATATCCGCAACACCAGGGCACCATTGACCCCCTGAGCATCCTGGAGCATTAGGACCGTATCCCGGTCCGGCGGCTACCTCCGTTTCCCAATACAGCATTCCGCTGGCCCAGCCAGATGGATACGGAGTCGAGTTGACGGTGTCGGGCGCTGAGTAGTTCGCGTCGTAGTCGTGCCAATTCACCCCACTGACATACGAATAACAGCTCGAAGTGGTCATACATGATCCGCCACCATCAGAGCCTGTGATCGCACCATAGGATCCGTTTTCTGGCATGAAAATGTAGGTGCTAAGACCCGCTGATGAAAAAGCGGGACCAAGATCGTTGGTTATAAACGTTTGAAGCTGAGAGCTCGTCCAGACTGCAGAGTCGTAGGCCTGGCATTGATCTGGCTCATTCTGTACAGAGATCGCAAAAGGAGTTACGGAGGCATACGTGACGACGCTTTGCACCCAGTTCGAAAGCCAAGTTGCGTATGCTGCGTAGTCCGAACTACTCAGTCCAGCATTCGATGTGCATGAGATGGCACCGTTGGTCTTGTAAGCGGCAGGCGGGGACCAGGGCGAACCGTATATCAGAGCCCCTTGCGACGCGGCATACTGCATGTCGGAGATATACGGGCCAGCACAGCCAGAGCTCGTAGTGGTGCAGCCTGCCGAGCCATAGTCATTTCCCCCTGGACCGTCATTGATTCCAACCCTGAGGATAGTAAGGCCGAGTTGACCAGCGCCAGTTCCATAGAAAAACTGCTGGTTAGCCGACGACATACTCGCACCCTTTTGCGCGTCCGCTGCACCGAATCCGTTTATCACCTGATGAAGGGTGTTCCAGCTGATCGTGGCCGTCTGCGCCTGACCCTGCGGAGCATGCAGCAATAATGGGAGAAGAACAGCAAATAAAGACTTCGACCATTTCATTACGTTTCTAGGTATGGGATTGCCGACCGTCCAATACACGTTCATCGTAGAGCTCGAAGCTATCAAGAGGCTCTGCCCGAGAACAACTGGCCGTAGGGACAGTTTTACAAGGCCTCGCCGCCTGGACGATTGCCTATGTCGAAATATGGCGCTGTAGCCGAAATTGTAGCAGCGGCTTAGAAGTGGCTGCCGGGGCCTGCCGAAAGTAGCGGTAAATCTTTTTTTTCCAAGCACATGCCAGTCCATCCTAAGCTGCGAGAACTAAGTACGAACGCGTTCTCAATTCTGCCTACGAACGAAACGGCCGCACCCTTGGCTGACGGGACTGTGTTGCGCTGCGTATGTCAATCCGCTTGTGTTGAGATGGCGAAGTACGATCGCACGGAGAACGTCCCTGTCCCTTCGATGCGTGCTAGCCCTTTAAGCCTGAGTGCCAGCTGAATAAGTTTCCCGGGCGCTAAGACTCCGATTTCGAACTTAAGCCATGATCCCGGTCCCGCCATCGATCACAAGGGTATGGCCAATGATTCCCTGTGCCGCATCGGAGCAAAGGAATTGGGCCCCGTACGC
>Ga0187783_10004389_pt1 | contig 10453 bp, 9 predicted proteins | sample 1015_SJ02_MP02_2_FD_132471 | JGI IMG/M metagenome (GOLD analysis project Ga0187783, IMG submission 132471) | Tropical peat soil microbial communities from peatlands in Department of Meta, Colombia - 1015_SJ02_MP02_20_MG | ecosystem: Environmental > Terrestrial > Soil > Wetlands > Peat | place...
CCAGGTACTCAAGGCTCGCACCGCCGCCCGTGGAGATGTGGCTGAAGTCGCTGTCGGGCAGCCCGAGCCGGCGGACCGCGGCAGCCGAGTCGCCGCCGCCCACTACGGTCAGCCCTGGCAGCTTGCTGATGGCCTCGGCTACCGCCCTGGTGCCAGCTGAGAAGGCCGGGAATTCGAACACGCCGACCGGGCCGTTCCAGAACACGGTCGCGGCATCGGCCAGCTTGGCCGCGAACAGCTGCCTGGTGGCCGGGCCCATGTCCACACCCTCCCGGTCGGCCGGGAAACTGGTCACCGGGTACACATCATGGTCGGCGTCCGGCGCGAAGTCGGCCGCGCCAACCAGGTCGACCGGCAGCACAAGCTCGACTCCGCGGTCGGCCGCGTCCGCCATGACCTTCCTGACCGCCTCGATCTTGTCGGTCTCCAGCAGTGACTTGCCGACCTCGTAGCCCTTGGCCTTCAGGAACGTGTAGGACATGCCGCCGCCGATCAGGATGCGGTCGGCCTTGTCCAGCAGGTTCGAGATCACGGCCAGCTTGTCCGACGGCTTGGCGCCGCCGAGTACCACGACGAACGGCCGCTCCGGGTCTTGCGTCAGCCGCTCCAGCACCGCGACCTCGGCCACAACCAGGTCGCCGGCCGCGTGCGGCAGCAAGGCGGGGAGGTCATAGACACTGGCGTGCTTGCGGTGCAAGGCGCCGAAGCCGTCCGCCACGTAGGCGTCGGCCAGGGCCGCCAGCCTGGCCGCGAGCCCGGCGCGCTCGGCCGCGTCCTTGCTGGTCTCGGCCGGCTCGAACCTGACGTTCTCTAGCATCGCCACAGCGCCGTCGCGCAGGCTGACCGCGACCTGCCTGGCCGAGTCGCCGGCCACATCGGCGGCCAGCGGCACCGGCGCGCCCAGCAGTTCGGACAGTCTGGCCGCGACCGGCGCCAGCGACGGGCCGCCGGCTGCGCGCTCGGCGTAGGTCGCACCTGACGGCCGGCCAAGGTGAGCCGCGATCAGCACCCTGGCACCGCGTTCCCGTAGCTTGTTGATGGTCGGAAGGCTCGCCATGATCCGGCCGTCGTCGGCAATCGTGCTGCCGTCGAGCGGAACGTTCAGGTCCGCGCGGAGCAGCACGACCTTGCCGCTGACGTCCAGCGAGTCAAGGTCTCTCATGACCGGGCAGGCAGGCTCGGCCCGACCAGCGCTGCCTGGTCCCGCGCGGCCAGCATCGTGATCGCGTGATCACCGATCCCGGAGCCGTTGATCCCCAACCGGACAGTCACCGCAGCGCACTCCCTCAGTCGTCGCCCGCGGTCTGAACCCTATCGGACCGGTTCAGCCGACGCTCAGCGCCCTTATGCTGGCTCAGGCCGTCCTACCGCCCCCGGAGGGTGATCAGTATGGTTCCCGGCTTCGGCGCGATGCCGGCCCTGCCTGCCCGGCGGCAGAGCACGCTGGTGGCGCTGGCGATGGCTGCCGCGATCGCGATTGCCGGCGCTGTGCTGTGGGGCTTGGTCGCGCTGGTGTTTCATCGCCAGCTCTCGCTGCTTGGCCTGCTTATCGGCGGCGGGGTGGGGCTGGCCGTGGCCAGGTACCGGCCAGCGCACGCGCCGACCATCGCGGCTGGGGTGGTCATCGCGGTCGCGGGCTGTGCCCTCGGCACTTTCCTGGCCATCATCTTCTCGCTGCTCCAGGCTCAGGTCAGCGTGCACACCATCGCCGGTCACCTGAACGTGGTGCTGCGGGGCTATCCCGCCGCCGTCGGCTGGCTCGGACTGACTTTCTGGCTGATCGCCGGGCTCGCCGCGGTCCGCGTGCCGCTGCGCCGTCAGCGGGTCGGCGCGCCGCAAGGCCAAACGGCACAAGCGAACCTTCCGGGGCCGGACGCCCGGCAGGGCGACGCCGGTGAGCCAGCGCCTTAACCAGGTCCGCTTTTTTGCGGAAACGCGGTCGGCTACGGCATCAGCATCTCGGCAGTCAGTGTCGCTTCGGTATTCGGCACCCCAAGTTCGGTTGCCCGGCGGTCCGCAAGCGCCAGCAACCGCCTGATCCGCCCCGCAATCGCGTCCTTGGTCAGGGCCGGCTCGGCCAGCTGGCCCAGCTCCTCCAGGCTCGCTTGCCGGTGCTTGATCCGTAGCTCCCCGGCGACGATCAGGTGGTCTGGCGCCTCCGACCCGAGGATCTCCAGGGCGCGCTCGACCCTCGCCCCGGCCGCCACCGCGGCGCGTGCGCTGCGCCGGAGGTTCGCGTCATCGAAGTTGGCCAGCCGGTTGGCCGTCGCCCGCACCTCACGCCGGATCCTGCGCTCCTCCCAGGCCAGCACGCTGTCGTGGGCGCCCAGCCTGGTCAGCAGCGCGCTGATGGAGTCACCATCGCGAACTACCACCCGGTCCACGCCGCGGACATCGCGTGCCTTGGCGTGAATCTTCAGCCGCCGGGCAGCGCCGACCATTGCCAGCGCGGCCTCTGGACCAGGACACGTCACCTCGAGCGACATCGACCGGCCGGGCTCGGTCAGGCTGCCATGAGCGAGGAACGCGCCGCGCCAGGCAGCCTCACAGTCGCACGTGGTACCCGATACAACCTGCCTGGGCAGCCCGCGAACCGGGCGGCCGTAGTTGTCAACCAGGCCCGACTGGCGGGCCAGGCTCTCACCGTCGGTGTGCACGCGGACCAGGTAACGGTTTCCCTTGCGCAAGCCGCCGGGCGCGAGCACGACCAGGTCGGAGGAATGACCGAAGATCTCGGCAATATCCTTGCGCAGGCGGCGGGCCGCCGCCCCGGTGTCGAGCTCAGCCTCCACCACTATCCGGCCAGCCGCCAGGTGCAGCCCGCCAGCGAATCGCAGGATGGTCGACACCTCGGCCTTCCGGCAGCATGGCTTCAGCACACTGACGCGGCTGAGCTCATCTTTGACCAGACCGGTCAGCGCCATCGATCTCACTCCCCCTCAAATATCTGCGCGAATGCCCCCGCCAGCCGCCGCGGGTCATGCCGTGGTGACCCGTCCGCTACCGCCAGGTCGGCCAGCACCAGCCTGGCGCCGAGCAGTCCGGCCGCCTTCTCCAGCTCCGTCGTGGCCCCCTGTACCGCGGCACGGTCGGCAAGTACCACGTCAACCGCCAGCTCGGGCGCATGGTCGGCCAGGACCTCCAGGTGGGCATGCGGTGAGAAACCCTCGGTCTCACCGGGTTGCGGCGCCAGATTCAGCGCTACCAGCCTCCGCGCTCGAGTCCCTACCAGCGCCGCGGCCAGCTCCGGCACCAGCAAGTGCGGTAGCACGCTGGTGAACCACGAGCCAGGCCCGAGCACTACCCAGTCCGCCGCCCCGATCGCTTGCACGGCCTCGGGGCAGGCAGGCGGGTCGGCGGGAATCAGTGATACCGACCGTACCCGTCCGGTCGTCGTCGCGCAGGCCACCTGACCGCGAACGATGCTGACAGCGTCCGGCCTGTCCTGGTCTGCGCCCTCAACCTCTGCCACCAGGTCAAGCGGGACCGATGCCATCGGCAGCACGCGGCCATGCGCGCCGAGCAGCCGGCCAACCCAATCCAGGCCTTGCACGGTGGCACCGAGCAGCTCCCACAACGCCACGATCAGCACGTTGCCCACAGCATGGCCGGCAAGGCCCGCCTCGGCGCGAGCGTCCTCGCCGCCGGTGAACCTGTGCTGGATGACCCGGCTCCAGGTGGTGCCCCAGGCATCGTCACCGCACAGAGCCGCCAGCGCCATCCGCAGGTCGCCTGGCGGCAGCACCCCGAACTCCCGGCGCAGCCTGCCGCTCGAGCCGCCGTCGTCAGCCACCGTGACGATCGCAGTCAGATCCCTGACGACGCGCCGCAGCGCCGACAGTGAGGCGTACAGTCCGTGGCCGCCGCCGAGCGCAACGACGCTGCGCCGCTGCGGTCGGCCTGGTGGCTGCCTGTCCTGCGGCACTGTCGGGGGGGTGTCGCCGATCACGGTCTACTCGCGACCAAGATCCCGGTGCGTCACCTGGATGCCGGGCCACGACCGCGACAGCCGGGCAGCCATTTCGTCGGCCATGACGACGCTGCGATGCTTGCCGCCCGTGCAGCCCACGGCCACCAGCACGAAATACCGACCCGTGTTGTCATAGCCGGCGAGCGCCACCTCAACCGCGCGTACGAACGCGTCCAGGAACTCGGTCGCACCAGGCTGGCCGAGCACGTAGTCGATGACGGCCCGATCCCTGCCCGTCTGCGGTGCCAGCTCCGGCAGCCAATGCGGATTAGGCAGGAAACGGCAGTCCGCCACCATGTCCGCGTCGACCGGCAGGCCGTATTTGTAGCCGAAGGAAACCACGCTCACCCGCAACGCAGCATCAGCCTCGGTGGCGAAGGCGCCGCGCATCCGGGACCTGAGCTCGTGCACGTTCAGCGCTGTGGTGTCGAGCACGAGGTCCGCCTCCGCGCGCATTCCTTGCAAGAGCTCGCGCTCGGCGAGGATGCCATCAACCACCCGCCCGCCCTCCTGCAGCGGGTGCGGCCGGGAGACGCTGTCGAACCTGCGCACCAGCGTCTCGTCGGACGCCTCGAGGAAGACAACGTAGGGCCGGATGCCCCGCGCCTGCAGGTCGCCGATCGCCGACTTCAGATCCGTCGAGAACGCCCGGCTGCGAATGTCGACCACAGCGGCGAGCTTCGGCACCGCGCCCCGCGCTCGCCTCGCCAGGTCGGCCATCGTCGGCAGCAGGTCGGCTGGCAAATTATCAGCCACGAACCAGTCCAGGTCCTCTAGTGCCTTGGCCGCCGTGCTCCGGCCGGCCCCGGACAGGCCGGTGATGATGACGATCTCCTGCTGACTCATGCGGTCCGCGGTCATGCTCAGTCCCTGTCGAAGGCCGAACCGTTCTCGGCTACGGCTTCGCCGCCGCCGTGCAGCGCCTGGTACACAGCTTCCGCCGTGCGCAGGCCAAATCCGGGCACCGCGGCGATCTCTTGCACGGTTGCCGCGCCTAGCTTGCGCACGGACCCGAACTGCCGTAGCAGGGTAGCCCGTCTGGCCGGCCCTACGCCGGGGATGGCGTCAAGCTCGCTGGCGGTCAGCGCAGCCCTGCGCTTGGCCCGGTGGTAGGTAATCGCGAATCTGTGCGCCTCATCGCGCACCCGCTGCAGCAGGTACAGGCCCTCGCTGCTGCGCGGCAGAATGACTGGCCCGTCCGCACCGGGCAGCCATACCTCCTCGAGCCGCTTGGCCAAGCCGCAGACCGCGACGTCGACGACGCCGAGCTCGTCCAGCGCCCGGACCGCAGCCGTCACCTGGGCGGGCCCGCCGTCGATCACCAGCAGGTTCGGCGGGTAGGCAAACTTGCGCCTGTTCTCCGGCTCGGCCGCGATGCCGTGGTCGGCGCCGGATTCCGCGGCTCCGGCGGCTGTGCGCTCATCCAGGTAGCGCCTGAACCGCCTAGTGATCACCTCGTGAATGGCGGCCACGTCGTCCGTGCCATCGATCCCTTTGATGGCGAATCTGCGGTATTCGGACTTCCTGGCCAGCCCGTCCTCGAACACCACCATCGACGCCACGACGAAAGTCCCTTGCAGGTTGGAGACGTCGTAGCTCTCGATCCGCAGCGGCGCCTCATCCAGCCCGAGCGACTCCTGGATCTCGTTCAGCGCGACGCTGCGGGTGGTCAGGTCGCTGGCCCGGCGCGTCTTGTGCAGCGCCAGCGACTCGCCCGCGTTCCTGGCGACGGTTTCGAGCAGAGCCTTCTTGTCGCCGCGCTGCGGCACCCGCAGGCTCACCCGGCTGCCTCGCCTCGCGGCCAGCCATTCCTCCACGGTGGCCGCGTCCGGCGGCAACGCCGGCACCAGCACTTCCCGCGGGACCGAAGACCGCCGCTCCGCCCGCGCGGCCATCGGGCCAGCCGCTCCAGCAGGCTCGCCGACCTGGTCGGCCGCGACCGGATCCTCGTCATAGACCTGGCCGAGGAAGTGCTCGACCAGCTCCTCGGTTGTGACGTCCTCTACCTTGTCAACCACCCACCCGCGTTGCCCGCGGACCCGGCCGCCGCGCACGTAGAACACCTGGACCGCAGCCTCGAGCTGGTCCTCGGCGAGCGCGATGACATCGCAGTCCGTGCCGTCGGCCAGAACTACTGCCTGCTTCTCCAGGGCCCGCTGGAGCGCTTGGATGTCGTCCCGCAGCCGCGCCGCGTGCTCATATTCCTCGGCGGCCGAGGCCTCGCGCATCTGGACTTCCAGCCGCTTGATGAACCTGCCAGTCTGGCCCGCCATGAAGTCACAGAATTCTTCGGCCAGCCGCCGGTGGCTGGCCGCGTCGATCCGGCCGACGCACGGGGCCGAGCATTTGCCGATGTAGCCGAGCAAGCACGGGCGGCCGATCTGGCCCGCGCGCTTGAACACTCCCGCCGAGCACGTCCGCACCGGGAACACGCGGAGCAGCGTGTCCACGGTGTCGCGGATCGCCCAGGCATGCGAGTACGGGCCGAAGTACCGTACGCCGCGACGCTTGGCGCCGCGCATCACCTGCACCCGCGGGAACTCCTCGTCCATGAGCACGGCAAGGTAGGGATAGCTCTTGTCGTCCCGGTACCGCACGTTGAACCTGGGGTCGAACTCCTTGATCCAGGAGTACTCCAGCTGAAGCGCCTCTACCTCGGTGCCGACCACCGTCCAGTCCACCCTGGCCGCTGCCCGCAGCATCGACTGGGTGCGCGGATGCAAGCCGGCAAAGTCAGCGAAGTAGGAGTTGAGCCTGGACCTCAGGCTCTTGGCCTTGCCGACGTAGATGACCCGGCCACGGTCGTCACGGAACCGGTAGACGCCCGGCGAATCGGGAATCGAGCCGGGCGCCGGGCGGTAGCTCGCCGGATCTGCCACATGGCAACTCTATGCACTAGCCGGACTGCGCACTCGGCGTGCGGCGCCCGGTCAGGAGCCCGGCTGCGCCTGGTCCGCGCGCGAGTACTCGGCCGGGGCGAACACCACGATCACCGCCAGGTCCGCCGTTACCGCCGTGAACCTGTGCTCCTCACCGGCTGGGACGTAGATGACCGAGCCTGGCCCGACGGCGACCCGGTCACCGCCAGCCTCCAAACTCGCCCGGCCGGACGCTACCAGGTAGACCTCGTCCTCGGTATGCGGCGACTGCTCGTCGGTTCCGCCTGCCGGGATCGAGTAGGTGCCCACACTCAGGTCGGGCCGCCGCAGGTGCTCGGCCCACGCGGCCTGCTCGCCTGGCGGCGGGGCGGCGTAATCGCCTGCCCCGGTGATCACCCTCACCGGCTCGGGCTCTGGTGCGCTGCGGGCTGCGCGTCCCGCCACATCAGCCAGAGCGTGGGCCCGCCGTCGGGAATGGTCAGTTCCGTCGTGACCGTGAATCCGTGCCGTTCGTAGAACGGGACGTTCCGCTCCTTGCTCGACTCCAGGTAGGCCGGCAGTCCGGCGGCATCGCAGCGGGCTAGCCGCGACCGCATCAGCTCGCTGCCCACGCCGCTGCCCTGGGCGGGCGGATCGGTCCCGATGCCGGACAGGTACCAGTGCGGCTGCTCCGGGTGGCAGCGAACCATCGCCGCGTAGGTAGTGCTCGCCGTGCCGATGCGCGACCGAAGCGCCCAGGCGAACGCCGGCAAGGTGCTGATCTGCCGCCATGCGGATGGCCGCCAGGCTTCGGGTGGCACCCAGATCGCAGCGCCTAGTACTTCATCCCCGGCGAGCATGATCTCGGTTCCTTCGTGCCGCAGGCTGTTCTCCCGCATCGAGACAGTGAAGAACTTCGGCAGCAGCCGCCGCCGCATCTGCGTGTCGGGGAAGATCCATGCCATAACCGGGTCGTCGTCGAAGGCTCGGGCCAGCATGGCGACCGTGGCCCGCAGGTCGGCCCGGCCAAATGAGCGGACGGTCCTGGTTGCGCCGCTTGTTTGAGCCACGTTTGGCATGGTAACAGCCGCCGGCCGCCAGCTCGGCCGCGCGAGACTGGCAGCACCGCCGCTAGCACCCGGCTGGTGCTGGCCGAGCGCACAAGATCACCTCAAGCGTCCGCGGGCCGTGCACGCCCTCCACCCGCTCCAGCTCGATGTCACTGGTGGCTGACGGCCCGCTGATCCAGGTCAGCGGCCTGGCGGCAGCGTCGGCGAGCCTGGCCACCGCCTCCGGAACCAGGTGCACGACCTGCTCGGCTGCGACGATGCACAAGTGATAATCCGGTACCAGGGAGATTGCCCGGCGGCCCTGGCCTGGCGAGCCGTCCAGGATGATCGTGCCTGTCTCCGCTATGGCAACTGCTGCCCGGGTTATCACCGCGTCGAAACAGTCAAGTTCGGCTGCGGTCAGGATCTTGCCGTCGGCGTTGTCGGTGCTAACCTCGGCCCACTCCGGCAGCCGCAGTGCAAGGCCCGGTGGCACCACCACGCGCCGCGCGCCGCGCTGCTCTAGGGCTGCGGCGACCTCGGCCGCCAGCGTTGCCGGGGTAGCACGCCGCACTGTGGCGCGATAGTCAATCAGCCGGTCCGCCAGCAGATCGAGCAGCGCAGGCCCCGCGGTCTGACCGCTGCGCCGGTATGCCGCGCCGGCCTGCGGACCCTGGCCGGCCGGCCGGGCAAGAGCGGTCTGGATCCGGGCCAGCACCTCCTGGCGCGCGGTCATGGCTGGTCCGGATGGGTTGCCCGCCACCACTGCCTGAAGGTCTGTCCCGGCGGGGCCGGCGCGTCCCTGGCCCTCGTCCACGCCGCCAGCGGCGGCGGCAGCACCGAGATCTTGCCGCCCCTGCCGACGAGCCGGCCGACCTGCCCGGCCCGCTGGGCTGCGGCATACCGGCGCGGCGACGTCATCACCCAGGACGCGGCGGCCATGGTGATGGCTTCAGCCGACGGCACCCGGTGCACCCGGCGAGCCTCATCGACGTGCCGAGCGCGCAGGTGCACCAGGAGCGACGGGATATTGATCCGCACCGGACAGGCGTCGTAGCAGGCCCCGCAGAGCGATGACGCATACGGCAGTGACGCGTTGTCCTCAACGCCGGTGAGCTGCGGTGACAGCACGGCGCCGATCGGGCCGGGATACACCGACCCGTAGGCATGCCCGCCGGTGCGCTCATAGACGGGGCACACATTCAGGCAGGCCGAGCAGCGGATGCAATACAGCGCCTCGCGGCCAACCGGGTCGGCGAGCGCGGCCGTCCGGCCGTTGTCGAGCAAGACCAGGTGGAACTCCTGCGGTCCGTCGCCAGGGGTCACGCCGGTCCACATCGAGGTGTATGGATTCATCCGCTCGCCGGTGGATGAGCGCGGCAGCAGTTGCAGGAAGACACCAAGATCTGCCCAGGTCGGGATGACCTTCTCGATCCCCATGACGGTTATCAGCGTCTGCGGCAAGGTCAGGCACATCCGGCCGTTGCCCTCGGATTCCACGACGCACAGGGTGCCGGTCTCGGCAACCGCGAAGTTGGCACCGCTGATGCCAACGCTTGCGGTCAGGAACTTGCGTCGCAGGTGCCGCCTTGCCGCTTCGGCGAGCGCCGCCGGGTCGTCGGTCAGGCCGGGATCGGCGTCAGGCATCTCGCGCAGGAAGATCTCCCGGATCTCGGCCCGGTTGCGATGGATGGCCGGCACCAGGATGTGCGACGGCCGGTCCTGGCCGAGCTGGACGATGAGTTCGGCCAGGTCCGTCTCGTGCGCGGCGATGCCAGCTGCCGCCAGCGCATCGTTCAGCCCAATCTCGTCGGTAACCATGGACTTGACCTTGACTACCTCGCTGGCTCCGGCCTCCCGCACCAGGCTGGTCACGATCGTGTTGGCCTCAGTAGCATCCCGTGCCCAGTGCACCGTCCCGCCGCGCGCCTGAACAGCGGCCTCCAGCTGCTCCAGGTAGCGGCCGAGATCGCGGATAGTCCGTGCCTTAATTGCCTGGCCAGCCGTGCGCAATTCCTCCCAGTCAGGCAGCTCGGCCACAACACCGGCCCGCTTGGCCCGGATGGTGGCGGTCGCCTTGCCGAGGTTGCGGCGCAGCTGCGCATCGGCGACGGCCCGCCTGGCAGCAACCGGGAACGGGTCGATCTCGCGCAGGTGCCCGACCCCGCGCGGCGCCGTCGGCATGCCGAGGAACGTGGTCACCGGCCAGCTCCCCGGCCCGACGTCGCGGCCAGGATCTCGGCCAGGTGCACGGTGCGCACGCCGGTCCGCAGCCGGGACAGGCCGCCGCCGATGTGCATCAGGCAGGACGAGTCGCCTGCGGTGCACACTTCGGCGCCGGTCGCGAGCACATTGCGCATCTTGTCGGCGAGCATGGCGGTCGACACGTCTGCGTTTTTCACCGCGAACGTGCCGCCGAAGCCGCAGCAGACGTCGGCGTCGGGCAACGGCACCAGCTCGATACCAGAGACCTGGCGCAGCAGCCGGAGCGGCCGGTCCCCGACTCGCAGCAGCCGGAGCGAGTGACAAGTGGGATGGTAGGCGACCCGGTGCGGGTAGTGAGCGCCGACATCCTC
>Ga0187783_10004390_pt1 | contig 10451 bp, 6 predicted proteins | sample 1015_SJ02_MP02_2_FD_132471 | JGI IMG/M metagenome (GOLD analysis project Ga0187783, IMG submission 132471) | Tropical peat soil microbial communities from peatlands in Department of Meta, Colombia - 1015_SJ02_MP02_20_MG | ecosystem: Environmental > Terrestrial > Soil > Wetlands > Peat | place...
CGATCGGGATGCAGCGGATCGATGCTGATGACACGCCCGTTCGGCGCATTGAGCGTCGTAAGGAAGTACAGCCGGCCCGCGTCCGCACCCACGTAGATATAGGCAGCCTCGAATCCCGCGGTCACCTGCATGGCCTGGGGCATGCGCGAGGCGAGATCGACGAGATAGATGTTCTCAACCCCCTTATCGCCTACCTCGCCCTCACCGCAGGCGATGACCAGCCAGCGGCCGTCACTCGAGAGGTGCGGCTCGTACTGCCAGTCCGGATGTGCGCTGTCGGAAAAGACCAATCGGTCACTATCGGGCGGCGTGCCGAGCGCGTGGTAGTAGACGGCGTCGCCCAGATCCTGCGCTGCGAGCTCCTGCCCGGCGCGTGGTGTCGGGAATGCGCTGTAGTAGAAGCCGCGGCTGTCGTGTGCGAACTGCGGCTTGTAATACTTGGTATGCCGCGCCACATCCGGCAGGTCCCGGCCGTCTTCGAGATCTCGCACGCGCCACTCGGTCCAGTCCGAGCCGGCCTCCGAGACGCCATACGCGAGGTACCGGCCATCGCGCGCCGCCTCGTAATCGGTAACGATGAGGCTGCCGTCGGGCGACAGGGTGTTGGGATCGAGCACCAACGTCGCCTCATCGCCGAGTCGGCGGGTGGTATAGAGCACACTCTGTTCCTGGGTCCCGGAGTTATGGGTATAGAAGTAGCGACCGCCCTCGTGGAAGGGGATGCCGAACTTCTCGTACTCATACAGCGTGGCAATACGCCTGCGCAGTGGTTCACGCTCCTTGATCGCGGCAAGATAGGCTTCTGTCAGCCCGCCCTCGGCAGTTACCCAGGCGCGCGTCTGCGGCGAATCGAGATCCTCCATCCAGCGGTAGGGATCGGCGACCACGGTGCCGTGATAGTCGTCGACGACATTGCCGCGCGGCGCCGCGGGGTAATGCAGTGACCCATCGGCTGTCAGGGCCGCGCACAGCACAGGCGCGCTGAGCAGCAGCGCCACAACCACCCGTGCCGCGCGCGGCCGGCGGGCCGTGACGGTCCGACGCGTCCGGACCTTCCTCATTGCACCAGCGGCTTCGCCAATGGGCGTGGGCGTGGCATCAAACGATGGTACAACTTCGGCCGCCTGCCTTGGGCGGGAACCCTGCAATCGCCATATCGCCGCATGAAATCGCCGCCCACCTGGGCCGGCCGCCGCTCGTAGTCCCGCACCTGCCGAATTCTTACTACGGGCACGTCAGACTTCGCCCGATACCCCAGCGCGTCGAAGCCGCGCAGGCTGTGCCGGTGAGGTCTCTGCTGCACGCCGTCGGTTTCTTCCTGCTGGTTTTCGCCGTCACCGGCTGCGGCCACGATGACAGCAGCAACCCGGCCCCATCGCCTGCCCCCGCGACGCCTCAGCGAGGCGCGCTGATCGAGAATCCCCCGGCACAGGTTGCGACGCTCACGCCCAGCGATCTTCTCACCCTGCTCGGCGGCAGCGACCTGGGCGCGACGTTCCTGCAGCTCGCCTATACGCCCAAATGCACGATCAACGTCTACCACCTGACCTATCAGACGGTTGACCCCAGCGAAAACATCACGCCGGCCTCGGGCGCCCTCATGGTGCCGAGCGGCAGCGACCCTTCCTGCAATGGTGCCCTGCCGATTGTGCTGTACGCGCACGGCACTACGACCGATCGCGACTTCGACATCGCGCAATTGAATGCCGCCGACAACGACGAGGGGGTTCTGCTGGCCGCGGTGTTCGCCGCCGAGGGTTACATCGTCGTGGCTCCGAACTATCTCGGCTATGACACCTCCACTCTCGACTATCATCCGTATCTCATCGCCGCGGCGCAGTCGCAGGAGATGATCGACGCCCTGACGGCCGCGCGCGCGGCCCTGCCCACGGCCGCCGCCACCGGAACGACCGCCGGCGACAAGCTCTTCATCACCGGCTATTCCGAGGGCGGTTATGTAGCCATGGCCACCCACAGCGCCATGCAGAGTCTCGGCATGACGGTGACCGCTTCCGCGCCAATGTCGGGTCCTTACGCGCTCGCAGCCTTTGGCGACGCCATTTTCGAGGGCGAGGTGAGTGACAGCGCAACAGTCAGTGTCGCGCTGCTGGCGGTCGCCTATCAAAAGGCCTACGGCAATATCTATTCGACTCCGGCGGAGCTGTTCGCCAGCAACTATGCGCCCTCGATCGAAACACTGCTGCCGAGTACCACCGCATTGAGCACTCTCGAAGCGCAGGGAGAATTTCCTACCGCGCTGTTTGACAGCAGCCCGCCGAGCGCGAGCGACTCCATCTATACTCCGGCCACCTCACCTGCAGCCCTCGCCGGAGTGTTTGCCGCCGGTTTCGGCAGCAACTATCTGGTCAACAACAGTTATCGTGCCGCATACCTGAGCGATGCGCTGGCGACGCCCGATGGCGGTTTTCCGGCCTTGACCAGCGGTGTGCCGGCAGCGCATCCGACCAGCACGTTGCGGGTCGAGCTCAAAGCCAACGACCAGCGCAACTGGAGCCCGACGGCGCCGGTGCTTCTGTGCGGCGGCGATTCCGATCCAACGGTGTTCTTCTTCAATACGACGTTGATGCAGAACTACTGGGCGGCACATCCGCCGGCGACGCCACCCGTCATCCTCGACATCGATTCCGCCCCGACGTCCGATGACCCGTACGCCACTCTCAAGACGGCGTTCGGCGCCGCCAAGGCGCTGGTGAGCGCCGAGGGCGGCGAGTCAGCGGTACTGGCTGCCTACCATGCCACGCTCGTTCCGCCCTTTTGCCTGAGCGCCGTCAAGTCGTTCTTCGACGCGCACTGAGTGCGCCGGCCGTTCCATTGCCGGGCAATTGTCAGGCTAGGGGGTCCAGGTCCCCCTGCAGCAGGCGGTGCACGGCCAGGGGGCCGGCCATCTTGTCGAGGCAATCGTCGAACCCGGACTCGAGTGAAAGGCGCCGCACGGTGGCATCCAGCGTCATCCCGCTCAGCATGACGAGGCGGATCGCCGGCCCCGCCTGCGCCTTCACCGCCTGCGCGAGGCGGTAGCCATTCATCCCTGGCAGGTTGATGTCGATCAACGCCACCTGCGGCGCAGAGTCGGCGATCAGCCGCACGGCCTCTTCGGCGTTGCGGGCCTCGAAGACGGTATACCCGAGGCTCAGCAGCGATTCGCGATAGGCGCCGCGCACGTCGGCGCTGTCCTCGACGATGAGGATGCGTCTGGGCGGCTGCCCGGCTGGCCCGACGCGCGTGCTCGACCCGCCCGAGGCACCCGCCTTCCGTTCCGCATCCCCGGGCGCCTTGCGCCTGTCAGTCACCGCCCGCGCGCCCGCCGGGGCGAACCGCATCAGCAGTACGGACGCTGCGGGACCTTCCATCGCGACCGACAGACCGCCATGTTGCAAAGTCATGATTTGACGGGCCGTACGCAGTGCCATGCCCCCGCCCGCCCCGCGATAGCTTGCAAACCAGTGCTCGCCGCCGCTCGCGTCAGGGTCGACGCTGCAGTCAACGCGCACCACGGGGGTCGAATCCAGCGTCTCGGCGCGCACCTGCACTGCGCTGTCAGGTAGTGCGACTGAGCCGGCGTGCCGCAACACGGCGGTCAACGCCTGTACCGATCGCGCCCGATCCGCACAGACCTCGAACGGGGTGGCGCTCGGGTGGAACACGATGCGCTGCGCAAGCTGTGCCTCGAGGGCGCCGCCTGCCTCCTCCACGATGTGCCGCAGGTCGCACGGCTCGAGAGTGAGTCGCAGGGAGCCGCGCTCGCACTGCTCGGCCGCTACGAACAGTTCCAGGGTGGCGAGCGCCCGGCGCAAGCCGCGTTCGATTCTCTCGGTGCTGAGGCGGCTCGCCGCCGGCGAGAAATCCTGCAAGCGCAGCAGATCGAGCGACGATGCGATCGGACTCAGCGCATCACGCAGCTCGTGCGCAAGATCGCGCAGCAGCGAGCCGCCAGGCTCCCCTGTGGACCCCTTGGTGACTTCTTCCTCTGCCATGACGCCGGCAGCTCTCGACCTCGTTGAGTCGCACCCCTGACCGGGTCGCGGCGCGACCGCCGGCGCGGACCCTCCTTTTCATTTTAAACCAGCCTCCTCGGGCACGCCGAGCGCATGCGCTCTTCGGACCAACGGGTGCCCGGACCGGCCCCGAGCGGACGTTCATTCCTGAAAACGCTCAAACAGCCTACGCAGCGTGTAGGGGTATGCTGACAACGGGCGGCGCATCGTCACCCTTATACTTTCCCGTCTCGGATCGACTGCTGCCCGTGCGAAAGCCAACTGCCGACTTGCTTACCCCTGGACCTCCCATGAGCCCGAGCGGCCCCGGCGGGCAACCGACAGCAGCCGTTCTCGCGAGTGACACCGAGGAACTCGATTATTCCGCTCGCCTCGCGTTGCTCGCTGCCATCGTCGAGTCCTCCGACGACGCGATCGTGAGCAAGACGCTCACGGGGCGGATTCTCTCGTGGAACGCAGGCGCTACGCGGATCTTCGGCTATCGGGCCGAGGAGGTGATCGGCAAGCCGATCACCGTGATCATTCCCCAGGAGCTGCACTCGGAAGAGGAGCGGATACTGGAGAAGCTGCGGCGCGGGGAAAGTATCGAGCACTTCGATACGATCCGCGTGCGCAAGGATGGCGAGCGCATTCCCATCTCGCTCACCGTCTCGCCGGTTCGCGATTCGCGTGGCCGCATCATCGCCGCCTCGAAGGTTGCCCGTGATATCTCCGAGCGCAAACGTGCCGAGCAGCAGCTGCTCGAGGGCGAGCGCCGCATAGCGGCGGAGGCCGACGCGCTCGCCAGGCTCAATGACCACAGCACGCGCCTGTGGCGGTCGGGCACCCTCGAGGCGGGGCTGGAGGAAATGCTCGCAGCGGCGCTCGAGCTACTTGCCGCGGACCGGGGCGTTCTCCATCTTTTCAATGAGACAGGCGGCCAACAGCCGACCGTCGTACAACGGGGCTTCGAGGCGACCTTGCCCGATCTCCTGCGGGCCGACGCCAACGGCGCACCTGCCCGCAGCGTCAGCTGCCGCGAGCAGGTACTGGTCGAGGATATCGATACCGATCCGCACTCTGACCCCTGCCGTGAGCGGGCCCGGGCGGCAGGCATCCGTGCGTTCATCGCGACGCCCCTGATCGACACCGACGGAACGGTGCTGGCGGTGATTTCGGCTTGCTTCGGCAGCACGCATCGTCCCACCCCGCAGCAGCTGCGGCGGCTCGATCTGTACCTGCTTCAAGCGGTGGATTTCATACAACGCTGCAGACTGGAGCAGGTCTTGCGGCAGAACGAGGAGTCGCTGCGGGAGTCAGACCGCCGTAAGAACGAGTTCCTCGCGGTGCTCGCTCACGAGCTCCGCAACCCGCTGGCGCCGATTCGCTACGCGCTGGCGACGGCCAAGGTCTCCGGACGTACCCTCGAGCAGCAAAGGCGGGCGGAAGAGGTTATCGAGCGGCAGGTGGCTCACATGAGCCGTCTGCTGGAGGATCTGCTCGACATCTCGCGCATCAGCCATCACACACTCGAGCTGCAGAGGAGTCACATCGAGCTGGCGGCGGTCATCGCAACCTCGTTGGAAACTGCGCGACCGGCTCTCGATGGGAAGCGTCATGCCGTCTCGGTCGAGCTGCCTCGGCAGCCGGTACGCCTCGACGCAGACCCCGTCCGCCTCGCTCAGGTGTTCTCCAACCTTCTCATCAACGCCGCCAAGTACACCAACCCCGGCGGACACATCCGGCTGCATGCGGCGCTGGTGAAGGACCAGGTGGTGGTGACCGTGAGTGACGACGGGATCGGCATCGCTCCCGAGATGATGCCGCGGCTGTTCACGCTTTTCGCGCAGGCACAGCCGGCGCTCGGGCGCACCGAAGGCGGACTGGGAGTAGGCCTCGCGCTGGTGCGCGGGATCGTCACGCTGCATGGCGGCAGTGTCGCGGCACGCAGCGCCGGGCTCGGCCGTGGCAGTGAGTTCACCGTACGTCTGCCGGTTGAGCAGGCCCTCGGGGAGACGCCGGAAGCACGCCGCGGGCAGGAGGCGCTCGCGCGAGGTGCAGACGGGCAGGCGGGGCTGAAAATCCTCGTGGTGGATGACAGCCGCGATGCTGCCGACGTGAGCGCGATGCTGCTGGAGTTGTCAGGACATCAGGTGCAGACCGCCTACTCCGCCCGTCGGGCTCTCGAGCTCGGCGAGATATTTCATCCCGACGCGCTGCTGCTCGACATCGGCTTACCCGACCTCGATGGTTACCAGCTGGCCCGCCGCATCCGCGGCAGCTCTTGGGGCCGCGCCACATTGCTCGTCGCCGTCACCGGCTGGGGGCAGAGCGAGGACCGGCGCCGTGCCCTCGAAGCAGGCTTTGATCATCATCTGACGAAGCCGATCGCGCCCGAAACCCTGGACTCTCTGCTGCGGTCACTGCAGGGCGAGCGCGCAGCGCGCTAGCACTGGTGGGCGCGACTTCAGCCCCACAGCGCCCGTTCGGGCGGGTACATGAGGGCAGTCTCGAACCGAATAGGGTGCTCGCGGTCCTGACACTGCAGCAGCGGTCCGTCGAGATCCACGTAGCGGCACCTCTGGGCGAGCAGGAACGCCGGCGCCATCGCCAGTGAAGTGCCGCACATGTTGCCGACCATGAGACCGAGCCCGAGACGGCGCGCTTCCTCCACCATGGCGAGTGCCTCGGTGAGGCCACCGCACTTGTCGAGCTTGATGTTGGCGTACGCGTAACGTCCGGCGAGGAGTGGCAGCGAGGCCGCGTCGGTGCACGACTCATCGGCTGCCAGCGCCACCGGCGTTGGCAATCCGTCGAGGGCGGCGTCTTCGCCGCGCGGCAGGGGTTGCTCGATGAGCTCGACGCCGAGCGCGGCGAGCGGCTCGAGCAACCGCTCGAGCAGTGCGCGCGAGAAGCCCTCGTTGGCATCGACAATGAGCCGCGCGTGCGGGTGCTCCTGGCGCACCAGGCGCACCACATCGACATGTCGTTCGGCGTCGACCTTGAGCTTCAGGATGGGATACGCCGCTGCGGCACGCGCCTTGCGGGCGACCGCGGCCGCGTCACCCAGCCCGATTGTGAAGACGGTCGTGACGGGCCTGAGCTCCGCCAGCCCGGCGGTCCGCGACACCGGGATCCCGGACTGCTTGGCCCGCAGGTCCCATAGCGCGCAATCGAGAGCGTTGCGCGCACCGCCGGCTGGCAGCAGCCGCTGCAGGCAGGCGCCATCGAGCCCATCCTGAAACTCGCTCGCGACCGCTTCGATCTGCGCCGCCATGCTGGCGGGTGTCTCGCCGTCGTAATCGACCCCCGCCGCCTCGCCGCGCCCGACGTGCCCGTCGACGGCGAGGAGCTCTGCGACGAGCACCGGAACCTGCGCTACGGTGCCGCGCGCAATCGCGAACGGCTCGATGAGCTCCCAGCTCTCGATGCGCGTGCGACAGCGGATCACGGGACGAGCAGCCGGTCGATGAGCGGTGCCACTCCATCGCGCAGCGGATCGCAAACGGGCAGCAGGAGCTCACGGGCGAGCCGGGCGCGGTAGTCTCGCCAGGCGGGGTCATCGAGCGTCGCGGAGTTGATGCCGAGGCCGATGCAGCGGATGTGCCGGTTCGTCAGCCGGCCGAGCTGCAGGTAGGCATCGATGACCTGGGCGAGCGGCGGAATCGCGTAGTCCGGATATTCTTCGATGGTTTCGCGCTCGGGCGCATGACACAACACGATGGCGTCCGGCTGCGACCCGTGCAGCAGTCCGAGGGTGACTCCCGCGTAGGCCGGATGAAAGATCGAGCCCTGTCCCTCGATGACGTCCCAGTGGCCTGGCGCAGCATCGGGCGAAAGAGCTTCCGCCGCGCCGGCGAGGAAGTCCGCGACCAGCGCATCCATGGCGATGCCGCTTCCCGCGATCATGATGCCGGTCTGGCCAGTGGCGCGGAACGTTGCCGGCACGCCCCGCGCGGTGAGTTCCCGGGTCAGCGCCAGCGCAGTGTATTTCTTGCCGAGCGCACAGTCGGTGCCGACCGTCAGCAGCCGCTTTCCGGAGCGCTTGCGACCGCTCGCCACCGGGAATGCCGGGTTCATGTGACGCACATCGACAAGCCGTACACCGTGCCGTTCGGCGGCACGGACGAGCCGCGGGAAGGAGGTGAGACGCGTGTGCAGCCCGCTGACCGCATCGAGCCCCGCCTCGAGCGCCGCCTCGAGGTCATCCTGCCAATGCTGCGGCAGCACCCCACCGGTCGGCGCAACGCCAACGACCATCGATCCGGCACCGCGGGCGGCCGCCTGCGCCGGCGATAGACGGGGCAGATCGAGCGTCACGGCAGCGGCCGGCTGCGACCACTCGCCGAGCACGTCGGCGCGGCACCAGTCACGCAGCCCAAAGGCGGTCTTGCAGTCGGACTTCAGCCGGGCGTCGCCGAGATACAGAAGATAAGGCTTGCGCAACTCGAGCATGCGTGGGGACTCTTTGCGGCAGGCACGCCGCGCCGCTCAGGTGAGCATGCCCACGACTGCTGCGGTGGCGCAAGTCGCGAGCGTGCCGCCGGCGAGCGCCCGCAGGCCGAGACCGGCGATCTCTGCGCGACGTGCGGGCGCCATGGTCGCAAGCCCCGTCACCAGGATTCCGACGCTGCCGAAGTTGGCAAAGCCACAGAGCGCGTACGTCGCAATGAGGCGACTGCGTTCACCGAGTACATCACCTCCAAGAGCCGCTAACTCGCGATAGGCGATCAACTCGTTGAGTACCGTCTTGGTGCCGAGCAGGCCGCCGACCGTGGACGCTTCGCGCCACGGAACGCCGAGCAGCCATGCAACTGGTGCGAACGCCCAGCCGAGAAGGCGCTCGAGCGTCAGCGGGCTGCCGCGCACCTGCGGCAGCAGCTCGATGAGCTCATCCAGCAGATGTACCAGCGCAACGAACACCAGCAGTATTGCCACGATGTTGAGGAACAGCTCGAGCCCATGGCGGGTGCCCTGTGTGATGGCCTCAAAAGCACCGTGCACATCACCACGCACCAGCTCCCCCGGAGTGGGCGCAGCGCTTTCGGGAATCATGATGCGTGCCATCACGACGGCGGCCGGCAGGGAAATGACCGAGGCGACCAGCAGGTGGCCTGCCGAGTTCGGAATGACGTTCGCCAGCATGGAGGCATAGAGCACCAGCACGGTGCCTGCTATGGTCGCCAGACCCGTGCACATCACGATGCACAGCTCGCTGCGGGTCAGTCGCCCGATGTACGGTCGCACCAGAATCGAGGATTCGACCATGCCGAGAAACGGATTGGCTACCGCGCACAGCGCGACCGCCCCGCCGATGCCGAGTGCGCGTTCGAACAGCCGCGCGAGGCCGGCGACCACCGCCGGCAAGATGCGCCAATAGGTGAGCAACGCCGCGAGCGCGCTCACGACGATGATCAGCGGCAGGATGCGGAACGCGAGCACCACGCTCGCGCCGGCGTGCGTCTCCTGATAAGGCACGGGGCCGCCGCCGAGGAACCCGAACACGAAGGTGCTACCCGCCTCGGTTGCGTGCTGCACCGCGACCACACCGCGGTTGAGCTCGGCAAAAAGTGTCGCCGCCAAGGGCAGTTTGAGCAACAGCGCCGCGAGTCCGATCTGCAGCGGCATCCCGAGCGCGACCAGCCGCCACGACACCTCGCGGCGCCGTTCGCTCAGCAGCCAGGCGAGCAGCAGCAGGACGATCAGACCGGAGGCGCTTTGCGCGTGTTGCAACCGCCGCTCCTGGGACTACTCCTGTGGCATCCCCCGGCAACCGCCGGCCTCTCAGCGACCGATGCCGCCCTTTTGCAGTATGGCCGGAATATGCGCCTCCCATCCGAGCGCCATGACGTGCACACCATCGCAGAGCGTGGCGATGTCGCGGATCGTGCCTGCCGCGATTTCGATCCCGGCCGCGGACTCCGCCTCGAGGCCGGACGCCTGTGCCAGTCGCCGCAGCAGCATCTGCGGCACGTGGATCCCCGGGACTTTTTCGTTCAGCCAGGTCGCCATCTTTGCCGACTTCAGCGGGATGATTCCGCCGATGACGGCCACGCCCTGCGGTTTGACGGCGGCGAGGAAGGTCTCGAGCGACGCCGCGTCAAACAGCGCCTGTGTCTGCAGGAACTGCACACCGGCGTCAATCTTGCGACGGGTGTTGACGACCTCCGCCTGCAGATCGGCCGCACCCGGGTTGACGGTCGCTCCAAAAAAGAGCTGCGCTGCCCCGCGCAGTGGTTTGCCCGCCAGGTCGCGACCTAAGGTCAGCTCGCGGGCCGCGGCCGCCATCTGACTCGCCGTCAGATCGAATACCGGCTTGGCGTCCGGATGATCGCCGTTGGCCGGAGGATCCCCGCCCATGAACACAAAGTTGCGCACCCCGAGGGCGGCGCCACCCAGCAGATCCGCCTGAATGGCGATCCGGTTGCGATCGCGCGCCGTCATCTGCACGATCGA
>Ga0187783_10004391_pt1 | contig 10451 bp, 17 predicted proteins | sample 1015_SJ02_MP02_2_FD_132471 | JGI IMG/M metagenome (GOLD analysis project Ga0187783, IMG submission 132471) | Tropical peat soil microbial communities from peatlands in Department of Meta, Colombia - 1015_SJ02_MP02_20_MG | ecosystem: Environmental > Terrestrial > Soil > Wetlands > Peat | place...
GTAGTCACAAGCAATAAGATGCAGAAGACCGTGGTGATTACCGTCGAGAGACAGGTCATCCATCCCCTCTACAAACGCGTGGTGCGGCGTTCGAAAAACTTTCTGGCCCACGACGAAAAGAATGAGTGCAAGGTGGGCGACACGGTGAGAATTCAGGAGACTCGTCCCCTGAGCAGCCGCAAGCGCTGGCGAGTGGTGGAGATTGTTACCAAGGCGACGTTGGTCGCGCCCGTGCCGGAGGTGGAAGTATGATCGGGATGCGGACGATTCTCCAGGTGGCGGATAATTCCGGAGCCCGCAAGCTTTCGTGCATCCTGCCGCTCGGCGGTGACGTAGGGTTGCAAGCGGGCTTGGGCGATATCATTACCGCGGCGGTGAAAGAGGCGGCGCCGGACAGCGCCATTCCCAAGGGCAAGGTTGTGAAGTGCGTCATCGTCCGGATGCGAAAGGAACAGCGGCGGCGCGATGGCAGCTATATCCGGTTCGATGAAAACGCCGCCGTGCTGATCAATGACGCGAACGAACCGGTCGGCACGCGCGTCTTCGGGCCGGTGGCACGCGAACTCCGCGAGAAGAAATTTCTGAAGATCGTTTCTTTGGCGCCCGAGGTTCTGTGAGGGGATTTTCAATGGATATTCGTAAGAACGACATCGTGCAAGTGATGGCGGGGCGAAGCCGGGGGCCTTCCGGACGGCCAACGCGGGGAAGGGTTCTGGAAGTCGAGCCCGCCAAATCGAGGCTCTACGTCGAACACGTGAACATGGTCAAACGTCACGTGCGGCCCAACCCTGCCAAACAGATTCGCGGCGGAATTTTGGAGAAAGAAGGCCCCATCCACGTCTCCAACGTGGCGCTGGTTTGCAGCGAGTGCGGGCCCACCCGGATTCAGCACCGTGAAATGGCAGAAGGCAAAAAAGTGCGCATCTGCGCCAAGTGCGAGAAATCTCTGGATAAGTAAAGGCCGGGAGGATCGAAAGCAACATGGCTCCGAGACTGAAAGAACGATACCAAAGGGAAGTCGTGCCGGCCCTGGTGAAGGAATTCAGCTACGGCAACGCGAACGCCGTTCCACGCTTGCGGAAGATCGTTGTGAACATGGGTTTGGGGGAAGCCATTCAGAACGCCAAGCTACTGGATTCAGCCGCCCACGAACTGGGACAGATCACCGGGCAAAAGCCGGTGATCACGCGCGCGCGAAAGTCGATTGCCAATTTCAAGCTGCGGAAGAACATGCCCATCGGGGCGATGGTAACCTTGCGGGGCGATCGCATGTACGAATTCTTTGACCGCCTGACCAACGTCGCCATGCCCCGCGTACGCGATTTTCGCGGCGTCTCCACCCGCGCTTTCGACGGTCGAGGAAACTACACACTGGGCCTGCGGGACCAGTTGGTCTTTCCGGAAATCGATTACGCCAAGGTCGATAAAACCAAGGGCATGAATATCACGATCGTCACCGACGCCAGGACCGACGCTGAAGCCCTGGCATTACTGCGGCACATGGGGATGCCCTTCCGTGGGGAAGCGCAGCGCCGCCAGGCCGCAGCACCGACCGGCGAAAAGGCAGGGGGGTAAAACGTGGCACGCTCTTCCATGATGGCCAAAATGCGCAAGAAGCCGAAATTCAAGATTCGGCATCGGAATCGCTGTCGAATTTGCGGGCGGCCCCGCGGTTACCTCGGCAAGTTCGACATGTGCCGTCTCCATTTTCGGGAGTTGGCGCTGCGCGGGGATATCCCCGGCGTGATTAAATCAAGCTGGTAATGCTGAGCGAGAAGCTCCGCCAGCGCAAGAATCGGGAGTCTTATGTCAGCCGTTACTGATCCCATCGCCGATATGCTCACCCGAATCCGTAATGGGATTCAAGCGCGTCATCCGCGGGTGGATATGCCCTCCTCGAAACTCAAAGTAGAGGTGGTGCGCATCCTGAAGGAAGAAGGCTACATCAACAACTTCAAGGTGGGCGATGAAGGCAAAAAGAAAGTTTTGAAGGTTTTTTTGAAGTATGCGACCGACGGCACGAACGCCATTGCCAGCCTCGACCGGGTTTCCAAGCCCGGCCGCCGCGTCTACGTGGGCGCGCATGAGGTTCCCCGAATTTTGGGGGGACTGGGAGTGAGCATCCTCTCGACGCCACGCGGTGTGCTGACCGGCAAGGCCGCTCGCAGGGCCGGCGTCGGCGGTGAAGTGCTCTGTAGCGTGTCCTGAGGGTAAGACTGGGATCCGATGACCGGAGCCAGGAGCCGGGATACAAGGCCGGGGGTATGATCTCCGAGCCATTGAATTGAGAGACGGAACGTGATGCAACTATGTCGAGAATAGGCCGAAAGATAATTGTTTTGCCCAAGGGAGTCACCGTGCAGACAGAGGGATCGTCGCTGGCGGTGAAGGGGCCCAAGGGAACATTGCGGATTTCTCTGCCCCCTGGCATCCAACTCGAAAAGCAGGACGGTCATTTACTTCTGAAGCGTGAGACGGATGACCAGGCGGCTTTGCATGGGCTGGCCCGCAGCTTGTTGGCGAACGCTGTTCATGGCGTAGCCGAGGGATTTCAAAGGCACCTGGACATCGTGGGGATCGGCTACCGCGCCGAGTCCAAAGGCAAGTCGGTGACGTTTACTCTAGGTTATTCGCATCCCATTGAGTTCTCCGTTCCCGAGGGAGTCACTGTCAGCGTGGAGAAGCAAACGCATCTCATCGTGAGCGGCGCAGACAAACAATTGGTGGGGCACGTCGCGGCGAAAATTCGCGGTTTGCGGCCTCCCGATCCTTACAAGAACAAAGGCGTCCGTTACACCGGCGAGCACCTGAAGAAGAAGGTGGGCAAGGCTGCTGCGGCGGCCGGTGGTGGTGGCAAGGCAGCGTAGTCTTAGGCTTAGGAAAGCGGAGAATTCCTGATGTTACAGATCGTTTCCAAAGACGTGGCGCGCCGCCGGATTCACGTGCGAATCCGCACCCGGGTGAGCGGCCGGGCCCAGTCGCCACGCTTGAATGTTTTTCGATCGCTCAATCATATCTATGCCCAGGTGGTTGATGACACCAGTGGCCACACCCTGGTGGCGGCGTCAACACGCGACAAGGAAGTGCGCCAGACGGTCAAGAATGGCGGGAACATTGCCGCGGCAAAGGTAGTGGGGCAGATTCTGGCCCAACGCGCCATCGCTGCGGGAATCCCTGGCGTAGTATTCGACCGGGGTGGCTATGCTTATCATGGGCGCGTCAAAGCGCTGGCCGACGCTGCACGGGCGGCGGGGCTGAAATTCTAGGGGATAGGGCGGGAGGAAGATTTGTCCAATCGGATTGACCCGAACGCGTTGCAGCTCAAAGACCAGGTGATCGCGATCAATCGTGTCACCAAGGTTGTCAAAGGCGGAAAGAATTTAAGCTTTGCGGCGTTGGTCGTGGTGGGTGACGGCGCCGGGATTGTCGGTTATGGCTCCGGCAAGGCGCGCGAAGTGCCCATGGCGATTCGCAAAGGGATCGAGTCTGCGAAGAAATCACTGGCCAAGGTGAATGTCACGCAGGGTTCGATTCCCCACACCGTCACGGGCCATTACGGGGCAGGCAGAGTGTTATTGAAGCCCGCACCACCGGGAACGGGAGTGATCGCTGGCGGCGCGGTGCGCGCCGTGGTGGAGGCGGCGGGAATTCAAAATGTCCTGACCAAATCCCTCGGCACCACCAACCCTTACAACGTGGTCAAGGCGACCATGGATGCTTTGCTCCGGTTGCGGGACCTGCAAGAGGTTGCCAACACACGTGGCAAAGGTCCAGAAGAAATCTAGTGAGGTTAGAAACTGTGGCGGAAAAGACCCTCAAAATGATTCGGATTAAATGGGTGAGAAGCGGGATCGGGTTCACCTATCACCAGAAAACGATCGTGCGGAGCTTGGGTTTGAACAAGCTGAACCATACTGTCGTGCGCCCCGATACCCCGCAGATTCGGGGAATCGTAGCCGCTATCCCCCACATGCTGGAGATCGTTCCCGAGCCAGCGGTTCCGGCGTGGGCGTCGATCCCGGAATATACGGTCCACGCCCCCCCGGTAGCGCTCGCTGCGTCCGCCGAATCGGCGACGACGGAAGCGGCGGCCCCGGAAGTTAAATCCGCAGATGCGGGTGAAGAGAATGAGTCCTTGCCGGAGGGAAGCGAGCCGGCACAGGCAGGCAAGGAATAGGCTGAAGACATATGGCGACACACATTGGAACACTGCGACCGCCGGAGGGGGCCCACAAGCGCTCCAAACGTATCGGGCAGGGAATGGGATCGGGGCACGGGAAGACGGCCACACGTGGCGCGAAAGGTCAGCGCTCACGGGCGGGCATGCGCATGCGGCCGGGGTTTGAGGGTGGACAGATGCCACTCCACCGCCGCCTCCCCAAACGCGGTTTCACCAACATCTTTCATAAGATTTATGCCGTTGTAAACCTGAAAGACCTTGAAGATTTCAAGCCGGAAGAGAAGATTACGCCGGAGCTTCTCATGGACCGTGGCCTGGTGAAGAAACTGGGCGCGGGGCTGAAGGTCCTTGGCGACGGCGAACTGAAGGCACCGCTGCACATTTTCGCACACTTGTTTTCGAAGTCCGCCCTGGAGAAGATCGAGAAAGCCGGCGGGAAGGCTGAGGTCATTTCGTAATGCTCGAATCTCTCAAAAGCATCGTCGAGATTCCCGATCTACGAAAACGCATTCTCTTTACCATGGGGATGCTTGCCGTATACCGGTTGGGGGCGTTTATCCCCACGCCTGGAATCAATGCCGAGGCTTTCGAACAGGTCTTCAGTCAAATGGGAGGCTCTCTCTTTGGACTCCTGGCGATGTTCTCCGGCGGCAGCCTGCGGCGCCTGACGGTTTTTGCTTTGGGAATCATGCCGTACATCACGGCATCGATCATCCTGCAATTGCTCACGGTGGTTTCGCCGCACCTCGAGAAACTGAAGAAAGAAGGCGATCTCGGTCGCAAGAAAATAACCGATTATACCCGTTGGTTGACGGTGGGTTTGAGCGCGTTCCAGGCTTTCGGCATTGCCATCGCTCTCGAGAAGCAGACGGCTCTGGGGGTTGCGCTGGTCGATCATCCGGGCCCGTCTTTCGTATTCACCACCGTACTGACCCTCACGGCGGGGTCCATTTTTATCATGTGGCTGGGTGAGCAGATCACCGCGCGCGGCATCGGCAACGGGATGTCGCTTTTGATTTTCACCGGTATCGTAGTGGGGCTGCCTCGGGCCGCAGCCGATCTTTATGAAAAGGTCTTCGTCAATCATACTTGGAATTTGCTCGTGCTGCTTTTGCTGCTCGCCTTCATGGTGGCCATTGTCGGCGGTATCGTTTTTGTGGAACGCGGTGAACGGCGCATCCCCATCCAATATGCCAAACGGGTGGTGGGGCGCAGAATCATGGGCGGGGTATCCACCCACTTGCCGCTCAAGGTGAACAGCGGCGGTGTGATGCCGATTATCTTTGCGGTTTCTATATTAACGTTTCCACAAACGTTGAGTTTATTTCACCTCGATCAAAGCAATATCGTCCTCATTCGTTATCTCGGCGCCGGCCTGAACTGGTTTTCCAAGTTGTTCCAATACGGAGAGCCGCTTTACACGCTGACGTACGTCATCATGATTATTTTCTTTGCCCATTTCTATCTCTCGATTGTCTATAACCCTGATGAGGTTGCTGATAACGTCCGCAAGCAGGGTGGGTTCATGCCGGGAATCCGGCCGGGCAAGCGCACGGCGGATTACCTGGATGATGTTCTCACCAAAATCACCTGGGTGGGTGGTTTCTACCTGGCTTTGGTTGCGCTCATTCCTGAACTAATGCTGGCGGGGCTTCGCCTGAACCACCTGCCAAGCTGGATGGGCGCGGCATGGTTCGACTCCCACTTACCCACATGGGTTCTGCACGGGTTAAACGTGAACTTCTATTTTGGTGGAACGTCCCTCCTGATCGTAGTGGGGGTGGCTATGGACACCGTGCAGCAGGTGGAAGCGCAGCTCATCATGCGGCATTACGAGGGGTTTTTGAAGAAGGGCAGAGTCCGGGGACGGCGGTCGGCTTAATGAGGCGTTCGGAGGTAAGTGATGCGAGCGCATGCTTTGATTTTCCTGGGACCTCCTGGGGCAGGCAAGGGGACGCAAGCACGGGAAGTCTCCAAGCATTTTGGTATTCCCCAGATATCAACCGGCGACATCCTGCGCGATGCCGTGAAGAGACAAACGCCGCTGGGATTGGCGGCTCAAGCCAAGATGGATGCCGGTGAGCTCGTTCCTGACCAAGTGGTTTGCGGCGTCGTGGAGGAGCGCATCAACCAACCGGATTGCCAGAGGGGTTTCATCCTCGATGGTTTTCCGCGCACCATCGCCCAGGCGCAGTTTGTGGACAGGATGCTCGAGGCGAAGGGCGAAGGGCGGCCCCTGGTGCTGAATATCGAGGTGAGTGAGGATTTGCTGTTGAAACGCCTCACCGGCCGCCTAACCTGTTCGGTAGGCGGAGAGATTTACAACATCTACTTCAATCCGCCCAAGGTTGAGGGGATTTGCGATAAAGACGGAGGAAAGTTGCTGCACCGGGCAGACGATAACGAGGCCACCATCCGTCAACGGCTGGAAGCGTACCATAAATTGACTAGCCCGTTGATCGAGTACTATCGGAACCAGGGTGTTTTGGTGGCAGTGGACGGGAACAAGGAGCCTGAGGAAATCGCCAAAGGGCTGATGGATTTTCTTTCAAAGGCATGATTATCTGTAAGTCATCGGCGGAAATCGAGAAGTTGCGGCGCAGCGGCAGGATGGTCCGTCAGGTTTTGGGCGAGATACGCGAGCAGGTACGGCCGGGAGTCACCACGCTGGACCTTGAGAGGTTTGTGGCCAGACGACTAAAGGAGTTGGGGGCGAAACCCGCGTTTAAGGGATATCGTGGTTACCCCTGCTGCCTGTGTGCGTCGGTCAACGATGAGGTTATTCACGGTATCCCCACTGACCGCCGCACGCTCAAAGAGGGCGATATCGTTAGTCTGGATACGGGAGTGGTGGTGGATGGTTACTATGGTGATTCCGCCATAACCGTCCCTGTAGGAGCCATCAGTGAAACCGCTCAGCGGTTGCTGAAGGTGACGGAAGAAGCCTTGGAGTTGGCGCTGGAGAAAGTGCGCTTGGGAAATCGCTTGGGTGATGTTTCAGTGACCGTGCAGCAGTATGCCGAGAAAAACGGTTACTCGGTGGTAAGGGAGTTTGTGGGCCACGGAATTGGCAAGGCGATGCATGAAGAGCCTCAAATTCCCAATTTTGGTCAAGCCGGGCATGGGCCTTTGCTGAAAGAGGGCATGGTTTTTGCCATTGAACCCATGGTGAACGCCGGCGGCCCTGCCGTGCGAGTCCTGAATGATAACTGGACTGCCGTTACCGCGGACGGCAAGCTGTCGGCGCATTTCGAGCATATGGTTGCGGTCACCCATAATGGACCCGACGTTTTGACACGTCTTTAGTTTCTCCGCGCTGCGTCCCGCTGGACGGACGCGGCGTCGGGGTCGAGGCCCCAGAGAAGTATGGCAAAGGAAGATGCAATTGAGGTCACGGCGACGGTGCTGGAAGCTTTACCCAATGCCATGTTTCGAGTTGAGTTGGACAACAAGCACCAAGTCCTGGCCCACATTTCGGGAAAGATGCGGAAGAACTTTATCCGCATACTCCCTGGCGACAAAGTTGCCGTGGAGTTGTCTCCCTACGACCTGACGCGGGGCCGGATCGTGTTCCGGTATAAGTAATCAGGTGTCAGACTGGCACATGAAGCCTCATGAGGAAATTCTATGAAGGTGCGTTCGTCAGTAAAGAAGATTTGTACGAAGTGCAAGATTGTTCGGCGGCGCGGAGTGGTGCGGGTGATTTGCGAGAACCCTAAGCACAAGCAGCGTCAGGGATGATTTGTGCCGTCGCCCGGCGACTGGTTTCTTCCTTCGCCCGGCCGAAGGCGGATGAGACGGGAGGAGTGAAATGGCAAGAATTGCAGGGGTGGATTTGCCGCCCAAAAAATGTGCGGAAATTGGCCTGACTTACATATACGGCATCGGTCGGGCCAGGGCACTTTCCATTCTCATGCGGTCGGGCATCGATCCGGGCACCAAAATCAAGGACCTGACGGAAGAAGAAACCAGCAAGATCCGCCAGATCCTGGAAGAAGAGGGAGCGGTTGAAGGCGATCTGCGCAAAGAGACCGCGATGAACGTCCGGCGTTTGATTGAAATAGGATCCTACCGCGGGATGCGGCATCGGCGGAGCCTGCCCGTCCGCGGACAGCGGACGCACACGAACGCGCGTACCCGCAAAGGGCCGCGCAAGGGCACCGTGGCTAATAAGAAGAGGTCCCTGGCGAAGACGTAGAGCAGGTGTCAGGTGTTGGGTGTTAGGTGTCAGTAGGAGCTAGAATTCGGCACTTGCCCCAGTCCTTGACACCTGATACCTGGCACCAGGAACCTAGAGTGAGGATTCATGGCGAAAGCGGCGGCAAAAGCAGGCAAGAAGAAGGTTTTCAAGAAGAAGGAAAAACGCATTGTCCCTGTCGGGATCGTGCATGTCGAGGCCACGTTTAACAATACGCATGTTGCTATCACGGATTCTGAAGGCCGGGTGATTTGCTGGTCCAGCGCCGGCTCCCTCGGCTTCAAGGGTTCGCGCAAGGGCACACCCTTTGCCGCGCAGCAGGCGGCGATGCGCGTAGCCAATGCGGCACGTGACCATGGCATGCGGAGCGTCGAGGTGCGGGTGAAAGGGCCGGGAGCCGGACGCGAGTCGGCCATTCGCGCCCTCGCAACTGCCGGCCTGGAAGTGCGGAATATCAAAGACGTGACGCCGATTCCGCATAACGGGTGCCGCCCGCCCAAGCGCCGAAGAGTTTAGGGCGAAATCGGAAGTTCGCGATTCGCTCCTGAGGAGGTTGGTTTGGCAAGATATCGTGAAGCGGTTTGCCGGCTTTGCCGGCGCGAAGGGGTCAAGCTGTTCCTGAAGGGGCAGCGATGCTTGACGGACAAGTGCGAAATCGAAAAACGTAATTTCGCACCGGGACAACATGGCAAATCCCGCCGGCCCAAGATTGTCGGGTACGGGTTGCAACTCCGCGAGAAGCAGAAACTGCGCCGTCTTTACGGCATCCTTGAGGATCAGTTTCGCAGCTACTTTGAGAAGGCCGCGCGGATGAAAGGCGTGACAGGCGAGAACCTGTTGCTGATGCTGGAGCGGCGGTTGGACAATACTGTCTACAGGCTGGGTCTGGCTTCATCCCGCGCTGCCGCGCGGCAATTGGTGCGCCATGGTCATATTCAGGTCTCGGGGCGCAATGTGAATATCCCCTCGTTTGTCGTGGCCCCCGGCCAGGAAATCGCTTTAAAGGAAACGAGCCGCAACCTGGCGGCAGTGCAACGTGCGCTGGATCTTTCCGGTGGCCGTAGTATTCCCCCCTGGTTGCAACTGGACCGTGAGGGCTTGAAGGCAAAGGTCATCTCGCTGCCTAAACGCGAAGACGTCAATTTCCCGATTCAGGAACAGATGGTCGTCGAACTGTACTCGAAGTAATGGGGAGCGGCGTGCGCGAGAAAGAGGTGGCCCGCCCAGGTGGGCCGCAAGGGAGGTTTGAAAGCAATGCTTTGGAAGGGATTCCAAAAACCGAAACGCTTGGTAGCAAACACCGATACGCTGACGGACAAGTATGGACAGTTTTCCGCGCAACCATTTGAGCGCGGTTTCGGGACCACAATCGGCAATGCCTTGCGACGCGTGCTGTTGTCCTCCATCGAGGGAGCGGCCATTACTGCCGTGCGCATCGAAGGCGTCATGCACGAATTCTCCTCCATCCCGGGCGTGGTTGAAGACGCCACGGATATCATCTTAAATTTGAAGCAGATTCCGCTGAAGATGAGCGTGGAGGGCCCCAAGACCCTCACCTTGAATGTGGACAAGCCCGGAGAAGTGACTTCGCGGATGATTCAGGAGGACGCGGACGTTGACGTTCTCGATAAGGATGTGTACATCGCCACCGTGAGCGAGGGGGGCAGTCTGCACATCGAGTTGCGCGTCAAGATCGGCCGCGGTTACACATCAGCGGAAAAGAACTTTGACGAGGACCTTCCGATTGGATACATCCCCGTCGATTCCGTCCATTCGCCGCTGCGCAAAGTGAATTACACCGTGGAAGCGGCCCGGCTGGGACAAATGACGGATTACGATAAGTTGACGCTGGATGTTTGGACGAACGGCGCGATCACTCCGCAGGACGCCGTGGGCTTGGGCGCCAAGCTCCTCAAAGACCACATGAATATCTTCATCAACTTTGAGGAGGAGCCGGAGGTTCAGGAAGTGGCGCTGGATCGTCCCGCGCCCGTTCACAACGAGAACCTGGACCGCTCGGTGGAGGAATTGGAGCTTTCGGTTCGCTCCTACAATTGCCTGAAGAATGCCAAC
>Ga0187783_10004392_pt1 | contig 10451 bp, 6 predicted proteins | sample 1015_SJ02_MP02_2_FD_132471 | JGI IMG/M metagenome (GOLD analysis project Ga0187783, IMG submission 132471) | Tropical peat soil microbial communities from peatlands in Department of Meta, Colombia - 1015_SJ02_MP02_20_MG | ecosystem: Environmental > Terrestrial > Soil > Wetlands > Peat | place...
CCTTTTTGCTCAGGTGAGCGTGGACCGCGCGCTGGTCGATACCACGCCCAACTGCGGAAACATTTTGGCTGGCGTGGGCCCGTTCGCCATTGAACGATCTCTGGTGCCTGCGTCCGACCCGGTGACGCGGATCCGGGTGCGAACCTTGAATACCGGAACTATCGCCGAGTTGGTGGTTTCCACTCCGGATTGCAGGGTCAACTACGAGGGCAGCGAAAGCATTGCCGGTGTGCCCGGTGCGGCTGCCGGGATCCCCATCAACTTCCTCGATGTTGCGGGTTCAGTCTGTGGGTCACTCCTCCCCACGGGTCGCGCCGTTGACGTGATTCAAGGCGTTGAGGTGACTTGCATCGACAACGGAATGCCGGTAGTCATTCTGCGCGCCTCTGACTTTGGATTCAACGGGGGAGAATCGCCCGCGAACATTGAAGCCGCGAGTGCCGCATTGCAGCGAATTGAAGCGGTGCGCCGTGAGGCCGCGGAACGGATGGGCATGGGAGATGTCAGCGATGCCGTCGTGCCCAAGGTCTCACTCATCTCCCCGGCGAGAAATGGCGGCGCCATCCGCACCCACAATCTGATTCCGCGGCGCTGCCACGCGTCCATTGGCGTGTTTGCCGCGGTTTCCGTTGCCACGGCCTGTGTGGCACCGGAGTCATTTGCGCACAGAATCGCACGGCTTCCCGAGGGCAATATCAAGCGGCTCAAGATCGAGCACCCCAGCGGAGAGTTCGAAGTCCGTTTGGAGATCGGTGGTGACGCCGAGCATCCGACGGTAGAACGCGCCGGGTTGGTGCGAACCGCGCGTGCTTTGTTCGATGGCGTAGTTTTTCCCCGGCCAGAGGGCGTAGTCGCGAAAGCCGGTAAGCCATGAGGCGAATGCTGGCAGCCTTCGGAGTGTGCGATTGCCACAGCCATGTCTACGGCCCGTTTGACAAGTTCCCGTTGGCAAAGACTCGTAGGTTCACCCCGCCAGAATCTCCCATTGAGTCGCTCGCGGCTGTGTGGAGACGCCATGGCATTGATCGCGCGGTGTTAATTCAGGGCAACGCGTACGGAACGGATCATGCCGCTCTCGTGCAGGCTATCGCTCGTGAACCGGAGCGGCGGCGTGGCGTGGCAACTGTGGCTTGGGATGTCACGGACGAGGATCTAGCCTTTCTCGATCGAGTCGGCGTTCGTGCCGTCCGCTTCAATTGGGTAAAACATCTGCTTGGGAAGAGCATTTTGCCGCGGGAGGCATTGATGGCCAAAGCAAGCGGACTAATGGAGCGCGTGAACTTGCTCGGCTGGCACGCTGAAGTGCACATCGACGCGGAGGATCTTGGCCAGGTTGGGCACCTTTCGATCCCGAGTGGAATGGCGTTGGTGGTGGACCACATGGCGCGGCTCGATGCAGCTCGCGAGCCAACTCAGCCATTACTCAGCCGGTTGCTGAAGTTGCTCGAGCAGGAGCGAATCTGGGTGAAGGTCAGCGGAGCGGACCGCGTCGCTGCGGAGTGCGAAAGCTTGGAAAGCGCGGTGCCAATTCTAAAAAGTGTGATCCGACAGGCACCGCAAAGATGCGTTTGGGGCTTGGATTGGCCACATGTGAACCTCGCCAGAAAGCGGAGTGAAGTCGAGCTCATTCGCCTGCTGGACTCGGTGGTTCCCGATGAGGCGACACTTCGTTCCATCCTGATCGATAACCCGGCGCGACTATACGGTTTCCCCGCCGCAGGCGCCAACCATGCCACCGCGATGCCTCATCAAGGAGTCATCTCGCGATGAGCGGCGACCAAGAGCGCTCGGGGCTTGTAATCAGCGCCCACTCGGCTGACTTCATCTGGCGGGCCGGCGGCGCGATCGCTCTTTATGCTAAGCGCGGGTGGAAGGTCAAGGTTGTCTGCCTTTCGTTTGGCGAGAAGGGAGAGAGCCAAAAGCTATGGAAGGACCCAGCCATGAGCCTGGACCGCGCGAAGGCTGAGCGTCGTGCCGAGGCCAAGCGTGCCGGAGCAGTGCTGGGAGTCAGCGAGATCGAGTTCTTCGATCTGGGCGACTATCCCCTGCGGACAAATCTGGAATCGCTGGAACGCCTCGCCGATGTCTATCAAGCCTTGCGGCCGGAATGGATGCTGACGCACTCCCTGGAAGATCCCTATAACTTCGACCACCCCGAAGCTTCGCGCTTTGCCCAGGAGGCGCGCATCGTCGCCCAGGCTCACGGCCGCAGAGGGTCAGCGGCAGCCATCGGAGCGCCGCCGGTGTTTCTGTTTGAGCCCCACCAGACCGAACAGTGCAACTGGAAGCCACAGGTGATTCTCGACATCACGGAAGTCTGGGAGACGAAGCGCAAGGCATTCGAGCAGATGGATGCTCAGCAACACCTGTGGGAATACTACACGCGGGTCGCCCTGCAACGCGGGGCCCAGGGGGCTCGCAATTCGGAGCGCAAGATGCAATACGGAGAGGCTTACCAGCGCGTTTTCCCGCTGGTCACCGGTGACTTGGCATGAAGCTGGGCACGGTGGTTCGCACCATTCCCCGCAGCAGCGCAGATCAACTCAAGGCTTTGCGGCAGTACGGCGTGGCCACGGTCCATGAGGCGATGGGGCGGACTGGACTCCTGCAGCCGTATATACGTCCCATCTATACAGGCGCGCAGGTGGCCGGGAATGCCGTCACGGTGCTCGCGCATCCCGGCGACAATTGGATGCTTCATGTTGCGGCTGAGTTGTGCGCTCCAGGAGACGTGGTGGTCGTTGCTGTTTCTGCAGAAAACACCGATGGCATGTTTGGGGAATTGCTGGGAACCTCCATGCGGGCACGGGGAGTGAAGGCGGCTGTGATTGACGCGGGCTGCCGCGACATCGCCGAGCTGATGCGCATGAAATTTCCTGTATGGTCGCGTGCCATCTCAGCCAAGGGAACGGTCAAGGCCACACTAGGGAACGTGAACACACCTGTCGTTTGCGCCGGCTGCGTGGTGAATGCAGGAGATGTTGTGGTCGCGGATGACGATGGTGTAGCGGTCGTGCCGCACCACGCGGTGGCAGAGACCATTTCTGCCTGTCAGCAGCGTGTCGTGCGCGAAGACAAGAAGCGCAAGCGGCTGATGGCAGGCGAACTAGGCATGGATATTGAGAACATGCGACCCAGGCTGAAGGAGCTGGGACTGACATATTACGAAACCCGCGAACAGGTTCCCGGCAAGGGGAAGGCATGACCTACCGGCCGTCATTTCAGGATGTGGCCCATCTTGCTCACGTGGAAGTATTCACGCCAAAGCTGGACGAGAGCGTGCAGTTTTTTAGGGAGATCGTCGGGCTCCATGAAAGCGGGCGGATGGGCAACTCCGTCTATTTGCGCGCCTGGGGAGACTACGCCCTGCACACTCTTCAACTCACCGCCTCTCCCACCTCGGGTGTGGGACACGTTGCATTCCGGGTAAAGAGCGCGCCAATTCTCACCTCGATGGTTGAGTATATGAAGGCGAACGGAGTGCATGGCGAGTGGCGTGATGCGGAATTTGGACACGGCCGGGCATTCCGCTTTGCATCGCCAGATGGTCATCCGCTGGAAATCTATTACGAGACCGAGCGGTTTGTACCGCAAGGGAACCAGGTACCGGGATTCAAAAATCTCCCGCAACGCTATTCTCCACATGGAATCGCACCCAAGCGTTTGGACCACGTCAATCTGCTGGCGCAGGACATCAGGAGCTGCCGCGAATTTTTTCGCGACATGCTGGGGCTGCGGGTGACGGAGCAGATCGTCTTTGATGGTGGCCAGGAAATGGGCGCATGGCTGGCCGCGACGTTCAAGTCGTACGATATTGCCTTCACCAAGGATCACAGCAAAGCGCACGGGCGCTTTCATCACCTCACCTACGCCATGGATTCCCGCGAAGACGTGCTCCACGCGGCAGACATTCTCGCGGAAAACGGAACTTTCATTGAGACCGGTCCGCATAAGCACACGATCGGTCAAACATTTTTTCTTTATTTCTACGAACCGGGGGGAAATCGCTTTGAAATCGGCGCCGGCGGCTACCTGATCTTCGATCCCGACTGGACGCCGATTGTCTGGAGTAAAGAAGAGCGCATGAAAGGGCAAGCCTGGGGTTTGCAGACGGTCAGCACGTTCCACACCTATGGCACGCCACCAGTAGAGGAATAGATTTCGGCAGGTCCGGAGAGATAGGGCCATGGCTAGCCGGCTTTCTCGGGGGTGTGTTTTCCCGCTCTCGAGGAGACAATCGTGGGATTTAAACGCCAAAGTAACCTTGCTGGCCAAGTTATGTGGCCGCGATACTGGCGAGGAAGGAATAAACCGCTACCGTAGGTCAACGAACGGAGTCGACGAACGGGGCGGATTATGACTTCGTAAAAACCTTACCCCGTCAGTCTTGGAAGAGAATTTGTCGACCGTACTTTCGAGTGAGAGGAGATTTATGACATCCCGTCGGCGATTTGCCTGCCTGTGCGGCTTCCTGGCTCTGGCTTTCACTCCATATGCTCGAAGCCAGGCTACCATCACCTACGCCTTGCTCAACGGGACCATCACCGATGAGGCGGGGCGAGTGGTGGTCAAGGCCAACATCACACTCCGCTCCCTCGACACCGGCCAGACCTTCGCGGCGGCGTCGAGCGACTCCGGCTATTATGCGATGACGAGCCTGCCGCCGGGTCGCTACGAACTCTCGGTGAGCGATCCTGGCTTCGGCACATATACGCGCACTGGCGTGGAATTGACGGTCGGTCAAACGGCCACCATCAATGTGACCCTCAAAGTGGCGTCCGTCAAGGAAGTGGTTGTCGTCAACACCGAAACTCCCGTTGTCGAGACGACCCGCTCTGAGATTAGTCAGGTCATCGACAAGCAGCAGGTACAGAATTTACCCATCAGCGCCCGGCTCTTTACCGACTTTGCCTTGCTTACGCCGAGCGTTGCGACCAGCCGAACCAGTCTGGGAACGACCTTCACCGAGTTTGAGGTTACGCAGATCTCTTTCGGTGGTATGCGCTCGTTCAGCAATGAGATCACCGTCGACGGCGCAGATTTTGTGAACACCATCACCGGTGTGCAGCGCGCTACTCCGCCGCAAGATTCGGTGCAGGAATTTCGTGTCGTGAACAATAGTTTCGGAGCGGAATATGGCCGGGCGCTCGGTGGCATCGTCAACATTGTCACCCGGTCTGGTGCGAACCAGTTTCACGGGTCAATTTACGATTATCTGCAGAACAGCGCCACCGACGCGCGTTCCTTCTTGCAGCCGGCGCCTCTGCCGCACGCTTTGCGCGAAAATCAATTCGGGGGTACTCTCGGCGGCCCAATCGTAAAGGATCGGACATTCTTTTTCGTGAACTACGAAGGGCACCGTCGCGGTGCATCTCCAGTCTACGCGCCCGATCTGGGCGCAAGCATCGTAAACCTCGACAAGGCCAAAGAATATCTTGGCCTCTCGCCCGAGGGGTGCAATCTTCTGCCCGAAAATTGTACCGCCTCGCCCTTGTCTTATCTTCAGGGGGTTCTGCAGACCGTCGACAACGACTACGGCTTTGCCAAATTCGATGACCAGATCAACGCCAATAATCGCTTCGCCTTGCGCTACTCCCTGGAGGATGCGCGCGACCTGGGAGAACTCATCGGCAGAACGGAGGATGGCGGCGGCATCGGTACTCCGAGCGGAGCCCGCAACCTTTTCATCCGCGACCAATCGGTGGTCGGCACGTTGAACTCGGTGCTCAAAACGAATCTGGTCAACACCGTGCTTGGACAGTTCGCCCGACGCCATTACAACTTCCCCGGAGCCACCGGGCAGCCGGATCTCGACATCGTCAACGACTTGAGCTTCGGCCACAACTTCGGAACCTACGACGCGATTTATGAAAGCCGCGCCCAAGGCTCCGACACCCTCGACTGGGTCAAAGGCACCCACGTCGCCAAGTTTGGCTTCGACGGAAATTATGTTTGGAGTTACAACACGTTTCCGGGATTCACGCCGACACGAATGCTGTTTCCCAATCAAGGATGTTTATTTACTTTTGCGGACTTTGTAGAGGGCGAAGTGACCGGCACTCCCGGAACTCTGGATGGATCGTCGTGCCCACTACCGCCGCAAGCCGACGGCTTGGAGTTTCTCTACTGGGGGGTTGCCCTTCCGAGAACCGGATTTACCAATGGCTACATACCTCCAGCGGCCACGGGCGCCGGGTATAACCTGGGGTGGCCGAACGCCTTTCCCACCAACCTCTATTCCGATTTCGGCTACACCCTGAACCACGCCTACTGGGGATTCTTTGGGCAAGATCAATGGCGGGTCAGAGCCAAGCTGACTGTGAATTACGGCCTGCGTTGGGACTTCGAAACCGGTCTCGGAGGCACGATCAACGCCGACTACAGGGGATTTCAACCGCGCGTGGGTTTTGCCTACTCGCCGGACGCGAAGACCGTGATCCGCGGTGGCTCTGGAATATTTTTCGATCGCAATAACCTGACTTTCTTTTTCACCACCGGAGACCAGAAGACGCTTCCCGGCTTCTTCTGTAATCCACCGAGTGCAGATCCGGCTTGCGCGGCGTCCGGGCTTACGCCGGTGGTAGCTCCGATGATCAATGACAGAGCGCCCATCGGCGGCTTTGGCTTGAATGCTCTTCCGGGGTATCCCGGAACTCCCGCCAACGTGCTGGCGGGTCTGGCGACCAGCTTCCTGATGGGCCATGCCTATCCGCCGGTATATTTGACAGGGCCGTGCACCTTCGGACCAACCGGACCGGCCGGGGCGTGTGGAGTGGGTGCAGGAGGCATCCAGCGAAACGCCAGACTCCCCTATGCCGAGCAAGCCAGCCTACAGATTGACCGTCAAATCGGGAAGGGGCTTAGCTTGGAATTGGGGTATCTCTTTGTAGGGGCTCACAAACTCGTTCGGGGGAACAACATCAACATACCCTGCCCGCTCGGCACCAGCAAACCAGTCAATCCTGCCGATGCTCAGGGATGGCTCAATCCCAACGGTACGCTCACGGGTTGCGAGGGGACGCCAACGCTCGGTCCGTTTGGATTGGGTCCGTTTTTCGCCAATTTGGCGAACCCTTCCGGATTGGAATTCGGACCTCCGGGTCCTCCGCCGGCCGGCCCCGCGGCAACCCTGAGCGCCGGCCTTCTCGATTACAACAACGACGTCGCCAATGCGGTATACAACGGCCTGACTGTGACCGCGACGGAGCGCGTGAAATATTTCCAAATGACCGCCAACTACACCTACTCTCACACCATCGACAACGGGAATTTCACGACCTTTATCAACTATCCGACCAATCAGTTCGACTATGCCGCGGAGCGGGGAAACTCCAATCAGGATCTCCGTAACCACCTAGTGACGAACTTCACCGCGACCGCTCCCGACCACACGTTTTTGCGGAACTTCCAACTGAGCAGCATTATCACGCTGCAATCCGGCCGTCCGTTTACTTTGTATGCCGGTGAAGATGTGCTGGGGGACATTGCCGGTCTTTCCACAGATCGCGTCGGAGGCGCACCCATCAGCGGCACGTGCACTTCTGTCTTGAACTGCTCTACCACGGTCGGCCGAAACACCTACGTCGGCCCGCCATTGTATTCGTGGGACCTGCGCCTGTCGCGAAATTTCCACGTAAGCGAGGGTAAGATACTCGACTTTAGCGTCGATGCCTTCAACCTGCTCAACCACCCGAATGTGGACGAAGTGAGTTCGATCTACGGCTCGCCGGCTTTCTGCGGCGCCAATCCCGCCATACCTCAGCACTACAATGACGCGACCACAGTCGCCATCCAGCAGGGAGCGCCGTCCGTGTCTTGCGCGACGCAGCAGGCTGCGGGGAACCCGGGTGCCTGGCTCGCTGACGGGCTCTTGCCGGTCGGTGTTCCCGGTTCTCCTGATACGAATTTCGGCAGGCCGAGAACCATGTTCAACCCGCGGCAGTTACAGTTTTCGGCAAAGTTTTCGTTCTGAGATGGAGCACAACGCGCTGGGTCCGATCCCGAATGGCCAGCACAGCTCCGGTCCACCACCCGCGTCCTGCTGTCTTTGCCGGGGCACGTTCTACCCGCCCTATGAGTGATGGTGCGCGTGGATTGGCGACGCAATGCAAGAAGCAGGAACAGGGCGCCGGAGTTCATGTTCACTAAATTCAGATCAGAAGTTGGCGGGCTGCTAGGAATTGCGATTTGCCTTGGGGTGTGGTGCATGCCTGCGCGCCCTGGCCTGCCGTTGCAAGGTCAGCATTGTCTCGCTCTAGGACTGCTGGCAGTGAGTTGGTGGGCTTTCGGGGTCGTGCATCCCGGTTTCACTTCTCTGATCCTTCTCGTTTCATGGGTTCTAACACGCACCGCCGAACCTGCAGTCGTCTTTCGCCTGTGGACAACGCCCCTGATGTACCTGGTTATCGGCGGCTATTTGATGGCCGCCGCCGTAGAGGGGTCGGGGTTGGGGCGGCGCATCGCTTATTGGTTTACCCTTCGCTACGTCAGCGGCTTCCGCAGCATTCTCGCCGCCTGCTACATCCTCGGTTTTCTGCTGAGCATAATGATTCCTCATCCTTGGCCGCGATCATTCATGATCATGGCAGTGATGGCCATCGTCATCAAATCCGCAAAGCTGGAAAAAAAGTTTGCGGCGCAGATCGGCCTTACTGCCTTTGCGGCCTCATGCCCAATTTCCATGATTCTGCTAACCGGAGACAGCACGCTCAACGTGGTCGCGATGAACTTTGTTGGAGTTGAAGCAAGCTGGTTGAAATGGCTGTTGTATATGGGCGTACCCGGGGTAATGACCAGCATCCTTCTTTTCCTGCTGCAGATATCGATTTTCCCCGGGCCGAAAAGCCTTGTGGTCGATAAGCGCGAGATCAGTGAATTGCTTGAGAAGCTAGGCCCTGTCACGCGCCATGAAAAGGGAGTTATCTTCTGGGTGATCGTGGCGATCGGCTTCTGGACCACCGACTTCATTCATCACATTCATCCCGGGTGGATCGCCATTGGCGCGGCGCTCATGATGACATTGCCACGTGTGGGTGCCGGTCTCAAGCCATCGGACTGGAGCAAGGTAAATCTGGGCACTCTGTTTTTTTTGACCGCAGCTCTGGGGATCGGCACGGTCGGCGGAGCTACCGGCATGAACAAGTGGGTAGTGTCATCAGTTTTGCCCTCGTACGTACCGGCGAACCCGTTTGTGTTTGCTCTCTTCGTAACGATCTTCTCGATGCTGATCCACATGCTGCTCGGCAGCGTGCTTGCCGTGATGGGCATTGTCACTCCAGCGATCATTGCTTATTCGGCAGGCTCTCGAATCAGCCCCATCGTCGCGTCCCTCCTTGTCTATACGGCACTCAATGAACATTACCTGCTGCCGTTCCACAACATGTCGATCCTGGTAGGCGTAGGCGAGCAAGGCGGGAACTACGACGCGGCCGATGTTTTTAGGCTGGGAGTACCGCTCACCGCAGTGGTGTTGGTGATCACAGTATGCGTGGAAGTGCCTTGGTGGAAACTCATCGGCCTCATTCCTTAAATCGATGGCGTCGACAAACCCGGCCCTCCCAACAACATTGGGGACCTAAAACTTCCGCCAAACTGCGGTTTTGCCATCGCGGTCTTGAACGGCTAGCCCAGCCTCCAAGAGCCGCGCACACTCGGCACAAGACATCCGGTCTCTTCATTCCCCTCTCACTCCTTCCTTGTATCGGGCTGACGTCGAGCCTCTGCTTGGATCCTAAGGCACCATCCAAGACAATCGCATAAAGCACCAATTCATCAGTCTCTGTGCTGCTGCTGTTCGCCCAGAGTCTGTGTTACCGAAGATTTCCGCCAAAACCAGACGAAATTGTCCGGATGCCCGTATACGTAGACATGGGGCAAACCCTCGTTTCGCGCGCGCCCGCCTCCTTTCTGTATTTCCTCTACACAACCACACGCTGGTATAATGCCTCGGCCTTAGGCGTAGGATCGGCCGGACCGGGGAGACAAAGAATGAGAGCCACCTACTGGAGTTCGATAGTGGGGTTGTTGGCTTCATTCCTTTTCGCATTTGGGGTATATCCCGCAGGCGGCCAAGAGAGTACCTCGCTGCACAAGCGGTTGACCAACCAAGACGTCATCGAGATGGTAAACTTGGGCCTCTCTGACGATGTGATCATCACGAAAATTCGAAAGGCGAGCGATGCCGGAACCGATGCAGTTAGCTTTGATACCAGTGTAGAAGGACTGAAAGCACTCAAAGCTGCCAACGTTTCAGAGGCGATCATCAAGACCATGATCAATCCCGCTCCTCCGCCGGCGGCGATCGTTGCGGGCGCCAACCCGATGACGATCGATCCAAGTTTGCCGCCTCCCGAGGTGGGCGTGTACTGGCGGAACGAAGGTAAGTTCGTGCTGGTGCAAGGTCAGACAGTGGCGAACGCCAAGGCCGGCGGCAAGGCAGGGAGTATGTTTAC
>Ga0187783_10004393_pt1 | contig 10451 bp, 7 predicted proteins | sample 1015_SJ02_MP02_2_FD_132471 | JGI IMG/M metagenome (GOLD analysis project Ga0187783, IMG submission 132471) | Tropical peat soil microbial communities from peatlands in Department of Meta, Colombia - 1015_SJ02_MP02_20_MG | ecosystem: Environmental > Terrestrial > Soil > Wetlands > Peat | place...
CCAGCGCCGCGGGGGCGCAGGATGCCGCCGACCGGGCCCGCGTTCTCGCCGCGGCCATGACGCTCACCCGGGACCTGGTCAACACCAGCCCGTCGCACCTCTACCCCGAGACGTTCGCTGCCGAGGCCAGGGCCGTGGCCGAGGCAGCCGGACTGGAGCTGGAGGTCCTTGACGAGAAGGCACTCGCCGAGGGCGGCTACGGCGGCCTCATCGGCGTCGGACAGGGCTCATCCCGGCCGCCGCGGCTGGTCCGGGTGGCCTACCGGCACCCGGACGCGACCAAGACGGTGGTGTTCGCGGGCAAGGGCATCACGTTCGACTCGGGCGGACTGTCGCTCAAGCCGTCCAGCGCGATGGAGACGATGAAGTCCGACATGAGCGGCGCTGCGGCGGTCCTGGCCGCACTGCAGGCCGTGGCCGCCCTGCGCCCCGCGGTCAACGTGGTCGGCTATCTGCCGCTCGCCGAGAACATGCCGGGCGGCAATGCCCAGCGGCCATCGGACGTCATCACGATCTTCGGCGGCAAGACGGTGGAGGTGCTGAACACCGACGCCGAGGGCCGCCTGGTCCTGGCCGACGCGCTGGCCAGGTCCGGGCAGGACTCGCCGGACGTGCTCGTTGACGTCGCCACCCTGACCGGCGCGCAGGTCGTCGCGCTCGGCACCCGGATCGCCGGAGTGATGGCCAGCGACGACGAGACCCGCGAGGGCGTCGTGGACGCCGCCCGCCGGGCCGGCGAGCAGGCCTGGCCCATGCCACTTCCGCCCGAGCTGCGCAAGGGACTGGACTCCACGGTCGCCGACATCGCCAACGTGACCGGCGAGCGGTGGGGCGGCATGCTCGTGGCCGGGCTGTTCCTGAAGGAATTTGTGCCAGACGGCGTGCGCTGGGCACATGTGGACATTGCCGGGCCGGCTTTCCACGAGGGCGAGCCGTACGGGTACACGCCTAAGGGCGGCACGGGCGCCGCCGTGAGGATGCTCGTCCAGGTGGCGGAGGACGTGGCCGACGGCCGGCTGTGACCGGCACTGGCAGCCCCTGCCGCCCCGGTTGGCGGCTCGGGGCACGCGGGCGGCTGCGCGATGGAGGGCAGCCGCGGGCAACAAGTGAATGGAGTCTGGACCGTGACTGACGGCGGTTACGACATCGTCATCCTGGGCGGCGGCAGCGGCGGATACGCCTGCGCGCTGCGGTCAGCCGAACTGGGCAAGCGGGTCGCGCTCATCGAGAAGGACAAGGTCGGTGGCACCTGCCTGCACAGGGGCTGCATCCCGACCAAGGCGCTGCTGCACGCCGCCGAGATCGCTGACCACGCGAGTGACGGCCCCTCGTTCGGCGTGCGGTCCACGTTCGACGGCATCGACATGGCCGGGGTGAACGCGTACAAGGACCGGGTCGTCACCGGGAACTGGAAGGGCCTCACCGGGCTGATCAAGAGCCGCGGCATCGACATCATCGAGGGCCACGGCAGGCTGGTGTCGCCGACCGCCGTGCAGGTTGGCAGCCAGCTGTTCGAGGGCGCGCACGTGGTGCTGGCCAGCGGGTCGGAGGTCCGCAGCCTGCCTGGCCTGGAGATCGACGGGTCCAGGGTTATCAGCAGCGAGCACGCCCTGCAGCTCGACCACGTGCCGGCCTCCGTTGTCATCCTCGGCGGCGGCGTGATCGGGGTGGAGTTCGCGAGTGTCTGGCGCTCGTTCGGTGCCGAGGTCACGATCGTCGAGATGCTGCCGCACCTGCTGCCCACCGAGGAGGAGGACAGCTCCAAGCTGCTCGAGCGCGCCTTCCGCCGCCGCGGGATCGGATTCAAGACCGGCACCAGGTTCGAGAGCGTCAAGGACACCGGCTCCGGGGTGACCGTCGCGCTCGAGGGCGGCACCAGCATTGACGCAGAGCTGATGCTGGTCGCGGTCGGCCGCGGGCCGGTCTCGGCCGGGCTCGGCTACGACGAGGTCGGCGTGGCGATGGACCGCGGTTTCGTGCTGGTCGACGAGTACTGCCAGACGAACATCCCGACCATCTCCGCCGTGGGCGACCTGCGGCCCGGACTGCAGCTCGCGCACGTGGGATTCGCCGAGGGCATCATGGTGGCCGAGCGGCTGGCGGGCCTGAAGGTAGTGCCGATTGACTACGACGGCGTGCCCAGGGTCACCTACTCCGACCCTGAGGTCGCCTCCGTCGGGCTCACGTCAGTGCAGGCGCTTGAGCGCGGATACGAGATCACCGAGTTCACCTACGACCTGAAGGGCAATGGCAAGAGCGCGATCCTGCAGACTTCCGGCGCTGCCAAGGTCATCGCCGCCGTCGGCGGCGGACCGGTGCTCGGCATCCACCTGGTCGGCGCCAGGGTCGGCGAGCTCATAGCCGAGGCTCAGCTGATCGTGAACTGGGAGGCCGTGCCCGGCGACGTGGCCCAGCTCATCCACCCGCACCCCACGCAGTCCGAGGCCATCGGCGAGGCACACCTCGCCCTGGCCGGCAAGCCGCTGCACGTGCACGGCTGACCCGTCCGCCGCGGCCGACCGCGCTACAGTCAAAGAAACTCAAAGAGGAGCAACGGGAAGTTATGTCGGTCTCCGTATCGATGCCACAGCTCGGCGAGAGCGTCACCGAGGGCACAGTCACGCGCTGGCTAAAGCGCGAGGGAGAGCACGTCGAGGCCGACGAGCCGCTGCTCGAAGTGTCCACCGACAAGGTGGACACCGAGATCCCGTCGCCAGTGTCGGGCGTGCTGCGCGGCATCTCAGTGGCCGAGGACGAGACCGTGGCCGTCGGCGCCGAGCTCGCGGTGATCGACGAGGATGGCTCGGCAGCCGCGGCTGCGCCGCCGAGCGTTGCAGAGGCACCCCCCGCCGCCCAGGCAGACCCCGCTCCGGAGCCGTCCGCGGCTGGTGAGCCGGAGCCCGAGCCAGTAGCCGCCGCGCAGCCTGCACCCGCCGAGCAGGCACCGGACGAGCCGAGCCCGGTCGCGTACCAGCCTGCGGAGGCCGGGCCGGCTGGATACGAGCAGCCGGCCGGATACCAGCAGCAGGTAGCGCCGCCTCCCTCCGCCCCCGCATATGAGCCCGTGCCGTCGGCTCCGTTCGAGGCAGGAAACGGGCTGCCGGGGACCTCGGGCGGCCAGTTCGGCGACGGCGCGGACGGGCCCTACGTAACCCCGCTGGTGCGCAAGCTCGCCGCTGAGCACGGGATCGACCTGGCGAGCGTGGCAGGCACGGGCGTGGGCGGCCGGATCCGCAAGCAGGACGTCATGGACGCTGCGCGGCTGGCGCGCGGTGGCGAGGCAGCACAGCCCGCCGCGGCGGCTCCGCCCGCGCAGGTCGCCACCGCAGCGGCGGCCCCGCCGGCTGAGTCCGCCGCGCCAGCGGCACAGCCCGCCGCGCCGCCGCCGGTTGCTCCCGCCGGGCCGGCCCCGGCTGCCCCGTCGTTCCTGCCACCTGCGCCCAGCCCGGAGGCAGCGCCGCGCCGTGCGGCCGTCGTGCCGTCCAGCCTGCGCGGCACCACCGAGCGGATGTCGCGCGCGCGGCAGGTGATCGCCCAGCGGATGGTCGAGTCGCTGCAGGTCTCGGCCCAGCTCACTACGGTGGTCGAGGCGGACGTGACCGCGATCGCGCGGCTGCGCGACCGTGCCAAGGCGGCATTCGAGGCGCGCGAGGGCGTCAGGCTGTCGTTCCTGCCGTTCTTCGCGCTGGCCGCCGTCGAGGCGCTCAAGGTGCACCCGAAGCTCAACGCCGTGATCGACACCGCATCCGGCCAGGTGACCTATCACGATGCGGAGCACCTGGGAATCGCGGTCGACACCGAGCGCGGCCTGATGGTGCCGGTGATCAGGAACGCCGGCGACCTTAACATCGGCGGCCTCGCTCGCAAGATTGCCGATCTGGCCGCGCGCACCAGGGCCGGGCAGGTGAGCCCGGATGACCTTGCAGGCGGCACGTTCACGCTGACCAACACCGGCAGCCGCGGCGCGCTGTTCGATACCCCGATCATCAACCAGCCTCAGGTCGGCATCCTCGGCACCGGCACTGTGGTCAAGCGGGCCGTCGTCGTCGAGGACCCCACGCTTGGCGAGGTCATCACGGTGCGCTCGATGGTGTACCTGGCCCTCACCTATGACCACCGGCTGGTCGACGGCGCGGACGCGGCGCGGTTCCTGAACACCATGAAGGCCCGCCTGGAAGAAGGGGCGTTCGAGACCGAACTCGGCCTGTAACGGCCCTGTCCGCCACGGGCTGCGCGCTCTACGATTCCTGCGTGCAGAACAGGACGAGAAGTGCCCGACCCGCGCATGCTGCTCGCGCCACTGCCATCGCCGCCTGGCTGGTGCTGGCGTTCCTCACGTCCGCGCTGAGCGCTCCGGCCGCGCAGGCAGCGCCCGCAACCGGCTCCGCGCCCGCAGCCTACGCAGGGCGGGCCAGTGCCGCTGCTGCATCCGTCCGGGTCGGGAGGCTGCGACTGAGCAAGTGCGGCGTCGCGCCGCTGACCTACTGCGGCCGGATGGCGGTGCCGCTGGACTATGGCTCGGCCGCTAGCCCGGACATCCACATCGGCTTCATGCTGCTGCCGGCCACCGCGACGGCGCACGCAGCGGGGACCATCCTGGCGGTCGAGGGCGGCCCGGGCTTCGCCTCGACCGGCTCTGAGCCGCAGTACGTCGCGATGGCCGGGGCGCTGCTGCGCACGCGCAACATGTTGCTGGTCAACCTCCGCGGCACCGGCAACTCCACCCCGATCAACTGCCCTGGGCTGGAGAGCTACAGCCTCGTGCAGAACCAGTACGGCAGCAGGTTCGACCGGCTCGTCGCCGCCTGCGGGAACCAGCTCAACCACACCTGGCGCTACCGGCCCCGTGCTGGCCGGGCCAGTGGCGGCTGGGTGCACGCCTCTGACCTGTTCAACACCGCCTACTCCGCCAGGGACGTGTCCGAGGTGCTGCGCGCGCTGCGCCTTGGCCGGGTAGACCTGTACGGCGACTCGTACGGCAGCTGGTTCGCGCAGGTCTTCGCCTCCCGCTACCCGGGGCAGCTGCGCTCGGTGACGCTCGACTCGACCTACCAGGTGCTGGACCTCAACCCCTGGTACGCCACCACCGCGGTGACCGCCCGCCGGGCCTTCGACCAGGCCTGCACCGAGTACCCGCCGTGCGCGGCGGCCACCCGCGGCACCGCCTGGGGCCGCATCACGGCGCTGGCCAGGCGCCTGGCCAGGTCGCCGGTGACCGGCGAGACGACAAGCCTGGCAGGCACCAGGGTCCGGCTGACTGTCAGCGAGCTCACCCTGCTCAACCTCGTCAACAACGCGGGTTTCGACCCGGTCGTCTACCAGGATCTGGACGCCGCCGGACGCGCGCTGCTCGGGCACGACGACCCGGCACCCCTGCTGCGACTGGCCGCGTACTCGCTCGGCGCCGACGACACGAACTACCCGCTCCCCGAGTTCAGCGACGGGCTGTACTTCGCCGTCGGCTGCACCGATTACGTGCAGCTGTTCAGCCGGGAGGCCCCGCCCGCCGTGCGCGTCGGACAGTACCGTGCTGCGCTGCGCCGCGAGCCTGCCAGCACGTTCGCCCCGTTCACGGTCGCGCAGTGGACCAGCATGGATCAGTACACCGAGGCCTACAGTGCGTGCCTGGACTGGCCTGCGCCCGTGCACCACATCCTGCCGATCACTCGCCAGCCGCCGCTGGTGCCCGCCAGCCTGCCCGTGCTCATCATGTCGGGTACCTTCGACTCGCTGACCCCGCGACTCGACGGCGCGACGCTGGTGGCCACGCAGATGGGCAAGTCGGCCAGGCTCGTCACCTTCGCCAACCTGACTCACGTCACGCTCCAGGACGCCGACGACTCCTGCCCGGCCTCGGTCTACCAGCAGTTCGTCGCCGACCCCGGCGGCCTGGCGACGCAGGACGTCTCCTGCGCCGCGCAGGTCGCGCCGATTCATACGGTCGGCAGCTACCCGCTGCGCCTTGCCGATGCCGTGCCGGCCACCGCAGCACCCGGCAGCACCGCGAGCAGGCAGGCGCTGCAGGCGGTTGCCGTCGCGCTCGCGGCGGTGGGCGACGAGATCAGCCGGTCGGAGTTCCTGGGCAGCACCGACCTCGGCCTGCGAGGCGGCTCCGTCGAGCTGACCAGCACCGCCACCGGCCTGAAGATCACGCTGCGCGCGGTCCGGTGGGTCACCGACGCCACCATCGACGGCACGGCAGAGTGGAACCAGACCACCGGCCAGGTGACCGCCAGGCTGACAGTGCATCCCGCGCACGGCAGCGTCGTCACGCTCACGGCTAGCTGGCAGCCCTTCGGCCAGGCTGACCAGCCTGCCGTGATCACGGGCAGGCAGGCCGGCCACGCGTTCCTGGCGACCTGCCCGGCGCCCTGACTCGGTGGCTCGCGGCCGCACCCCTGGGCATCGGGGCGGACACGAGCGGGTAGGACACTGGTCCTGGCAGGCGCAGCGCTGTGCCGCCGCTCGTGAGGCGATGGCGGCGCGCCAGCGGGTGCAGGATGTCGCGGGAACTGGGCGGTGGGTGCGGTGCGGGTGGCCATGACTGGAGCCAGCGGGCTCATCGGCAGCGCGCTGACGCAGTCGCTGCGCGGCGACGGCATCGACGTGCTGCGACTGGTCCGGCATCCCCCGGCTGACGCCTCAGAGCTGAGCTGGGATCCGGCAGCGCCGGATGCTGGCCTGCGGCCACCGGCGCTGGCGGGCATGGACGCCGTCGTGCACCTGTCCGGCGCGTCAGTCGCAGCCGGGCGCTGGACGCCTGCCCGCAAGCAGGTGCTGCGCGACAGCCGGATCGGCAGCACCGCGGCGCTTGTGCGCGCGCTGCTCGCCGGCGACAGCCCGCCCCCCGTGCTGCTCGTGGCCTCCGCCATCGGCTGGTACGGAGATACGGGCGACCGGGAGGCAGACGAGAGCGCCCCCAACGGCACAGGCTTCCTGGCCGAGCTGGTCAGGGACTGGGAAGCGGCGGCAAAGCCCGCGGCCGAGGCGGGCATCAGGGTCGTAAGCCTGCGCACCGGCATCGTGCTGACCAGGCGCGGCGGGATGCTCGGGCAGCTGCTGCTGCCGTTCCGCCTCGGCCTTGGCTTCCGCGTCGGAGCCGGCGCGCAGTACCTCAGCTGGATCTCGCTGGCCGACCACATCAGGGCCTGCCGGTTCCTGCTCGCCGACGCTGCGCTCTCGGGCCCGGTCAACCTGACCGCGCCCGCGCCCGTGACCAACGCCGAGTTCGCCGCGGCACTTGCCGGTCAGCTGCACCGCCCGGCGCCGCTGCGGCTGCCGGCTGGCGTGCTGCGCGCCGCACTCGGTGAGCTGGCCGGCGAGCTGCTGACGAGCTGTCGGGTAGTGCCCGCACGACTGCGCGGCGTCGGCTTCACGTTCGCGCAGCCGCAGATCGCAGCGGGAGTCGCGGCCGCGCTGGCCGACCGGGCCGGCGCCTGACGCGTCACTCCGCGCCGCTCACGGACCCGGCTGCTGGCTGCCCTGCGCTCCGTCGCCGGGCGGCGCATCGGCCCTCGCGTCGTGGACCGGCGTAGCCAGCAGGTCCGTGAGCGGCCTGCCGGGACCGGCGCCGATGAGGGGTATATCACGCAGCCGAGGGACCGGGCCAGTCTCGCCCTGCTGGCGCCGCAGGGCAGCGAACGTCATCCTCAGCAGCCGCCGGGCGCCGAGGATGGCCACCGCGGCGAGCGGCAGCTCGATCAGCAGGGCCGATCCCAGGCTCAGCCAGAACCCCCTGGTCCTGGCGTCCAGCAGCACGTCGAACCAGGCGTCGCAGCACAGCAGGGTGGCGAGCACGACCAGGCAGATGATCAGAATCTGGCGGCGCCGCCACGACGCCCAGCCCACGGCGGCGAACGCCGCGAGCTCGGCAATGTCGAAGCCGACCCAGGCGCCGCGCCAGCCGCCTGCCCGGTAGTAGCGCGGCAGCGTCGCTGCCAGCAGCCCGGTCCAGGCGGCCAGGATCACGCAGCAGAGGATTATGGCCGCAAGCAGGAGCTTGCGGCGGCGCTCGCCCGTTGGACCCGGCCCGCCCGTCAGCGCCTCGAGCCTTGCCAGGACCCGCATCAGCTCGTGCCGCTCCTGCGTGCTCATCCGCCGCAGTTGCTCCTCGTCGATCACCGGCACGCACCTCCCGCACACAGTTCGCGGCTCCAGTACCAGATTCTGCTACCGAGCACGGCGGCGGTTGCCAGCGGCCGGTCGGCTACACCGTGACCGGCAGGGTTTCGTAACCGCGGAGCACCAGGCCAGGCCGCCGCCGCGGCGGGCCGGCCAGGGCCAGCCCCGGAAACCGGTGCAGCAGGCGCGGGAAGGCGACTGCCGCCTCGAGCCGGGCGAGTGCGGCGCCCACGCAGAAGTGCGGCCCGGCGCCGAAGCTCAGCGGGCCGCTGACCGCCCGCTGCGGGTTAAACACGTCGGGGTCAGGGAAGCGCCGCGCGTCCCGGTTCCCAGCGCCCAGCAGGACCAGGATCTCGTCCCCGGCGGCCACCGGCACTCCGCGGACCTCGGTCTCAATCCCGGCCCGGCGGCTTGTGAGCTGGACCGGGGCGTCGTAGCGCAGCACCTCCTCCACGAACGACGCCACCGGGATTGCGCCCTCCCGCAGCGCTGCGCCGACCGCAGGCTGATCCAGGACGATTCGCAGCCCGTTCCCCAGCAGGTTCGTGGTCGTCTCGAACCCGGCCACCAGCAGCAGCGTCAGGTTGTCCAGCAGCTCGTCCTGCGTCAGGCCGCCGTCATCGGCTATGCCGACCAGCGCGCTGATCAGGTCGTCGCGCGGATCGGCGCGGCGCTGCGCGGCCAGGCGGGTGAAGTACTCATGCAGCCAGATCGCGGCCTTGTCCCCGGCAGCGAGGGTGTCCTCGAGCAGGCCCATCTCCAGTGTCGCGGCCAGGTCGGCGGCAGGAGACCGAAAGCTCTCCCGGTCGCGCTCAGGAATGCCGATCAGCTCGCAGATCACCGTGACCGGCAGCAGGAACGCGAAGTCGTGCATGAACTCGACCGCCGCGCCGTCCTCGGCTGCCGCCGCCATGTCGTCAAGGAGGCAGTCGGCCATCCGCTCGATGACCGGCCGCAGGCGGCCCAGCCGCCGCGGCGCGAACATTCCCGAGATCATCATCCGGATCCGGGCGTGATCGGGCGGGTTGAGATTGACGATCGAGCCCATCCACATCGACGGATGCTCGCGCCAGGCCGGGAACACCTCTTCCAGCCTGGCCTTATCGGTCACGAGGTAGGCCGGGTCGCGCAGCACCAGGCTGATCGCGTCGTAGCCCGGTACGAGCACGCAGCCCGGCCAGGCCCGCACCGCCTCGCCCTGCTCATGCAGTCGCGCGTACAGCGGATACGGGTCCTCCCGGCCTTCTGGCCGGGTCAGTGCGGTGAAGATCTCGAGCACGTCTGCGGTCATGGCCCCCGGCCCTCGTGCAGGTCGGCAGCGCTGGGCCCGGCGGCGCCTGAGCGCACGCCGCCCGCACAGCGGCATCGCCCGGCCGCGCCAGCGCGCGCGATCTGCGTCTGGTCTCGCGATATATCGCCTGCGACTCCAACACTAATCAACGCGATACATCTTGAGAAGTGGGTTCCGTGATTTGCCGGAAGATCGCCCGCTTCGGCAGCAGATTCCCGGCAGCGCCCGGCTGGGCGCAGAACCCCGGCCGGGGCAGCGGCGCCTGCGCCGCGAGCACCGCGCCAGGTAACGGTATTTGCGGGCATAGTCTTGTGGCGTGCATGGTGACTTGGTTTTCGCCCGGCTCGGCGACACGCCCGTCGGCTACCTGGAAACGTGGGAGCTCCAGCGGAATCTGCACCAGCAGCGCGTGCGCGGTGAGATTCCCGATACCTGCCTGCTGCTCGAGCACCGGCCCGTCTACACGGCAGGCAAGCGCACCAGCCCGCTCGACCGGCCTATCGGCGACCCCGGCGCGCCGGTCATCGACGTCGACCGCGGCGGGAAGATCACCTGGCACGGCCCCGGTCAGCTCGTCGGCTACCCGATCGTGGGCCTGCCCGAGCCGATTGACGTCGTCAGCTACGTCCGGACCGTCGAGGAGGCGCTCATCGGGGTGTGCGCGGAGTTCGGCGTGCCAGCCGGCCGGGTGGACGGGCGCAGCGGAGTCTGGGTGCGCGCGGACGGAGCCGGCCGCCCCGACCGCAAGGTGGGAGCCATCGGCATCCGGGTGGCCAGGGGCGTCACGATGCATGGCTTCGCGCTCAACTGCGACTGCGACCTGGCATGGTTCGACAAGATCGTGCCGTGCGGCATCAGGGACGCAGGCGTGACCTCGCTGTCGGCCGAGGCAGGCAGCCAGATCACCGTGGCGGACACCCTGTGCGCGATCGAGCACCAGCTTGCGGCTGCGCTCGGCTCGGTCAGCGTGCGCAGCGTCGACGGCGTCCCGCATCGCGCCGCCATGGCCGGCACCGGCTGAGGTCATGTGGCCGGCCGC
>Ga0187783_10004394_pt1 | contig 10450 bp, 11 predicted proteins | sample 1015_SJ02_MP02_2_FD_132471 | JGI IMG/M metagenome (GOLD analysis project Ga0187783, IMG submission 132471) | Tropical peat soil microbial communities from peatlands in Department of Meta, Colombia - 1015_SJ02_MP02_20_MG | ecosystem: Environmental > Terrestrial > Soil > Wetlands > Peat | place...
CGCGGGATAATCGGCGTGTGGGCCGGAGGTGGCGCGAGGCGGCGCTGGCCGTCGTGCTCGCGGTCGTCACCGCCTGCGCCGGAGGCGGTGGGCATACGGCGAGCCATTCCCAGCCTGCCCGGCCAGGAAGTTCACCGGCCGCCGGCCGGGAGCCGGAACCGGCGTGGATCATCACGGCCGGATCGCTGCCGCGCCTGGCGGCGGCCGGGCTGGCGCTACCGGAACTGGACGCCGACTTCGACAATCCGGACACCTTGGTGCTCGGCCGCGGGCGCATCGACGGGTTCATGCCTCACGCCAGCCCGGCGATGGTGTTCACCAGCGAGACCTCCCTGGCGCACGCGCTGAGCGCCGGCCAGGTGCCCGCGACGGTGACCTGGGTCCTGCTCGATCTCGAGCACTGGCCGCTCACGCCGGCCGACGAGCAGGCGGACCCGATCGGCGCCCTGCGGAAGGCGGTGGCCGCGGCCCATGCCTACGGCAAGAAGGTGCTGTTCACCCCGGCTGCCGACCTGCTGAGCGTACTGGCGCCCGGTACTCCCGCGGCTGCCCGCGCGGCCGCCTTCGACCGGCTGGTCGTGGGGCCAGGCGCAGCAGCCGCGGACGGGTTCGAGGTGCAGTCGCAGCAGACCGAGGGAACGGCCGACGCCGCGACGTTCGTCGCGCAGGCCGTAGCCGCGGCGCGCGCGGCCCGTCCCGGCGCTCCGGTGCTGGCCGGCTTGAGCACCAACCCCGACGGCAGGCAGGTCACCGCCGCCGACCTGCTGATGGTCTACCGGGCGGCCCGCTCGGCCGGCGCCACCGGATTCTGGCTTAACATTCCCCAGTCCAGCGCCGAATGCCCGCGCTGCGGCACCCCGCAGACCCCCGTCGCGGTCGCATTCCTGCGGGCGCTGGGGACGGCACCAGCGCGAGCTGGCTTACCGGCAGGCTCCGGTCCCTGCGGCCAGGGCGCGGCGCGAGGCCGGGGGAGTCAGTGCCCGATCGGCCCGGCGTGGTCGGCGATGACCCGGCCGATGACCCGGCGTGGGCTGTAGCGCCAGCCGAACCGGCGGGCCGCGGCGTGACCGCCGTCACCGTCTTGCTCGCCGTCGTTGAGGGTGTTGAGCGCCTTCCACAGCGCCCAGCCGCGGGCCCGGGCCCAGGTGGCCTCGTCGAAGGGCAGGCCGCGCCGGAACACGGCGGCGGCCCGGGCAGAAAAGAACGTCCAGGCCATCACCAGGTCGCAGGCCGGGTCACCCACCGCGGCGCAGCCGAAGTCGATGACCGCGTGCAGGGCCCCGCCGGACAGGAGCAGGTTGGAGGCGGCCACGTCCCCGTGCACCCACACCGGCGGCCGCCGCCATGGGATGGCCAGGGCGCGCTCCCATACCTGGCTGGCGGCCCGGGCGTCGATGTCGTCTGCCAGCAGGTCAATGGACGCGCGGGTCTGCTCGTCCAAGGTCGTCAGCGGGCCGCCGCGGAAGGCGCTGTGCCGCCCAGGAGGCGGCCCGCCGCTGGCGTCGATGGCATACAGCGCGGCCAAGAACCCGGCCAGGTCAGCAGCGAACGCGGTCAGGTCTGCGACCTGGCCCAGGCACGCCGGCTCGCCCTCGATCCAGCGGTAGACCGACAACGGCCAGGGGAACCCCGCCGCGGGCCGCCCCAGCGCCGCCGGCTCGGGGATCGGCAACGGCAGCTGGCCAGCCAGGACCGGTAGCCACCGCTGCTCCTTGCTCACCTGCGCCACGTAATCTGGCCCGCTGGGAAGACGAACCGACAACTGCCCGCCCAGCCGGAACGTGGTGTTGTCCCACCCGTTGAGCCCGACCGGGACGACGGGCAGCCCCGCCCACTGCGGAAACTGGCCAGCGACCAGCCGGGCCGCGACCTCCGCAGTGATCTCGTCCCTGTCCATCACGACGATCATGCCCCGCGATGCCCATCCGGAGCTGCAGATCCCTGCGTTCTGCTGCGCGCAGTTCGTTTGCCATAGGGTCCGGGCCGTTCTGGGCGAAGGTTACGGTACCGTTCCGCGCGGAACGACCCACTGCATCGGCTGGGCGGTGACCTGCGCGATGAGGTCGTAATCACCGTCATAGTGCAAGATAGTGACCCTTTCGCGCTCGGCCAGCGCTGCGACGAGCAGGTCGGGCAGGCCTACCGCTCGCATACGGCCGCTCCGCCATAGTGAGGCCTGGACCTCAAGCGCGCGTCGCCAGTCTTCGTCGTGGGTGGCCAGCCACTCGTAGCCAGCATCGCGGTCGGTTCGCAACTGGTCGAATTCTGCACTGCTCCGGGTGGCCCATCCGAGTTCGAACTCGATGACACCGCATGTAGCTACGACTCCCAACTCGATCAGTGGCACTAGGACGGCTGATACGGCTGGGCGGTGCAAGCGGGCTAGCGCACTGGTATCTGCCAGATAGCGTGCTACCGCTGCCATGCGGCCTGCATCACGTCCTCGTCTTCAAGGTCAGGGAGGCCGCGGGAGATGAGTCTTTGTAGATCGCGGCGCCGCGCTGCCAGCGCAGTGACCTCGCGGAGGGCGGCGTTGACGGTGTCCTTCTTGGTTGTGGTTCCCAGCGCCTGCTGGGCGGCGGCAAGGTAGTCGTCGTCGATCTCGATGAGAGTCTTGGTCATTGATCGCCTCCCTCCGCCGCTAATATATCTCATTCTCCCCCAGATAGATATATCAGGAGGCGTCGTCGGCTGGACCGGAACCCGGAACGGCCGCTGATCCTCCCACGCCGTTCGCTGTCTGCGGTCATTCGTGTGTGCTGCCGGCCGGGTGCCGCCCGGTCATCTCGACCACCGGCTGCCCGCCGGGGCCGTCGGCCCACTGGCCGCACGGGCCGCCGTCCTGGCTGACCCCGAGCCGCAGCTCGGTGCCGTCCATGGCCAGCGCCGGGTGGTAATACCCGGCCACCTGGCGTGCCTCGGCCTGGATGTAGTGGCCGATCAGCGTGCGCCGGAACCGGCGGGCGGTGCGGTTGGGGTTGCTGCCGTGCACCAGCGAGCCGTTGAAGAACAGGACGTCCCCCGGGTCCATCCGCACCGGGCGCGGCCGGGTGCCCGGCGGCAGCGGCACCGTGATGTCGGTGAAGCTGTGCGCGGTGTCCGCGGCGGTGGTGCACAGGATCGGCCAGCGGTGGCTTCCCGGCACGACCAGCAGGCAGCCGTTGGCCTCATCGGCGCGGTCAAGCGCCAGCCACGCGGCCACGCAGGTGCCCGGGCTGGCCCGAAGGTAGAAGTTGTCCTGGTGCAGCGCTTGCCCCCGGGCTCCCGGCGGCTTGAAGTAGCACATGGTCTGCACGGCGAACGGCAGCTGGCCAAGCACCGCCAGCAGCCGGTCGCGGATCCGGCCGTCCAGCAGCCAATGCAGGCTCACCGGATCCCATCGGTGCATCTGCATCATCCGCGGATAAACCTCAAGCGGGTCACCCGTCCGGCCACCCGCGCCGGCCGTAGCGTGCGGCCGCGGCCCGGCGCGGCGCAGCGCCATGAAATGGTCACGGTAGCGCCCGGCCTCGCGGCGGCTGAACAACTGCCGGGCCACCGCGAAACCATCCCGGTCGAATCCGGCACCGAACCGATCGCTCATAACCACCAACTATGGACCGTCACGTCCGCGGTGGGCCAGCCGACTTTAGTGCTCGCTGGTGTCGAACGCCTGGCCGAAAGTCCGCACTCGGTCGGGCCGGGTGAGCGCCAGCCCGAGCACCATCAGCAGCCCCAGGCCCAGCCAGGCCAGGGCTATCCAGGCTGAATAGCTGATCGGCGCGGGCGGGCTCGGAACGAGCGTCGAGTAGATCGCGTAGCCGCAAATGGCCACCGCTATAAGCGGCAGGATCACGTCGAGGATGATGTTGTACGACTCGCCCGGCCGATGCCGGGCGTGCCAGAAGAACACCATGCCCGCGATCGCGACCAGCGCGTAAACGAACAGGATGCCCAGCGAGGCGGTCGTGGCCATGAGGGCGAAGTACGTGCCCACGCCGTAGTGGCGGCCAAGCCACGCGCCGAGGATGAACGTGAGCACGACCGAGACCGCGATGCCAACGTACGGGCTGCGGAAACGCGGCGTGGTCGCGGCGAACGCTCGCGGGATGCCGCCGTCGCGGCCCATCGCGAACAGGGTGCGCGCGGTCAGGTGCACGCCCGCCAGGGCAGCCACGAACGCGTCGATGACGACCACGATGTCGACCAGCGTGCTGAACCAGTGGGCGACGTAACGGTCGGAGAGCGTGGCCAAAGCCGTGGGGTCGGCCGCCCACTTGCCGACACCGGACAGGCCATAGCCGATTGCCTGCGCCCAGCTCACGAAGATGAAGAAGACGGTCGCCACGATGACGGTACCGAGGATCGCTCGAGGGATCACCCGCCTGGGCTTGGAGGCTTCCTCGCCGAGGACGGCCGCGGCCTCGAAGCCGATGTACCCGGTGAAGGCCAGGATGACGGCCAGGGCCAGGCCGTGCGCACTCGGCGACTCGCTGGGATCGAACGGACGCCAGGAAAGCCCGCTCGCCCCGCCCTTGACGGCGATCGCGATCGACAGGGCAAGGATCGTCAGCACGCCGACGACTGCGAAGACCAGCTGTATCCGGGTCGAAATCCGGATGTCGGCCAGCGCGAGCAGCAGGATCAGCGCGAGCAGGATGCAATACCACGGGAACCAGCCGAGGTGAACGCTCGTGTTCGCCGTCAGCACGGTCGAAAGGAAGTCGGCCGAGATGATCAGGACGAACGAGATTCCCACCGCGAAGGCGATCGCGTAGAGCCAGCCGGCAATGAAACCAACCTGGGGGCCGAGACCGCGAACTGTATAGGTATACAGCCCGCCGGCGTGCGCGATGCGCCGCGTGAACCGTACGATCACCGAGGCCAGGCACAAGCTGCCCACTCCGGCGATGATGTAGGCGACAGGCACCGCGGCTCCCGCGGTCGCCGCTGCCGCGGCCGGGGCGGCCGAGACGGCGAACGCCAATGCCAGCAGCGCCAGCGACTGGGCTACCGCGTCGGCGCTGCCGAGCACGCCATGGCGCAGCTCGCCATGGCGCAGCTGGCCAACCTCACCCTCAGGGCGTTGCTCGACGGCCATGGCCTCCTCTTTCTCTTTCCGCTACCGCGCTCGCCTCAGGCTGGCGGCGCCGGTTAGTCATCGACAAACGCCAGGACGCGGGCGGGCCCGCCGTTCGCCCCGCGCACCTTCAGCGGGGCGACCACGATGCGGCAGCGAGCCGGCAACTCGGCCAGGCCCGCCAGATTCTCGATGATGATCCTGCCGGCGCCCAGCCACATCCGGTGCAGCTCGAAGTCCACGCTGTCGACCGGATCCGCAGATGGCCCGTCGAAGCCCACGCCGGAGACTCCGCGGCCGATCAGGGCCTGCGTCGCGGCGGCGTCCGGGTAACACCAGCCGTGCCAGTAGGCATCGGTTCCCCAGTTCGCCGCGTTGTCCGAGCGGAGCAGCACAATGTCGCCCGGCCGGACCTGATCCAGCCCGCCGTCGAGATCGGCCGGGCCGACCGGGCCGGGATCGTGGCCGGTCAGATCGATCGTGAGCGCCTCGGTCACCAGCCGGTCCAGCGGGATGTCGTCAAGGCTGGCGCCGCCGGCGATCTGGTGCGCGGGCGCATCCACGTGCGTGCCGGTGTGGTTGATGAACGTGTACCGCGACATCGCATAGCCGTCGGTCGCCACATCGGCCAGGTCACGGAACTCCGGTGGCGGGATGCCCGCCATGACGGGCATCCCGTTGGTCATGGCCTGGGTCAAGTCGATGATCTTCAACTGCAGCGCCTCTCACGGCGTGAGCCCGCCACATCGATATGAAACGTTCCGACCACCGGATCGTTCATTGAGAGCAAATTAGGCTCGTGTGCCCGATAGGTCAACGTTCGCGGCTTAATACTGACGTCACCCAAGACGGCTGGCGCGCGGAATCCCTCGCTTTCCACTGACAGGCGGTGTCAGTGGGCGGGTTCTAGCGTGCCTGACATGACTTTCAAGTGGACTGGACCGTGAAGGTCGGGCTGCTGGTGTACACGGCTAACGAGACCCAGACGAACACCCCGCGCCGCTACGAGACGATCCGCTCGATCGTCAGGCGGGCGGAGGCGGGCGGTTTCGACAGTGTCTGGCTCGTCGACCATTTCCTTTACCGCGATGCCGGCGAGCCGACGATCGGAGTGTGGGAGTGCTGGACGGTGCTGGCCGCGCTGGCCGAGGCGACGCGGCAGATAGAGATCGGCACGCTGGTGCTGTGCAACTCGTTCCGCAATCCGGCGATCCTGGCGAAGATGGCGACGACCGCCGACGAGGTGAGCCAGGGGCGGCTGATCCTTGGTATCGGCGCCGGCTGGAACGAGCCGGAATACCAGGCGTTCGGGCTGCCCTTCGATCACCGGGTGGACCGCCTCGAAGAAGCACTGCAGATCCTGGTGCCGCTGCTCCGCGACGGGCACGTCGACTTCGCCGGAAAGTACTACCAGGCGCGGGACTGCGACGACGTGCCGCGCGGGCCACGTCCGGCCGGGCCGCCGCTGCTGGTCGGCGGCGAGGGCCCGCGCATCCTCCGGCTGGCCGCGCGGTACGCCGATATGTGCAACGTCGGCTACATGGGCCAACCCGAGACGCTGGCCGAGCCGCTTGCCAGGATCGAGGCCGCCTGCAGCGAAGTCGGCCGGGACCCGGCGACGCTGGGTGTCACCGCGCTGATCGGCCTGTGGTTCCCCGAGTTCCGGCCCGAGAAGCCGACATTCCTCCAGCATCCGCTGACCGGCACGGCGCGCGAGATTGCCGCGGCCATCCGCGGCTACGCCGGACTGGGCGTGCCACACATCATGTTCCAGTGCTGGCCCTTTACCGTGCAGGTCTTTGAGCGGCTGACCGAGGCGGTGCGGCTGTACAAGGCCGATCTGGCGTGACCGGATCCGCCCCCGCGGGGAACCGATGTCCTGCCTGTCGGGTACGTTGACGGCGCCGCTGCTCTTCCCGGGCGCCCGGCCGCCCCCGCGGTCAGCGTCGCCTGGTCGCGTCCATGTACCAGTTGTCCAGCCAGGTCTGGCCACCGTCGGCGGAGAATGCCTGCTCCCACCGGGCCGAGTCAGCCGTGATGTCGCTCCACCGGAACCGGGCGAGTATCGGCACGTCGTTGTAGGTGTCCTGGCCGAAGAACTCGCCGATTCCGTCCTTGAATGCTCCCGTAACCGGCGGGAACAGCGTGCCCGTCCGCTTGCTGGCCCAGTAAAGCGACCACTGCCCGGTGTCCGGGTTGTAGAGGCGGAGGGTCAGCCCGGAGAACCCCTTGGTCGGGAAGATGATCTCGTCGAAGTTCGCGTTGCCGTCGAAGTGCCGGGACGCGTGGCTGATGCCGGGGAACTCCTCCCACTCGCTGCCGGAGTCGAGGAAGTCGGTGCGCCAGCGGTTGGCGATATCCCAGGTGCCAGTGAAGAAGTCGAAGTCGTTCATGCCCTTTCCCAGGTTCGGTGATCGGGGTCGAGGTGCTGCAGCGGCATCGTAGGCCGGTTCCCCTGTCATCTGCTGTCAGTGGACCGGGCGATACTTGGCGCATGCGCGCCAGCCGCCTGCTGTCCCTGCTCCTGCTGCTGCAGACCCGCGGACGGATGACAGCGCAGCAGCTGGCCAGCGAGCTTGAGGTCTCAGTCCGTACGGTGTACCGCGACGTCGACGCGCTCAGCGCCGCTGGCGTCCCGCTGTACGGTGACGCCGGTCATGCCGGCGGCTACCAGCTGCTCGGGGGCTATCGCACCCGGCTGACCGGGCTGACCGCCGCCGAGGCGGAGGCGCTGTTCCTGTCCGGCTTGCCCGGCCCCGCCGCCGAGCTCGGCCTGGGCAGCGTGCTGGCGGCTGCGACGCTGAAGCTGCGGGCCGCGCTGCCCGCCTCGCTGCGCGAGAACGCCGACCGCCTGGCCGAGCGCTTTTATCTCGATGCCCCCGGCTGGTATCGCCGCCCCGAGGACGTGCCCCACCTGCCGGTCGTGGCGAGCGCGGTCTGGGACCGCCAGGTCATCCAGGTCACGTACCAGCGATGGAAGGAGCCAACCGAGGTGACCCGCCGGCTTGAGCCGCACGGTCTGGTACTCAAGGCCGGCACCTGGTACGTCGTAGCCCGCTGCGACGGGGCGATGCACACGTACCGGGTCGACCAGATCGTCGCGGCCACTGCCTGCGACTGCCGCTTCACCGCCGAGCCGGGATTCGAGCTCGCCAGCTACTGGCATGCCTACCTGGCCGAATTCCACCGGCAGCTGTACACCGGGCACGCGGTGATCCGGCTTTCGGGTGCCGCGGTCCAGCGCATGCGTCATCTGCTCAGCGACGCAGCCACGACCGCGGTGCAGAACGCCGGCACGACCGATGCGGATGGCTGGGTTCGGGCGCGCGTGCCGATCGAGTCAGCCGACCAGGCGCTCGCCGACTTCCTCCGCCTCGGCGCCGACATCGAGATCCTGGAGCCCGCCGAGCTACGCGATCAGGCGGCCAGGACTATCCGGGCCATGGCCGCGCTCTACGACCGCTGAAGACACAGACAGGGCGGCGATCTGAACCACCCGCGGTGCCAGGCCCGGCTGCCGCATACGCGGGGACCGCGGATGCCGTCTAGCTGGATGTACAGGTTCGAATCGTGAAATCTCGCCAAATGCGCAACTATTTCAGTGCCGTTGAGACCGCCCTGGTCCCGACCGGCAACGCATCTCGCCGGTCGGCAGGCGCCGGCAGGTGGGAGCAGGCAGCGCGCGGCACGGGCCGGTGCCCGCCGCGCGGAGATTGAATTGGAGGGACCTTGACCGCTTCAGGCACGGCGATCACCACGCCGAACCCGACTATAGATCCGACCCAGCCCACCGCGATCGAGCAGCCTCCCGGGCTCTTCCTGAAGTTCGCGAACTGGGTCTCCGAGGCGATGGGCAGACCCGTCAACATCGCGTTCTGGTTTGTCTTGGTGGTGTTGTGGACGCTGATCTTCGCCCTGGGCGGGCCGCACCTGGCCTCCGGCACCTGGTTGCCGGGGTGGTTCACCTCGACTGGCTACAACTTCCCGCTGAACCTGATCACGACCGTAGCCGAGCTGTTCATCGGCTTCCTCGTCGCGGCCGCGGCCAACCGGGCGCAAGACGCGCTTACCGTTTTGCTGGCCCACATCCGCGCCAGCGTGGAGCATGACGGCACAATCGAGCAAGAGCTGAAGGAGGCGATCGCAGAGAACACCGAGCTAACCAAGCAGGTGCACGAACTCCAGGTGGCCATGTCCCAGCAGATGGCCCTCCTCGAGGAGATTCGCCTCCAGGTTACCGCGTCTCCGCCGAATGTCGGCCTGGCCCCGCCGCCCCCAGGATCACCGAAGCCGGGCTGATCAATTGGCCGGCGGCATCACCCCGGGCAACAAGTGGCTTGCGGCTCTTTCATCGAAGGTCTGTCCGCGGCATCCTCTGAGGATGGGAGCGAGGTCTCTTACCGCTGGGTGCTGTCTGCTGTTGGCCTGCCTGTGCGCAGCGTGTGGGCCGGCCACGCCAAGTGCGCCTTCGACTCCGCCGGCCACTGCCACGCGGCCGGCGGCTTCGGCTGCGGCGCCTGTCAGGACCGCCACTGTCCCATCGCGGACGCCGGCCCGTCCGACCGCGGACCCGGCCCTCGCACCGCGCTGCCTGGAGTACTCGGCGGCGACCTACGGCATCGACCCGAACCGGGTGGCCGACACCGGAGGCGGTACGCAGCTGGTCACCGTCGTCGACCCCTCAACGGCCAGCGTGGCCGGGACCTTTACGGCCTGGGCTAAGGGAGCCGACGGCTGCTGGAGCCCGGTGTCGTTTGCCGGGCAGCCCGCACAGCCCTTCCGGGCCCAGACGGGCTACGGTGGCCTGCTTCCTATCTCACGGCGAGTGCCCGGCGACTGGGCCACGCCCATTGGCCTGTTCGCGTTCGGCACGACCGTCTACGGCAACTCGACCGTGAGCCCGACCAGCCGCTACCCGTACCACCACCTGGTGTGTGGTGACTGGTGGGACGAGCAGCCCGGCAGCCCGGCCTACGACACCTTCCAGCACGTGCCCTGCGGGATCACTCCGCCGTATGGCGACGATTCTGAAGCCCTCTGGACCGAGATCCAGCCCTACCAGCACTTCATCGACATCAAGATGCCCAACCCTCCGGACAACGGGGCCGGCATCTTCCTCCATGACGACATGCCAGAGGGGTATACCGAAGGCTGCGTGGCCCTACCCAATGCCGAGCTTGATGCCGTGCTCGGGTGGCTGAACCCTGCCGACAGCCCGCACATCCTGATCGCCGTCAGCTGACCTGCTGGCCGTGTCCCGGGAGGAGCGGTGACGCTGTCAGCCGGCCGCGTTGCTGTCCGATCTCCCGGCGGCGTCCAGGTCCTCCGTGCCGGTATCTGAGGCGGCTTCGGCCTCCCGCAAGGCGCGCTCGGCGTCCTCGATCCACTGAG